>JAABUY010007445.1_pt1 | contig 10398 bp, 18 predicted proteins | sample 5560271 | NCBI WGS metagenome assembly JAABUY01 (sample SAMN10711886, study PRJNA513374) | rock metagenome | isolation source: Antarctica rocks | place: Antarctica: Victoria Land, University Valley
CCAAAGTGTAGACAGCTCCCAGACCTTTCCTCTGGACTTGCTGTGATCAATCCACACATCACAGCTGCCGGTCACCGAGATGTGGAGCAAAGAGTACTTGACAGAGCAGAAGCATGACTGTACACTGTGCTCTATGGGACTTCACTCTTCAAGACGGGTGGGCGTCTGCTTATACTGCCAGCCACAGCAGGTGCCTTCTGCAATGCACCTGAATGTCTTCGTGGCAGTCAACAGCTTTGCAGGCAACCCCACGCCTCCCAACTAGTATGCAAAGGTACAGGACTTGTGCAATCTCAACTGATGCAGGTTCCCTCTGTTTGCATTGCAACAAGGTGACAGCAACAACATACAGTCAAGCAGAAAAATGGAAGGATCATTGGTACAGAATCTGAGCAGGCCTGCCAGTGTGGTGTATGCATTTACTGCTGACAATCTTAAACTTCTGTTTGAGTCCAGGCAATGCAGGTCAGATGATCACTGTGTTGAGTGACCAGGTGCATTACTACCTTGTCCCAGTTGTTGGCTTGAGGGTCGAGGTTGGCAGCAGCAAAGTGTGCTGTCAGCATTGGGTATGCACCCATCCAACAGCCAAACCTGATTTTGCTGCAGCCAGAGATGCTGGGCTGTGTGCAGCAGTACAAGCCTGCAGCAGAACTGTTATTTCAGTTGTGATGGAATGCCTGGGCCACCTCCGCAGCATTCACAAGAATGACAGTTAGCTGCAGCAAGTAGACTCAACCGCTTGAGTTTGCTCAATCGCCCAGATGCCCAGATGCAAAAAGACCCCTTGGAGCTGACTTGTGATGCGTGCTGAGCAACTAGATCAGTGAGTTCAGGCTTGCAGCTGGACTTTCATGCAGGGAATGTACTGTTCAGGAAAATGTGATCGGTGATAAGCAACCTGAATTCATATCATACTTTGTTGTATGGCAGGTGTCCATTGAGACCCGCAGAGCTTCTTCAGGTTTGACACAGGGAGCATTGCAGGGCTTACCAAACTCGATGTCCTGGCAGCTCTTCGCCTGAAACTGCTGACAAGCAACAGTGACCTGACTGCTTTGGCAGTTGTTGAAGATGGCTGGTCCATCAACGGGGCCTGTACATGTGCAAGACAAGAACTGACAGGCTGTGACAGGTCAGACGCTGTGTCAAGAGTGTGACAAACTGGGCATAAGGCAGCTATGATGCTAGCAACATACCTATAAAGATCTTGCAGCCTCTACAGTCTGTGACCTCTACCTCTGAGGTATAGTCCAGCAGGTAGACACTAAAAGAGGCATCAAACACTGTAATGGATTGACACGCAAACAGCAAGCAAGTTAGCACTTAAATTGCTGGAGCACTTACGTGCAATCAGTCAGATTCTTCAGGGCAAAGCTCTCCCTGCAGCATCAGCAGGTCCAACTTAGGGCGTAGACTTGATCAAAACTCATGATCACATCTGAAGACTTGCAGGCGTTACCCTACACATCGATTCAACACATCCGAAGCCTACCCGTTCACGCTGCCCGGCTCTTTTGTCAGTGTTTGCCCACTTACATCAGTGAACTCGAAGTCCGACATGCTGCACGACAAACAACAGAGATGGGTTCTGCTGCTTAAATTCATATGCATTAAATCACACATTACAAGCAGCATGGTTGTCACCGGCGCAGTTCAAGCTTGCTGCGTGAAACTCACCTGAATCCGTAAAGGATCCTCTCAAATCAACTGGTCAGCACTGGACGGTGATTTTTGTATTCCAGGGCTCGCTGCTAAGGATGTGTTAAGTGCCAGTGCGATCCTCTCTGATACTAGTCGCGACGTGATGGGAGCTTGTGCATTTGCAAGTGCTGCTACGATGTCCATTCCTCTCCTTCACACACATGTGAAGCGGTGTTGACCTGTGTGAGGCCATTCTGGTTATGAAAAGCTGCAAGCTAAAGCATGAGGTGGTAAACAGTCACTGACCATAGTGCACAGGATGGCTATAGTGATCACGCGAAGGCATTCCAAGCAGTGTGTCAAGATACTGTCACATGATGCATCATTACATCCGATGATCGGTCATCTGAATGCTTGACAACAACAGTGCATACAATCATGTTGGTCTTGATTGACACATAAATGACAAATTACTGGCCAACAAGGCAGTCGACTAAATGCAGCTCTGAGCCCCCCCATCAGTCAGGCGAATTATTGATAGCAATGACCCTGCATTGCTGTCTTGTGTATACCTCCCAGGAGGGTACACTGTACACCATGTGTGCCAAAGGCAGCTTTGGCCAGAAATATCTCTATTTGTACATCAATTGCCACTATGAGGCAGCGCATGGCATCCACAGTCATGCAGAAATAGAAACCAAACTATTTCACTAAACTGACACTAGTAGAGCGACTACAATAGTGAATGTTCACCCAGCCAATCATCATCCGACAGTCATCTTCTTCACCTTGTCCACAACAGCTGCAGCGCTTGCCGAGACCTGGTCCACCAAAGTAGCACCATTGGCGGTGCCGCTTGTACCTCCATTCTGAGAGTGGCCGTCATCCAAGCGAATCTGGTTGATCTCATAGTCCTCGGGCAAAAAGGGATAGTCTGTGTACCCCTTGACCTGGTCTGGGCTGTAGAATGTGGTCCTGTCGTACTTGGTGATTGGTGCATCCAGCTCGTACCGCCTTGGCAAGTCAGGGTTGGCAATCCAGGGGCGACCATAGCAAACTAAGTCTGTGTGGTCTGTCTCAATAGCACGGATGCCATTCTCGCGGTCATATCTGCACAGGAAGACAGGCTGAGTGATACCAGGCACAAGACTCAATACATAGTGACAACACAGCAGAAGTGGAATATGCATAGGGTTGTGCAAAACTTCAAACTGTAGCCAGCACAGAACGGAGCATCTAATCAGAAAACCCATTCGATACCTGACAGGAGGAGCAAGCAAACTGCAGAAGCAAAAGGGAGCACTATGGAGTTGGCATAAAGGCAGCAGCCTTGACTACACAGAATGGATTGAAGTCAGGCAGAAGGAGAAGCAGAAGCCAAATCAGGGCAAAGTAGAAGAGGGAGGAGAAGATGAAAAAGAGCCCACCCTCCAGCAGCGATGAATGCAGCGTTGGACAGCTTCTTGAAGGGCTTCAGGCTCTTGTCTGACTCATCTACCTCAATGATATTCATCTGCTTGCCAATACGGGGCTCCACCATGTGGACATACAGCAGGTTGAACTTGTTCAACTCCTTTAGCAGGTAGTTGTACAGCGGGTATGGGTCTGCAAGAAGCACAATGAGAGTTAGCAACTGGCAGAAAGGCAGCGCATACACATTCTGTAGCAAGATGCCAGGAGCCTGCTGGCAGTAATGCATGCTACAGCTTATGTGTCACAACTTGCTCGGCAGGAATTTGTACAGCAGGTATGGATCTGCAAGAAGCATGGCAGCGGTGAGCTACTGGTAGACAGGCAAATGGTAGACAGTGTGTAGCTGTTGCTGCAGTGATACAGGGCCAGGGCCAAGAGCCTGCTCAGCACGGCATGCTACAGTCTCAGGAGCAGCATTTGTTGTTGTTGTCACATGTGCTACACCTGCCATGCCGGCAGTGTCAGACTTACCAGCTCCAGAGTAATTCAACATAGCATGTTGAGATGTGTCAAGCTGGCAAGAGCAAGTACAGACATTTGCTGCATCAGGCAGCAGCCTGCATTTCCACAAGGCAATAACTGGGTCCGATCTACAAGCAAACAGGGCCCATCTACAAGCAAACACAGCCCATCTACAAGCAAACAGGACCCATCTACAAGCAAATGGGGCCCATCTACCTGCAAATAGGGCCCATATACCTGCAAATAGAGCCCATATACAAGCAAATCATATCAGCAGCTGGAACAGGCACAGGCTGGCACATGCAGGAGGGGGGGGGGAGGGAGGGCCTACCACTCTCAATGGCTCCGTAGAACTCAGTGAAGGGTGACAGCCGAATGCCGACCACATCAGAGCCCACCTCATCCACAACAGCCTTCACCACTTCCAGGCAGAAGCGGCACCTGTTTTCAACGGACCCTCCATAATGATCTGCACTGACAGCAATGCATTTTTTGTCAGCTTCCAATTTTTTTCTTTGTCCCTCCATAATGATCTGCACTGACAGCAAGGCAACATCAGAGGGGCGACATAGCATTTACAGCAAATTTGTATGTTGTGCAGCGATATAAGCAAGCACATGTATTAATGCACAATGCTGACCGCTAAAAGAGTTGCACTGCCATTGCAGCTGACAAAGAATGTATGCTTTAATATACCAACCCACTGGAATGCTTAGGTCAAAACACAGCTGATGCTTTGGCTTGGTCATCATTCAAACAAGTTGAAGATCAAAGAACTTGCACTAATATGGGGCATCCTCAAATACAGCAGGACACCAGGAAGACCAGAGCGAGCTGCACCTGTTCTGTCATTGATAGACTCCTTGAGGAACTGGTCAATGAGGTAGCCATGGGCGCCGTGAACCTCAACCCCATCAAAGCCAGCCCTGATGGAGTTTCTGGCCGCCACACGGTACAGCTCAACAAGCCCGGGGATCTCAGAGGGGTCAACCGCCCTGGGGGGTGGCAGATCCTCAAAGGGGTTCTGCTTCTTGCCATCTGGGCTGAAGATGGTGTACTCCTTGCCAGGAATGGGTTTGCTTGTGCTGGATGGCATGGGCTTGCCTCCTGGCTGGTAATCTGCAAGACAGTGTCAGAATTGACATTTTGCACTTGCAGAATGAGAGAAGTAGCTAGGGAGCTGATGGCTGTGATTTCCATTGAATGCAGGGTTAGTTCTGCACAAGGTAGCAAAGCTGCTTATCGCATGCATGGCTGGATCAGCTTGTAGCAGGAACTTGTGTTGGGCAAGACAGATTTGTAATGACTTACCCTGATGCAAAACAATGAAGGCACAGACTATTCAAGGCAGCCAGGAATGCTTGCAACAAATGCTGAATTGACAGCTACATCAGTATGATGATGCAGGGCACTAGCAAAAGCTGAATGGGCAGCACATTGCAATGCTGGTCAATTGAGCACAAAACGTCGTCTAGGAGAGATGCGACAGCAAACCCCACTAACATAGAGCACCTAAGCTGACTCATGAAACAATGAGCAAGATCTCCTCACCAACAGAGGTGGCACGACCAACGTGCCAAAGCTGGCAGAAAAAGGGAGACTTCTTCTGGTGTACTGCCTTGACCACAGGCTTCCACGCCTCTACCTGCTGTTCAGTGTATATGCCTGGCACATTGGGGTACCTGCACAAACAACAAAAATTTCATCGAAAACATGCAAGTATCCGGCAGCAAGTGCTTGAAAATCTGAGCAACAAGCTACAGAGACGATCCTGTTAGCCAAATCAACCAGAGTAAACTCACCCGTGGGCCTCTACACAGATACAGGTAGCTTCCGACAAAATGAGTCCACCGCTTGACCGCTGAGCATAATATTCGGCAGCAGCTGGCTGCGGCACGCCACCAAGCGCTCGGCACCTGGTCAAAGGAGCGTAAACCATGCGGTGCGGCAGGTCAAACTTGCCCAGGCGGTACGGTTTGAGGAGGGGGACGACCGCATGGCCTTGGTGCGTGGCTTCTGAAGTGGTCTCTTTCAGCTGGCTACCCTGATGCGGATAGCTGCCTTCATGACCTTGAACGTGACCCGACATAGTGTCTCACAAGTACGGCTCTAGCAATATGGAATCCAGAGGAACGTTCTCACTCGAACGATCTCACAGTAACGACCTCGATGCCAACGAGCTGAGAAGGTCTGCGCAGTTCGGCAATTAATATGTTGGTGCAGCAGCAGCAAGTCTGCACAATCTTGCCGTCGTAATGCAAGCATTGGGAACAAAAAATAATAGCATAATAAAGCATCGGTGCGGAGCGCGTCATTATTTGATCATGATGCGTCATCGGCGTGCAATACCCGGTAAAAGCACGGTGACAGCAGTAAGGTCGGTCCACTAAGAGCTTTGTGCTGTCAAGGCTGCAGATCGGATTGCTGCAACATCGAATTGCTGCAACAGAAGGTTGATGCGACCATGCTTGGCTGCATATATAAAGCACAGGAAATTGACATCTCACACAATGGACTGCTCATGATGCAGCGCTCCTTGTCAATCTGCGGACTGAGGGCATGAAGCATGAACCACAATTGAATCCTCCAGGTGTCATGGCTGCATGGCTGACAGGCACGGCGTTCATTCCAGCTCTCTGACCAGCCAGTTCATATAGCTGCCGGCAGACCTCTGGCAACGTTCTTGTTGTCAAGTAGTCTGGCCTTGGGATTCCAGGGCTGTTTGAATCCCTGGCCAGCACTGGTTCTTTCATGTATCGTGGAATTCCACTTGCACCATGCAAAGCACCCATGAGACCGCCAACAATGGCTGCATTTGTGTCAGTGTCGCCTCCCATAGACAAGACATCGCTGATCGCCTCCTCATAAGAGCTTTGCAGCCTTAAATGCCTGTAACAACAGCTCAATGGATGAGGCTTACAGATTCATGGACAGCACAGCGTTCATACACGTGGGATGGGTTTCTCTATTTATGACATGTGTAACGCACGTGTCAGTGGCAAGGTATGATTTTGTTTGTCATTGAAAGCACGGAGTGTGTTGGCAGTCACGAGGTCGCTGTTGGTTGAGTGCACAATATAATACAATATACCCAGAATTTGTACTACATGACAAGACCACTGCATGCAGATTAACAATGTTGCAAGCCTTGTCTACAAGAACGCACAACTTGTGAAGGCGCAGTCTACATACTTGCAAACTTGTGATCGTCTTCAACCAAGGCAAAAAGCGCTTGCAAACTCACCTGAACGCATATGTGAATCCCCACTTCACAAAGCCTATCAGGTCAAGGCAGTCAGAGTCACAACCAGGCTGTGAAGAGGCTGTCAGCCACTGCTGTACTTCTTCTGTAGCATGTGCTCTGGCCCAGTCTTCTGCTTCCTTCACAGACCCTTGTGCATCTCCAGGGTTGTTGATCAGGTGAGCAATGGCAATGCAGTAGCAGGCGTTGCAGTCCTGCAACATGATGCATTGAGGTTTACAGCTGTTGTAGATGACAGTTCAAGCAGCTGTAGTGGCTGTCCAACCAGCTGTGGTGACAGTTCAATCAGCTGATGCACATGCTGTACACTCACCACTGAAACCTGCTTTCCACATGCAACAGGAGCTTCCTGTTCATGCATAATTTTGCAATACATGACGTGGTATGTGTCAAGCCAACAGCAAGCTGCTGCTGTGGCTGTCAGCTAGCAGCCTTCAGCCGCCTGTTTGCTGCATTGCTGCCTGCTTAGGCAATACGACATAATTTTGAGTATGACTGACAGCATTTTCACGCAATGGGTAACACTGCTAGTGAGCTGGCAACTGGTAATTGCTTCAACACTCTTCACACATGTGCAATGCCGTACAACTCGTCATTTGGGCAAAATCCAGCATGTGTGCAAGCAGTCTGCATCACATCAGACAATCTAGTGCTGAATGTTGAAGATGCAACATGGCTTACCAGACACGTCTTGTTGGGGTGCGTGAGCTGAGCATCTGATGTCACAGCTTGCACCAGGTCATGCTGGGATAGCTTGTGGCCCCACACAGCCAGGGGGGTGATGCGCATCAGGGCCCCATTTGCCTTAGACCCCATGTTAGTCTGTGCGGAGCGTCGATTTTGTCAGGCTTTGTATCAGTACAAATGGTAGATACAATGCAGAGATGCTACACATCAATCTCTGCATTGTATCTGCCAAACATTGTTTGTTAATATGTGAGTAATTGAAAGAGTGAGCAAGAAAATGAAGGAAACAGGAACTGTCGGCAGGGTCATATTGTTGAGCTGTCATGTGCTTGAGCAATTTGAATCCAGTGTTTGGTGGTATTAGGTGGATACGGCACCAATCTCTGGTTATTGAGGCAAAGCAGTCTATTTGTGCATGTGCATAGCATTCAAGCAATGCATTCAATGTGCAGCTGCGCATTGAATGCGGCATGCCGGCTGCTTTTGGGACTAGCCTCAGGAATACATACCCAGCAGATAGAGGGCTGGTCTCAAGAAGAGGCCCTTGTGTAACACATGTTGACAAGATCACACAACTTGAAACGTGATGTCACTCTTTGGTGTGACACTGTGTCTGTGCTAGTCAGTCGCTTCATATTCATATGAGTTTGTTACCTACCGCAGCAGCAGCAGTCACCATGGAAGAGGCAATGCCAGACTTGCTCTCTCCTTTCTGCTGAGCATACAGACCAGCAGAAAGTGCATTTCTTGTGGCGGCGCCTGCAATGCACAGTAGGTTTGGGCTTGGCAGCTTGCCTGGTGTGTGTGACTGACTGCTTGTCAGGTGTGCGCTATCAAGTGGCCTCTCAACTTCTTGCCTATGTCAAATGGCTTGCTGTTCAGCCACTTCACGTACATCTCCGCAGCTGCGCCCTGCAATTGACTTGCTTCGTGACAGATGAGCGCGTGCGCCAAGCACAGGGCCATCTCGCTGTCGTCTGTGAGTTGACCTGGCCCAACCCTCAACATACCACCGCCAGGCATCTTCATGGCTGCACTGACCTGCGCATTGAGTTGCGTAGTCACGCCTGCACTCTGCCTGTGACCCCGTATGTAAGCTCAAGAGTCAACTTAGCGCACCATCTCTAGGTCGGGTTTGCCACGAAACTCCAGCACAGCACCGGCAGCATCGCCGACGAACGCACCCAAGACCGCGCCGTAGGCGTGGTCGAAAGTCATGATGCCAGATGAGAGTGCCAAGCCTGGTGCCAAGCGCAAGTCTGGCTATTGCAGTTGCTTTCTCCACTTCCCTTTGACTAATAGCATCTCTGCTGCATTCCCCCATAGCATGCACAGCACGATGCGAAGCACGCAGAAGTTTTGCGGCAGCATGAACGCTGGAGCTGCAGGGCTCCCGAGCGAGCTTATGGCTAACAGCAGCGCAGATGCCTCGTTATTTCCTCAGCTGTCACGCCAACCAGTGTGCCTCGCAGCAGCGTGGAGTCTGCAGACAGTCTCAGTGATCCTAGCTGCCAGCCTAGGCACCTACCGGCTAAGTTGCCTTCGTCAAAGCATACGCAACTGATGTCAACGACGCCGCCTCCCCATGGGAAGGAGCATGTCAGGTTGCTCCAGCTCCAGCTGTTACAACAGCACTTGCAGGTACAAGGCTTTGGGTTCATCACAGAAGTAAAGCTGGCAACTCTCTGAATTTGCTGTTGGCCTATGCGTCTGCAGGCACATGCCCACGATCCGGACACTATTGCACTTCTTGAGGACTTGCTGCCACTTGACCTCAGCATTCAGCTGACGACACAGATACACCTTGTGCTGAAACGGCAGGTGTGCACATATGCTACATGCCATGGCCGAAGCCGGCACAATGTGTTCATCAGACTTTGCGCTGATTTGCAGGTTGTTTTGTCGTACCTTCAATTATCCCCTCCTGACATTGAAAGCAGTCAAGCAGCACTTGAAGCATATTTTACAGAGCCTCTGCAAGCCCTGGCAGACACTCCTCAACTTCACAATGCTGCCAGCTTTGCCAGTTTTCAGGAGCAAGCAACGCAGCTTGAGGATACTATTTCTCAAGCTCAGGCTGCGACACAGCTTGGCGACCTTGCTGCTGTGCAGCTTGGTCTGCAGGCATATCCAGTGTCCCTCGCTGACAAGGCTCTGGAAGATGCCATCAGCATAATCATTGGCCATGCTGATTGTGGCAAATTGCAAAAACCACAGGCAACGCTGAAAGAAGGTGTGTACGGAGCACCTCTTTCATGCATGCAGGGACAGCATCTGTTGCTTGCCTGACTACTGTGGGTCCATCGCACATGACCCAAAAGGCTGTCTTGGCAAAAGGGTTTGTGGAAGTAGTCACCTTGATGTAAATAAATCTTATGCAAGCCGTCACTTGTAATGATGCTTGCTGATGGCAGGTCAACAAACTTTCAAGGTGCATGCTTGGCTTCGCCCACATGCTTCTGGCAGGCAACACCAACTGAATTCACTTAGCTGCCTGAAAGCAGTTGCTTTATTTATTGTCAAGCGACAGTGGGCCCAGTCATTTAGGTTGGAATGATTGACACTGTTTTCTTTGAGGCAACTGACTTGCACACATCATCAACAATCCTGCAATGCAGGTACACCAGGGGTGAGCCTGTCTTCCAGCCCAGCAGGGTCTTCAGCAGCAGAGGCGCCCCAGCCTTCCTCACGGCCATCACTTGAGCAAGTCCAAGCTCCTGCAGGCAGTTGTACACAGCCTAAAGCTGGTGCCACTGCCCGTGCAGTCATGATGGAGCTCAGTGCAGGACATGACAGGGTCCATGTGACGCTGACACCAATCAATGCCCAGCCACAAACTGCTGACTCAGCATTCCTGATTGGCCAGTCAG
>JAABUY010007449.1_pt1 | contig 10396 bp, 9 predicted proteins | sample 5560271 | NCBI WGS metagenome assembly JAABUY01 (sample SAMN10711886, study PRJNA513374) | rock metagenome | isolation source: Antarctica rocks | place: Antarctica: Victoria Land, University Valley
AGATCTGGCACGCCCACGGGTGCGAGTACTGCCACATGATCGGCGGGAAGGGCGGCATCCGCGGGCCGGACCTGACCTACGTGGGCAACCGCCTCACCACGACCACGATCACCGTGCGCATCCTCGCTGGGGCCAAGCCGTACATGCCGGCCTACGGCGGCATCCTCTCGTCGGGCCAGGTGGGCGACCTCGTGGCGTTCCTCTCCACGCGCGGCGCGCACGGCCAGGACCAGCAGTTCGAGCGGCCCGCGATTACCAGCGCCGGAAGGCCGAAACACTAAACTAAGGGACGCCGAAAGACTAACTGATCCCGTAAAGGGTATACTTCCCTCACGAGGGGAGGCGTGACGCAGCAACGCGAGGGGAGGGCGTAATGGAACTGAGGGACGACCTCAAGATCTTCTTGGGTGAAACGGCGCGCACGCTCACGGGGAGCGCGCGGCGGGTGTTCATGGCGCGGGCGGTGCGCGACCTGGGTGCGGGCGGGCAACGGCTAGCCGAGCGGGAACTGGGCTGGAGCCGGGTGCTGGTGCGCAAAGGGCGGCACGAACTAGACAGCGGGATCGTCTGCGTCGACGGCTTCGCCTTGCGGGCACGCAAGAGGGCCGAGGAGCATGTGCCGCGCCTGCTCACGGACAGCAGGGCCATTGTGGATAGCCAGAGCCAGGCCGACCCGCAGTTCCGCACGCGGCGGCTCTACACGCGGCTCACTGCGGGGGAGGTGCGCCGGCAGTTGATCGGCCAGAAAGGGTACACCGACGCGGAGCTCCCGTGCGAGCGCACCATCGCGACCAAGCTCAACAGGCTGGGCTACACCCTGACCAAGGTGGCGAAGAGTCAACCCCCAAAAAAGTCCCCCAGACCGACGCCATCTTCGACGAAGTGACGCGGGTGAACGCCCAGGCCGACGCGGCACCCGACGTGCTGCGCGTGTCCATCGACGCCAAAGCGACGGTCAAGATCGGCCCCTTCGCACGGGGCGGCACGGGGCGGATGGCCGTCACGGCGGCGGACCACGACTTTCAGGCGGAGGCGACGGTGACGCCGGTGGGCCTCTTCCTGCCCCAGACCGACGAGTTGTTCATCTACCACGTCACCTCCAAAGTGACGAGCGACTGCCTCGTGGATCGCCTGGAGCAGTGGGGGGAGGCCCACAAGGCGCGCTGCGCCCACGTCACCACCCTGGTGCTCAACCTGGATAATGGCCCCAAGAGCCACAGCCATCGCACGCAGTTCCTGGCCCGGTTGGTCGCCTTCGTCCAGCGCCAGCGGGTCGGCGTGCGCCTGGCCTACTATCCGCCGTACCACAGCAAATACAACCCCATCGAGCGATGCTGGGGCATTTTGGAGGCCCACTGGAACTGCACACTGCTCGACTCGCTAGAGGCGGTGTGCGGCTTCACCGCCTCCATGACGTGGAAGGGCATGCACCCCGTGGTCGCGGTGGTGACCACCACCTACGCCACCGGCGTGACGCTCACCAAAGAGGCCATGACCGCTGTGGAAGCGCAGGTCGTGCGGCTGCGTGACTTGGACAAGTGGTGCGTTGATATTCCCTCCCGCTCCGGAGACGATCGGGATATGTAACTCCTTCCGCGTCCCTTAGACGGCGAAGCGTGCGGCATCGGCGCGCTTGAACTCGAGGCCCAGGCCGGGGCGCGAGCGGTCGGGACGTAGCGCGCCTGCGACCGGGGTCAGGGCGCCGTCGAAGAGCATGTGCTCGATGCGCGCGTGGTCGTGGAAGTACTCGATCGGACTCAACCGCGCGATCGAACAGCACGGCGCGACGTGCAGCGAGGGCGCGCAGTGCGCCGAGAGGTCCATACTGCGCGACTCCGTGAGCGCCGCCGCGCGCAGGAAGCCGGTGATCCCCGCGCAACGAGACGCGTCGGCCTGCAAGACATCGACCGCTTCGGCCTCGAGCATGCGGCGGAAGTACCACAGGTCGTAGCCGTACTCGCCGGCGGCGATGTCCATGCCCGCCGGGCCGCGGTCGCGGATCAGGTGTAACCCCGCCAGATCGTCGGAGGACACCGGCTCCTCGAACCAGACGACGCCGGACTCGCGGAACGCATCGGCGAAGGCCAGGGCCTGCTTGCGCGAATAAGCGCCGTTGGCGTCCACGTACAGTGCGGCGTCCGACCCGATGGCCTCGCGCGCGGCCTTGACGCGGGCGAGGTCCTGGTCGGGGTGCGTGCCGATCTTCATCTTGACACGCGAGATGCCCTGCTCCATCCAGCCGCCGAGTTGGCGCCGCAGCCGCTCGTTAGCATAGGAGGTGAAGCCACCGCTGCCGTACACCGGCACGGCGTCGCGCGTCGCCCCCAGCAGGGTCACCAGCGCCACGTCGAGTAGGCGCGCCTTGAGGTCCCACAGGGCCACATCCACGGCGGCGATGGCCATGGAGGAGATGCCGGGCCGCCCCAGGTTGCGGATCTTGTGGACCATGGTCTCCCAGCAGTTGGGCACGTTCATGGCGTCGCGGCCCGTCACCTCCTGGGCCAGCCCGTCGCGGATCAGCGTCGCGGTCGCCGTGTCGGCGTAGGTGTAGCCGAGGGCATGCACACCACCGGCGGTCGCCTCGACGAGCACCAGCGTCGTGGAGTCCCACCTGTAGGTACCATCCGCCTCCTCCCCGTCGGTCGGTATCTTGTAGGCCGAGACGTCGATCTTCTCGATGGGGATCGCGCTATCGTAGATCGCCATATATGTACCTTTCATCGTCGGAACGAAGGGTCCGCGCATTACGTCGGAGCGTGAGCGTCTCGTCCGCCCCCGCTCCACGATGGGACGGGCGAAACGCCCGCGCTCCCGGTGGCTCTCGCCGAGCCTTCACAAGTCTGCTACCGAGTGTCGACCGTTAACTCCTCGACGGTGGCCTGGAACGGTGTCAGGACCTCGGCGCCGCCCTTCGTCACCGTCACTACGTCGCAGTGGCGCACGCCGCCGTAGTCCATGAGGTAGACCGCCGGCTCGACGTTGAAGACCATGCCGGGCTCGAGCACGTCGGCGGACCCCTCCGCCAGGCGCGGCGGCGACTCCGCCGAGATGGCGCTGAACCCGACGTTATGTCCAGTGGGATGCGTGAAGTACGGCCCGAAGCCGCGCTCCGTCAGCACGCCGCGCGCCGCCGCGTCGACGTCCGCCGCCCGCGCCCCCGGCCGGATCGCGGCCAGGGCCGCCGCGCGCGCCGCGAAGATGGCCTCGTGGATCTCGCGCTGGCGCGGCGACGGCGCGCCCAGCATGTAGGTGCGCGTGATATCGGTCCAATAGCCGTCGACGTAGGAATTGCAATGTATCAGCACGAGGTCGCCGCCGCGCAATGCGCGGTCGCGCGTGCGCGCATAGGCGCCGCCGGCCAGCGCGGAGTGCTCGCCGGACATGCACCACACGAACCCACCGGCCCGCGCCACGTCCGGCCGGCCGAGTCCCTGCACGCTCAACGGCGTTTCGAAGAGGGCCGCCGCCTCGGGCTCACGCAGGCCCGCGCGCAGCGCCGCAGCGCCCTGGGTAAAGGCGATCGTGGCGACCGCGCAGGCGCCCCGTACCCGCGCGAGTTCTCACTCGTCATCGCCGCGCGCAGACCCCTGATAACGTCCGTCGCGGGGACGAGCGTGGCGCGCGGCAGGGCGCGCTGCACTAGCGGCGCTGTAGCGGCCCCATAGAAGTACATCGCGGCATACGACGACTGCTCGAAGAAAGCGCCGTCCTCGTACCCGACGCGGCCGCCGTCGATGCCCACCTCGGCGGCCAACCGCGCGAGCGGTTCGCGCGCCGCCGCGACGGCGTTCGCGCCCGGCTGGAACGCGCGCACGGCGCTCGCCCAGCCCGCGCCGGCCAGTTCACGCTCGTCCTCAGGCGCGAGCACGGCGACCTGCCCGTCGCGCGTGGCAAGCGCGACGGACGCGCCGACGACCGGCCAGTAGCCGGAGAGCAGCAGCACGTTGGTGGGCAGCGCGCACACGAGCGCGTCGAGGTTGGCTTCCCCGAGGGCGGCCGTGACGCGCTCGATCCGTTCGGATCCTCCAGACATGCGCCTCAACCTCCTTCCATTTAAAGCGGTCTCTTTGCATCATGGTCGGGCGACTGGGAGCGCCGGCTGGCAGCCAGCGCTCCCAGTAATGTTACTTTACGTCGGCGAGACCACGCGCGTGTGCTGATCGTCGCCGGCGTGCTCGTGGGCGCGCTCGTCCGCGAGGTTGTGCTGATGGTCTTGCTCGTACTCCTTCTTGGACCTCCCGCCCAGGCGCGGCACGCCGCGGCCGGAGACGCCCCACGGCTCGAGTTCGCGGCGCAGCAGCGGGGTCGACCCCGAGCCGCGACGCCTGGCCAGCACGTTCTCCCGCTCACTAATGAGGTAGTCGGCCGTGCGCGCGGCCAGCGCCTGGATGGTCAGGCCGGGGTTGGCCGAGCCCTGCGTGGGCAGGATGCTGCCGTCGCAGATGAACAGGTTGGGGATGTCGTGCGACTGACCAAACTTGTCCACCACCGACGTGCGCGGGTCGGCGCCCATGCGCGCCGCCCCCACCAGGTGGGCGTAGCGCGCCTCCTGCGCGACCTCGTCGGCGCCGGCGGCCCACATAATTTCCTCGGTCTTCTTGCGGCCGAACGCGGCCAGCTTCTTGTCGTTGTCGTGCAGGGCGAACGTGATCTTGGCCACGGGCAGGCCGAACTGGTCCCTGTCCTCGGCCAATGTCACCCTGTTGTCCTCCCATGGCAGGATCTCGCCGAGCACCCCGAAGGCAGAATAGTGGTTGTAGTCCATCATCTCGCGCCGCATGCCCCAGCCCCGCACGCCCTTGGACGTCATGAGCTGCTTGGCGAAGGCGACGGGCTCGGGCCCCACGGTCTGGACGGCGAAGCCGCGCACGAAGTCGCGCGCGGGATCGGTCTCGTAGAACTCCTCGGTCAGCGCGTGCGCGGGCGGCGCCTTGTACATGCGCACGAGGTTGGGGAAACGCCCGATCACGACGTTGCCGATCTGCGCCATCAGGTATTTGCCGACCGTGCCGCTGGAGTTGGCCAGGCCCTGCTCGAAGCCGGGGCAGGCCGAGTTGAGCAGCAGGCGCGGCGTTTCGATGGCGTAGCCGCACACGATCACGACCTTGGCCTTCTGCTCGACCTCGCGCTTGTCGCGATCGAAATAGGTCACGCCGCTGACCGTGCCGTCCGCGCCCATATTGATGCGCCCGACCATGCAGTGGTCGCGGATCTCGGTGCCGTGTTTGATCGCGTCGGGGACGTGCGTCACCAACGTGCTGGCCTTCGCGCCCACCTTGCAGCCCTGGATGCAGAAGCCGCGATAGATGCAGTGCGGGCGGTTGGCGTGCGCGCCGGTATTGATGGCCACGGGGCCGCCGATGCTGACGCGGATGCCCAGCTTGGTACAGCCGTCGATCAGGGTGTCGCCGACACCGCCCATCGGATGGGGTCCGTAGATGTAGCCGTGCGGGTCGCCCCACGGGTAGTAGGGCGGGCCGGACACGGGCATCTCGCGCTCCAACTGCTCGTAGTAGGGCTTGAGGTCCCAGTACGAGATCGGCCAATCCGCGCCCAGCCCGGTATCCGTATGCACGGTGAAGTCCGAGGGGTGCAGACGCGGCGTGAAAGCGGCCCAATGCACCGAGCCGCCGCCGACACCGTGGCCGCTGTTGTTCTCGCCGAAGACGAGCGGGTTCTCGCCGCCGGTGATGCGCAAATCGTTCCAGTACAGGTTGTATGAGCCGGTCTCGTCGCTGACCCAGTCGCGCTCGGTGTCCCAGAACGGCCCCGACTCGAGGCCGACCACGCTGAAGCCGGCCTTGGACAGCCGCTGCGCCAGTACGCCGCCGGCCGCGCCGACGCCGACGATGACGAAGTCGACCTCCTCGTCGGGCCGGTAGTGGCCCATCGGAATGGGCTTGGGGAGTATCTGTAGCGGCCCGAGCGGATGCTCGTCCGGCGGCGGGGCCTTAAAGGCGCCGAAGATGGGATGTTTCAAAATCGAGCGGTCCATACTAGTGCGATCCTCCGGCGCCGCCCGTGCGGCCCGCTTGGGGATGGGGCGGCGGCGCGTAGTCGGGGTCGATCTCGCCCGAGCGCGACGCCACGGGCGGCGCCCAGGCGTAGCGCTTCTCATTCACCTCGTGCGGGTCCGGCTGTCCGCCGCGCAGGCGCATGTAGCCGCGCGGGTAGGCGGGACCGCCGAAGCCGATCTCGTCCCAGGCGTAGGGGTGCGCGTAGTAGGCTTCCACGACGTCGTGCAGCAGCATCTGCCAGAAGAGCGTCACGTCCATGTGCCGCCAGATCTCGTCGCCGGCGGGCGGCTTGCCGTCGTGCAGCGTTTTGAGGACCTCGTCCTGCCGGCGCGGACCAAGCTCGACAAATGTGGTCTGGAACAGATGCCGCGCGATCGCGTCGATGGCCTGCAGGCCGAGCAAGTGCGCCTCCTGGATCGGCGGCATGGTCTCGAAGCGGTAGCCGGGGATGCGCTTGTTGTAGACCTTGTCGTCGACGTAGTTCAGGATAGGGACCCGATGCGCGGCGTCGCGGTCGTCCTGCGGCAGGAGGCGGTCACAGACGGCCCGCATCAGCGCCTCGTTCTCACCGCTGAAGAAACGGATCGGCGGCGGTTCGTTGACGCGCTTCAGCACGACCTCGCGCGTGGCCTCGTCCCAGAAGTCCTGCTGGCTCAACGTGCTGTAGCCCGGATAGTAGCCCGGCGTGGCCATCGGCTCGATCGTCAGGCCCGTCGTCGGGTCGTAGGGCAGGCGATCGCGGTCGGGGATCGGCGGCGTCGCCATCAGTCGGCCCTCCTAAGCAAGCTGGCGAGCAGACCCAGGAAACCGCTGGCGGAGAACAGCAGCGGGGCGAAGGCCGGCGGGCCGTACATCAGCTGATACAGAGGATAGCGCAGCCCGCCGGCGCGGCGCAGCATCCCTCGCATGTGGAAGAAAAACCCGACCATGCCGTCGATGAGGGCGAGGAGCGACACCACCGGCAGGAGGAAGCGGGCGATCCAGCGGCCGGGGGCGCCCTTGAGCAGCGTCCCGAAGCCGACGAGCGTCAGGATCGGGGTCAGCAGGATGGGCGTCCACTGCACGCCGTACTGGAAGTTGTTCTTGTAGTGCGAGTAGAGCGCCTCGAAGCCGCTGAAGAACCCCGACACGGCCATGGCCACGGCCAGCTGCTTCTGGAAGCGGCCCTCGCGCACGCGGTGCTCCAGCACGAGCCCCTCGCGCGTCACCCCCCGCGGCAGCAGCCGCTGCCAGACGGGCCGGACGCCGGAGAGGGCCGGCAGCCGCTCGGCCAGCGCGGGCGTCGCGGGCGCGTCCTCGCGCCGCAGCAGCGAGGCCAGGATGCCGAGGTAGCCGCCGATGCCGAATAGCAGCGGGGCCAGGATGGGCGGGCCCATCACGATGTTGAACACGGCCAGCCGCCAGCCGCCGGGCTTGCGGTGGATACCGCGCACATGAAAGAAGAAGCCGACGACGCCGTCGGCCAGCGTGAGGACCGACACGATCGGCAGCACGGTGCGCGCCGCCCGCCGGCTAAAGGCGCCCCAAACGCCGGCCACGAGCAGCAGCGGGCTCAGGATCACGGGCGAGTACATGATGCGCTGGCTATAGCTGCCGCGGTAGTGGTAGTAGGTCACCTCCGCGCCGGCCAGCAGGCCCGAGAGGGCCGCGACGAGCGAGAGGCTGCGCTGGAAGCGCCCCTCGCGGATATGCTGCTCGATCACCACGCCCTCGTGCGTGAGTCCCTTGGGCAGGAGATCGGCCAACGTCGAGCGATGCGCGCCCCCGATGGCCTCCGTCAGGTCTTTGAATGAACGCCTTAGAGCCACTGTTATCTCCCACGAGCAATTAGCGGTTAGCGGTTAGCTTTAGGCCGCGCATAGCAGTGACGGCGGAAGGCGCATAGTCCGCTGCCGTGCGCATACTCCCGACTCCCACAATGCTAATTGCTAATTGCTTACCGCTTATAGCTCCTAGATCACTTCGCGCAGCTTGGCCGGCAAAACATCCTTCAACATATCCTTCACGACGTTGGCGATGATCGGCCCGCGGTCCTTCTCACCCCGCACGATGGCCTCGGCGAACTTCACCGCCTGCTGCGTCGAGATGTGGCCCGGCAGGCCCGGCTCGTTCGCGTCCACGACCGTTTCGATCACGGCCGGACCGGGGTGGGCGAAGGCCTCCCGCAACACGGCTTCGGCCCGCGCCGGATCGTCGATGCTGAACCCACCCGCGCCGCAGGCCTTGGCGTAGGCCGCGAAGTCGATGGGCTGCAGGTCAACCCCGAACTCGGGGTTACCCTCCTGCGCCATCTGCTCCCACTTGATCTGGCCCAGGGTGTTGTTCTTGACGATGATCACCTTGACCGGCAGCTTGTATTTGACGAGAGTAGCCATCTCGCCCATCAGCATGGTGAAGCCGCCGTCGCCCACCAGGGCCACGACCTGCCGCCCCGGATGGCCTACCGCCGCTCCCACGCTGTAGGGGAGGCCACAGGCCATCGTCGCCAGCAAGCCCGAGACCGAGAACTGCATGGTCCCCCGCATCTCGACGTAGCGCGCGGCCCATGTCGTGACGGTACCGCAGTCGCTGACGACGATAGCGTCGTCGGCGAGGAACTTGTTGAGCAGGTGGGGCACGACCTGCGGCTTCATGGGCATGTCGGTCCGGGTGGCCCGCTCGTCCATCAATCGGTTCCACTCCTTCATGCGCTCCCGCGCCTTCTGAAGGAAGCTCTGGTCCTCCTTGCGCGTGAGTAAGGGGAGCAGCGCCCGCAGCACGGCGGTGCAGTCTCCGACGAGGCCGACGTCCACCGGATGGCGCAGTCCGATGCGGGACGCGTCGATGTCGACCTGCACGCACTTGGCCTGACCGGGCTTGGGCAGGAACTCCATGTAGGGGTAGCTGCTGCCGAGCATGATGAAGGTGTCGCACTCCTCCATGGCGTCCTGCGACGGCGCCGTGCCGAGCAGCCCGATGCCGCCCGTGGTGTAGGGACTGTCGTCGGGAACGACGGCTTTACCCAGCAACGGCTTGACGATGGGCCCGGCCACCGTCTGGGCCAGCCGCAGCACCTCGTCGCGCGAGTTGAGGCAGCCGCGCCCGGCCAGGATCGCCACCTTGGAGCCGGCGTTGATGAGGTCGGCGGCCTGCCGCAGCGCCTCTTGCGGCGGGAGGGGGTACGAAGGCGAGAACACGTCACCGCTGTGCTTGGCGATGTTGCCGCTGGAGCGGTCCCCGTCCGACATCGTCCACTCCTGGATATCCTTGGGGATGGTGATGTGGGCGACCGTGCGCTGCGAGAGCGCCGTCTTGATAGCCTCGTCCACGACGTTGGTGACGTGCGCCGGCCCCATCACGCGCTCGTTGTAGGCGGCCACGTCCATGAACAGCTTGTCGAGGTCGACGTCCTGCTGGTAATACGTGCCGATGAGGTCGTGGAAGGTATGGCCGGTTATCGCCAGGACGGGCTGGCCGTCACACTTGGCGTCGTAGAGGCCGTTGAGCAGGTGGATACCGCCCGGGCCGGAGGTGGCCAGGCAGACGCCAAGGCGGCCAGTAAACTTAGCGTAGCCGCAGGCGGCGAAGGCCGCCGCCTCCTCGTGGCGCACCTGAATGAAGCGCATCTTATCCTGATGCGTGCGCAGGGCCTCGAAGATACCGTTGATGCCATCGCCCGGGAAACCGAAGATCGTGTCGACATCCCACGCGATTAGACGCTCAATGAGCAGGTCAGCCGTCGTCTTCGCCATGTCTCTCTCCTTCTTTCACTTTTATCATAGCATGATACAATCGCTGCGGTCTACTTACGGTGTGTGCAAGGGGTGCGCCACAGCAAAGTTCCCTACGCGGAGCGCGGCAGGAGAAGTGGACGCTGAGCGGGGGTGGGTTTAGGACGGGGCGCGGCGCGTGGGACAGCGGGCTGCACGGCGACACGCGGCGATGTGGCGGACGGCGGGGGTGGGGTGGTGACGGCGGGACGTGTCGCGGTAGCGGCGGTCGCCGGCGGGGTGAACGGGGCGGCCTCTTCCGTCGGCGGCCGGTAGCGGTCGGGGTGGGCCTGCCAGAAGGCCGCCCAACGCCCCGAGCGCTGCACGGCGCGCAGGCTGGCGATGGCTTGGCTGCCCGGGACGCCCCAGCGCATGCCGGCCTGCGTGAGTCGCGCTTCGACGAGACGCGTGCACGAACTCTCCACGGCCCCCGAGCCGATGGGCAACTGCCGGGCGACGAACCGCGGATAGTCCATGCGCGCCGCGTTGCGCGTGAAGTAGGTTTGGGCGTCCGTGATGGCGCGCGTCGCTTCCTCTGTCGTCGGTGCCAGGGTCGCCAGGGCCGCGAGCACCGGAGCCGCCCCGTGCAGGTAGAGGTGGTCCTTGAGCGGCTCGACCCAGTCCGCCGCG
>JAABUY010007453.1_pt1 | contig 10393 bp, 15 predicted proteins | sample 5560271 | NCBI WGS metagenome assembly JAABUY01 (sample SAMN10711886, study PRJNA513374) | rock metagenome | isolation source: Antarctica rocks | place: Antarctica: Victoria Land, University Valley
TGACATCCTGCGAGGCGTCGCAATGGCTGCCGCGGGGCGCCCTGCATTGGCAGCGCTGCAGGAAAAGGTGGGCCTCCCCAGCGGCCCCAGCCACAGGAGGCGCTCAGGAGGCATGCTTGCACTGCAATGCACCACCACCGCCGTGCTGGGGAGCGGCAGGTGGCCGCGCACAGGGCGCGGCTGGCAGCGGATGTCTGGGATGCGGCCGCATGGCAGGCGCTCGCGGCGGACGTCAGCGCCGCGGTCGGCCCCGGCCGGCCGCCGCCCGACGTGCTGGCGCTGTACCGGTCGGTGATGGAGCAGCTGCTGGCCCAGTTCCCCACCGCGGTGCGCCCCAGCGTGCCCGCTTGGCCAGGACGCCGCCGGTGCAGCTCCCTGTGCGGCCCCTAGACACGCGGGCCCCCAGACACCCAAGCGGCGAGCGCAGACGGCTGTGCTGCAGTGCGCCGCGGCCGGCCGCGGCCCTGCGCGTGAGCCCGCGTGTGGTGACCGCTCGCCCGCTGCCTGCTGAGACCGGCTCCTGGACGCTCCACAGCCAGGCTCCCTGCGGCTGCCTATACCTCGCCCCGCCCTCCCCCTGCACCAGAGGGCAGCAGCTGCCGGCTCAGCGGCCCCCTGCGGCGCGGCGCCCACCAAACACGCGAGGCCGCGAGGGCTTCGTGCTCAGCGGTGCGGCTGCGGAGCGGCGTCCCGCCCCCCACCTGTTCTGCAGGGGCGGCTGGGTAGGGTAGGGACCAAGCCTTACCCTATACCCTATACCGAGCAGCGCCGAGCCGCGCCGCTCCGCGGCCGCGCGGCAGGCGGCGTACTGGCAGCAGTACGCGGAGGCGGAGCTGGCGGCGGGCAACCCAGACGCGGCCAAGGGCATCTTCAGCCGCTGCCTGCTGCACAACCTGCGCGTGGACCTCTGGCGCGTCTACCTGCGCTTCATCAAGCAGGCGCGCCCCCCCGTGCGCCCGGCGGCCTCCCCGCACGCTCAGCGGCCGCCCCGCGGCCCGACCCTTCATGCCCGGTCCCAGCCGGTGGCGCAGGAGCCTGCAGCCCCCGCTCGGCAACCAGTAGATGCAGCCCAGCCTGTAGCACATGTAGCACACACAGACGGGCAGGCAGGCTTTTACGCCGCGGTCCCGGCCGGCGGTCGGAGGCGCCCGCATGCTTCCCTGGCAAGCCGGCGGCCCTTCGGCGGCGCGGCGCATGCGGCCGAGCGGGCGCGCGCGCCCCGGGGGCCAGGTGAACGGCTCACGCGGCGGCGAGGGCGTTGTGGAGGTGCGGCGCGCGTACGAGTACACCCTGGACCGCGTCGGCACCGACATCGGTGCGCCCGCCGCCGCCTCGCCGGCCAAAACCCCGTCCTGCGCGACGGGGCATCCCCGTCCTGCGCGACGGGGCACGCTCTGTTGTTTGTGGCGCCAGGGCTCCTTTGTCCTCGTCAAGCCTGGGCCACTTGCGCGGCGCGGCGCGCTTGCGCGGCGCGCTTGCGCGGCACGCCCGCGCCGCAGCGCAGAGCCGGCGCCGTGCGCGGCCGAGCGCCGCGCAGCCCTTGGGGGAGTCTCGGGAGCACATGCGCCTGTATGGCTTTGCTGTCCTGCGGGCCGCACAGGTGGCGCAACCAGTGCCGCCTAAAACTCCCGTAAAAAAACCTACGCGCTCGCGCCAGGCGCCGGGCCGCTGTGGCAGGAGTTCATCGCGTACCTGCAGGCGCCGCGCGCGGGCACGCCGGCGTTTCAGGCGCTGTTCGGCGGCGGCCCGGCCGGGCAGGAGGACGCGCAGCGCACCACGCTGCTCAGGTGCCGGCCGCCGCGCGGCGGGGGGGGACCGCGCAGCCTGGCCCCCGGCTTGGATGCGCCCCGAGAGACTTTTGTGCGACCAGTGCGGTCGTCCAGACTCTTGCTAGACGGCCAACAAGGATGATAACCTCGGTGGGCGGCGAAGGAGCCCGTGCGGCAAGCTGCGGGGCAGCGGTGCTTGCGATGGGCTGGGGTCCCGTCGCCGCCTGCACCTGCGCCACGCTGCGCGGGGAGAGAGCGAGCGCGCGAGCGCCGCGCCCAGGCCCGACCCGGCCATGCGAGCCGCAGGCGCGCGTACCAGCGCGCACTGGGCGGTGCCATCAGGGTAGGCTGCCCTATCCAACCCTATACCCGGCCGCGTGGGGGCGCAGGCGCGCGTACCAGCGCGCGCTGGCGGTGCCGTCGCCCGCACTGGAGGCGCTCTGGCGCGCCTACGAGCAGTTCGAGTCCGGCTTTGCGCCGGGCCCCGCGCGCGTGCTGGGCCGGCGGCTGCTGGACGAGGCGCGGCCGCGGTACCAGGCCGCGCGCGGCGCGCTGCGCGAGCGCCAGGCGCGCCTGGCCGCGCTCGCGCCCGGCGCGCTGCCGTTGCCGCCCGGTGCGCGGCGCGCGCGAGGGGCGGGGGCGGGTGCAGCGGCAGCCATGGCGCGACCAGAAAGGCTTTGTGATGTGCCGGGAGATGCTAGTGAGAGCAGCCGTGTTACATCCTGGTCACTGCTTGGTGCACGCGTGGGAATGGTGTAGTGCAGGCAATTGGCACCACGGTTGCAAGTAGTCGCTGCCGGCGCTGCTCAGCGGGCCTGCATTGCCTTTCATGTGTTTGCTCGTCCAACACCGCAATAGCGCAAAATGAAGGCGGCAGTGGCATACAGGACGCCGGTCAGGTCGCGCACGCGCCCGGCGCGCCTGCGCTGCCAGCGCAGCGCGCGGTGGCAGGTGCCCAGGGCGCGCGGCGGCCTGGCCAGGGCTCGCGGCGCCCTGCAGATGTCCATGGCAAGCCCTGACGTTCAGCGCTCGCGCAGGGCGTGGCGGCTCGGCGCAGGCGGCGCAGGCGGCCGCCTGGCAGCGCTACCTGGCCTGGGAGCGCGGCAACGCGCAGAACCTGGACGGCCCCGCGCTCGCCGCGCGCGTCATCCTCGCGTACGACCAGGCGCTCGGGCCGCTCGTGCACTTCCCCGAGGCGCGCGCCCGCGCTTGGCGCGTCGCGCCGCGCGGCCGGGCGATCACTCTGCAATGCCACGCCCTGGCCTGCTGCTGAGCTCGACCGCGCGCCCTGCGCGGTGTACAGCCCCCCCGCCGGCGAGCTTCACCCCGCTGCGCCTGCAAAGCATATCGCTGCCCATATACATTTGCCTTTGCGCCCTCGGCCGACGAGCAGTGCCCCGACGAAGACATGCGCGCCGCGCGCGCCAGGTCTGGTACGACTTCGCGCGCTGGCACAGCGCGGAGGGCGGCAGCGGCCCCGCGGCGGCCGCGGCGGTGCTGGCGCGCGGGCGGCTGGTGGGCGCCCGGGCGCTGTGCTGGGTCCATTGCTTGCGGGCCTTTTGGTTCCGCTGTCCAGCATATGCGCATGTGTGGCGCAGGCTGCAGCGCGCAGCCCCCGGCCAGCTGCGGCCGGAGCGCCCTGGGCATGGTGCACACTGTGTTTCCTCCGCAAGGGTGGCGCTGGGCGGGCACGGAACACCGGCACAGGAGCGCCGCCCTCAGGCCATCTGCAAAGGACCGCACACTTAGGTGGACGTCCAGGCGCACACCGTGCGCCTGCTGGCGCGGCCCTCAGCAGCGGCGGGGTCGAATAACGGCCCGCATGCTGTCGTACCGCACCCCAACCCTACCCGGCGCAGGCGCTGCCGACGTGCCTGATGCTGCACTTTGCGGCGGCGGAGCTGGAGGAGGAGCGCGGCGACGGCGACGCCGCACGCGCGACCTACGAGCGCCTGGTCGCCGGCCTGGTGCCGCCGCGCGAGGCCGGCGCGCCCGAGCCGCCGCCGGCGCTGCAGGTGCCGGGCGCCTGCGGGCCTGCTTGCTGCCTGCGAGCCTGGTTGCTGCTTGCTGGGCCGTCGACTGTGACTCACGTGAAAATGTATGAGTGCGTCTCTGACCTTATCTTGGAGCCGTGCGCTTTGTGCATTCATTAGACATACCGTAATAGTGGTACGCTTGCAGCGAACCCCCACCCGATACATCGTGACGGCCCGTGCACGCGCGCAGCTGCCGCCGGACCAGGGCGCGCTGGCGTGGGTGCAGTACATGCGCTGGGCGCGGCGCGCGGACGGCCTGGCCGCCTCGCGCAAGCTCTTCATCCGCTCGCGCAAATGGCCCGCCTGCGGCTGGCAGGCGCGGGCCGCGCCCGCCGCCCGCGCAGCAACATATGCAGGCCCCTGCACGCATGCTGGCGCTCCTGCCTGCCGCGCTGGTGCTCCAGCTGCGGTGCAGCGCGCCTGCGAGTCCCTTCACGCCGAGCGGCCTGCTGGGTCCGAGCTGAGCGCCGGGCCGAGGGACCCAGCGTCTGATCCCCGGCGCCGGGCAGTGCGCCGCGGCGGCGCTGGTGGCGCGGCAGATGGAGCGCCCCAGGCGGGCCGCTGCGCAGCGCACGCCCCGAGCCGCAACCCAGCGTGCAGGTGTCCGCGGCGGCGGCGCTGATGGCCTGGCAAGGCAAACCCTGAATCGCAACCTGGCGCGCAGGTGTATGCGGCGGCGGCGCTGATGGAGTGGCAGGGCGAGCGCGCGGACAAGGTGCCGCGCAACATCTTCGAGCTGGGCCTGCGCCACTTTCTGGGCGAGCCGGGCTACGTGGCCGCGTACGCAGGGTGGCTGGTCGCCGCGGGCGACGCTGCCAACGCGCGCGCGCTGTTCGAGCGCGCGCTCGCCGCCGCGCCGCCGCCCGAGGCCGCGCGCGCGCTGTGGGACCACTACCTGAAGGCGCGCCGCGCGGCCCCGCGCCCCCCTGCCCGCCTCCAGAGCGCCCACCGGACGCTCCTTGCCGCTGAGGCAGGCCCCCTTGTAACCACGCTCCATAGTCCTGCTTCAGCGTCCATGCTGCAACACCGTGAGCGGCGTCCTGTCCCTAGGTGATAGCAATATGGCCAGGGGCCTGACTCTACTGCAACTGTAACACCCTCCGCCCATGCGCTGCAGCTGGAGGTGGAGGCGGGCGACGCGGCGGCGGTGCGCGCGGTGGAGGCGCGGCGCCGCGAGGCGCTGGGCGAGCGGCCGCCGCACGACAACGTCCACACCCTGCTGCTCAAGTACCGGTCTGTCCCGGCCGCCCGCATGCCCCATGCAGCTTGGCTTGGCAGCTGCTTGTGCGCCAGCTGGCACGTTGTACCCCGCTGGACCAGCACGCCGGTGGCAGGGCAGCAGGATGCTTGTGCAGGTGGTGTCCCGTCACACTGCCTGCATGAGGGCTGATTTCGCAGGTCATGCGGAGCTGGAGAACTGCTTGTTGCAAAGTGGGCTTGGCAAGCTGCCTGACCTGCACCACTGCAGGCTCCAATGTTGATGGTGAAGATGCAAGAGTGGGCACCCTCAGGTCGCATGGTACTCCAGAGGGACACGCGAGACGCACGTGCCGAGGGCTGCGAGCATGCGCGCGCAGCGTGCTGGACCTCTGGCCCTGCACGGAGGACCAGCGGCGGCACCTGGAGCGGCTGCTGGGCCTGGCGGCGCCGCCCGCGGACGAGCCCGCCGGCGCGGGCCCGGCGGCAGACGTGCGCACCCGCGCCGCCCCTCCTCCGATGGCAGTGAAGCTCCAGGCGGAGGCAGACCTAAAGTTCATACGGGGCTGGGCAGGAGGGGTTTCGGGGTGTGGGTCACGGGAGTAGCACTGGGTGGTGCACGCTGGTTCGCATGCAGGCAGGCGTCCTGTCGGCGCGCGCCTGGCTGGCGCCAGAGCTCGTGGCGGGGCTCGGACACGCGCTGCAGGCCTGGCGTCGTGCTGCACCCGTCCCGGCTGCCGCACAGGGGCGGGCACGTTTGGCGACAGCCAGGGTCGGAGGGAAGCACCTCACGACGCGCTGCAACACCGCTCAACACCCCTGCCAGAGTAACGCGCTCCTGACTGCAGGTGCATGCACCGCGTCCGAGTCTGCATGCACCTGTGTCAGGCATGGACGAAAGGAGTTTGTCTTCGTGCAGGGCGTGACGCGTTCGCCGGCATGGTTGGGCCCGCCGATGAGCCCAGGGACCGCGCTGCCCGGCGGCGGCCCCAGCCCGCACGTGCACGCCGGCGGGCCCGCGCCCAACGGCGACGCGCTGCAGCTGCCGCCCGAGCTGGGCCGGCTGCTCAGCGCCCTGCCGCCACCGCAGGCGTGTCCGCGCGCAGGGGCATGTGCCTGCAAGCCGGCACCACATGTTTCGCACCGCACTGCACCTGCTGTTGTCGGATGTGTTGCTGTGGGGTTCGGTTTCAGCAGCACCACGGTTTCTGATGCCGCGCAGCTGGCTGCAAGGCCAGTGAGTGGGGACACGCAGATGGCCAGCGCTGGCTCGGCTGCCCACCTTGCGGCTTCCATGCCAGCTTCAAACGAGCACACAGGGGTGCATGCACATGCTGACCGCTGCATGGCCAGCGTGTGACAGATCTGGGGCAGACTGTTTCATGGCTGCTCACCTGAGCAGCGCCCCAACCCAGGCCGTGGACGGGCCGATCCCGAGCGTGGACGCCTTCATAGAGCTGCTGCTCGTGGTCGACGTCTCGCCCGCGGCCGCCGCCGCCGCCGAGGCCGCAGCCGCGCCGCAGCCGCGCCTGCCGCCCGCGCCGCGCCTGGCGCCGCCGCCGGGCTCGGTGCCCTTCAGCGACGCGGGTGCGGGCCAGCCCCTCTCTGATCCCCAGCACAAAACTTGTAAGACTTGAGGGCTGCTGCGTGTGGGCCTGCTGGTCGGAGAGCTTTTAGTGGGACCTGCTGGAAGCTCGTCCGCAGGTACTGCATTCTTGGCGGCGTGCGAGTGCGTGAGGCTGGTGGGGTAGTCTTGGAAATAGCAGCCTTGAAAAAGAGAGAGAGAGAGAGAAAGAAAAAGGTACATGCATGCGTGCAAGTAGAGCCCAATGTGCTCATGATGCTGTTGATGGGTTTTCCTGTAGGGCCTCCGGCTACGGGCCAGCCGCAGCTCGGCAGCGGGGACTGGGCAGCGGGAGGCGCGGGCAAGAGGCCGCGTGCAGACGGCGCAGACGGCGAGGGCGCCGGCGGCAGCGCGGCGCAGCCGCCTGCGCACGACGTGTTCCGGCAGCGGCGCAAGCAGCGCAGCCGCGTTGCTGGTGGAGAGGGATAGCGCTGTGACGTGCTCGAAAAGTGCTGGCGTCAAAGTCTGTGCGTGTGAACAACTGGCTTGAGCTGGACACTTTCATTTTTTTTCGCTTGTTGAAAAAAATAGTAACGTTGTCCTGCCGTTCCCCAGCTCTGCTTTGGAGCGAGTTTGGAGCGAGCGTTCTGCACTTTTGCAGCCGTGCTGAGCATGATAGGGTAGACAGCAAAGATAGGTGCACACAATCCATGGCGCCAGAAAGGCTTCTTGGCGAGGGGTTCAGCCCAACTGTCTCAACGGAGAGGGTGATCTGGACCGTAGCTGGGAAGCGGAGTGAGCATATGTGCACTTGGGCGAGCACGACATTTTGCAAGTAATGCTGTGCGTTTGCGTCAAGGGTTGCTGAGCCAGCCTGCGGGTGCACTGGGAGGCTCAGTTTCCAGCTGACGCAGTCCACGTACACTCCGCAGAGCCGGGAGTGAGCGCGGATAGTCGGCCACTACATCAGTGTGCCTTTGCTGCAGTTGGCAGCATAGCGCCTCGCCATGGAGCTGATGACGGGCAGGCCGAACGTGTCAAGCGTCGCAGACGCGCTGCAGAGCCTCCAGAGGGAGCTCAGCAGGACAGGTGCCGAGCGCCAGAGACTTGCGCACAAGAGTTGTCGCTGGTGCCCGCTGTGCGCAAGTGTTGGTAACAGGGATGCAAGCTGGCTTCTGCGTGTGATGTGCGTCACATTGCAGGGCGCTGACGCGCCATGCCCGACATGTGCAGGCGGCGGGTTTCATGTTGCGGAGTTCATCATGGGGGTGCTGCTGGGCCTGGCTGCCTTGGTGGCCACGGCCTTGCTGGCCAAGCAGGCCACAAGCCGGCACTGGCAGCGGCGTCAGACCGCGGTGGTCATGGACACGCTCAAGGACCTCAAGCGGGAGGACGTGGAGCGTCTGCTCAAAGCGGTGCGCCAGGGGGCGCAGTGCTGGGAGGAGGTGGATATGGGCGCAGTGTGATGGCAGTGACCGCCCCCAACCTGTGACACGCTGTCTCACGTTCACCCGCTTTTAGCCACTTGCCTGCCCTTGACCTAGCATATGACGACGTGACAGTCAGGCCGCCTTTCCATCACACCACTTATACTGACACGCATCAGCGGCTGCACGCAGAAGAACGACATGCCCACCTACCTGGCACAGCGGCTGCGCACGTCCGCCGACGAGCTGAGCGTGCAGTGGTGCAACGGCCTTGTCAGTGCGTCCCGCTGACAAGGCTGGAGCCTGACTGACGCGATGAGGGGGTGGTGACTCTTGGCGCATCCCTGACATGCATGCCTGCTGCCCGGGCAGGCCTGCATGCACCCGTTGGCACATTGCGACGAGCTGTCATTGGTGATGCTTTGGGGCATGCCCTCACAGCCTCTATTGCTGGCAGCTACCGCTGTGCTGAAGGCCTCGACTGGACAGCGTGCCTGTAGAGCAGTGTGCTGTGCGTGCATGGAGTGTTCTGAGCAGGCCTTGTGTGCCTGCGTTACGCAGGGCAGATGTGGACTCAGATCTCGGCCGTGAGCGAGGACATGCTTCGCGAGCAGATCGCCGAGGTCCTCAACGCGAACAAGCCTGCGTGGATCGCCGGCCTGAACCTCGACAGGCGTGCACTACCACCTAGCAAGTGCTGTCTGTGCACGTCTAGCATCTGGCTCCATGTCTGTTTGGTCCGCCCCACCACTCTCAGAGGTGCCTGCCTCTGCTGATCCACACAGGCGGTGCTGCATGTGATCTGCTGTGCAGATCGTGGCGTACTTCCAGGGCTGCCTGCGAAGCGGCACAGTGGTCTTCTTGTTGCTCCCCAACCCCCTGGGTGACGCCAGCCTGCGGCTGTGCAGGGTGACCCTCGGGCAGCAGCCGCCGGTCATCCTGGACGTGCATGTCGTGGGCGCTGCTGAGCGCAGCGAAACGCCCCGCAAGCGCCGCGCGCGCTCGGCGACCAACGACAGGCAGAGCAGGCGTGCCATCGGGTGGCCTGCTTGTGTGAGTGGGATGCAGGTTGCTGCACTCACTCTGATCGCATCCCAGGAAGCGAGTGCTCAGGAGGCGCCTGCCGAGCCAGTGCATGCTAGTTCTTTTTCCGGCATACCTTCAAGTAGCACTTCGCTGCTCCAGTTGCATACACTGGATGCGCCGTGGTTAAGCAGGCGCATCCCCTGATCCGCAGCACGCCGGCTCATGCGCGGCAGGAGCGACAGCAGCAGCGCGGCCCAGGGCGGGCGGCCGGGCGGCGGCGGCGGGGCCGGCGGGCCTGCGGAGGCCTTGCGCAGCAGCGCGGAGCGCGACCGCGATGTCCCCGCCGACTCCCTGCGCACGAGCGCGGGCGCCTTCGAGCCCAGCGGGCGCTCGCGGGAGGCGGAGCGGTGGAGCAGCGAGGACGCGCAGCCGGCGGGCAGCAGCAGCGCACGCCAGGGCCGCCAGCCCTCACAGGATGCTGCCGGCGAGCGCGCGCACCGCCCCGAGCAGCACGGAGCAGCCTCTGGCGACGTTGCTGATGACGGCGGACACCCCGGTCCTTGCATGCCTCAGGGTGCCAGACAACGTGCAGAGCAGCGCCCGCAGGGCAGCCCCTGGGCGGCGGTCGGCGAGGGAGCCGAGGCGACCGGCCCGAGCCAGCAGGCCTACAATGGAGCAGCGCGCGGCGCGCAGCCCGGCAGCGCGTCCACCGACAGGCCCGGCGCCCGGTCCGAGGCGTCGCGGCGCGCGCTCGGCGACGCCGCGCCGTCCGACAGCGCGTCCAGCCGGGCAGCCCGCGACCGCGGCGGCGGCGGCGGCGGCGGCGGCGGCAGCAGCGGCGGCGGCGGCGGCGGCAGCGGCGGCGGTATTGGCGGCGGCGGCGGCGGTGGCGCGGAGCGCGGCGAGGCCCGCTCGGCCAGGCAGCCGCCGGGCGGCAAGGCCGCGCCCGTCCAGCCCGCCAAGGAGGTGGCCTTCGAGCTGGGCGTCATGTGGGAGGGCTCGCAGGATGTGTCGATCGCGATCACGCTGCTGCCGCGCCGCCTGGGCCTGGCCACGCTGCTGGTCAAGGTCATGTCGGCGCTGCTGAAGCTCAAGGCGCGCGCCGCGCCCGCTTCCCAGCGCCCTGCACCCGCAGCCGAGAGCGCGCTCTTGCGCCTGCACGGCTCTCGGCGTGATGCGTGTCAAAGGCTTGCATGCGTGCTAGAGCCTGCGCGTCACCTCTTGTTGCTAGGTGGGTGCAGCGTGGTAGGTACTGGGCGCACAGTCTGTATTAGCGTTTCTGACGCTGTCGGGGGCTGCGCGCCGCCAGGTGGGCGTCGACAAGGTCAGGCTGAAGGGCAGGCTGCGCGTCACGCTGCCGCTCTTCGACGAGCT
>JAABUY010007456.1_pt1 | contig 10392 bp, 10 predicted proteins | sample 5560271 | NCBI WGS metagenome assembly JAABUY01 (sample SAMN10711886, study PRJNA513374) | rock metagenome | isolation source: Antarctica rocks | place: Antarctica: Victoria Land, University Valley
TGCGGTGCCCCGCCTTCTTAGCAGTCACCAGCCCTGCATCTCTTGCCAAGTAGATGTTCTCACCACCCCAAGACGTCAGATGTGCCAGCTGTCGCTGAATACCAGCAGTATGTGCATCTGGCAAGCTACTTGGCGACCATGTGCTGACATCATTGGCAGACTTCCATCTCTGCGACTGAGTGGGGTCAGAGGGGCTGATTGAGTCAGAGGGGGTCTGCTTGATGGCAGAGATCGACTGCTGAGAGGGCGCATCAAGCAAGTCTGTGGGTGTGATGGTTGGCTCAGTCCAAGCATTGAGCGCTGAGGGCTGAGTGAGCGTAGGCAGCTCAGCACCAGGTGGAGAAGAGTGCGCAGGTGGTGGTGAGTCTGAGGTGACAGGTGAGGCGTGAGTGAGGCTGAAAGTTGTCATGATGGGCTCGTCAACTGAGTGCCCAGGCTCAGACTCAGCGCTTAACTCGGTCAAGTCCTGCCCATCAGGAGCGCAGTCAACCAGGCCCTGAAGCTCAGACTGAAGCTCAGACCCAGCAACCATCCTGCCTGAGTCACGCTCACTGTTACTGGGCTCAGGTGAGTGGCGATGAGGAAGCTGAATCATGTGCTCATCCACGACAGGGGCCTCATCAAGAGCAACAGTCGTCTCAGGACCCAGTGTAGCGAGCTCAGCCAGAGCAGTGCAATGGGTGGAAGTATGAAAGGCGTCTGAGGGGTGAGCGACAGTATCCTGAGAGAGTCCTGCAGGGGCCGCCATCAAGCTCTGGGAGGCTCCTGAGCAAGCATCCGTAGGGAACTCAACATCGCACAGGGGGCTGCCCGCAGGGGCCAGGAGGTCGCCTGACTGGGTGATCATGGGGGCCTGCCTGTCTGGATAGATGTCCAACGGTGTTTGCAAGTTCCCCAAGGGGCTATCTACAGGGGTCAGGGACTCTCCTGCCTGGGTGCTCTTGGCAGCTTTGGGGTCCAAGGAGCACTCCAGGGGGGCTTGAAAGTCCTCCAACGCAACGCTCATGGGGTCCTGCGAGTCTACATGGACACCCATGACAGCGGGAGAGACTGAGGGGTCAATCCTGGGGATCTGGGCACCCTCCAACAGGGTGCCCGTCGTGCCATGGGGTTTGTCTGTGAGGGTGTGGGAGTTGTCTGGTGTGATGCCCATGAGCGTCTGATAGACTGAGGGGGGATCCAGAAGCATGGGATCAAGAGTGTGTGCTTCTGAGGCATTGCCACTGGGAGTCCGACACTCTGATGAGGGCCCCCTTGGGATGAACAGGGGGTTGACCATTAGGCAGGCACCCGCATCTGAGGCACCATGCACACCACCGGTCTCATGCACACAGATGTGATCTGAGTGGGTCTTTGTGGTATCAGTCCCATCAGGCACAGGGGCGACATCTGCTGAGAAAGTGGATGTGTGAGAGTGTGCAGATGGGGGTGGTGCAGTCTCAGAGGGTGGAGGTGGGGGTCTAGCAGGGTTCGTAGGTGGAGACAACGAGGAGCTGACTGGAGCTGAACAGCTGTTGGAAGCTGACGAGGAAACGCTGATGGGAATGGATGCATCAGCAGAGACAGTGGTTGCTGCTGCAACGCCATGTCTGTCAGCATGCGATTCCTGGGAACCCGCCAGACCTCTTGCTGTCTCTTTGGCCTGCATGAAGGGCTGTCATGTCAAGCACTGTGTGGTGTAGATTCAAGGGCAGCTGAATCATCATGTACAAGCAGGCAGCTTTGCCACAGTGTCATTGCTCTGCCAGTGAGCATGCAGCAGCAAATGCTTGAGACAGCAAGCATGAGTGAGATATACAAACATTCAAACAGACACCATATCGTGACAGCCTTGAAACCAGCCTATACTGTCACCCATAAGTTTCATCTCTGCAGACAATCATCAGTCCATGCATAGTCCAGCAAGCAGCACCCATGTTGTTTAGGATAACTGGTGTGACAACTACAAGCAATGATTTGTGACGTCACCTGATGAGCCTGATTGACTGGTCTGGTACGCCTGCCTTGTTGCCTACGACTTTCAGGCTTTCTTTGCTTCTGCCTCAGAAACTCTGTGACAGAGCAGAACTCCACCCAAAACATGTATGCACATGCTGCCGCTGCAGCAGCATAATCACAAACATCAGTGAGGACATCACGGCTGCACTCATGGCCTTCATGCAACAGCTGACATGTTTTGTCAATATTCAAGACCCGCAAGCATTTGTATCAAGAACAAGCTACCATACAGGACATGCACTGTCACAAGAGACTGTTGTACAATCATCACTGCTTTGCTTGAATACATTTTGGATCTGCTGCAGCATCATATGCACACTGTGGATATCAAGGGGACGCGTAGCCATACGGCTGCAGCAAGCAGACGTGCCAAATAAAGCAGGTGTGATTGTCAGCTGCAGGACCATCATGCACGCTCAAGTGACAGGGGTTTGGGTTTACTTGTGCACAACAAACCCAGGTAGATCATCAGGAGTACAGCAAGGAGCGGGAGGCGGAGGCATGCCCACAGGCACCAGTCAATGATGTAGTCCATGGAGCCCACACCTGTCCATCCATCAGACTCTTCAAGCCCTGCACCATCAGAGAACGCACATTGTCAGCTGAAAACAATCTGCAGGTTGAGGGTACATGCATTGCTGCAAGCTGTGCCAAAGAGAGTTTCTATGCTCAACAGGCGGTGTATGCAGTATGCTAGAAATGGCTGAGCTCGTGATAGGCATGCAGGAGACCAGGTCTGCATTTGTGACATACACCTACAGTGATGTATTGTTGTGTACAGGATGAATTGCAATGATGAATTGTTCAGCAGTCCTGCATCGATAGTGCAAGTACAGTCAGACACAGGACTGATGTACCAGCAGTGAACAGCCAGGCAGGCAAGCTTGTGAGAAAATGATCATCGCGTGCACACTGAAATGCGCACACACGGCCGCATTCAGGGAACCATGCTAGTCTACGCGTTTATTGTCATGATGGCATACAAATAAAACACACCTGATGACTGACTAAACACATCTGATATGCTATTGGGGATAATGTTGCAATCTGGCGCAGTTCTGCCCTCCAAGATGGCCTGCAGCCACTCTGGGCCACACTGCCTCTGAGTGGGAGAACACAAATGTCTCAGACACAAGATGCTCTGGCTACAGCACCGAGACACATCTGTGCCAATGCTGGTTTGCTGCAAGCTTACAAGCATCATGTTTGTAAGCCTGCACAAGTTGCGGCAAAGCCTCAGGTTATGCAATACATCTCGTTGATGCAGCAAATGTACTTGACACATACAGACTGAAGCTTGCAAGGGCAAGCAGTCTGTCACAGTAGGATCTCACCTGCCTGATACAAGAGGGTTAACAAAGGCAACAACTGAGCACATGATGACAAAGACATCAGCGCAAGGACTGAAGATGGATGCCTGTCAACATGTACACAGTTCCGCACCTTGAGTTGCAGGCTCTCCACGGAGGTACCCCATTCAGCAGCTACAAGATGTAGCATAGTTGGGCACGCCTGCAGGCACCAGTAGGTCAGCAAGCACATAATGTCCAGCGAGTCATTTGCAAGCCTGATGTTGAGTGCCGTTGAAACAGGGGAACTTAATTCTACCGCTGAAAAAAAAACAGCACAACAAATGTTGCAAGTTTGGGACGTGTGACAGCTGCAGACGACTGTTGGAGAAGGTAGCACACCTCTGTTGCTTGCTCCTCTTTTGGCCCTTTGTTGACTGCCTCTGCAGTGACAGGCTCGGCACCTTCAAGGGCCAAATCACCAGATGCAGGTGTCTCAGGTCCAGCATGTTCTACTACCTCCACCTGCAATTGTATATGTTCAGTTATGAGTTTATGTCAAGGAGATAGACAATGTGTACAAGTGGCACATGGGTGACACATTTGTGCTGTTTCTGAAAGCAAAGGTGTCAGCAGGACATACCTGTGAACCTGATGGTTCTAAGACAGCAATCTCCTTAGCGTAGAAGGGCGCATGTGTAATAGCAGTACTCTCCAGCAGATTCAGGGATGTCTGCTGAGGTGACACTGGGTCTGCCCTAGGCGAAAGTGTTTGCACAGACACTGACGTACTGCCAAGCCGTGCGCAGACTGTCATGAGCATTAGGGCAGCAGCCCACTTCCAAAAGGGCAAATTGCTTGGACCATGCTTGCGAACAGGCTGGGGTTCAGTTTGAGGGGTAGGCTGGGCTTGATGGGCTTTCTGGTTTGTGGATACATTTGGGTGCCCAGCAGCCCAAGCCCACAGCAAGCTCAGAAACATGGTGACCATACACAGCCCTGCGTGGCAGCATCATGGCTCTCAGTTGCATGCAGCGCCTGGCAAACAAAGCAGACATCAAGCTGCAGAGATGGTTTCTTGGCAGAAGGCAGAGGCAAAACAAAGACTGATACCCCACCTAGCATGTTGACTGAGATCGCAGAGCCCTCAGCAAAATCTGAGGTACCTGGCAGGGCTGTCTGATGTGCTGGCGATGTTATCCCTAGCCATACACGGCAGCTTGTGCCTGCAAAAGTCACAAGGCTCGAGTGTGGCTGAGTTGTACCTGTAGATACAGCTGCTGGCCGTGTTAGTTCGGCAGATAGACCCAGTTGCTGGAGGCATTTTCAACACGAGCTTGCAAGATGGCATGCAAGGGCAGCATACGCAATGCACATGAAACGTGTGCAGCCATAAGCTTAGTGCAGCTAGTCACGACATCGTTAGGTCACAACGTGAGATAGCTTTACAAAGCATTGGCTAAGTCAACACCGCCTCAGAATTTGGGTGCGTAACTCACCTGACATCCTCAGAGTGGTGCACATGATAGTGAGGACCGTCGACATAAGAGTGCTGGTGCTGATGAGAGCCATCAGCGCCGTAAGGCAAGCAGGTCGGCTGTCTCGCACTTCAAAAAGGTCGGCATGCGACAGCGTACACTACACATCGCTATTCAGAGCAGCCACAATGTCGTCCAGGTCCGCGGCTACAACCTGTAGACGCGCAGGCTTGACCAAACTTTCCAATGCCAAGTCTACACTGGGATTGAAGCTCCCTGGAGCTTCTGAAACGCGTAGACTATGGCGGAATATAGTTGCCCTTCCCCAGATTTTAGTAATGGTGCTTGCTGCGATGTTGTCTACGCTTAAGCGCTGCAGGTCAGGAACACTGCAAAGCCCAGCCATCTGGTTTGATGAGAGGATCTAGCACGAGACAACGGTCAAGAGAGACATACTGCGCACATATACCACAGATGCAACATGCACCAACGAGTGAATTTTGTATAGTTTGATGTGGTCGAGGAGTGTGAAACAACTATACAAAAATCCCACAGCAATCGGTTTCCTGACAGCCTATATACTCACAGCAATGCATAACACATCCGCCTGAACATGAAAGGCTTAACAGCAGCTGCAGGCTCCAAGCCAACGCATAACAGTGGATTTGGTCACAGTAAGCTAACTAGTATGCAAGCTATTGTAGTGGGACTGATGCATCTGTGCACACCCAACCTCAAATGCAGGTCAATGTTCGTTATACTGATGGTGTTTCAACTAACTGGCTGCAGCAACAAAGCACACCTGAAAGTACAAAATGCCAGAAGCTGAAGATGTCAGCCCTGAGTGGCCAGCTGAACATAAAGGGACCGAATTAAGAGATAGAGCAGCTGCTTTGCTCATGGCCATACTTGCTGCACATGGCTGGTGTAAAGTTGACATTTTTTGCAGCAGTACCATGCACCAAGCTCAGTCAGTCAAACTGTCTCTGGCAGGTCAAGACAGCAAAAATTCAGGCTTATGACAAAACAGCAGTTCTTTAACACAACAGTAGACCAACACTCATTTTTGGTAAACGAAAACTGAGGCTGGGCAACATGAACAGCATGTGCAGATGCAGCTTTGCACCACCAGGCATAGTCCTGAAGTTTAGAGGGGACATACAAAGGTAAAGAGACTAGCAGGCTGACAGTCAGCCTCGGCCGCGGCCTCTGCCACGCCCTCTGCCTCTCCCCCTTCCTCTGCCTCCAGCTGCTGCAGCTGCACGGAAGCAAAAAGTGTTCAGGCAAACGCCCTTGCAGAGCTTTGTAGCATATGGGCAGTTATCGTATCAGGATGGGTGTTGCAGCAAAGAAATTACCTGGCCGCTCTGGGCGTTTTGGCCTAATCTTGGGCTGATCAAGATCAACCAACAAGGTGTCAAGGTTCAGACTGTCTGGCATGATGAAGTATCGGATGTTGTTCCCTCTGACAGACATATGGTCCAGTGCTATAGGATTTTTGCCTTTGAGAATAAGCTTAACTTTCTTCAAATGAGTGTTCATTGCAATATCAACACCTGAATCAGCATACATATTCAGTTCAGCCGGCACAACCTCATAGGGAACATGAAAGGTTGGAAGGTCTGCACTGTCTCTCACCAGTGATCGTGCCTTGGATGACAGTGCCATTTTTGAGCTCCACTTGCACTGTTTCATTACTCAGCTTCATCAAAAATCTGAAAAAGAGCAAATGGCTTCAAGAGAAGTCACGCAAGATGAGTACATGAACAGCTGGCGTATACGGCTAAACATGCACAAAGCATGGAGCAGATCTCACCTGACCAACTTGACCATTTTGGCGTCTACGGACGCAGCCCGCGCCCCTTACAGCTACGAAACGGTTTTTTTGGGTTCAGATTGCGCCTATGCGTGTCTCTAGCTATTCAGGACCTAATACAGGTTTTAGACAGGAGCAGGGAAGTGTGGACCCTGCTCGCTCAGCTGAGCATGCAACGCAGATGATAGAGCCACAGTACGACGCGCAGGCGATGACTGTTCCGGACTTGAATCCTCGTGCTCGCCGTCGATCGCAACAACTTGAATTGCTTGCAACCTTCCTGTTAGACCCTAGTGGCAACCCTACTGAGCTTTATGTGAGCAGGCTCCATGAGCTTTTGACGCTTAGCTTGGCGAGCAGGCGACTGACGTCCCTAAGTCGTTTTCCGAAACAACTTGCGTCTCCTGCTTCGATGAGGACTATGTTAAACGTTGTCAACCCCCGTCCGAGGTTCGTACAGACGCGGCATGCTTGCTTGACTTTCGACAGCGTCCTGCAATAGGTGACTGAATGAACTTTCCCAATGATACCCTATCTTGAGAGCATTCAGGTGTGTCACCGTCGCAATCTTCAGATTGAATGTACGGCACAAACAACTGTTGTCTGAAGAAGTTGTTGCACATGTGTACAGGACTGCATACAAGTTGTGTTGTGGCCATCGATTCCGAGCACCCCTCTGTTCTCAGCAGATCAACACTGTAGGGTCGCTGGAGCACAGGTTCCCTGGTAGTTCTCCTGTCGATTTTCACACACCCAGACTTGCGCTGCTGACAAGGGTGTGCAACTGAAATCCTGGCCCCGATTTGTGGCAGAATACTCAGGGTGCCGACAAGAGGTCCTGACGGTGCTTCTGACTAAAAGCTTAGCAAGGTAAACACCCACCTGGTGTGCATCCTACAAATTGTGTGACACACACAATAAGGCACCCGACTTCATTTTTAGTGGCACTCATGCTCGTTAACCTAGTTCAGTTGTGATGTATCATGCCTGTCTGTTGTTTCTGCAGGCAATTTGCAAGAAATGTTACTGCATGGAGCTAGTAGCAACATGCACTCTGATGCAGAAGTCGACCGGCTGCAGCAGGAAGTTGAGTTGCTGCGCCTTAAGGATTTGCAGCAAGAGCATCATATCCACATGCTGACACAGCAGCTGAGAAGCCCACAAGCTGAGTCACCACAGGTGCTCATCAAAACGCCAAACAAGCACGTGTAGTTCACGCACCTTTGTCTGATCAGCTGCATGAGCATAGCATGAGACAATTTACAGGGATGATTCATGTGTGCTTGCATTGCAAACTCCTGCATGGCTGCCCGCTGCCTGGCAGACCTGCGTATCCATGCGTGTTACTGAGAGCGTTTGTGGACGTGCAGCTGGCTGCCACCCACCCTGTTTTGCAGTCCTCGGTGAGTGCCAAATGGCATGAGTGGCATCGAATAAGAAGCCAAAGCCCAGAACCTTTTCACAGGCCTCTGGCTCAGAAGTTTCAGCCGCAACCAAGTAAGCAACAGTTGATGCACATACACATATATGGTCAATATTCACTGTGTCAGGTTATGCTGTCTCGATGTAGCTCAGCAGGTCTGTACCTGAAGGTGGCAACAGCATTGCTTTGGAAGCATCTGGTTTTGAGCAAAGCAATATACCCACTTTGCTTGCCCCTTTGCTGCTTGAGCCACTGACTGTCAAAAATGGGCATTTCTGGCAGTCAATTGCAGCAGGATGACCACATCGTATTGCCTGTGCAGACCAACAAGGCACTCCAAACCGCCCTGCTTTGAGAGAGCGCAGAAGCCAGGTGAAACCATCTTGCGATAGCTTGGACACTACCACAGCTGCCAAAGCAGCTTCTTTTCATGGCCGGCCCTACTTTCAGATCAGTGCTGCCATGGGATCCTCTGGCAAGCTCAGCAGGTCAAGGGGCACCTTTGGGTCAGAGCACCGCTGGTACCAGCCCACACAGGCAGCTGACAAAGCAGCTGCCTTGACCCAGGAAGCCCTAGCTGCAGCTGCTGCAGAACAGCAATTGGATCATGCCAATTGGCTGCTCAAGTCTTCACCTATTGCACGATCTAAGTCTGCTCAGCGCTGCACCTTTGGCAGCGAGTTGCGATGGTGGGAACGAGTCAGTCAGCCTCAGCAGCCAGTCTCAGGCTGGCCCAACAGTGACCAGGCAGCTTTGCATGCTGATGTGTATGGCTATCAGGCAAGTCCTGAGCACAGAGGGCAGTACATGGGGCGGCGCAGCCCTGTAAGGGGGCCTGGTCTGCCCCGGCAGGGATCCACCTTTGGTACAGAGCCTAGAGGGCTGGACGCTGATGCCCCCAGGCCTGCACCTAGGCCGCAGACCTCAGCTGTAGCAGCAGCACTAGCAGCACCAAAGGCAAGTGCTGCGCCTCCAGGGCAGTCCATCAGCCCTCTCCCTGCTGGGTCAAGTCAGAGATCTGTGTCTGTGGACAGAGGTCTCAGGCAAGCCCAAATGTCAGTCAGTCCAGAAAGAGCTTGGTGGTCAGCAGACCCAGCACCATCTCCTGACTCTGCCTTGCAGCGCATTCAGCAGAAACATGCTCAGATTCAGAGCCTTGCAGCTGTGCTCAACCAGCGCCCGACCAGCGCTCGCACCCACACTCTCAAGTCAACCTTTGGCTCTGAGGCCCGCTGGTGGGAGAACCCGATCGCTGAGAGAGCCTCATCTCCATCCAGTCAGCAGTCTGCTGCTGCCAGCAGATCCTCTCCTGACAGACCTGGAGGCAGCAGTGCGCACCAAGTCTCTACTCCTGACAGGAGCACTGGGCAGAAGCTTCACTCAACCTTTGGGTCAGAGAGGCGGTGGTGGGAGATCAAGGGGCAAACCACAACTGCAGCAAGCCAACAACAGCTGCAGCAGCCTGATGCTGAGCGTACAGATGCTGCTGTCAAAGCTGTGGCTGCTCTCTGGAGCCCAAGGCAGCGCTCAACTTCACCAGACCTGGTCAAGCCAGGAGCTAGCTCTTGCAGTAATGGGGACCGATGGTGGCAGGGCAGTCAGGAGCGTGGAAGCCTGGAAAGCAACTTGCCTCAGAGGCGCTCCGAACCCCTTGAAAGAGCAAGGGCGCCTCCGCCGCCACCCACATCTCATCCCCAGTCCATGAGCAGCTCAGTTCAGCAGGGGCTGATTGAGCATCTGCATGCACAGCCTTGGAATAAGACGTCAACCCAAGCTGAGCCTCAAATTGAAGCTCGAGCTGGGACTGGCAGCAGGTCAAAACGTCAGAGCGCAAGGCAGTCAGCAGATAGCATGAGCCCGCCTCCTAGTGCAGGGAGTGTAAGATCAGCTTCAAGGTCTCTCAGCCCTTCTGGCTCTATGCAGCGTATCAGGCAGTTTGACCGGAGGACCAGCAGCAAGTCTGAGCTGCAGGACACTCTGCGTCACAGGTACTCCTTCCTACTGAATACATTACGTTGCAACAGCACCTGAGTCAGTCCAAGACCAAAAGCCATGTGCATGTGAAGGCTTAGCATTTCGCAGAAACACTGCAGTGCTTCCCACATGACACTTGTACAAATGTGTCACGTTCCATTATTTGCCTAAACAATGCCAGGATTGCTTGATACGCTCTAATTCATCATTTGATGCCACCGAAGCAGCAATGGCTGCAGGAGTGCTGACAGGCTGCGACTGGAGCATGTTCGCTCTCCACATGCGCAGGACTGGGCTCACAGCTTGAGAGACCTTTCCACAGAGTTGCAGCCCAGCTTTCAGGTCCGCACCCTTACTGTCCCTGCCCTGTAGTAGCACTGCCAGAGCCTTGTGCTCTTTTCACAGTCTGCCCAC
>JAABUY010007457.1_pt1 | contig 10391 bp, 10 predicted proteins | sample 5560271 | NCBI WGS metagenome assembly JAABUY01 (sample SAMN10711886, study PRJNA513374) | rock metagenome | isolation source: Antarctica rocks | place: Antarctica: Victoria Land, University Valley
TCGTGCTGGGGCGCCATGTCGACCGGCTCGAGTTCCTGGACGTGCTGCTGGGCGACACGCCCGCGCTCACGCCGATGGAGAGTTTCTATCAGCGCATCCTGGCCGGCGATCCCGACGAGCTGCAGGAGGAGGCCGAGCGGACGCTGAAGCAGCGGTCGCTCTCGACCTATTACGACGAGGTCGCCCTGAAGGGCCTGCAGCTTGCCGCGAACGACGGCCAGCGCGGCGTGCTGAGCCATGGCCAGCTCGACCGGGTGAAGGACACGATCAAGACGTTGGTGAACGGGCTGGCCGACCACGACGATATACAGCCCGTCGAGAAGCCGGCGCAGCCGGACGACAGCGCGCTCGCTCCCGCCCCTGAGCGGCGCGCCTTGCCCAACAACCCGACTCCGGACGGTGACGCGCCGCAACAGGCGGATCTTCCGCCGGCTTGGCGAGGGGCGGCGCCGGTGCTGTGCATCGCCGGGCGCGGCCCCTTGGATGAGGCCGCGTCGACCATGCTGGTGCAGCTTCTGGGCAAGCATGGATTGGAAGCGCGCCTGGTACCCTATGAGGCGGTGTCCCGGGACCGGGTGGAAAGGTTGGACGTGGATGGCGTCGCGATGGTCTGCATCTCCTACCTCGACATCAGCGGCAGCCCGGCGCATCTGCGCTATCTGCTGCAGCGGCTTCGCCGCCGGCTGCCGAGGGGAGCCCCGATCCTCGTCGGCCTTTGGCCCACGCAGGACGCCGCCCTGACCGATAAGACGACGCAAACCGGGATCGGCGCCGACTACTTCGCCAGCTCGCTGCGCGACGCGGTCGACGCCTGCCTCAAAGCGGCGCGAGGTGCCACGCAGGCTGGTTCACCTGCCTGAGCGCGACCTTGCCTTAGCGGGGGAAGAAGCGGGACTCGCTGCCCGCAGCATCGGCGCTATGCCGTCTGCGAGCTGGCCGAGCGCTGCGCTCATGGCCGCGACCAGGTCCGCCGTGCTCGGGCTGGCTGGCCGCACCGTGAGCCGGAATACGCGCGTGACCGCCGAGGCCCGCGCCTGGCCGCGCGACACCGCCACCTGCGCCAGCAGCACCGCCTGGCCCGACGCATCCGCATCGAAGCGCTGCAGGTCCATCTCGATCGTCGCATCGGCCTCAGCCGTGATCGACCCAGCCGACGTGAACACGCCCGTTCCAGGCAGCCGCGTGTTCAGGTCCTCTGCCAAGATGCGCGCAACGAGGTCGCCGAACGGCTCACCCCACCGCTCCGCGCCGTTCAGGCGGAGCGAGTAGGCGCTGTTGGCGCGGACGATTTCCGACCGGTCGAGATACCCGGCCAGGCCAATGCGCCGCAGCTCGACCTGGCGGGGACCGCCGGACTGGGCCACGCCAGGCACGGCAGCCAGGGTATAGTACGCCGGATCCGGTGAGGCGCACGCCGGGACGATGCCGGCCAGCGCCAGGCCGAGCAGGCTGCGCCGAGAGATCGTCATTTCGAGGCCAAGCCGGCACGGCCTCGCACCAGGGCCTCGGGATGCCGGTCGAGGAAGTCCGCCAGCAGCCGGATTGACCGCGCAGTGTCGCCAACCTGGGTCATGGCCCGCTCCAGCTCCCGTTGGAATTGCGAGTTGCTGCCGTAGCTCGCGTCGATCGATCCGAAGGTCCGCCCCGCCTTTGCCACCGCCTCCTGTAATCCCGCGGTGATCTCGGGCAGGCGCCGCAGCGCCGGGGTCAGCCCGGCGTCGGTTTTCCTCATGAGGTCCTGCACACTGGCCATCGCTCCGGATGCCGACCGCAGCGCGCCGTTCAGGTTCTGCCCGATCTCGTCGAGCGGCAGCCGGCCGAGCTTGCCGGCAATGTCGCCGGCGGCGACCAGGATATTGTCCAATCCGCCGCTCTTGCTTGGCAGCACGACCTCGTTGCCGTTTACCACGAGCTCCGCGGCAGGAGCGTCCGGCACGAAGTCCAGCGCGAGCACCATCTGCCCCGTCAGGTAGCTCGCCGTCTGCAATTGCGCCCGCATGCCCCGGCGCACCAGCCGGCGCGCGACGTCCAGCGGATCGCTTTTCGACACGGTGCTTTGGCTCAGGATGCGCTCAGGCTGCACCTCGAGCCGCACCCGCACCCGCGCGTCGCCGTTGGCCGGGTTCAGCTCCAGGGCGACCTCGGTTACCGTGCCGACCTGGATTCCGTAGAATTCGACCGACGCCCCGTGCGTAAGGCCGCGCACCGAGCTTTCGAAGTAGGTGACGAACTCCTGCTTCGTGGCGTAGCCGGAGGCCTGCGCCTCGGCGAAGTTGTTGTAGAGCGGAAACTCGGCTCCTGAATCCGATGAGGGTTCATTGGGCTGGGGACTTGGCGAGTCGAAGGCGACTCCGCCCGATAGCACGGCCTGCAGGCTCGCGACCTCGACATGCAGGCCTCCGTTGCCGACCTGTACCGACAGGCCCGAGGCATTCCAGAAATGCGTGCCCTTGCGCACAAAGGTGTCATAGGGCGCGCGGATGAACAGCTGCACCGTCACCGGCCCGGTGCCGTTACCGATGTCGTAGCCCAATACCTCGCCGACCGTGATGTCACGATAGAACACCGGCGCCCCCGGCCCCAACGAGCCGATCCGCTGGGCCTTGACGGTGAAGGTGCGGCCGGGTTCGCCGGAGCGGACGCCCGGGGGCTGCTCCAGCCCGGTGAACTCCAGCCGCCGCTCGCCGTCGCGGCCGCCGGGGTCCATCTCGATATAGCTGCCGGACACGAGCGTCTCGATTCCCGCGAGGCTGCCGGAGCTGAGGCGCGGCCGCACCACCCAGAACCGCGCGCGGTCGGTCAAATAGGGATCGGCCTCGCGGCGCATGCGGACCGTGACGATGACGTGGGACATGTCGTCCGACAGCCGGACGGTCTCGACCTCCCCGAGCTCGACCGCTTTGTGGCGCACCCTGGTCTGCCCGGCGACCATGCCGTCGCCGCTGCGGAAGCTGAGGGTCACGACCGAGCCCTGCTGCGACACGGTGCGGTAGCCGAGCCAGGCGGCGATCACAGCGGCGACCAGCGGGATCAGCCAGATCAACGAGATGCGGCTGCGCCGGACCCTGGCCTCCGGTGCTGGCACGGCTGGGTTGGGCGGGGCGGCGTTGGGCGGGCCAGAGTTGGGACTAGGGGTCGTGTCGCTCATGCCTCAGTCTCCGCTTCGTCGCATCCAGTTTGGCCGGCCGCGTCCCACATCAGGCGCGGGTCGAAGCTGAACGCGGCCAGCATCGTGAGGATTACGACCGCCGCGAAGCAAACCCCGCCCAGTCCCGGAACGACGGAGGCCAGCAGACCCATCCGCACCAGCGCCACGAGGATGGACAGCATGAACACGTCGATCATCGACCAGCGTCCGAGCACGTCCACGATGCGATACAGCCGCGTACGGTCCCGCAGGCGCCCGGTCGCGCGGCGCTGGGTGGCGATCAGCAGGTAGGCCAGGCTGAGGAGCTTCAGCACCGGCACCATCACGCTGGCCCCGAACACCAGCAGCGCGAGCGGCCACATGCGATACTCGATCAGCTCCTGCACCCCGCCGAGGATGGTGCTGGGATGCCCGCGGCCCAACCGGATCAGCGTCAGGATGGGATAAAGATTGGCCGGAACATACAGCGCCGCGGCCGCGATCAGCAGCGCCCATGTCCGCGCGATGCTGTTGGGCTTGCGCACGCGCAGCGGCGCGTTGCAGCGTCGGCAGAGTGCGCCCGGCGCCGCACGGCCCACCCGGCCGCAGCTATCGCAGCCGATCAACGCGCCGGTGCCCATCGGCGCGGGCGTGCGCCGCAGTCTCCCGATCGCCTCCCAAAGCGCGTGCTCGTCCAGCCAAGCATCCGTCGCGACGATTACGAGCATCAGCGCGCCAAGCGCATAGAGCGCCAGACCGACCTGCACCTCGGCCAGCGCGGCCATGCGGGTATAGGCGACGAACACGCCGAGCAGGAACACCTCGATCATGGCCCAAGGCGTGAGGCGCTTGCGCCAGCGCTCCATGGCGGCGAGGGTGGACGGCGCGGTTTCGGTCTGCAGTCCGATGATGACAGCGGCCGTGAGCCCAAGCTTCAGCAGCGGCGCGATCAGCGTGGTCGCCAGGACGACGATCGCCAGCTGCCAGATGCCCTGATTCTCGAACTCTATTGGCAGCGAGAGCAGCGTCGTGTTCCGCTGCTGCCCGGCCAAACGCAGGCCGAGCAGCGGGGCGGTGGCTGCGATCGCAAACAGCACGAGTCCGGTGACGCTGAATGCGAGGGTGGTGCCGAGCGCGTCGCGCTGGCGCCGCCGCAGCAGCGCGCCGCACCGCGTGCACGCCGCCACATTGCCGGGCCGCATGGCCGGCACTGCCTGAAATAGTCCGCATTCCGGGCATTCCCGCATCGCGGCGTCCGGGCCGGCGGGAGCATAGGTGGCGATATCGGACATCAGGGGACCAAAACGTTACGGCGGGATACCGGCGTATCACATAGCACATACGGCCAATACCAAGCACCCCACGCGGCGGCTGGTTGCGGCGCATGGCCCGCCCCGCTATATCCTGCGCCCGAAGCCGACGTAGCTCAGTGGTAGAGCAGCTGATTCGTAATCAGCAGGTCCTCAGTTCAATCCTGAGCGTCGGCACCATTTATATTCAAAGGATTAGTGCCGGTTCTATGTCGGAGAAATTGGGCCTCGGTTTCTGCAGCGGACCCGCAGCGGACCTTGTGGGCTGACGTTTTCTGACTGCGAACCCCTACGGGATGAGTACCTGGCCTTGGGGGCAGGCTGGATTTTCTGTACGTCGGGCGCAGTGGGCGGGGCAGCCTACGCTATATAGCGGCCCCCGCCTGCCTCTCTTGCCTGGCCCATCGCGGCCAAGGCTTCCAGCATGGGTGCCAGCTTGGCCGGGCGAACGCCACGGAATTGCCGGGCCAGGTCGGCGGGTCCGGCGCGACCGGTGCGAGACAGGGCAGCGCGTAGAGCCACGTATTGCGCTCCCACCGCCTTGGGCCAGGCCGGCAAGGTAGCCTCGGCATCCATTGCCATCGTAAGTTGCTCCTTGCGCGCGGCTTGCGCCACCTCTGCGGGGGCTTGGTAGGCGGGGCGCAGCCAACGCACCTGGCCGGCGACTTCCTCCGCCACACGTTCCCGGTTAAGGGCCACGACCCGTTCTACGATGGCGGCGGCGGGCAGGTCCGCGGGCCAGCCGTATGCGGCGGCAACGGCGGCGTCTAAGCGGTCGTGAAGGTGGCGCAGCACTTCTACATGCCCAGCATCCAGCACGTCCCGGTCCGTGGCGGTGAGGGACTGGCCGGCGCGGATGGTGGTTAGGACGTTGTACAGCGCGGTCAGGGTCAAGTAGGGGTGTGCGGCTAGGCGTGCCTTGCGAAGCGCGTCCAACTCCTCCGTTAGTGCGGCGATCTCGGCAGCCTGTGCCGGGATAGCGGCGGGGAAAGGAAAGGGGTCAAAGCAGCGTGTTTTGTTATAGCGGGGTCGGTCCTCTAGATCGCCGCCTGCTGCCAACGCCCAAGTTATGTGCTGACGTGATGACAACACCCCCAGGTGGAAAGCGTCGGCGCTGGCAATGCAAATTAGGGCATCGTCTGGTAGTGGGTCAGTTTGAAAAATAGGTAGTGGGTCAGTTTGAAAAACAAGCTGATTATGTTCCTAGTGTATGCCTGCCCTGGCAGTCAGCGCGGGGGCATGCTATGACTTGGGTTGAAGATTCCGCACGTGGCGGCGCTTCTGGGCCATGCGCGGAGGGACAGGGTGCTCATGGGCCGGCCGGATTCCTTATGATTGAGCAGATCGAGATACAGAATTTCCGGTGCTTCGAGCATTTGAAGGTGCCGGATTGCAAGCGGGTCAACGTGATCGTGGGTGACAACGGCGGCGGCAAAACCGCTTTGTTGGAAGCCATATTCCTAACGCTCGGCTCCGGCACTGACATCGCCTTCCGCTTCAGGCAGCAGCGGGGGCTGGAAGGGAGCTTTGCTGGCGCGCCTAGAGTAATCGAAGACGCGATATTCGGTGATCTTTTTTATGATCGCGATCTCAAGCGGACTGTGTCGGTCGGCCTTTCGGGGGCTGGCCCGGAGGCAAGAGGTTTGCGGATTTTCCGCGGCACAGGGATGGCTTTGGAACCAGCCAGTAACAACGTTGTCTACAACCCGGGAGGTGTTTCGTCCGCATCGGCCCAGTCCTTTCAGTTTGAGTGGACTGACGAAAACCGGCAAAAACACGTGGCGTCATCGCAGCTCACGCAGGGTGGGTTGCAATTTGGTGCGACCGGCGAGGATTTCCCAAATTTTTTCTTTTTTCCTTCTGGGCAGACCGTCGGCTCAACTGAAACAGCAACCCGGTTTTCGGAACTGAGTCGCGTTAGAAAGGAGAGACCATTCATTGACTTCTTTTGCAAAGAGTACGCTTGGATTGAGAATTTGTCGATTGAGGTAGTCGGCGGCGTGCCGGCTTTGCACGCAACTATTCGCGGCCTCAGCGAGAAGATACCGGTGACGAACATCGGAGGTGCCATTAACAGGCTGATCAGTGTCATGCTCGCCATCGCTACTCAGAAGCAAGGCGTTGTGCTCGTCGATGAGATGGAGAACGGCGTTTACCATGAGCACCACACGGCCGTGTGGCGCTCGATCCTGTCCCTAACTCGTCAGTACGAGTGCCAACTTTTCACTACCACTCACAACGAAGAATGGTTGGAGGCGCTGATCGAAGCGGCGGGCGAACACGTATCCGATCTTGCCCTTTGGAGACTGGAACGCGTCAATGATCGCCCGGTGCTCCGCCAGTTTTTCGGGAAGACTTTCAAAGGAAGCATTGAGGCCGGCGGGGAGGTTCGGTAGTTGCCCTCTAGACGAGGCGGTCGGTACCGTGATCGGCACACCTTCAAACCGCCTCGCGCCATCCTGTGCGAAGGGCCGTCTGACGAAGCGTTCTTCCGCGCCTTGATTGATGCGAAGAGCCTGCCGGAATTCAGCATTCGCAACTGCGCGGACGCCGACGAAACGGGCAAAGGCGGGATCGACAAGTTCGGCAAACTCTTGGAAGCGATCCCAGGCTTTGGAAGTTTCTATGATCTAAGGGACATTCTCATCGTCGCCGATGGCGACACAAATCCGCAGGGAAACTTCGAACGGGTTGTCAGGCAGATCACTCAGGCTGCGCCGGAGGCAACGCCGAACCCCGCTTATGGAGTGCCCCGCCAACATCTGGAAAAAGCAGCCGGAAGTCCTGCGAGCATCGCGGTGATGATCTTGCCGTGGATCGATACGCCCGGCAATCTGGAAAGCTTGTGCCTCAAGTCAGCCGTCGCGGCCTCTCCGACGATGGCCGCTTGCGTGGACGCCTTCGCTGCCTGCGCTGAAGTGGGCGAGTGGTCTGACACGACGAAGGCGGACAAGATGAGGCTTGTGTCCATGATTTCCGCTCAGCACCAAGCCAATCCGCCGATTGGGTTCGGCAGGATTTGGAAGGATGCGTCGGGGTTAGTCCCTCTCAACCACCCTTGCTTTGACAGAGTCGCCGCGGTGTTGGAGAGCTATCGTTAAGCGACTTCCGCGACGGCGGGATCTTATTGAACGCCCGCTCGTAAGCCTCACACGTTTCATCCACGCCTGCTCGCCGGACGGCCTCTATGAAATGCACGGACGGGCTGATAATCAGGATCGCCGGGGCAGATGGTAAAGTGCGGCGCGTTGGCACCCGCATTCGTATCGTGGCTGATGAGCTACCCCGAGCACTGGGTCCGGTATGCCTCGGAGAAAAAGCCAAAGGTTCCCTAAGTGTCTTTTTGTCGGACCTGATGACCGCGTGGTTGGCACTTGGATTATGGGCAACGATTACCGTGTGAAATGGCCGAGTGGAACTAACAGCACCGGGTGATTAGGCGCGGACCTCCCAATCCTCCAGCACCTTAACCATATCCGCAAGTTCCCAAAGCTTACCTGTCACGCCCGCCGCCATCGCCGGGGTGCAGCGCAGCGTCTGATGAAGTCTGACAAAATTGTAATGCATGAAGTAGATCGCGACTGAATGAGCGTGGTTTTCGGCCTTTTTCGAGAAGGCGTTCGTGAGACGGGTGAAGCGCCGGGTGCCCATCCGCATGGAAAGGTTCTGGCGCTCGGCGTAGCTGGTGCTGACGTGCTTGGTATCGGGTCGGCCTTCAATGCGCGTCTTGATGCGTGCGCCCGTGCTGGCGCCGCCATGCATCCTGCATCGGCCGTTAAGCATTGCGGCACCTCGACAGCATAGGCCGGTGCGCTTGCATGTCACGCCGGATCGCAGTGCTACTTACGCCATCAGTAAGGCTAAGTAGGGTTGCCTGGTCCGCGGCACAGACGAGTATGTGCAGCTCCAGGCCGAATAGTCCCACGAACATCGGTATTTGCGCGTAGCCCTACAAAGGTCCGCAGTGCTGCAATCTGCCGGGGCGGCGAGCCAACTCTCAGCTGCGCCGCTCGGGCGCAACATGGGTCTGTTGGCGGTAACGGGCCGCGGCCTCGCCTCGGCTCCGCGCGTCCAACTTGTCGAGAATGCGATGCACATGGTTTTTGGCGGTTGACACGGTGAAACCCAGCCGATGCGCAATGAGCTTGTTGGACATGCCTTCAGCCACCAACGCAACAACTTCGCGCTCCCGCGATGTGAGTTCATGAATCCCGCCCCGGGTCGCGTGGAGCCTTGAGCGATTGGCCGACCGGTTCAACATAAGTGCGGTCTGTCGTGACGAGAGAGCGACTTCCCCCGCCCCAACACGTCGCACGGCCGACAAGATGTCGCGGGCCGAAGTGTCCGGCCCTAGATACCCCGAAATGCCGGTTTCCGCCCAGGCCAGGAAATCCTCATCCCACTCGCGCATCGCGAGGACGACGACTTTGACATGGGGATGGTGCATTCGAACCGCGGCGACTAAGGTCCTTCCCTCGGGATGCGATGCGTCGACCACGACCAAGCTGGGCGGCATCTTCAGCATGACCACTTCAACGGTGTCGTGACAGAACGCCTTAAATACCTTGGTGTCTTCGGCGCTAGCCAACGTCGTGCTCAGAGCATCGAGCAGTAAGGGCAGGTGGCTAATAACAAGAATAACCATGCCGCACCACTCCTCTACTCCGAAACTAAGGGTCTGAGCCGAGATAAACGATCCGCGGTGCCGTCGAAAACTCGTTGGGCGCTACGGATAGCGCGTCCAAACTGTAGCGATTGTTTCGGCTCAGGCCCTAAGAACCACAGTCGGTTATGAACCCAACGCTAATTCGCAATAATTTTTTGAGATATACTCTGTACACGTGAGAACCCGAAAACTTCGCATCTCCGAAACGCCGCTTGTATCAGGATCGACTCGCTAGCCGATTTTCGGGTTCTCACGTGGACGGAGTATAATTCCACTCGTATCGTAAGATCCTGTTGAAACGCTATGCTGGTCTGCTGGAGACTGCCACTTTTTTAGAATAAAAGGTCTAGTTCCGGCCTGCGTACGGTCTAGGTAGTCTGATTTACTGGTTTATGGACCTTTAGGCGCGGTTTCGTGCGGGCCTTCTTGCCCGCTGGCGTGAAGCGCACGGCTTGTTGATGTTTCCGCGGTGGAAATGTCATGACCAACAAGCGTCGCCTGCTTGCGAGCCCCGACGTCGTCAGACAGACCGTGCCCGAACGGGCTGTGGCCGAGATCATTGTTTCCGCCCTGAAGCTCGATCTACAGCCTTCAGACATTCGGCCGGACACCCGCTTGATTGATGGGGGCCTCAGGCTGAAAGCAATCGACATTCTGGACGTGGCGCTTTGCATCTGTCGAACATACGGGTTCGAGGCAGGACTGGATGACGTGCCTTACCACGAGATTTTCGCCTCCCTTCGTAGCCTTTCCGCATATGTTGAGACATACGGAACACGGCGGCGCATGACCAAGAGGGTGATGTACTCTGTGCAAATCGTGCCCTTGTTTAGCTGCGGGTCTGCCACCCTTCATTGACTTACCATTCTGGGCCAGGTTGTCGGAGCTTGACGCTCAATGGCCCACAAAAGGCCCCCGATCTCTCGTGACCTGTTGGCGGTATGAGCGGTGTTTAACCCGCAAACAGTGCCCGTGCGGGCCAGCCTTTCCGGCATATGCGGCACAGTGATAGGCGTTAACCTGTGTTTTTTGGCTGCGGAACACGACCTGGAACCCTGCGTTGTCCATGTCCTTATGACGCAACTCTCGCCTCAGATTAGCTCAGCGTGGCCGCCACCAACCTACACAGTTCCACGACAACGGCGCGCGCCTGACCTCGCTGGGCTGCCCGTGCCCGTGCCGCCGCGTTCCGTCCACCGTGCTTCGTCGGGGCCGACGTGCACCGTGCGATGCCTTCAGAGGTCCTAGGCCCCGTGCTGGGGCCTCCATGCATCCGGCAGCGCCCATT
>JAABUY010007459.1_pt1 | contig 10389 bp, 10 predicted proteins | sample 5560271 | NCBI WGS metagenome assembly JAABUY01 (sample SAMN10711886, study PRJNA513374) | rock metagenome | isolation source: Antarctica rocks | place: Antarctica: Victoria Land, University Valley
CACTGCATCACGCCTGCCGCCCTCATGGTCAGGCGTCAGCCAGGCCGATCAGCCCAGGACAGGCAAGCACGCCGCCCCAGGTTTTTGACACTCCCGTCGCCGGTTTCGCGGCCGGGCTGGCGACGGCCTGCGCCATCGCCGGACGCACCGGCATGGGATGGCTGCTGCCACCTGGCGCGGACCGGCGGCGCGCCCTGGCAATTAACTACGGCTTGCAGCTTTGCGGCTCGCTGGTGCTGCTGGCCGCGGGCGGGACAAGCATTCCGCTCCTGCTGCTTGGCGTCGTGCTGTTTGGGCTGGGGCTGGGCAACGCCACATCGCTGCCACCGCTGATCGTGCAACAGGACTTCGCGCCCGCCGACACCGCCCGCGCCGTGGCCCTGGTCACGGCGTGCAGCCAGGCTTGTTACGCCTTCGCCCCCGCGGTCTTTGGGCTGCTGCGCGATCTGGGGGCCACGGCAATTCCAAGCCTGGGTAGCGGCGCCCCGCTGCTGTTTACCACGGCAGCGCTCGTCCAGCTCGCCGCGGCGGGCGCCGTCATGCTGGGCCGCCTGGCGTCAGCACGGCCGGCAGTGGCTCAAGCCTGAACACGTCACCAAGGAGCATCATCATGCGCGTCCTCGAACGGATGTTCTGCAACTATACTCTGTCCACGTGAGAACCCGAAAATCGGCTGGCGAGTCGATCCTTATATGAGCGGCGTTCCGGGGATGCGAAGTTTTCGGGTTCTCACGTGGACGGAGTATACATGTGGCTTGCCTGGGTCGGCCTCCTGGTCAGCAACCGGGATGCCCGCTCGGAACAACGGCCCACCATGCCAGGCAGCAGCGGGGAGGCGTGCCGGTGTCTGATGCCTGATCGGACAATCCTGCCAGGGTGGTGATGCCTGTCCGTCAAACGAACATTAGCAGACAGGTGCCCGGCACGGGGCTATGAAACCGGTGTGACAAGGCCTTCCACCAGCCGACGCGCGTGCGCTGGCAAGGCGTCAAGGCGCCGCACGACCACAATCAGCCGCCGCTCCGCCCATGGATCATCTAACCGTATCAGTGCCAGCGTGCCATGCCGCCGAGCTACCGCTTCCGGCACTACGGCGATCCCCGCGCCGAGCGCCACCATCCGGCAAGCGGCATCTAGCCCGCGCACCCGGACCCGCAACCGCATCCGGCTGCTGGTCCGGGCCGCGTGCCCGGCCAGGTGCTGATGAAGCGCGCTGTCACCTGACAGGCCCACGAAGTCGCTCCCCAGCGCCTCGGCAAACGCGATCCGCTCGCGACCGGCGAGTGCGTGACCAGCCGGCACGGCAAGCACCAGCCGGTCAGTCCGAAATGGGTAGCTTTCCAGGCCGGCGAGGTCAGCATGATCGGCGGCTACCCCCACGTCCGCCAGTTCCTCAGCCACGGCGCGGGCCACCTCGATGCTTGGCCGCTCGTCAAGGTCCACGTCCACGCTGGGGTTCGTGGCGAGGAAGGCAGCCAGTGCTTCGGGCAGGTGCTCGGCCATTGCAGCGGTGTTGGCCAGCAGGCGAACGTGCCCCTTCAACCCGTGCGCGTACTCGCCCAGCTCGCCCCGCATCCGCTCCACCTGCCCCATCACCGCCCGCGCGTGATGCAGCAGCGCCCGGCCTGCCGGCGTGGGCCGGACGCCACGGCGGTCACGCTCAAGGAGCGCGACGCCGGCCTGTTCCTCCATGCCCCGCACCCGCGCGCTCGCCGATGCGAGGGCAAGGCCGGAGCGCACCGCGCCAGCCGTGATGCTGCCGGCCTCGGCCACATGGAGGAACAGGCGCAGGTCGGTCAGGTCAAAGTGCATCGGGCGGCTCCCCACGGTAGCCTGCCTTCGTCCGCGACTTAGGCAGGCTACGCAACTCCCGCATTGTGGCGCATGGCTTCCAAGCCGCAGCATCTTCCTGATGACAGACCTTCTCCCCTACACTCTGCTAGTTACCGGCACCTTCCTGTTGGCCGGGCTGGTGAAGGGCGTGATCGGCCTTGGCCTCCCAACGGTCGCCATGGGCCTGCTCGGCTTGGCCATGCCGCCGGCCTATGCGGCGGCCCTGCTGATCGTGCCTTCGCTCGTGACGAACGTCTGGCAGCTCCTTGCTTGGCCGCGTTTCGGTGCATTGTTCCAGCGGCTATGGGGCATGATGCTTGGCATCGTGGCCGGCACCCTCGCAGGGTCGGGGCTGATAACGGGTGCTGCCGCGCCAGCCGCGGCAGCGGCTCTCGGCGGCGCCCTGGCGCTCTACGCCGTGGTCGGGTTGGCGAAGCTGCGGCTGCGCGTGCCGCCCGCGTCGGAACGCTGGGCAGGGCCGCTGGTCGGCGCGGCAACCGGGCTGGTGACGGGGGCCACGGGCGTGTTCGTCATCCCGGCCGTTCCCTACCTTGGTTCGCTCGGATTGGAGCGGGACGACCTGGTGCAGGCGCTGGGCTTGTCTTTCACCGCCTCCACGCTGGCGCTCGCCGCCGGCCTGGCCTGGCACGGCGCGCTGCCCTTGCAGGCTGCAGGCACCTCGCTGCTCGCCCTCGTGCCGGCGCTCGCAGGCATGGCGCTGAGCGGGTGGCTGCGCGCGCGGGTGCGGCCCAAGACGTTCCGGCTGTGCTTCTTTGTGGGCCTGCTGGTGCTGGGCGGCGAACTCGTCTGGCGGGGGCTGGCATGAAAGGGTGGATGGCTGCGCTTGGCGTCACCTGTGCGTGGGCCAGCCCGGGCCTTGCACTGGTCGCCGTCGTTCTTGGGCTTCACCCAACATCGCTGTTACCAGCCGCAAAGTAAGAATGGGCATCTGCAATCAGACACCCTGGAACAGGAGTTGGCCTGAGTCGGCGCCGAGCACGGGCGGATCAAGAGGCAGGCGTGCTGTCATATCGAGGCGGAAGGTGCCGTATGGGTTGACGTGCCCCCAGGCCAGCGGCGTCATCCCGCGTCGTTCGTCCGGCCCCATCCGCTCGGCCCAGATCGGCTCGCTCAACACACGCTGCATCATCAGCGTGTTCACGTAGATCATGCAGTTCTGCAGCAGGTGGAGCGACAACATGGTCGCTTCCTGATCTTCCAGTCGGTTGGTGGCGATCTCGCCGCCGCGGCCATACAGGATGAAGTCGTTGGCTGAGTTCCAGTTCTCGACCACGTTCAATCCCTCGTGGATCTCGCGGCGGAGCTCCATGCTGTTAAGATAACGACAGACAAACGTCGTGCGCAGCGCCTTCCCAAGCTCGACCAGGGCCTTGTAGGTTGGGTGCTGCAGGTTGGCACGGGTGAAGCGGCGCAGGATGTCGGCGGCTGCCGCAGTGCCGAGCCGGAGTGCCGTGGCGTAACGGATGACCTGGTCATATTGCTGCTCGATCAGCGCCCAATCGATCGGCCGCGTGAGCACCGCCTGCAGCGCCGGGTAGGCGTCCGGCACTCCTGTGGTCGGGCGATAGAGCCGCTGGCGGTGGATGCCCTTCAGCCGCGGCAGGAGTTGGAAGCCAAGGACGTGGCAAAAGGCGAACGCCACCTCCGACTGCCCGTGGCTGTCCACGTAAGTTCGGTCCACTTCCATATCGGTGCAATGCCGGAGCACACCCTCGATCATGGCGGCGGCCTCGGAGGATGAGCAGGTCTTGAGCTGCGAGTAGATGCAGGTGCTGCGCCGCTCGACATGCCAATAAATCATCCTGATTACGCATAAACCTCAGCCAATTTCAGGAGCTGGTAGGGCATGGGCGCGGTCCGCACGCCGGCCCAGCACAGGCGCGGGATCATCGAGGCCAAGTCGTATCGGCGGTTGAAGCGGTATTCGAACTCGGCCAAGTAGCGCGGCACATGCTTGCTGCTGATCGCACGGTAGGTGCCGGTGATCGCCGCCTTGATGTTGCCCAGCGCTGTGTTCACCCACTTGAAGGCGGGCACGCGCGCCGCGGCTGGGCCCGATCCGGTCTTGATGGCCTCATGGTCGCATCCGGCATCGGTCACGCTGCCAAAACACTGCAATCCGTCGCTGATCACCGTGCAGGCAGGATCGAGGCTGCGCTTTGCAAAGCTCGACAGGGATGTGCCGCAGAAGCTTGTGACGCGGCCGAGCTTCAGGCGCACCGGCTTGCCCTCCGACGTCGTCTCGACAGCAGCGATGAACGGCGTCTTGCCCGGCGCACCCCGCCCCCGTTTGCCGCCCGAGCGCTCGCCGCCGAGATAGGCGTCGTCGATCTCCACTCGTCCGGTCAGCGGCTTGGTCGCATCGCGCTCCAGCATGACCTGCGCAAGCTTGTGCTTCACCTTCCAGGCCGTGGTCTGCGTCACGCCTAGGCGGCGGCCCAGCTCGATGCTGGAAATGCCCTGCTTGATCTGGGTCAGATGATACATCGCACGGAACCAGGTGCGCAGCGGCAGCTTGGTCGAGGCGAAGATCGTGCCCGCGATCGGCGAGGTTTGCCGGCGGCACGCCGTGCACTGGAACAGGTCGCGGGTTGTCACCATGCTGTGCTCCCGCCCACCGCAGGCCGGGCACCAGAAGCCGTCGGGCCACCGCGCCGCAATCACCACGGCCCGGCACTGCTCCTCGGTGCCGTATTGCCGATCAAAGGCGGGCTCGCTGAGCCCTTTCTGGAACTGCACGGCGTTGCGGGCCATCACGATCCTTCGCTCAAATCCGATGTGTGCAGGCATTGTACCTGCTCGAAAACAGCTGAGGAAGATGCGTAATCAGGTAAATCATTATGCCGCGCCCGCCATAGCGGGAGTGCCACTCGGTCATCAGGTTCTGGTCCCAAGCGCCGAACTGCTTGCTGTCGGCCGCGCACGCCGTCGTGCCCTCGCCCCAGATGCCGGGATGGCGGGCGCGCAGCGTCGCATTCACGACTGCGGCGATCGCTTCGCGCAGGCCGTCCCGGTTGATGAAGCGCCGGCGCACGTAGAGCAGGTCTTTGTAGGTGACGCCCTGCTGGCCCGACGCCATGCGCTTGAGGCCCGTGTTGGTGCCCATGCCGTTCAGGCATAGCAGCAGGCGTTGTTGCAGGACGGAGCGCGGCAGGTTCTCGTGGTCGGTCACGGTGCGCAGCCTGTCGGTGAAGCCGATGCGCAGGTCGGCCTCCTTCAGCATGTCGAGCAGCCCCGTCATCGACCAGCGTCGGGCGATCTCGGCCTTGAGCGCGATGAGACCGACCGGCTCGGGCTGACGCTCCAGCGGCGTCAGCGCGATCCGGCCACCGCCACGCTTGAGGATACGGACATACCGGTTGGTGGCCAGGCCAGCGTCCAAAACCGCGAGGGCCCTCGTCATCTCCGCCTGCACGCGCCCGATAAACGCCTTTGCATCCTGCGGCACCTTGAGGGCGGTGTAGTATTCGTCCCGTCGCGCGTCGAAGTCGGCGGGCAGGTCCTGGTCCGGGTCGCGGTAGCGGTCGGCGCCCTCAACCCAGACCTCTTTGCAGCGGAGCTGCTCGCGCAGCGCCTGCAAGGCGCAGATCTCGTAGGCGATGCGGTTGACCCTGGTGCGGCCCCGGGCGTCGTCTTCCAGCACCGCATTGCGCCAGGCTGCCGGCACGACGCCGTCCAGCGGCACGGCCTCCTCGAACGGGTAGCAGCGCATCTTGCGCGCGGCGTGCCGGGCGATCACGCCAAGAGCGTCGAGCACTGGCCGGTGCGCTTGGTTGTTGGATTGAAAACTGAGCGCGTCCAGCACGAGCGGCAGCATGCGCCGGTAGTGCGAGCGGTAGGAGTTGTGGATCACCGTCTGCAGGTGACGCCGGTAGATCGGCCCGGTGTTCTCGCCCTCGGCCACCAGGTCGCGCAAGGTCTGCTCGCCGACGACGGGGAACACCACGTCGCGCACGGCGCCGTCCGGCTTGGACAGGCTGGCAGCGGCGAGTTTGAACAGCAGCGCAGGCTTGCCGGCCACGCGCTTCAAATCGGTGATCAGCTCGCCCTCGACGCGCTTTTCCGCTTTGGCGCCAATGCGGTGCACGGTGGTGATCAGCAGCTCGGTCAGCGCGTCGGCGATCTCGCGCCCGCGCACGTGGCAGAAGGCGGCGAGCAGCGTGAGCCGGATCGGATCAGGATGCCGCCGGAGTTCGTGCAGCTCCTCGGCCCCGACCCGGCGGCGGTAGGCGAGCAGCATTCGGGACGGCACGCCGTCGAACAGGCCGGCGGGTAGGTTGACGGAACGGATGCGGGCCAGCTTGGCGGCCTCCTCGCCCACGCTCTGCAGGCTGGCTTGGCCCGTGCCAGACCGCAAGGCGAGCAGGGGTGGCTCCGGGCGGGGTTCGTCGTCGTTGCCGCCCGCCTCGCCGGGGTCGGGTGGGTGCAGCAGGGTATCCAAACCAGCAATCGTTTCGGGTGGCAGGCGTGCGAGCAGGGCGGCGCAGAATGCCTCTTCGTGCCGGTGCAGGACGGAGCGCACCAGCCGCTCCAGGCGTTCGGGTGAGGGCGGTTCCAGATGCTGCGACCGGAAGCGTTCACGCGCGGCGGCTAGCAGCTGGTCTGGCCGGCGTTCGAGAGCGAGCGCTTGGCCGTCCAGCCAGCGGCCGAGCGCCTCGGCGTCGTCCAGCGTGGCTTCCCGGAACCCGAGCGCCGCACGGATCTGGGCACGGTGGTACTCGATGGCTCTGCCACGCCAGTCATAGCCCTGCCACGCTGCCGCAGTCACGCCGACCTGGCCCGCGATGGCCTCGACCGCAGCGGCAGGCACGTCCTCGGGGCGGCGTGGAAACCGGCCTTCAGCCTGGAACAGCTTGAGCAGCACGGCAAAGCCGAGGCGGGTGGCGCCGGTCTTGTTGCCGAGCAGCGCGCGGTTGGCGGCGCGCAGCGTCCAGCGGTCCTCGACGTCGCCGGCCGGCATTCCGCTTCTCAGGCCGGCTCAGCCGTCGCCACCAGGCTCTCGAACACGAGCTTGACCGCGGCCCCAGGGTCGCGCGCCCTTTGCAGCACGAGGCCATGGACCAGCGCCACGAACAGGGCGGCCACGTCGTCGGGAGGGGCAGGCAATCGTTTGCCCTCCTTTCCGAACAAGGCGGCGATCAGGTGGGCGAGACTGCCCCGGGTCCGGCTCTGGAATGCGTCGTAGTCGGCGGCGAAGGCTGGGTTGCGGGCAGCGTGCAGCTGCAGCTCGATGTCGAGCCTGGCCCAATCGGCGTCGCCGCCCAGACCCTCAAGATAGCGGTCGAGGGCTGAAGCGGCATCCTTGCCCTGCTCGGCTGCTTCGAGGATGCGCCCGAGGGCCGCGATGTCCTGCTCCTTGTGCCGGCGCAGGAGCTCAAGGAGCAGCGCCTCCTTGCTCTCGAAGTTGGAGAAGAACGCGCCTTTGGAAAAGCCGGCGGCCTCGGCGATGTCGGCGATGCTGGTGCCGTCGTAGCCGTTCCGGGCGACGGCCACCCGCGCTGCTTCGAGCAGCTGCTCGCGCGTGCGCTCCCGGCTCTCCTCCCGCGTCAGTCGCGCCATGCCGTCCATCTCCATCGAGCGATATCCGCACGCCGAGATACCACTTGCATTTTAAAAACCTACTGGTATTTAATGTGCGACCGATCGGTATTCAAATATCGTTCGGTCCACATCTGGAGAGGCGTGCCGCCATGCAAACCGCGTTCGTCACGGGCTCCACGGGCCTGCTCGGCAACAACCTCGTCCGCCTGCTCGCCGGGCGTGGCGTCCGGGTCAAAGCGCTCGCGCGGTCGCGAGAGAAAGTGGCCAAGCAATTCGCCGACGTCCCGGTCGAGATCGTCGAGGGCGACATGCTCGACGTGACCCGCTTCGCACCCGCCCTCGCCGGGTGCGACGCCCTGTTCCACACCGCCGCCCACTTCCGCGACAGCTACAAGGGCGGCAAGCACTGGAACAGGCTCCACGCGGTCAACGTCGAGGGCGCCGGACACCTGCTGGAAGCGGCGTACGCTGCCGGCATCCGGCGCGCGGTGCACACCTCCTCCGTCGCCGTGCTGAACGGTCCGCCAGGCCAACTCATCAACGAGACGATGGAGCGCCGGGAGGCGGATGCGGACGACTACTACCGGAGCAAAATCCTGGCGGACCGCAAGGTCCGCGCGTTTCTGGACGGGCACCCCGGCATGTTCATCGCCATGGTGCTGCCGGGCTGGATGTTCGGCCCCGGCGACGTGGGGCCGACCTCGGCGGGGCAGCTCGTCATGGACTTCGTCCGCCGCAAGCTGCCGGGCCGCATCCCCGGCAGCTTCTCGGTCGTGGACGCCCGCGACGTGGCGCAGCACCAGATCGCGGCTCTGGAGCGTGGGCGAAGCGGCGAGCGCTACCTCGCCGCGGGCCGACACATGACCACGAACGACCTGTTTCCGCTGCTGGCCGAGGCAAGCGGGGTTGCGGCGCCCACCCGGCGCATCCCGCTCACGATGCTGCGCGCGCTGGCGGCCGGCTCCGAATTGTATGCCGGCGTCACCGGCAGGCCGGTGCTGGTCAGCCGTGCCTCGGTCAAGCTCCTGGCGCAGGAGGCGGACCGGTCGCACTACGACCACGCCAAAAGCGAGCGCGAACTGGGCTGCACGTTCCGGCCTGCGGCGGAGACGCTCGCCGACACCGTCGCCTGGTATCGGGCAAACGGCGACCTGCCCGCCCGCTCAGTTGCTCCCGGACGCAACGCGCTGCGGGAGCCGCAGGCGCCACGGGGTGTCGTGCCCCGCTGATCGGCACCGCGACTTGGCTGCTGGTCACCCCATGCACACCAACACGAAGGATCACGATCATGAACAGGCGTCTTCTCGGTTTCGCCAGCGCTGCCCTCTTGGCCTTCGCCGCCGCGCCCACGTTTGCGCAGCAGCTCCCGGCTGTGGCACCGCCCAGCGCCAGCGCCGCCGCCCTGGTCGGCCGCTGGCTGCACGACAGCCGAGGCGGGATCATCGGCAGCGTCAAGTCGGTCAGCCCCGACGGCCGCACGGCGACGATCGTGCTCGGCGTCTACAGGCTCGACAACGTGCGCGTGATCGAGGTCCCCGCCAGTGCGCTGTCCGTCGTGGACGGCAAGGCCACGCTGCGCGGCGAGACTGCCGAGGCGCTGAACGCTTCTCCTTTGCGATGACCACGCGGCCTCTCGCCGCGGAGACCCTCGGCTCCGATGACATGCCAGGGTGGTCGATGCGGTGTCAGAGTGGCTGCCAGCAGCTGATGCCGACATGGCCGTCCCCACCGGGCTTGCCACATTGGGGTCTACCCCAGCAAGGCACACCCGTGAGACACTTCCCGCGTCTCGCATGGGTTGTTTTCAGGTTTCCGAGACGCTAACGTGAGTGGGTCTACACCCTAGCGAGACGGAGCGCCGCTTCCGCATGCCCCTTTACGGCTACGCGCGCGTATCGACCCTCGACCAGGATCTCGGCATCCAGCGTACAGCCCTCAAGGCGGCCGGCTGCAAGGTGATTCGTGCCGAGAAGGCCAGCGGATCCAAGCGTGGCGGTCGGACCGAGCTGCAGGTGGTGCTCGACTTCATGCAGCCCGGCGACACCCTGGTCGTCACCCGCATCGACCGCCTCGCCCGGTCCATGAAAGACTTGCAGGACATCGTGCACGAGCTGAAGGGGAAGGGCGTGGCTCTGCGCGCGACCGAGCAGCCGGTGGACACGGGCACGGCGGCCGGCAAGGCGTTCCTCGACATGCTGGGCGTGTTCGCCGAGTTCGAGACCAACCTGCGCCGCGAGCGCCAGTTGGAAGGGATCAAGGCGGCAAAGACCCGTGGCGTCTACAAGGGCCGCAAACCCACGATCGATCCGGTTGAACTGCGGCGCCTGCGCGATGAAGAGAAGCTCGGGCCTGCTGCCATCGCACGTCGCCTTGGCATCGGCCGCGCCAGCGTCTACCGCGTGCTCGGAACGCATAAGCAGGCGGCGTAGCAGCCCGGCTCAGGCATCGCGCTTACTTTGCGGCTGGTAGCAGCGATGTTGGGTCGTCCCCTTCTTGCCCTGCTCGACCTCACCGTTGTGGCGCAGCGGTGGGCCACTACTCTTCAGCCGTCGCCGCCGGCCCCGGTCGGAACCATCGATGTCACTGTCGCGGCTGAGGGTTGCTCCCCTGCCCTCGCACCGGAGCTGCGCGACATGATCGGGCGCGATTGAGGGATTATCCGTAAGAGTGACTGTCCGCCAAACGAACCGACACTGGTGGCGAATTCAGTCAACCAACGCCAACAGCCTCCTAAACGCCGGTGCAAGCGGTCTGCAAGTTAGGTGAGGATGGGTTTGCCGAGGTCAGCATCCCGTGAACAAAAAGCCAACACCGAATTCGCCACCAGTGTCCGAACCTCAAGCGGTCACTCGGCCACGGCACTCCGGTCGTAATTGCTCACCCCTGCCGGTCAGGCATCACGCCGATCGCATGATCGGCCTGCTCGCCAGGGCCGCGCGCAACGCCTCCAGAGCGGTCATGCCATGCAGTCGTCCGGTGGCGATGACGCTTGCC
>JAABUY010006310.1_pt1 | contig 10388 bp, 12 predicted proteins | sample 5560271 | NCBI WGS metagenome assembly JAABUY01 (sample SAMN10711886, study PRJNA513374) | rock metagenome | isolation source: Antarctica rocks | place: Antarctica: Victoria Land, University Valley
GCCGTATCTACATGGAGGCACTGCAGGACGTGCGCGCGCCTCCACGCCGTTGCGGCCGAGGCGCACGGGCGAAGCAAAGAAGGGCAGCTCGGTCAGGTGGCTCTCCACGTACGCGCACTCGACCACGTCGGGCTCGCCGTCGAGCGCGCGCAGGCACGAGGCCGCAAACTCCGCCGCCGCGTACGCCATCGACAGCGTCGCAGAGCCCTTGCCGGCCTGCGCGGTCGCAGGCGAGCCTAAGCGGGGCTGCTGGCATGCATGCTAGGCAGCACAAAGTCAGAAAACAAGATTACTCTGGAAGCGCAGCGCTTCACCTCAGACATGCTTATACTGCGACTACTGAGACGCTCACTCTGCAGCCAAAGCACAACCGTCTTGGGTTACAAGTTACAAGTTACAGGTTACAAGTAACGCCCCATGCCACTTGAGATCATGGCGGTCATCGTGCGCTCCCACCTTGGCCTTGACGACCTCGGTGCCGGCGTCCTGGATGCGCGCAGTCAGCGCCTGCGCCTTGTCCGCCGGCAGGTCGACGCGGGGCTGGGCCTGCGCCAGGTTTTCTGAATCCAACACAGCTGCTTTTGACATATACATTCTTTCCGGATCTAGTTCTTGTCATCACCATTTCCGTCAGTCTGTCGAGTGAGGCCGGCGCCTGGTGTGCAGTCAGCATGGAGCTGAACTGGCGCATGTCTGTCACTGCAGCCCACCTCGGGGCGCCACAACGGCCAGGACCAGTAAGCACAAGCATGTTCTGCATGCACGTGCTTGGGTACCACCACCGCCCAACCGCCTCTGCCAGAGCTTGCGTGTGCGCACAGACCGCCCATGAAGCAGACTCAAATAGACTTGCAGATCGAGACACGACGCGGACCAACCCAAACAGGGCAGCCCGGACGCGCCTGCGACAGCAGCGGCAGGATGGTCACGCCCGCATGGCCGCCGACGACCGGGATGGACATGCTCTCGGCGCGCACGCCGGCGGCCTCCGCCACAAACGCGTTGGCGCGCAGCACGTCCAGCTTGGTCACGCCCAGCAGGCGGCGCGGGTCGTAGGTGCCGGCCCTGCGCGTCAGGATTTGTCAGGGTTTCAGCAGGCAATGGCGCGCAGCACGACCAGCTTGGTCACGCCCAGCAGGCAGCGCGGGTCGTACGTGCCTGCCCTGCGCGCCAGGGTTTGCCGACGACTGAGCACGCAGACTGGCGGGCCTTGCCGGTCTGCCCATGTGACAAGCTACCAAACGGGCTGAGCGGTGGTTGCCACCCATGAGCTTGCGAGCAGGCAGCATGAGAGTCCTTTTACAACACCGCCTACCCATCGGTGGTAGGTTGTGGACCGAATGACGGGGCACCACATGTGTGGTCATAGCCGCAGACTCACCGACACACACAACCCAGAGCTCCTCGACATCTTCCACCCATGCACCAGCGCGTATGGGGGTGACCGGCGCACCGCTTGAAGACCTCCGCAGCGATGGGCACGGTGGAGTTGACCGGGTTGGAGATTATTGCCACCCAGGCCTTGGGGCAGCTCTTCGCGATCGCCTCGCACAGCGCCTTCACGATGCCTGCCGCGCAGGGCTCCCGCCGCGTGAGCTCGAGCGCAGCACTGTTCAGTGCGCGGCAGCAAGCTCGCGTGCTTGGTGACATCGCGAGGCCCTGTGGGAATTGCTGCCCCAGCAGCAGCAGCAGCAGCAGCGTTCCAACAAAGACACTGCTAACACCATACCCTGCTATGTATGACGGCCAACAGCGCTGCAGCCAGCCTTGCAGACAACCCCTCTTACCAGCCCTTCACAACAAATAAACACCTTTGGTGGCGAATGACAGCCACAGGCGCTTTCTGCTCAGGGCCACACAGGGCACAAGCCGCCGGCCACGCCTGGCGTCCGCGGTCACACCCTGGCCCCGGCGACACGCACGGCGCACCCGCGTTGATGTTGAACAGGTCGTCGCGTGTCATCCCCGGCTTGCGCGGCACGCCGGCCGGGATCAGCACCAGGTCCGCGCCGTACAGCGCCGCCGGCAGCTTCTCCGCGCCCACATAGCTGCGCACCTGCGCCCCCAGACGCGCGCGTGTGCCGCAGGCATAGGGACCTAAACCTAACCTGATCTCCGAGCCCATCTAATTGAGCTCGGCGGGGCTTACACTCCCAGCAGGCACCATACAGGCGCGCAGCCACGCCGCCTGCAACGCCGTCCTGCTGCACGTACTGGCCGAGCGCTGCGCTCTGCATGCGAGGGTACGTACGCAGCACACCTGCGGGTCTGAGTAGATCGGCCTAACTACAGGAAAACGCTCTAACTGAATCTTGTACGTGGTCAGCTTTCTGTCAGTGCTCAACCTCGCCGCGCCGCCAGAAGATGCAAGAGTCCAGAAATGTGAGCTCAGGGAGACGGATGTGCAGCCTTGGCAGGCACTTCACAGCCAGAGGTAGGCACTGTGCGTGCGTATGCAGGACGGGGCGCGCCTTGGCGGACGTGTTGATGTGCGACAGGTCCGCGCCCACGCCCTCCGTGCCGACGATGTCGTACAGGCTGCCGGCCGCACGCACACCCCGGTCGTCGCGCGCCTGAGACCGGCTCCAAGCGGATAACGGGAGCAAAGCCCGGTCACTCGGCACGGGCGGCCTCTCGAGGAGTGACTGTATGCGCACGGAAGCAGCGCCTGTGCTTGCGCACCCTGCCACCATGACCTTGCGCAGCGCTGTTTGTCCGCGACTGGTTCACAGCTCGCCAGCGCTTGCAACACCAAGGACGTGCGACGCAGCAGCACCATCACAGTGTGTCGGGACCGCGCAGCGGCGCGGCGCGTGGTGCGAGGACGGCGCACCTCAGCTCGCCGACCTGGGGGTAGGTCTTCAGCAAGAGCGCCAGGGGCTGCCCGATCCCGCCGGCCGCCCCTGCCCAGGTTTCACAGCACTTCAGGATCAAGCGCCAGCTATACAAAAGCCTGTACGGCAGGCAGGATACGCTGCTGCTGTATTATACAGCCCTGCAGGATGCGCACCCACTCCATACCTGACCGCCGGGGGTGTCGCGCTGCCAAGCTGCACTTGCTGCCAAGCGAGTGCAGGGCGCCCTATTCGAGGTGCACAGCTAATCCTTGCACCGAACTTGTTCTTCGTGAACTAGTCACCACGCACATACTCAGGCAAGCTCACCACTTTGAGCAGCACCGCCGGCATCCTCCGCCGCAAATACATCAGCTCCCCTTCATCGCCACCCAACGCAGATGCTCTCCTCTACACACGAGCCTCACGGAACGCACCCAACACCGCCACCTTGGGCTTGGCGCCCTCAGACGCGCGCGTGTGCCGCGCGCTCACCGCCGGCGCCTGAGTGACAGGTCCCTGTTAAAAAGCATGGAGGGTGCTGGGTGACAGGCATCCTGCTGGTGAGCCAACAGCCGACGGCTCACCTGCGCCTGGGTGCCTGCAGAGAGGTGCACTGCCAGGCGCGCCACGCGATCCGCCTGTGTCTGTTCCATTGCTATACAGTACTTCCCAACCTCTACTGACCACCACAGCCACTTTTTCAGATGTGCACGGAGCCATGAGCTGACTCGGCCGGCCATGCCAGGTTACGACCCTAGCACGTGCCTCTCTCGAACCGCCCAACGACAGCTACATCTGTGGATGCAATAATCCTTCATAGGAGCCGCCCTCTCACTGCAGCTCTGTGTGAAAACGCTAAGCCTGAGCGCCTGACTCACACAGACAGCCTGCTGCTTCCAGCGCCGTAGGTGGTGTTGAGAAAACACCGGTTGTTGTGCGGAGCGTGCGCGCTGGGCGTCAGGCTCCTAGACCTCCTGGCTGACGCTGCCGCTGGTCTTGTCCTTGCCGGTCTTCTTGGGCAGGAGCACGGAGTGGATGTTGGGCAGCACGCCGCCGGCCGCGATGGTCACGCCCGACAGCAGCTTGGACAGCTCCTCATCGTTGCGCACGGCGAGCTGGATGTGGCGCGGCACGATGCGCGTCTTCTTGTTGTCGCGCGCCGCGTTGCCGGCCAGCTCCAGGATCTCGGCCGCCAGGTACTCCAGCACGGCGGCCAGGTACACCGGCGCGCCAGCGCCCACACGCGTGGCGTACTGCGCACGAGTGCAGCAGGTGTCAGCGGCAACTGAGGGCACACAAGTGGCGTCCACAAACAGCAGAACAGACCAGCTGCTTGTCCTATCTGGCTTGTCTGCTGCAGAGCACTTGCGGCGTCGCAGAAACAAGCAACATATCCAACTGATCTCGCAGAAACAAGCAACATATCCAACTGATGCTATGGTAGCAAAGACACGACGTCCGCACTGACTGACACACTCGAGAAGGCGCTCACCTTGCCCTTCTTGAGGTAGCGCGCAATGCGGCCCACCGGGAACTGCAGCCCGGCCTTGGACGAGCGGCTCACGGCCTTCTTGGCGGTCTTGCCCTTGCCGCGCCCAGACATGGCTGCTAGCTTGTTTGATTGGGAGCAAGGAGTAGCTGTCTGTGTTGGTGAAGTGACTGATTGCTGCGCAAAGTTGTGAGAAAGCAGTCAAGCTGCGCAGGACATGCAGGAAGCTTGCACGGCCCGGGCCAATAGGCGGCCGATTAAACCATCACGAAGCTTTAAGGCCTCGCGATTGGCCGCCCGGCAGCGCGGGTGTGGCCAGGGTCTGGCTTGATGTTGTGACGCTTGGCTTGTGGTGTGCCACAAACTGCTCTTAGCGCCACCAACCGCTGCTCTAGTCTGCGTTGATAGTCTAAAGCAACTTCCGTTGCAATGGCGCCCAAGGCTGAGAAGAAGCCCGCCAAGAAGGTGGCCAAGTCCACCAGCAGCGCTGCTGCGAAGAAGCGCAAGCTGGCCAAGGCCGAGACATACAAGATCTACATCTACAAGGTCCTGAAGTAGGTGCGCGCACCATGCTTTGCTTGAGCCGGGTGTGTTGTGAGCAAGTCCATAAAGTGCCTGTGCTGCGGCTCACTCTTTCGACGCTTGTCTTGTTCAGCAAAGCACCAGCGTCGCTGATGCGCCGCGCGCCGCCGCCAGGTGCATCCCGACACCGGCATCAGCTCCAAGGCGATGTCGATCCTGAACTCCTTCATCAACGACATCTTCGAGAAGATCGCGACCGAGACCGCGCAGCTGGCGCGCTACAACAAGAAGCCCACGGTCACCAGCCGCGAGATCCAGACCTCCGTGCGCCTCATCCTGCCCGGCGAGCTGGCCAAGCACGCCGTGTCAGAGGGCACCAAGGCCGTGACCAAGTTCACGTCCGCGTGAGCGCTGACGCTCGCGCTGGAGCGCCTGACCAAGCCTCAAACCACCGGTGTTTATTAAACACCACCACACGGCTTGGAGCCCGGCTAGCTATTCTTTGTGTTACCATTGTTTCTTGTGCTTCACATGATGTACACTTGTGCTGCATACGGGGTGCGTGGAATTGCATGCGCAGGGCTATCTTAGCTACGTGATCGTTTGACTCTGTATTAGCCAGCTGCGCGTTCACGAGCGCAGCCCAACACAGGGCTGCTAGATGGACTGCGCTGTTTGCAAGCATGCAGCAAGCAAGCACGATCAGCCACTGGTGGTTGGATGTAGCCACACAAAGCAAAGCATGCCACCTAGTAGGAGGCTCGAGTGCTGCAGCCCATCTCCGCACTGTGGGCAAGCAGAAGCACTGTCTCAGTGCACTGCCATAGGATGCAGCTGACCAGGGACCCGAGAGGTGCGAGCGGTGCTCCTGCTTGCCGCGCTGAAGTATACCAGTGCCTGACACAGTGAATTATAAGAACAATAAATCAGTGCATGCTGCCTCCGTGTCGAACGTGCACTTGGTTGTGCTTACTTCTGCGATTTTGTTGCGCTTGATAAGGCCAGCTTGAGACGTTGCAAGAGGCTGGCTTGCTCATTTCCTTTCAAGGATAATTGCCTGCAAGCTATAGGCTACATATGGGCGCATTCCAGAGCAGCAGGGAGGTGAGTAAGACAGTCGGAGCGCTCCGCCAGCAGTGCGTGACAGACTTGGCATGGCTTCCAGCGCCCGGGGTGGTGTTCAGAAACACCGGTGGGGTTGTGCCCGCCACACCCTGCCTGCTGCACTGACCAGAGCTGCCTTTTGAGGCACACCCCTCTCACAGCACAGCTTCGCCTGGCCGAATGGCTAGATGAGAGAACACAGCGTGTAGAGGCCACCCGCTCACGCGGTCGGATGCGGGAAGGGCAGCGAGACGCCGTTGTTCCTGCGCAGCACCTGCTTTTCAGCAACGGTCCGGCACCCTCGACGGGCTCGAGTCCAGCACCATCAGCACGCTTGCAAGAATGTTGCAGCATGTGCCCCCTACACAGCAGCATAACACCGTGAAGTGGCCCCATTTCAAGCATATAGACACACTGGTATCGGCGGAAGCTTACAACCAAACGAAAGTAGCAAATCCAGAAGTACTGTGCACAACTATATAAATAAATATGGGGGGTGGCTATGCAATGGTGGCTTGCGGGGTGCGCACGCAAAGGTTACATGGTAGGGGTCGGACAGGTGGTCCAACAGGTTGTCGATGGGGCCCTGGGCAGCACACACGACTATGAGAGCTCACCAGAGACCACTGCCCCACGCGTCAATTGCAGCAGTGATCGCTGGCAACGCCCTTCTCCTTGTTCTTGCTGGGGAGCAGCTAGCACGATTGCTGAGCGATCGCAGTTGCTGAGCAATCGCTCTGATAAGCAAGTGCTTGAGGCAGGGAGGGCGCGCACCTTGCCGGTGGCAATGTGCTGCGCGATGAAGCCCAGGAACGCCACCATGGCAAGGCGGCCTGCGCAGCGCGCGAGAGGGAGGTCAAAGCAGCACACGGCCAGGACGCCTCCAGTCCTAATTGTATACTCGGAGGCTGTACGAGATGCTACAAAAACAGTGTCACATTTCATCCCTTGCCAGGAACCGCCATTGGGCATGCAGACAGCTACCTCGCATGCTACGCAGCCATGCATCCATGCAAGCCCCTTGGACCAGACATGCCTGCGGTGTGCACAACAGGACGGAGCTTGCGACGCAACTGAGGTGGACCTCTCAGGCTTTCGCTGCCAAAAAGGTGCCCTCCCCACCTTGCCATGCAGCGCGCCCAGAGCACACGAGCAGCGCCCAGGGCGCCCGGGGCGGGCCGAGCGCGCGCCGTTCTTGATCTCGCTGTCCTGGTAGCGGCGCAGCTGCGACTCGCTGCCGCGCGACAGGCCGAGCGGGTCGAAGAACTTGCCGCCGGGGTAGCCGTTGGCCATGCCCTTGAAGTCGTCGGTGATGCCCAGGAAGGAGCCGTCCGCCTGGCTGCCCGGGTTGGCAAAGTCGGCCCACCGCTTGGTCTCCGTCCAGCCGGTCAGCAGGATCTGCACGAACAGGATCGACGCTGCGCGCGGCGCGCCCGCGCCTCAGCGCATTTGTCACCTAGGTCTCCATCCTCACCCTGCAGAGGGCGCTCGGATGTCTTCAACTCCTGTTGCCATATGCATCGGCACCAACCACACGGCAAGCACCCGCGGCAGTCTCAGAGCAAGGGGTGTCTATAAGTAGCGTCCTGCTTCGCAAAGCAGTGAGCCAGCCCTAGTAACCGTTCATGCATGCCGCCGTCCCCAAACACCCACGTGCAGGCGTGCAACCCATGGGGGATGCCCGCATCTGCTTCCCATACTTCAGTGCGAGAGCACACCAGAGCTCACCAGCCATGTTTGCAGGGCGGCGCACCGAACGGGAAGGCCGGGTGCTCCTGCAGCCAGACCTTGCCGGCATCATACCACGGCGGGATGTTGGCGGCGCCGGCCTTTGTGACGATCTGCAGCGCGCACAGCTCGCCTAAGTGCACCTAGGCGCGTGGCTCGGTGCGACCGGGCTTGCAAACGCACGCTACTTGGTATCTTTGCTCGCGCTAGAAGCGGTCCACAGCAAAGCAACCTGATGCAAGCGTATAATTTTGACGCCACAGACAGATAGGTTACTGTCTTTGCCGGTTGCGGGGCCTGCCCAGGGCATCGCAGCAGGTGAGGAAGTGAACGTGAAGCAGAGCTGCTGACAATGACACGCTCAACACACCTCCACGTGCCCGCCTGCACATAAGGAGCCTGCGCACCGCAGGGAACAGGATGCCCGCGACGCCCAGCATGGCTGTGCGGCTGTGCACCAGCTCAGCCTGCTGGAACCTGCACGCTGGGCAGAGCTGAATTTGAGGCTTGCCTCAGCCAAGGCAGGCAGCCAGGGCAGTACGCAGGAACTCTCAAAACGCCTGCGGTGCTGATGGACCGCTTGGGTCAAAAACATACACAGAGCAGGGCAGCCAGGAAGCGCCCTGCCACAGACCGGCACTGTGCAGACCGGCTACTAGTTACCTACGTCGAGCGGGGCGTATCACTTGCTGGTATGGAATCCACGACAACCAAGGCCAAGGCCTTGAGCAGCGGAGGGGGGACTTTCAACTTGAGGGCGGGGTCCGCGCCAGCGCAGGAAGGTCGGGTCGGAGCCCAGGCTGAGCGGGTCAAAGCCAAAGTCGCCGGGCATGGAGCCGTCCAGGTAGTCGGGCGCCTTGTTCCCGGGGAACCACACCTGGCGCTGCGCCTTGGATGGCTCCGGCGCGGCAGCCGATGCCACCACATGCACCGCCTGCGCCGCCGCAGACACCGCTCGCAACTGTGGGTTCCACTGAGCCGCGCTTGCTCAGCTTCCCTCTTGGAAGCTCGTCGCGCAGCGCTTCACTGTATGGCCCAGGCGAGTGCCAAGCGAGTCTGCCTGTTTTGCAAGCTGTGTTGTCCGGTCCACCGCCCAGTGCTCGCCGCAACAGCACCTGCAATGCCTGTGTCCTGCAGACGCAACGCGCAGCCAATGCTGCCAGAGTGCGTCAGGCACCCCGCTGCTGCAGGCCGCTGAACAGCGCTGCATGCCCTGCATGCTCAGGGAGCAGGCTTGTGCCCTTATCTTGTCGGCCCTGGTCGCCGTGTCTGGTCCATCAAGTCTGGCTGTAGAACACAGCACTGTGATTCACCTCTTCTCACCTCAGAGCACCCCTACTTTTTGCAAAAGAGGGACTTGATGGCCAAACGCAGCCCCCACAGTTGCAGCTCACGCAGACCCCCTGCACGACGCCTGTATCTGCCCGAGTCCGCAGCCCACCTTTGCACGCGAGGCCCGAGCCTTCACGGGTGCTGCTAAGCGGCCGGTCAGCGAGGACATGGCAAAGAGCTGTGCCATCCTGCCGGTCCAACAAGTTCCTCAGTCCACGCGAGGTCGCTCCTTCACTGCGCAGATGGAAGGCCTCTGCGTTCAGGCAGATCGGGCTTGACGATAAGAGGGTCTTCGAAAGGGCATGTCGTAACTTGGCAGCCAGCTTTTCCCCTCACTTGGTCCCTATCTCAAGGGACAGTACAGCTGTGGTGCAGGAGCCTAGACCTCTCACCGGATACACCGCTGCTGTTTGCAGGCAGTGATCACCTGTTAGAAGGCTGCGTGCTCTGGCACCCGATATCTGCCTGTAGTAGAAGTGCCTGTTGCGGGCAGGCTATTGATTTCTTTCCCAGGCACAGCGCTATAACAGGGGCTGACAGTGGCCGCTTTAACAAAAAAGGTTGCAGCATGCAAGACAGAGGCAGTTTCTCGCTCCAAGCTTGGTCGCGTGATCTCTTGATGCCATAGCTTGCTGCAACAACAGACTCTGTTGTCTATGTCCAGAGCCTGATATGCGGAAGAACCTTTTGCCTTGCAAAGAGCGTGGTGCACCAACGACCTGACCTCCCTCCAACTGACGCTGGAGGAAGCTTCCGTACAGCACACAGTGTGCAAAGCATACATATGTTTGTGTGGCACATATGTGTGGTGCCATCACTTTCCAGATGAAGGTGGTGTTTAGTAAACACCGGTGGAGGGCTTGGTTGATCAGCCGCTACTCAGCTGACACAGGGTGCGCCTGCGGGCTCAGCAGCCTACGCACGCTCGCCGCGGATGCGGCGCGCGAGCTGGATGTCCTTGGGCATGATCGTCACGCGCTTGGCATGGATTGCGCACAGGTTGGTGTCCTCGAACAGGCCGACCAGGTAGGCCTCGGCGGCCTCCTGCAGCGCCATCACGGCGCTGCTCTGGAAGCGCAGGTCGGTCTTGAAGTCCTGCGCGATCTCGCGAACCAGCCGCTGGAAGGGCAGCTTGCGGATGAGCAGCTCGGTCGACTTCTGGTACTTGCGGATCTCGCGCAGCGCCACTGTGCCGGGGCGGTACCTGCCGCAGGCCACTGGCTCAGTCCCATATCGCAGCAGATAACAACGCCAGGCTGAAACGATGGCAGGCACGTTCAGCAGGCAGCAGGCAGGCTGCGTGCACCCAGCAAGCGCACCTGTGCGGCTTCTTGACGCCGCCGGTGGCGGGCGCGGATTTGCGCGCGGCCTTGGTG
>JAABUY010007460.1_pt1 | contig 10388 bp, 13 predicted proteins | sample 5560271 | NCBI WGS metagenome assembly JAABUY01 (sample SAMN10711886, study PRJNA513374) | rock metagenome | isolation source: Antarctica rocks | place: Antarctica: Victoria Land, University Valley
GCTGGTGATCCCCGCTGTCCTGGCGCAGCGGGCCGGCCGGCAGGACTGGCGCGGCGGGAAACTGCACGCGCTGCGGCCGGTGTTCCTGGAGCTGGGGATCCCGGCCGCGCTGGTGTACGAGACGTTGGAGCAGGCCAGAGCCCCGCTGTCCAGCTTCGAGCTGATCACCGCGTCGGGGCTGTCCCGATCCGCGGTGTACGCGGCGTTGGAGACCCTGTCCGCGTTCAACCTCGCCGGCCAGCGCGGCGGCCGGTGGAGCATCGTGGCCGCGACCAGCCTGACCGTGTTGGCCGAGCAGTTCGGCGTTCTGGAAACCATCCGAAAAACGGTGCAACGTCACCGTGACGAAAGAGCCGCGTACCGACGAGTCTTGCAAATTGTGGAGGCGAAGCCGGTCCTGTCCCCCGGCCCCGCGGACTGGTCGTGGCCGCCGCCGGAACCGCCACCACCAGACGACGTCACCGCGTTGGATCTGCTCGAGCGGATCCTGGGCGCACACCCCGTTCCGGCGTGAGCTGAATGTGACCGCGGATCGCCGCGGGTTGTACCGTTGGCGCTGCCCGCTACCTGGACGGTTGCAGAAACCACGCGACCCCCCTCGCGCCGGGTGACGGGCCCGCTGGCCGCCTCAACCCCCCCGGAGGCGGTCAGCCCCCATATCTGAAAGCTGGCTGCATCATTTCGCTGGGCGTGGCGACAGTTCCGGCCGTCTGGGCTGACTACTGTCGAAGGGGTGGTTTGCACGTGAGTACGCGATCATCGCAACGTAATCGGATGCTCCCGGCTGGTGCGCCGGTGCCCTCGCACCGTCAATCACCAGCGGCCCCGGTTGGCGCCGGCGGCAAGCCCACCAAGAAGACCCAGCCCGGATCTGATCGACACACCGTCCGGACCTCGCCCGCGCCGCTGCCGCCGGCAAGCCCGGCCAAGACCGCAAAAGCCGCTGCCGCCGCCCACAAGCTCGACGATGAGTGCATCGCGCCGCTGGCCGCCCTGATCGGCGCCACCCGGGCCTGGCTCACCCCGTTGACGATCAGCCAGCTGGGCCCGCGGATCGCGATCGCCTGGATGTTGCTGCACCGCCGCGACGGTAACGTCCCGACCGCCGGCGACGTGTACGAGCGCGCCGGCGTGCTCGGGTTGCACCCGCACATCACCCGACCACCCATGCCAGCCGACGGGCGGAACCTCGCTGAGACCTGGCGGCAAATAATCCTCACCGAAACCACCACAGCGCTCCTGGTCGCCGGCTGGTTGACGCCGATCCACCACCCCGAAAACCTCGCCCTCGGGGAAACAGCCCGCACCTACCTCCGGCGCCAGAACATTCGCCTCTAACGTTTCCAGTGCAACGGAACCGCAACCTCGGAGTCCGGCGCGCAATCAAAATCGAGCGCGATGACTTCGTTCCCGAGTCCTGGGCCTACCCCGACGAGGGACCGGGGTGCTGGTCTTTCGCAGTGTCGGCTGCTTCCATTTGCCGCACCACCTGCAACATGTCCCGGTAGGCCTGTGCCATCGGAGTGCCTTCCCGAACGGCTTGGCCGTTCCCCAGTCGACCGATAAGCGCCGGTGTCGGTTGGTAGAAGTAGTTGCGCGGCTTGCCCGTCAGGACGGCCAGACGATCCACCTGCTCAAAGGTGGGAACCAGCTCTCCCACCTCCCACAGGTCCACCATCGGCTCCGCTCCACCAAGATCCCGATCCACCTGCGGGCCGTTGAAGCGGCCGTCATCCAGCGCGGTCGTGATCCAGTAAGGATTCGGAGCCCCGGCAGTTCCCTCAGCGGTGAGGGTCCAATTTTCGTGCGCTTCGGCGCGGCGGGCCGAAACCGGTCTCTGCCCCGGGCCATCAATCCGAGGCCGCGACGACTCGCGCCGGAAAAGACGATCGAAGATCCCCATGACCGGCCATTCTATCGAGGCCCTGGCATCCGAACAGATCCTCGGGTCACACCCCGCACCAGGTCTGAAGGTTCCCAGTCATCCCGAAGCCCATCGGTCCATACGCCACCATGAGAACAGGGGTGAACACGGATGGAATCACGGCGAACAACAGCCACAATGAACCTGAGGTAGCAATCTCTCTGATTAAGGCTCACGAGAAAGAATGCCGTGATTGCGGCGACAGCGCAGATGATAATCGGAAACCTATCCCAGGCCTGGACAACTTACCGATGCGCTACCCCGCCCTAAAGGACGAGGTCTGCGCGCTACCGACACGATCACACCGTGCTCGTTCGTGCGGTGCTGATGATGCGGCGGATGGTGTCGGCTCGGTTTTCGCCGGGCTGCTGGCCGGCACCGTCGATCCAGGCCAGCATCTCTGCCGGAATCCGGGCCTCGACGCGATCACCGACGCGCGGTCGGCCCACTGTGGCGGGGCCGGACTCGGATTCAGGGGTTTCGCCGAGCGCGGCCGCGATGACCTTGTTGTCGTACGTGTTCCGGATGAGCCAGTCCCGGGCCTGTTCAGCGGTGATGTAGAACCAACGCTCCTGCACCCCCACCCACGCCGACCAGGTATGAATCACCCACCGGCCCTGGCTGGTGCGCACGAGCTCCTCATGGGTGTGCGGGGAGCGGGTAGCGAGCGAGGACATGTTGTTGCCGTCGAAGAAGGTTTTCTCGTCCCACGTGGTTGCTTTGTCCGAGTCGAACCAGCCCAAATGGACAGTTTCGTCTTCGTCCTCCCACTCAATGGTGACGCGCTTCATGCCGTGGTCCTACATACACGACGGTCGCTCCTGGACGCCGCGTCCTTCCAAACTTTGCTCATGTCGAACCTTCCGTTTCGGTCTTGCCAATCTACTGACCGGCTTCCCCAAGTATACGCCGGTTGTTATTGATTGTCACCGGTTGATATTATAGGTCGAACTGTAATGCACGTATGAGCGCTAGCTCCGCCGGATCCAGTCCTGGGCCTTGAAGCTGGGTCAGCGAGAGCCATGCCGCTGCTCAGACCCGACTGGGCTGCCATAATCGGCGATGGTGGGGATTTGCCGGTTGAGTGGATGGGATTGCATGTCTGAGATGTTCGTTGTCGCCGCTGTCGTGTTGTGGTGGATCGGTGTGATCGTCTCGGCAGTGGTGATGCTCAGAGCGGTGGTGTTGTACCTGCTGGGACAGATCCCGGCCCTTCGGCGTTTCCACTCCGAAACGAACCTTGGTGGCTGGCCGTGGCCGCAGGGCCGCCAGCTGCCCCTCTATGACTTTCTTGATCTGTTCGTGGTTGTCGGGCCGTGGTTCCTGGTCGGCGTGTACGCCCTGGACATGGTCAAGACCTACGGCAGCGCGGCGCTGAGCGTCATTCGCGGTGGATCGGTACCGCCCGTCTCTCCGCTCGTGCACAGTTTGGTGTTGTGGGTGTCCATCGCGGGTGTCATGCGAGTGATGACCAAGCTGGCGATGTCCCGGCCACCGATGATGTCCAAGTCCATCGTCAGCCCGAAAGTTGATCAAGTGCCTGCCGACGACCGGAACCACACCGACGGGACAGGCAAGTAACAACCCAACTTTCGGCGGCCAACGACCCCCTTCGCGCCAGGTGACGGGCCAGGTAAACCCTGACGCGCAGGTGTTGAGACCTAATCGGAGGGTCAACCGCTAATCGGTACCGATAGACACCGAAGCTATCTACTGGTATATTCGGAGCCGATACGTACGGATAGTACTCAACGATTCCGATCATTCCCGAAAGGCGAACGATGCAGGTAACAGCAGTGGTCAATCAGAAGGGTGGCGTCGGTAAGACAACGACGACCCTCAACATCGGTCGCGCCCTGGCGCGGCTCGGCCGCAAGGTCCTGCTCGTGGACATCGACGAGCAGGCTGCTCTGACGTACCACTTCCTGGGCAATGCCGGCGAAGACCTTGCGAGCTTGTATGACGTCCTAGGGCCGCGGGCAGGCACGGACCTGATGGCCGCGATCTCCACCACCGCCGTTGACGGGCTCGATGTCATGCCGGCCAACGAGGATCTAGCTCTGCTCAACAACGATCTGGTTATGGGTGGTGTTGGGCGGGAGTGTCGCTTACAGAAAGCTCTTCGTCAGGACGCAGCGGACTACGACGACATCTTGATCGACTGCCCTCCGTCGCTGAACTTGCTGACGGTCAACGCTCTGGTTGCCGCCGATCAGGTTCTGATCATCACCGAGCCAGAGCTGTACAGCGGCCGCGGTGTGGGAAAGCTGCTCGACACGATCGACGGTGTCCGTGAGCACCTGAACCCACTCCTCCGCGTCGCCGGCGTCCTGATCAACAAGTACGACGCTCGGGAAGAGATCCACGTCCGCCGAGCAGTCGAGATCAGGGAGCAACTGACGGCTGGCGATCCCCCAATCACGGTCATGCCGACCGTCATCCCTCGCTGGACCACTGTCATGCGGACGACCGACGCAAGCGCCGACATCGCAGATTCCAGCCATCCCGCAGCGAGAAAGGTCCTCGCGTTCTACCAGGACATCGCCCGAGCCCTCGACCCGAGCATTCCGACCACCGAAACCCGAAAGGTCACCCAGTGACCAGCTCCCCCAATCCGCAGGCAATGCAGGTGCGACGACAGGGCGGCGCAAAGCGCGGTGACCACCCAGCTTTCGTTTCTGGACCGAACCGTGACGATGACGTTTCGGTACCTATCGGTACCGAAACGCCCCGAAAGATTTCGGCGGGACCTATCCCGATCATTCCGACAGTATCGGACCCGATAGCTACTGTAGTACCCGATCCGGCTCTTCGCCCGCCCGAAGCAAAGATCACCGATGCCACGGCCCGGGCCAAAGCTGCCTACGACGCCAAACCTAAAGTGATCTTCCGGGGCGTCGACACCGAGGTCAACGGCAAGTTGCGGGCGATCTACAAACATCAGTTGCACCAGCCGGGCGGCATCGAGGGCTGGAGTGAGTGGGGGAGAACCATTCTCGAGGCCGTCATTGAAAACTACGAGCATGCGCACGGCCCGTTGGTGGTCGAGCCAGCAAGTCCTTTGAGGTCCGGCCGGCGACCGACGTACTGAACCGGCTGAGTGTTGAACTGTTGCCGCGCCGGCCCAGCACCTGGTGGTGGCGGCGCTGGCACCAGGCCGATGAACCGCTCCCACTGCTGGGAAGCGCCGACGCAGCCGGCCCACGTGGGGCGGGTGGGACGAGTTCGGCCGGCCGGCCTTCCTGAGGTAGGGCCAAGCGTGGATCCGCCAGGTTGCTCAGATGTTGAGCCGCCGCCCGTAGGTGGCGGCCAGGCGCGGTGTTCACTTCCCGGGGTGGGAAGTCAGGCCGAACCCGTCTTGTCGGTCACTGTAACGATGCTGCCGAGCATGGAGCGGCGGGCGGGCAACATGGCCCAGGACTCGGGAATACCCGACGAAGTGCAGAGTAGCTTTCGGTGATGGTTCACTACGTAGGGTTGATGTGGCGGTAAATACTGGCGCGTGAACGCCGAGGGCTTTGGCGATTTGGGTGGGTGTCTGTTCTGTTGGCGCGGCGGGCTCGTGCGGCGGCGAGGCCCCGACTCTCGGGAACGCCCGACCAGGGGCCAAGTAACCCGTCATCTTCCCGAAGTAATGTATTGCATAACCATAAGTTGTGCAATACACTAGAGGTATGGTGGTCGGGTGGTCGGGTGGTCGGACAGCACAGACAAGCATGGTGTTGCGCGAGAAGATGCTCTGCACGCCATGGCGAACGCCTACTACACCGAGGCGGAGTTCGATGAACCGCGAGTGCCTGGCCACCGCCGTCCGAACCTGTACATCGGACCGCCCCGGCAACTCGGCGGTCCGCTGCTGGAGATCATGGTGGAACTGGTGCCGCCGCGGGACCTGTTGATCTTCCACGTGATGGTCGCCCAACGTAAGCACTTGGACCGAATGAAAGGAGTTCAGCCGTGAGCACAGACGCCAGTGATGCAAGGTTGGCCGAATGGGCCGAACACGAAATGATCTTGAACCCCGACTCGAAGACCGCCCTGCACGGCGCGGCTGCCGCCGCGAAGGGCCGCGCCCTGCTGGAAGCCGCCCTGGGCGGCCCCGAAGAAGTCGAGCGGGCCATCAACCTCGGCGGCCGGCCGTCGATTGACCCGCAGGCCCAGCCGGGAGAGCACTCCCGGACTCGGCAGGTCCGCCTTGCCGCGCATATGAGCAGCCAGCTCGATGCCCTGGCCGCTGCACAGCACCGTCGGCCCAGCGATCTGCTGCGGGATGCGGTCGCCCAGTACGTACAAATGCACCGGGCCGGATAGCTACATCCGTGCTGCTGTAAGCCTTCGGACCGACGCGCTCCTTCACGTCCGAGGTTGGTATGGGGCAACCGCGGCAGCTCGGGGGAGACCTGATCGAAGTCATGGTTGAGCGGATTCCGCCCCCAGACGTGGTGATCTTTCACGTGATGATCGCCCGCCAGAAGTTCCTGGACCTGCTGGATGAAGGAGAGTGACCCCGCATGACGAACTATGACGAGCTCGCCGCATGGGCCGAGTCGGATGCCCCGACGATCCGGCCCGACGCGGCGGTGCGCCAGGGAACGCCGGCCAGCCACGCGGCGGCCCGCGCCCTGCTCACAGAAGCGGCCGACACCCCAGCCGATGTCGAGACGATCGCGCGTTCCGTCGGCCGGCCCACCCTGGCCGTGAACGTGGACTGACTTCGACTTTGCGCGGGCAGAAATCGGATCAGCAGAAGATCAAGAACGGGGAAAGCATCATCACCGGCCTGGGTCTGCCGGTTTTCATGGCCTACACCGAACACGCACTGTCCTTGCGCCGAGACACCGTAGCTGCTATTGTCTCGTCTATGTCGAAATTCGCGTATTTGCCTCTGTTCAGCGCCTATGCGGAGGCGCGGTTCGTCGCGGTCGCCGCGCAGGCCGTAGCCGACGATTTACTCGTGGCCGCCACCCATGCTGGCCGTGAGGACGGACTCTCGGTCCGGGACACCGCCTCGATGCTGGGCGTGGGGAAATCGACGGTCGAACGGGCGCTGCGCACTGAGATGAAGGGGCAAGAGGGATGGCCGAAGGTTCGGCCGGACTACTACGCCAGACAGTTCCGGCAGGCGCTGAGCGACGGTCTGGTCGATCTGCCGACGAGGGACGGTATCGCGGCGGGCTTCAACAGTGCGGTGGTCCTGGCGCAAGCGGGCGTCAGCGACGGCTTCGACGTTCTATGAGAGAGCGTGGGTAAGGGTGGGAATCCGTTGCCCGCCTCCCAGCGGAGGGCACAGCGGAACCCCGGCCGGCAATCTGCTCCAGATGGAGTGGGGGTGAAGTAGACAGGTCGCGGCCTCGTCCCATTTCCAAGCGACAGGAACACTGGCGCTGGCTGGTGGAAGGTGTGGATCTTCGGTGTAGCGCAGCGGTGGGTGCCGGTCTGCTCGAGGGGGCGGCGGCGCGGAGGATCTCGGCGAGGCGGGTGGCGCTCTGGTGGTGGTCGATTAGGTGCAGCATGCGGCGCCACCGGATCCAGCTGCAGCCGGGGCAGGTCGCCGGGTTGTCGGTGGCCGGGGTAGCACCACCAAACCCAGGTGCCGTTCGCAGCACACTACCGAGTAGGTTTGGTCGCGTGGGCAACGAAGCGAAGGCGATCGAGGTTGTTGCTCTGAGCCTGCGATACAGCACGGCTTGGGCTTTGAAAGACTGCTCGGTTTCGATACCAGAAGGACGAATTGCCGCCTTAGTTGGACCGAATGGCGCAGGCAAAACGACGCTGCTTCAAATTCTCGTCGGTCTTCAAACGCCGACTGCCGGGAGCGTACAAATACTAGGCCAAGCCGCCCCGCCGCTTACGAAAATTGGGTTCGTTGCTCAAGACAAGCCGATGTTCATTGGGCTGACCGTAGCGGAAACATTGAAAATAGGCAGAGTGCTGAACCCTGTATGGGACAACGCTTACGCGCAGCGCAGGCTAGCCACGTTCAACATTCCGTTGAGCCGGAAAATCGCTAAGCTATCAGGAGGGCAGCGTACGCAGGTAGCGCTAACGATGGCACTGGCCAAACTGCCCGATATGCTAGTTCTCGACGAACCTTTTGCTGACCTCGACCCGTTTGCCCGCGGGACACTATTGAATGACCTCATGTCTGTGACGGCTACCCGCGGGTTAAGCGTCATCTTCTCAACTCATGTGATATCCGATCTGCAGGCGGTATGCAGCTGGCTTGTCATAATGAAGCAGGGACGAGTTCTCCTCAGCGAAGATATGGAACAAGTGTGTGCCACGCATTGGAGCGTAACCACTGCTCCGCGCTCGTCGGCGTCAAGCCGACCATCACCATACATAGTCATACACACTTCTACCTTCGAAGGGACAACTAAACAACTCATACGGTCTTCCTCGAAGCCACCATATCGAAGCGGGTTCGATACTGAGCGAGCATCCCTAGAGGATGTGGTAGTAGGCTACATCGCGGGATAAAACCACAATAGCGCCTTCGGCGTTGAGTAGAGAATGGGAGTCGAAATTGCATGTGGTGGTTAACGCTGCGGCAGCACAAAGTTCAGATAGTCGTCACCGCATCATGCCTATTCGTTGTTGGTTTGATACTACTTTGGCACGGAGTTGCTACCTCTCGTTACCTAGCGGACCATGCACCGGCCGGTTGTCCGGCAACGACAACGACGTGTCAGAGCTTTGAGCGCGACGCTCTACTTCCTCGTTGGGCTCAGATGCAACCCTTGCTTAACTTCTTGCTATTTGCGCCCTTCCTAATCGGTGGTTTTTGGGGGTCACCATTAGTCGGTCAAGAGTATGAACGTGGCACGACGAAGTTCGTATTTACGCAATCTGTCACCGTTGATCAGTGGGTAGTTGCGAAGATAAGTTTGTTGGGTGCGTTGGTGGGAGTTGGTGGTTTGGCAGTCGGCGGCATGGTCAGTGCGTGGCTTTCAGTGTTTCACGGAACGTCGTTACCCGGCGTGGACACCGCCTTTAGTCTATCGGCAATACGTGGAGTAGCGCCGGCCGCATGGTGGATTTTGTTCTTCACAATCGGAGCAGCCTCCGGAGCTCTATTCCGGCGGGTACTTCCATCTATTGCTGTGACTTTCGCGGCCTTGTTCTTGATCACGTATGCAACAGTTCGCCTGTTTAATGTCATTCCACTTGAAGGATTTTGGCAACTGCAAGCCATCCACGTAGGATTTACCGGAGCTATCTCATGTGTCCTGGCCTGGTGGACCGTTAACAGGATAAGACGGGTACGTGTGTAATTACGACAGGCGCGGACCCTGATGGGCTAGTAGCAGCTATCGCGAAGGCTCGTGGGGTGTTCGGCGCTCGGCGCATACTTTTGTAAGCTAGTGGGGTCGGCGACCACAGGCGAGCCGGGCTGGTGCCCGTATCGCAGACCCGGATGGCACGGTAGACCAAGTGAGGTCGCGATGACCACGGTGACGAGCTTTGTCGCCACGGGTGTATCAATCCAACACGCCGGAATGAGTTCCGTAACCGCACCGATGCAACAAATGCGTCTTGCTTACTGACGAGTGTATTCGATCCCGGTATTTCTCATTCTCAACACGAGTCCATAATGCACGCACCGTTGCAGTTGTACCACATCATCGTTCCACAACCGTGATATTGCCCGCAATAACATTTATTCCCCTGACAAAAGTTGCTGGGCCAACTATTACTGCTGCACCAGTCTGACTGAGTGCTACATGTGCAGGTGAAGTTATCTGGGTGAACCATCATCGGAGTAGGCGCACGGCCCTTGAATGCTGCGGAGCTAAAACTGCCGAGATTTACGACTAGCGCATGAGCATCCTTTTCACCGAAGGCTTGGCGTGCTGCCGTTTCAAGATCTTTGATCTGGCTGGCGGTGAAGGGGTTGTCATGCGCATTTGGCGCAAAAGTGGACTCTCTGGTTGCTAACATTGTTCCCATGTTCAGCACTTTAACTTGGGCGGCTGATAACTTCGGGTGTTGTGCGCGATAACGAGCGAAATGTTCGACCCACAATTGGCCCTTGATGTTCGGAGCGGACGAATGCCAGACCACTCGCTGGCGTGCCGCGGGCAGCGAGGCCAGAGCATCATACGTCTGGGGAAGCTTACCGGCGTTGGAATCCGCCCAAGCCTTGGCGTCTTTATCTTCCTGTGCGTGTTGGACATCAGCAGCAAAGACTGGCGTTTGGCCTCTCAGGATCAAGCCGGCTGTGGCTATGCCTGCCGCAAATCGAAGAAATTGCTTGCGTCCGATTTTTGGGGTCGCCGATTCGCGGTCGGTTTTCAGATCAGCGTTCGAGCTTCGAAGTTCCCCAAGCGCGCTCACCACGCGCGCGGACGCACGCACTCCCAATCTCCGAGTCAGGGGTACTGCCATTGCGCGGCCGGTCCAGCAGCGAACGCCAGTCGCATCGAGCTGAATGAGCGTTGGTCCCAACGCGGTCTGCGCCGCT
>JAABUY010007462.1_pt1 | contig 10385 bp, 11 predicted proteins | sample 5560271 | NCBI WGS metagenome assembly JAABUY01 (sample SAMN10711886, study PRJNA513374) | rock metagenome | isolation source: Antarctica rocks | place: Antarctica: Victoria Land, University Valley
CACACTGCTGAGGCACCAGCCACCGCCATGGATATAGATCAGTGCAGGCTGAGGAGCAGATGCATTTGGAGTGGGGTTGTATATTCTGGCTCGCATAGGTCCTGCTGCCCCAGGAAGTTGAATGTCCTTGACTTCTGCAATCTCAGGCACTGTTCTGGGCCTGCACAGTAGGTATATTTAGATGCTGGCATATTGACTACGCAAGCAAGCTTTGTATCTCTGACTGTATTTCAAGGCTCAGCCTTACTCAAACACAGCTGTAGATAGTTGCTATGCAACAAGAAGGCTTTGCTACCTTGATAGCTTTTCGATATAAGCTCTATATTCGACCACTGGGAGATCTGTAGGCTGCACCTGGGGCCTCTGTGCCATCAGGTCCAGCAACACTTGAGCTTGGGGGTGCACCGACATGCTGTACCTGAGAAGCAACGCACTCAGACTCAGCTTTGAATTGCCACCTTGCTCACACAAAACCGACGCCATAAATGCATGTTGCGGCAAGTGTCATCGGCAGTAGCATGGCTAAACAACGAGCAAGGTCGAGCGACGACACAAGGCGGTTTCGAATGCAGTCACAGACTACCCAAACAGCGGTCGAGCGCTTCTTACTGCTGCAATCTCCTATGCAATCTGTGCTGTGCCTTGTGATGTTGAATGTATTCGACGATTGAGGTGACCCCGCAAGCGGCGCACAAGTTTCACTTGTGATGTGTCGTTGCTGACATGCTGACATGGCTGATGCATGTGGATAACAGCAATTTAGTCAGGACTACGCAACTCTAGCATGCAACTGACTGAGAGAACGATAAGATTACATGCTTTGGCGTCTTTGACAATGGTGTGTACGCGACTTATGCTTGCGCGGCGCAACACAGAAACATAATGCATATGAACTGGCTGACATCTGAATGGTTTACACCTTCTCTAGCCTAGTAGGAACATGTTGACAGTCAGATTTTGCACACTTCTGTGCTTTTTTGAATCTGGTCGCGATCTTAGGTTGACATTGCGTGCCTTACGACAGAGGTAACAGGACCAGCAAACGTGTTCAAGCTGTCAGCATTCACCACGACAACAGTTGCTGAGGCTGCCGTTTGTGCCAGATTGTCTGTCACAAAGACAAACAACACGTGACAAAAGTCCTCCCAGTCAGTCTTTATCTTGCTGCACTCTCCTTGAAACTAGTCACCCCCTGTGCTGCCTCGTCCAAAATGCAGTGTGGGCTTGCTTTGCCCTGCACAGGCAGGCAGCTCCGCAAAGCATACACATTAAGACAGCTTGTACAACAATGTAGTGATAAGTGCCAGTCTACAAGTACGCATCAAAACGCATTATCATCCATCATGCTAGGAATCTGTCTATCTGGTATAACAGTCTTGCTCTGTCCCTTGAAAGACTATGTGGGCGGCAACATCAGCCACCAGTCAGGTGCTGGCTCATTGCCTGGCCTCACGCATGGCACATGGCGCCCTGGAATTCTGACATGAAATCTGCCGCGCTCACAAACGAGTTGCATAACAAAGCGAGATGTTGGCACTTGCACAAACAGACATATGCACACACTGTGTGACACACACTCTGACTCAAACAGACACAGACACAGTGATGCACAACAGAGACATTCTGGCCTAAATGCATCCAGCAATCTCACCTAGGCTGAGCGCTATACATGCCCTTGGACTACGTTCACAAGCAGCTGCAGCTGCACACAGCTAAGCATACCACAGCTGACAGGATTGCTGTCTTGCATGAACACACTCATGCACATGTCCAGGGTGTAACAAGTTGAGAGTCATGGTCCTTGACGGGAGCGCAAAGATGCACTAGGGTTAGCAGGGTCCAGCGTAAGTACAGGTAGAGTGTTTTAGTAGAGCATGGTGGCATGTGCACACTTGGGAGTAAGACAGTCCTGCAAAATGCAGTGGGGTCAAGCCAATGGCCTCTGCTGCGTTTGCTTGACAGTGAAAGGCTGCTTTAATGTAGGCATTTAACACAATTGCCATGCTGAGGCTCTGACTGCTCAATGCTGGGCAAACAAGCACATTTGACAAGTCGAGGATGACTTTGATCCAGATCAAGGCAAGTAGGCCTTGGAACTGATTGCAAGTGCATCAATGTGTCCTCTTCAATCTTTGCTTTGCCAGTGCTGCACCATGGTGTTGCTGCGTGACTCATCAAACAGTGTGAAAGCTACCTGCTAGAGCTGTATGGTCACATGGCTCATCGCGCCTGTATGACAGCAGAACCTTGACTGATTCAGCAGTCAAAATGCTGCATTGCTCAAGTTTGCGCAGAGTGGCTTGAAGGCGATCTTCATGCTTTCCTGCAAAGACGAAGGCTGACTTTGTCAGGCAAGATGGCAGCATATGCACTACCTGCATAATGCACACCTACTTTATATAAAGACCTACCAAGCAAATTCAACTAAAATCTGAAGCCGTAACTCTGAGTCTCATGTTCCTTGATGGCTCAGATCTCAGATACATTTTCAGGATGCACTGATTGAGTCCTGTGTTCAAGCATGTGGCTGTGTGACATGCTGGGTAACATGTATGATGCTTGATCATCTTTTGCCAGTGTAAAATGCATTATCTATATTTAGTTTGTCAAGCAGGCATGTGCAGACAGGTGCAGTTGTATGCATGTAGGGGACCGTGTCATTAGTGCGATTCGTGGTGCCTATGCCCAGCAATTGATGTGGACACTGATGCAATGTTCAGAATAGTTTGCCAGATTACATGTCCAGGTGAAGTTTGCCATAGCTGGCAGTGCTGTAGCCGTGAAGGGCCGTCACGAGGAATCGTGTGTCAGCAGGGCTCGGGAAATCACGCCTGAGTCTGGTGGAGTCTGCAATGCAGTGTGTGTGTCTGGGGTTACATGCCCAAAACGCCCAGGGCGAAAGCGGCATGGCTTCAGAGCAATTGATTACGCATAAGATACCAAGAAAACCATGGCATGTGCATTAGAAGCTGGCCAAAACATAGACCTCTGTATGCGTCAGGAGTCTCTACTGACAGGTCTGCGGTACATGTGCTATAAGTTCGAAATCATGACAGCCACAAACACTATTACGGACCAGGCCTAGGCAGGTTCAGTCTACCGCAGGCAGAAAGATCAATTTGCGGCTCATATGATTGCCACAACTGTGGCCTTCCTAGGCATGCTCATTGTGTGGTCAGTACAATCAACAGTGCAATGAAGTTTCGATACAGTCAAAGCCAAGGAAACAGCCAACACAGTACACAAGCAGACATACATGGGCACTACGGCCAAAAGAATTCTTCTCAAAACCATAGCTGATGCTTCTAGCAAGTTATTCACTGATGTCCTCTTTGTCAAGACTCTCAGATACAGAATCTCTGCTGCCAAAAAGAGACGCCCGCCATTTCACCAGCTGCAACACAGGGTCCAGCTTCAAGTCTCTAACTGGCTTGCCTGTGATGATATCCACACTTCCAAACCTATCTAGCATGCCATCATCGTCTCCATCAATGCTCAGCACCCGTGCATCAGCTTGATCACCATCCAACTTGCTGACAGCTGTTTGAGCCTTGACAGTCTGTTTGACAGCATAAGCGACTAACTGGTGCTGCTGGTCAAATGAAGGCACGCTGTCTGCACCATCACTTTTGAGTGCACCAGCTGCTTGACTGCTTAGGGCTCCCAGCTGTACAGCACTCCTGTGACCATCTGCCAAGTCATCACTGGTGCCACCACTGCTGCTGCTACCAACTCTACCACTGCTATTTGAGCCATTGTCACTGGTTTCATCTGCACCAGATATTAAAGCTGGGTCTGCAGCTTGCTTCTGCTCAGCAAAAGCATCCTGCATTTGGCAGTTGTCAATGGAAAACACTTACCCCATTTGCTTGTATGTCCTGGGTTCTACATACTTGACAAGCACATTGCTATGGTGTAAATTCAATCTCAAGGGTGCGGTGCTTGTTGATTGCAATGTTGCTATGTGCACTGCCACTGGCATTGTGACCAACCTGCATTAGCTAATTGCATGCCTGACATGTAATGCAGCATGACTGCCAGAGTACTGCAGCACTGCAGGGAGTGCCACACGCAAACTGCATTGCAAGCTGGGGTAATCAAGAAACAAGTCCACAGCCACCTGCATACTGTGGATACATGTGCATGACTGGCAATCACATTGCATGTCTGAAGCCAGCATGCTTCAGACATACATTTGTTACTCTTGCAAACATAAGTAACGAATGCATGCAGCAAAACAACCAGGAGCCATGATCATGTTTTGTCCAAACAACACTGACCTGCAACCTTTGCCGCAAAGATGGTCCCTTTGCCATCTCGGTAGCTGCTGGGGCAGCTGCTGCATCCGGTGCTGGTGCTGCTTCAGAAGCTGCTGATGCTGATGCTGATGCTGATGTCATTGGTGCAACATTGCGTGCCGCTGGTGCTGCCATTTTGCGCTGCTCATCATAGGGCAGACCCCCAGAGTATGAGCCTCGTGTGAGGGGTGAGTTCGAGTCTCCGGACACGCCTGCACAAGGCAAAGTCTTGCAGACATTCTGTTGCAGCCCGGTGCTTAGTTTGCCAACCAAGCCTGGCAGAGGCTTGACGCACTGACACACAGACACCTGTCCTTTACAGTATTCTCTAGCCTGTGTCATCACCTGCACCTGATCAAAAGGTTGAAACGCATATGTGGAGGCGTTTCATATGTATCTATTACCGCACAGCACAAATCACCGTACAGTATGTATATACCTTTGAGGTTGTTGATGTCCAGCACTCTGTCGACCCAACTTCGGCTGGCCCTTGTGTTGGGCACTGCCTTCAGCATGTCAACCAGGCGGGAGTAGGAGGGGCGGGTAGGCTCTACCCCCATCAGCAGAGACCCTCTGCCATTTGGCCATGTGTAATGTACCTGTATGGAAACCAATGCAGCATCAAGCCAAGATGACTACGACCAGCAGACTGAGTCACACCCTTTGCAGACTATGCCAGCGAGCTGTGAAATTCATATATTCTGGGTTATGGGCCATATCTGACATCCAGAAACGCCGGCCACTCAAAAGCATGACTGTTCATGTGACATGCAGCGCTGTGCAGGCAGCGAGTACTACAGCACCTGCTGGTAATCAAGTTGGCGGGGGGGGGGCGGGGGGGCGGGTGGGAAACAAGACGATGCCCAAGACATGCATGCTGTCCATGACAATATTCAAAATGTCTATCATACGATGTGCTGCCAGAGGTGTGCAGCACACAACATGACTATATCAAATTTGTGAGACACATGACGTATGGTCCGGACATGTTTGGGACTTATTTACTTAGGATTGAGAATCACCTGCCAGTCACCAGGGTAGCATTTGAGCAGGCGGATATCGTCTCCCAGCACACGGACCCTTTCTAAGCAGTAGACATCCTGCAGAGCTGCCAGAAACTTCTCTGCATCAGAGCGAGCCCGCCCAAACCTGCAAGCAAACACAAGTCAGGTCCAAACAGGAATAAAAATATGAAGCAACAACAACAACAATAATAGTAACAACGATAACAACAACAACAACAACAACAACAACAACAACAACAACAACAACAACAACAACAACAACAACAACAACAACAACAACAACAACAACAACAACAACAACAACGGTGGTAGTAGTAGCATTATTGATAATAATAACAGGTGTTCTAGCTGTTTTTTGCTGCTAGGTGTGTTTTTTGCTGCTAGGTGTGACTCACCATACAAGCAGCCAGGGCAGAAAAGACCGGCCATACCAGAACCAGTTGAGAGCATTGGTGCATCTGTAAGGGAACCCTAGGACTTGCCCAAATTCAGAAGACTATCTGATTTGCTACTGAGGGCTGAAACAGCCTGGCTGATGCGCAGCATAACACACTGTGACCTTGAACTTCACAATAGCATGTCTCAGGCACATCATGCGCATGCCCTAGCGAAATTGCTGGGAGAATTCCCATAAACCCTAGGACGTACCCAAAGTCAGAGACGACTTGGCCGTCGGTCTGCCACTGAGGGTTGATGAGCAGCATAAGGCGGTGGGGCCCTTTGACTCTTGCCAGCTGGCGCACTTTAGTGAGAGTATCGGCAGTAGGGAAAAGGACGGCAGCCAAGCGCTCGTTCTGCCAAGAACCCACACAGTCTGTTTCATCCATCCATTCAGCGCCCATGCGGCCCTGCATACAGCGTTTGCAATGTGTGATGGTGTGCATGCATGTGAGTGTGTGTGTGCATGATGGTGTCAATTGTGCTGGCTTATGTGGCATGTACCATCTGCTGCTGTTGTGTGAGGAAAGCGTTGGCAGCCATTTGCTTGGACTGCCATCTTCCCATACAGCCTGTCTCATCCATTTGGGCAGGGCCTATGTATTGCGGTACACAGCTGTGACTGTGTGGTGCATTGCACTCATTGCCTCCTACAACTCATTGCCTCCTACAACTCATGCGAATACACAAACCCCACTCTCTTGCAGGGTTTAGTTGATGCCAGCCGTGAGCTACAAGTGTTGAGAGGTGCTCCAGTGAGACCTTCTGAGCACAGCACAGGAGTACAAAGCCAAGATTGGCAACCTTTGCCTACGGTTGCATGGCATACCATTTCAACAGCATATCAAATCATAATGACAACCAAGTTGAATAGTCTTTCAACAGATGAAGGCTTGCATTTCAGATAGCGTGGCATGCCATTGCAACAGTATGCATCAACATGATCAGCTCGATAATTGCATGCGTAACTGTGTGCTCTGCTCTGTCCTAACAGTACGACATGCACTCATGGATGTTGTAAGCATTGATGATGGAGGTAGTGCAAAACCTGGAAAACGTCCTCCTGCTTGAGTCGCCTGAGCAGGGGCTCTATCAAGCTAGGGATGGCAACCTGGGCCTGTTGCCTGATGCCCCCAGGCCAACTGCCCTGAGCAGATGTCACTCCTGCCTGAGGCAGCAGCAGTTCCAGCTTCTGGCGCCGGATTCCCGCCGCATGCGCCCTCACCACCGCAGCTGCGGCCTGTGGATGTACACTGTCTGTCTGTGAGTCATGCAAGTGAGTCATGCAAGTGAGTCATGCGAGTGCATCTATCCTGTACAACTCTGCAGGATTTTTTGCACTGACTCCATGGTGCGAGATACTGGCGGGAATATGCACTGGGGCATGGGATTACCATAATGATGATGATCCTGATGATCCTGATGATTACAATCAATACCAGCCTGCCTGTGCTCTGACTCATAGCTCTGCGGCCATATGACAATGAGATTAAGCCACAATAGTCTTTCAGTTTCTGGTCTAACTTGCAGATGTCATTGATATAACCTAACATAGTAAGTTTGTGGTCTGAGTTGCACTTGGGGGATCTGCACAAGTCTGGGATACTATATAAGTGTTTCAGATCATGCAGCAAGCCTGTGGGCGAGCACATGTTAGAAAGCTGGATGGAACATCAGAAAGAACAGGCAAAGAGCTTCAGAAGAAAACTCAAAACACATAGAAGGGTAGAGGGGGGAGAAATCAGGACGAAGGGTTGCCAGGCGTCAAGAAAACAGCCTCAAGAAAAGAGGGAAGCATCCGTGAGGACGGTCTCGCCTGCTGGGGAAACTGAGGGCGTCGTAGTGAGCGCTTGTCAGTAGACTGCGTTTGTCATTAGATTCCGTTTGTCAATTAGGGGTCAACATCACGTTGGTGACACAATTGGGAACATTGAAAGTTGTCGAACTCTGTACAAGACTTCCCGCTGCATTTCCCAGTGGCAGGCCAAAAACGAACATAAACACCAGAAAGAAGAGACAAGACCCCAGAGAGATGAGATCAAGAGCATGAGGAAGAAGAGGTGAGGATCATCACACAGGAGGTAGAAACGCTGACCTGATCAACTGCATCCTCTATTTGGAAGGGCACAGGGAATACTAAAACCCCCTGCCGCCCCCCAGGCATCCGCTGCTCTTCTACCCCCGCCAGACCCCACAGCGGCCCAAGCTGCTCCTGCCGTTTCTTCTCCTCTTCTTGCTGCTGTTCCCTGGCCAGCTCAGGGCATCCCCGCCGGTTGTGCCCCAGTTCACCACAGTGAGAGCAGGCTTGTGGCTTTCTATTTAAAGCCTCTGCCTCTTTTGCTTTCTGCCTTTCCTGCTGAAGTTCCATGTCAAGCTCCTGCATGTACAATATTAAGGTATGTTGACTGCCAAAACAGGACCTTACACAGAGAGCTATTCTGTACCTGACCTTATTGGAAGACACGTTGCGTCTGAATGAACAAATGCATGATTGAATGAATGAGTGAGTCAATGAACAAACGGATGAGTGATTGAATAAATGAATAAATGACTGAAGGAATGGACAAGTAAACAACAAAGGAACATCATTCAGGGCATCATCACTTGCGGCGCGTAACCAACAAACACTCCAAAGGGCATTTTGAGAACACATTTGTTCAAGTGCAGCATGTTTGTGTTTACTGTTTATTGTGTTGCGTTTAAGTTTGAATTTTACCATGTGAAGACATTCCTTTGGGTTGTTTGTAGCAGCACAGTGCAGCGCAGGCAATTGCAGCAGCAGCCTCAGTTTGGAATGGCAGGGTTTGTTCAAAAGGCGTTGCGGCTATAGGGCCAGGATGTGACACCATACAAATTCTCAAGCGTGGCCATGTGCACCCTGACTGCGCAGCATTGTGAGTTTTCAGCAAGCTGGGCTGAAGGGGTGCACTTACAGGGTTGCCAGTCTTTCTAGGGCGGCCTCGGCTGCCGGTGGTTGCCGGTCTCTCCTGCACAGCCAGTCCCACAATCTGGTTTATCTTCAAAAGCTGTGAGTCTGCAAGATGCTTTTGCAGACAAGCGATGTAAGGGCAGCAACATGCTTGTGCTATTGCAATTGAGTTGAAAATCAATTGCAAAAGAGTTCGGGGAAAATTGCACTTCAGGTGGCATCACTCTTGAGCTAGTGCTGAGAGCCTTCAGCAAGCAACGCTGGGTACATTGAGATCAAGTTGCAATCAATCAATCGATCCATCAATCAATCGACCAAGTAAGCAATCACTCGTTGGATCAAATGTGTCAAGGACCTCCCTGATATGTCAACGACCTGAGCTTCCAGTGATGCACATGTGCGTCACAGAGGCGCTGACACTGAGAATGATGAAGTTTGCATAGCCAACATTCTTGTCAATTTCCTGAATGTGCGCTACACATGCTACACTGAGCGTGAACTCATGCTGCACATGCTGTAGAAAGCCTTAAAATGAATACAGATTGCATTTTCTGGCATGAAAATTCTCTGAACTGGTTTTGAGACAGTCCTATGAACATGCTGCATGAATCCTAGGACCTGAAACATGAGACACACTGACTCTCACCTTCTCTGTATGCTGTTTCTGCGGGTGAAGCTTTGGGCAGCCTCTGCGATTGTGCCCAACAGTCCCACAGTATGAGCAGACCTTAGGTTTGTCCATAAGAGATGCACTGACTTGGGATCGGCGAGTGGTGCTGTTCTTCCATAGACCTTTCATGGACTCGGAAATGTTCCTGCAGCCACGCAGCAGATGAAAAGACAGGCTTTGCATGCAGAACGGCAATGTGTCAGTAAAAAATCGGGCCAATGTCTGCTCTGAAAGGCACTTTTATGCAAGTGGCGCTGTTCTTCTGACTTACTCCTGCCAGTGCTTGAGCACTGAGATGTTCCTACAGTTGTCTTGCAGTGAGCAAACAGCACTGGGGTGTCATTCACATCCAATCGTCAACCATGTCTGGTGTAAGCTACAAACCTAAATCAAGAATGCTATGGCTGCAACACATACATCTTTTGACATCATGTCCCCTACAGGAGCACAAACACACATCTGTTGATTACAGAACATAATGAAAGCATGGAGCCAACGTGTCTGTTTGGCATGCCATAATAAACCATCTACAAGCTTTAGTGTACTGCAAAATCTTCTGCATGCAGTCTCCAAGGTGCTTGTGCATTACACCCTCTGCAACTAGCACTACCTAGTTTGTCAGTTGAGTGAGCTACAAGTTTCACGCCTGCGACTCAAGGAGAAGACAACACATCAGCTAGAAACATACCATGGGCTCTACCGACAGGGATTAGGCCACACTCTGTTGAGAAAGCACAAAAAGCCGCAGGACTGAACCATGTGGAAAAAGTCTATGACTTGGCTTTGGCCCACCTCCTGTGTTCGTCTGTCCATCTGCGGCCTTTCATAGCTGCTCGAATTTTCTCCCTGTCAGCTTCTGTTTGGGCCCTCCCCCCGCGTTTCGTACGCCCCCTGCCAGGTGTGGAATCTGAAGCTGTACCAGAAGGCTCAATGGGATCTGAGGGGGCCGGTGAAGGCTGAGATTGGTTGGCTGGGGCTGGGCTGGACAGGTGAGAGGGGGCTTCTGAGGGTTGAGCCCAGTTCTC
>JAABUY010007464.1_pt1 | contig 10381 bp, 11 predicted proteins | sample 5560271 | NCBI WGS metagenome assembly JAABUY01 (sample SAMN10711886, study PRJNA513374) | rock metagenome | isolation source: Antarctica rocks | place: Antarctica: Victoria Land, University Valley
CTTCGGCCTCTTTCCACCGCCCTAGTTGCCTGTATATCATTGCCAAATTTAAGTGAAAGTGCCCTGTATACTGACGTTCACATTTTACTCCCTCAAATTCTATCATTATCGTTCGAACTTGCTCTTGCAGCTTCTCTGCATCTTTCCATCTACCTTCACTACTCATAAGAAAAGACAGTTGTACCCGTAACTCTTGAACGAGACCATGACCATCCCCAAGCACAGATCCCATTGTTTCCACTTCTCTTTGATATCGTGATTCAGCTTCACGAGAACGCTGCTCTTCGCGGTATTGTTGACTTAAATCAAATGCGTTGAAATGACCTTGTTCTAAGAACTTTCTGAAGATGCCGTTCCGAAACCCTGGTGGCTCCAGGTTTCTCTTCAATTGCTCAAATACATCTTCGAGATCTTTAATTGATATGTCATGTGATCTGAGCAAGGTTCGGGAATATTTGACGATGTCTCGTCGAACACCAAATCCAAGCTCATAACAAAAAGCAAGGTTCAAAGTGTGACAACGACTAGTGAAAATTCGATCCCTCCTTCTTTCTAGGCATTTTGCGATGTGAGAGCGCACGCCATAGTGAGCATCAATAAGCTGATGTAATGATAGAGTAATCTGAATACTGTTAGTTTATTGTACAGACTGTGGCTTCATGATTTGAAACCGCGAGTCAAACTTACTTGAAAATCCTCGTGAGGTATGAATATTTTGTTCGCCGGAAATGCTGAATGCAAGGCTCTAATATCCCGTTAGTATCTCGTTTCGAATGCAGAGATTTTACTGGCCTATATGGTGATAAGAGTTGCAAGAGTTCATCAAAATTCGCTGTTCGTTCAGCTGAATCTTTAACGATTGTTGACTTGAAGACTTTTTGCATATCGTTCTTTTCCCGATTATCTAGGTTCGATGAGGCTCTAAGCAATTCAGAAGCGTAATCTGATACTTTCTTCTGTGAATCTTCTAAATCCTTCTCAAAATTGCGATCTCGATTAGTTTCTTTGTTGAAGAAGAGAAGCCATAGGCAGAGCATGCCAAACGAGTATGCGTCCATCTTCCTAGCTTCTCTCGGCAGAATCTCCCGATGATGCCGTTCTGGAGCCGTCCAGATCCCCGACTCAGGCATTGTGATCGAGTGGTTGTCTGTTGAAAATAGAGTAGAGTAACCGAAATCTGTCACTTTTGCCACATGACGGGCCTCATTCTCAGAGGAAACCAGAATATTCTCAGGTTTGATGTCGCCGTGAATGACACCTTTTTCACTTAATTATGTCGCCAAGAGGGGAGGGATTGAGAACCTACCAGTGGCATGCAAATCTCTGACCGCGAGAGCAACATCGAACAGCATGTCAAGTCTGTTCTTGGAATCCAGCTCTTTTCCTGAGCTTGATGTCATGAATCTCTTCAAATCCCCGCACCGAGTCTTCTCTAACACTAGGACTGGCCAAACTTCCTCACCACCATCGACAACGTCCCAGCAGATTCCTTCGATGTTCGCAACATTCGGATGGTATCGGATGGCGGGATGACCTAATATCGATATTTCCGCAATAAGTGCACGCAAATTTCGGGCCTTTCTCATAGCGGACTGGGAAGGCTCCAGACGTTTAAACGTGAAAGTCGCCTGAATATTGACCAATGCTTGATAGATCACGGCGGTACCACCTTCGCCGACTTTGCCTAGTGCTGGCTGCCATGTAATCGGAAGAAAGTCAATCTTCAGACTTTGGGCGACCCCAAGGAAATCGAGGAGGTCATATTCTTCGTTCGAAGTTGAGCTCGCGCTTTGATGAGTCTCTCCAGACTTCGTGTACGTGACTAGAGCTGAAGTGTCACAAACGCTGTCGGAGGCTGTTGACATATCGAAGACTTGACCGATGCATCAGGCTCTCTTGAATGAAGAAGCTCGAAATCGATTGAAGATCTTTTGGTCTGTGTTATGAATGCTTTGCCCGAAATAGAGAGGATATTGAGGCTCTGTTCGTATCTAGTCTCAGAGGGAAGATGTAAAAAGCAAGGGGTGGTGGGGTTGTTGTCAGCCGGGTGATCTTGCTGCCTAACACATCCAGGCTAGTACATATTGAGGAAGAGCATGCGACTGACTCGGTTCACGGAGGATTCCTTTTAAGGCTTAGCAGTACCAATTGAATGGTACGGTCCACGAAATACAAGTACCTTACCTTACCTGAACATGGGGTACTTTAAGTAACTACCAATCAGCATGATTTGACGGTTACCATCATTCATCAACGCAAGCTGTGCAAAGTCTCTATTTTGAGGTGGAAGTCGTTGCGAAATGCGTGTTTTTCAGGATTCTGTACTGCAGCGCGTTTCATACAATGCAACATGTCTGGTCATAGATTACGTTCTAGTGACTTCCTAAGACCACATACTTTCTATGCTCTCGATCTTTGCAAAAACCCTTACCAGTCTCGACACCGACAACTCATTCGACAAATCACAATTTTATGGTTTACCTACGCTGAAACGTATCCATCATAACGGACCTCTGCTTAAGACCGAGGTACGTTGCCAGATAATATCAACAAAATCCTTTCATGAAAGGTCTCCAATCCCTGAATCATAAGACCATCTAAAGCGCATCAAATGCTTCACTAGGCCCAGCACTTTGCTAATTGCTCCACCACGGTCTTAGCAAAGCCTAGGGCAACGCTTATGGAGGAATTAGAACCTCCATCGACATTCTCAGGCTTGCCGAAATCTCCTTTCAAGCATGCCTTAACGACGTCCTGGTAAATAGTACCCATGGTAAATCCTAGTCCTGGGACCTTCTCGTCCCGAAGGTGGTCGAGGTAATCTTCTGGAGAGCCATCTGTCATGGCAGTTATTTTATTGAGCGGCTTCCAGTGACCAATCTCTAGCAGAACCATACCAAGACTGTAGTAATCGAACTCAGGCCGATATCGAACCTTACCTTTTCTTTTGAGATATTCCGGATGTTGTGAGTCCATGAGAGCGCGATCTGTTTCATACAGCCAGGTGGAATATGGGTCCTGTCCATCGGGTCCGCTATTTGAGAACCCTAGCAGATAGGGACAATCGACGCCGTTTCGCCAAGAGGAGCCTTTTGGGTACACAAAAGCAACGTTCAAGGACGATATGCTTTTATGCAGCCATGCGACTTTGTGAAATTCCAGCACCGCCGTTGCCAAGTTTTGGGCAAGACGGAATCGACTGCCCAGAGACGGCCCTCGTCGTTTTGCGAGCACAGTCCGAAGCGTTGAAATTTCTGGAGGATCCGAACCTGTCGAGGTGGGTAGGCTGTATACAAGGCCACAAGATAGTTTCGCGGGGTCATGGAAATACCCGAGGCAATGGAGCACTCGAAAGCCATTGGAGCAGCCTGCACTCGCCTGCTGTAGCAACTCAGCCGTGGCCTCGAGACGGAGGTAGAGTTCGAGTCGAATCGAGTCTTCTAAACGATCAGAGCCATAAGGTTTGACTTCACACAGCACTTCAACCGCGTCTCCGTCCTTATCTATGACCAATGTACTCTTGTGATGGATGCCGACCTGATCTCGACCCTTCAGGCGCTCAAGTTCTATCCACAGGTCGGGCCGGCTGCTCTGCAAACGTTCTGTTACCAATGAACCCATCCGCTTGATAGTTGCCAACATGCTAATTCTGTGTCGCTCATGTTCATGAGAGTGATGAAGTGCTTGACCGGCGAAATCTTGCGTTCCTGTACCCAGAACTTTCAACTTCAAATTTCGGCGAGAGTTTTCCTGCAGCTTGTTCGGGAGCGTATCGATAAGGAAGTCATTGAGACGCTCTATTGACTGGTAGATCGGGCGATTCTGCGATTCGATTGAAGATGCAAGTAGCGTGTTTTGCAGCTCTCTCAGGCACTCCAAAGTCGATTGGTATTCGTCATGTGATGGTAACTTCCAGTGGTATGACAGGGGCGAGTCCTTGTGGGTGTAGAGAATCTCGCACGCTTCCATCCAGCTCTCAAACTGCATCCGCTCTATGAAAGCCTGGGGCGAGCTGCCTTCTCCACAGATATCAGCGTATAGGGGGTTTATTTGCTGAGCAATTGTGTCAATAGCGATTAACCGCATCCTCCTCTCTACTTCTTCCGCTTTGGGACGAGCACTGGGATCAAGCTGAAGAATCTGCCTGACCAACTCGATAAGCAGACGCTCTGATCTCGTACTCGCTTTACTCGACAGACCTGTGAGACACATGGCCACCGCGGGTTCTTTCTTGTTGGGGCCATGGTGGAAACGATGAAGCGTGATCTGCCCAAACCGATAGCTTCTCTCATCCTCAAATCTTTGGACACCTGCTGCTCCTGACTTCATGTAGACCAGTGTTTCCATCATGATACATCCGAGGGACCAAATATCGCTAGATCGACCAATAATTTGTCTCCTCTTCGTTTCGTCCGACGCGCTAATATCTTCGCACTCCGGGGCTATATAATAGCCGCCGACGGATTTATAAGATGTAGCAGACCCTTCCGTGAGCTCTTTGAACCTAGACAGACCGAAATCGGCGAGAAGAAATGTGGCGTCGTCGACCAAAACGTTTTGGGGCTTTAGGTCATGATGACAACCAATCCGAGTTAACATATTATTCTTGGAGAACAGGTTATGGGTGGCGTGCACCGCTGAGCACAACTCAGACAGAGCAAGAATGATATTCTCATCTGATTGAAATGCGGGAGGCCGAGCGTTTTTAAAAAGATTCGCGAGATTTCCACCACGGGCGAGTGGAAATATGAGGTTGTGTTTGTCTCGATAGGTATAAGAGCCTAGTAATTCGATGATGTTTGGATGCTTGATGAGTTTTAATTCAGACAGGTTTCGGAGTTCCAGCTCATATTCAGCTTTTTCACGTTGAGGTTTGAACTCTTTTCGCACGACCTGGAGCGTCCAGTTAGCAAATCAATAGCCCAATTCACAGTGTTCGATAGCTCGCCTCGTGGTACGTTTTACGACCGAACTGTTGATAAGAGTGCTCGACCTCAATCCGATGAACTGCCTCAAAGCTTCCCTCCCCGAACTCCTCGTCGCTGAGAAATGGCAAAACAAAGTCATCTGGAAGGATTCTTGTGAACACACTCCCTGAGAAGGACGGCGCTGTGAATTCCCACTGTTTATCGTGGAAGTCCTGTGCCACCATTTCATCTAGTAATTTTTTAAGCTTAATGAGCTCAAAGGGTAGGTGATGATCAATGGGGCCGCGTTGCATGCGATCGTCTTTGATGAAGCTGATAATGCTCCGGGGCTGCCTTATAAGAACCAGGATGGCAAAAACATTCCATGCGCCATTTTTGATGATTTCGACTGCCTCGTTGACATGATATATCTCCATTTGGCTGTCAAGAAGAACCTTTCGGACGCTCTCCGAGGTCATAACCTCGCGAACGCGGTGACTGGGAACGAAGTACCGATAGTCAACCGCGTTCTTGCGACGAATTTTGGATATCGATGAATAGAGTGTATCCATTGCTCGATTTGATCTTCAATGGTACCAGAGCCATCTACCGACGATCAAGAACTGGCGCGTTCGGTGATGGACTCGATTTGATCCTGCTCAAGATTAGAGTCAGAATAGGGCCCAGGATGGATCATAGACATACTTTTGTCAGTTTCCGTGGGACGACAAGATGATAATAGTCGGTTCTTTCCTGAGAGAATACAGACCAGCTAAGCCTCGAAACGTAAATCTATCATAAGACGAATACTTACATCCACCGAGAAATTCGTCCCAAACAGAGACTGAAGAAGCGCATTGAGCTTGTTCAACTTGATGTATTCGTGTGCTATGACTTGGTTCTCCATTTGGGAGAGGAAGAAAGGTGTGATTCTCAGTAATGCGTGTTGCTTCGTTGCTTCAGGGAATGTTGGAGATGGATCACCAGAGGTTTTCAACATTTTGTCCGCATTTCAATGTCTTCTCGGAGGCTCAGCACGTCCTAAAGAACGGTTGATTCCTATTGACCATGAGGACTACGCCCGGCTATGCTGGCCATAGCTGCCTGATGCCCCACCTCCGCCTACGCTAGGTTAACGCAGACGTAAATGGGGCGCGATTACGGCCGACATGCGTCTAACACGCATAAATTCTAATGCCTTCACATCCTTGTTTGATGGTATTTTTGCAACCCTGTGACTATGGTCACTGCTTGAGGCTTGTAAATTGCATAAAAGTCCTTTCAGTCACATTTGGAAAGAAAGAGAAAAAAAAACACAGCGACAACATGGACGATATTCAGAGTGATTTATGCAAGCTTTACCCACTCGGTGACAAATCCCTTGTTTCAGTGGGGGTTGATGAAGAAAGGTATAGCCTCCGCTTCCTGAACAATTCGCGACGTTTGTTTGCCAGTCAGGAAGAACATTTGGAAATTACGCGAGTACTGTCAGGAAGCGGGGATGAGAATTTCTGCAGTCAATTTTGTTGAACTCATCAAGGTGACTGATTTTCTACAGAGAAAGAATCATATTTGGTAGAAAGCGCCAGTGCACTCGACAGCCATGTAAAGGTGAGACTGAAAAGCGCTTATATAACAAGGAGGAATCCGTGACAAGCCCTCATTTACGATGCTAGATCAACACGAGCTCCTTCACACAGAACGCATTCTAGTAAAAGACCTGATTTACATCGAAAAGCATCATTGCTGATTTACTTATTAGTTTGATTTCACAACAAACCTTCTGAGGTTCATTACGAGTCTCGTCTCACGCACTCAGACTAATCCTTGCCTCACATCATGTTTTTATATCATTTTTAGATTTCGTTCAAGCTTATGGCTCAAAGAGACACGCCGATCAACACAATTGAAGTGAAGCTCGTTGAAAGGTCTCTCAAAGACCGATAGACGGGAACAATCGCCAGGTGCATGGCAAGAACTTTCCTCATGTGTTAGTCTGTCGATCCGTGAATTGACCTGTTAATGCAGAGTTTTGTTATAATTTGCAGTACGTGAAGCTAAACGAGCGAAGCGAAGGAGTTTCATGGTCGTTACGCCAATGCGCAGTATACCAACAGATCTGTCTTAAAACTCAACGCTCGAGTTGAATTCTCTTGCATGTCTCAATCAGAATGCGCGCAACGCTGAATCAAGCATTGAGAAGCAAGATTTACAAGAATGCTCACCTGAAAGTTGACTTCATGCTTCCCCATATGATATTTCTTTCAGCTATGGCAGGAAACTGGCAGAACTACCTCGAGTATCTGCGCTCACAACTTGCATTCTTTGTAAGTTCATCATTTCGTCTCACACCTTGAGGCTCGCACTGACTTGGTCCCATGAAGAATGAAAAAGCATGTTTCTCGTCGATTGATCGTAGCTTCAGCCACGACTACTCTGTCACTTTCTTAGACAGTCAGAATCTACAGCTATTTCGACAGAAGCTTCTCAGAACATCTATGATTCTCGATTCATGCTTGAACGTTGTTCAAGACTGCGAAGCTCATTGTCGCAAGCTAATTGCTTCGAAGGTAACGAATATTGATGAACACTGCTTGATCGAGATCACAATCTACACGAGACAGATACACTATCATCGTCGTGAGCTGCGTCGTATCATTCAGTACTCATCGAGAACGAGTAAGCTGATACACTTTCATCTTTGACGCCTTTACTTTTAGAAAAGATAAATCACTAACAAAAGCGCAACGTGACTCAATAGCTTTTTACCATTCTAGATTATCGAGATAGCAAGATCTTTCAAGAAAGCAATCATGTCATAAAAGGCAATCTGAACAGATTACAGCTTATCACCTCCTAAATCCAGCACGAAGACATGAGATTAGCCAGAATAGCACAACAAACTCAAAAAGAGTCCAAAAGAGTTCAAGTCTTGAGCATCATCGCAATCATGTATCTACCAGTCTCTCTTATTGCGATACGTAGAAACTTCAGCTTCCGAATTGCCATAAGCTCATTTTCATCAGACTATTTTCAGTTTCAGTCTTTTGCAATCGCAGGCAAACGACGTCAACGACCCCGCCAAAGGATCACACATTGTAATCTCATCTCAATTCTGGATCTTCGTGGTGATCTCTATCTGCTTAGCAGTTGTAACTCTTGCATATCCGTTACTTTGGGACAGGAGAGTCTTCAGAGTCTCACCGTGACAACGGCGTATGTCATTCTTATCTGTGTTGCACTTGAATTTCAGGCCTAACCTCGTGTAGATTCTCTCGGCTCTTCCCTCTCGTCTTCGGCTGTGGTCGCTTGAACGCAACGTGAGAGCTTTCAAATCTCTTCCATCGCAGTCGTAGTCTGGTTCGGCTCTGTAGTAGCTACATCGAGCCTGAGAATCTACCTCTAAACGTCTTCTAGCTGCCTCTAGGCAGTGCCTGGTGTAGTAGTCTGCAGTGACTTCAAACGCTGCTAGTATATAACCAGGCAATGGTTTTGTCCTCACGTCCAGTTTCTATCAAGGTCTCAGCCCGTGGAGCCGCGTCGCTGACAGTGATTTCGTGTTAGCATCAACGGATCGTCTGACCTTGAACACTCTTTGTGAATCAAAAGGACGGAGAGGCGCCTCTTTCTTGATACGTCGAGGCTTGTTTTCTCGGCCGTCCGGTATCCGTGGGATACTGCTTTGTGGAGCGCCCAAGTCCACGATGGCAGGTTCAGCTTACCTTGCGCTTTGGGCGCTGCATATTCCGTTCCAGAGCTCGGGTTTCAAAATTCCTGCCTGGGCTGTGCCGAGAACCGAACGAGCCTTCGGTCGTCTCTGCCGACGGTCAAGAGCGGAAGTCCTTTGCACGGCTTTCGGTGCGTCATCCTGATTGACATGGTCTCCTTCAACGGATGTCGCGTGCTCAGCATTCATTACTATACACTCGTGCTCGATTCATCGTAGCAGAATCTTACACTGTCCCAGCCGCCGTTTAGCAGACTTCAATCTTTCCTGACAGAATTTTGCATCTCGTGCTGCACGTTTAAAACCTGCGGCGTCTGCATTTTCAAATCTCTTTCGAGTCTCATTCAACTTCGTTTTCAGATCATCGATGTTCTTCTCAATTCTTTCATGGCGCTGAAGATGATAATCCTGGAATTCAACTTCAACCGACTTTGTTGTTCTGGTTCAGACCGTAGACGTATATCCCCTTTCACTTTATACCTTCGCCGACGTTCGCGAACCTTATTCTCAAAATCCTGAAAGTTTTTTGTTGTAGATAATGTCGTCGGTTTGTCCCTTGAAATTTACGGCATTTCTTTGATGTTATTTCTTCGTATTTCTTCGGGAAATTTCACAAAGAAAACTCGAGATTGATCGAGTAGCAAGAACTAAGAAGAACAGTCTTTCTCTTTCAAATTCTTGCGAGCCTGATTCTCTAGAATGTAAGAATGAGATCATAGAATACAGATTTAAAAAAGCTATCAGTAATCAATTCAGATGTTGAACTAGAATCAACATTTGAATGTATATCATTGAATATGTTGTTGTATTGATGATCATGATGTGAAATTGAATGTTGATGCATTGCGAAGTCAAAAATCTGTATGTAAATACATGCACTGAGCTCGCGAAGTAAGCAAAGCTAACCCGAAGGGGCTTAGCCCCGCACGTCTGAGGTTCTAAGGCAATCGCGCCTGAGCAAAGGCGACTAACCAGAGACGGGACCATCGAAAAAAAACGTTGTATTATAATACCTGGGTAGTAGAATTAAATCTTACATCCCTACAGACAGGAATACTACCAGTTTATAAATATTTACCTGTACTGCCCATTATCCAGAAGCTGTTTCGCACAAGATTAAGTGGGAGTATTAAGCCAGCGCGGAAAGAGGATTTCCAATATGGCAGCAGTATCCGCAGTCCCAGACGAGCCAGGTCAACCTCCAGCACTAACAGCGCTATCCCTTGCAGAAAAATCCCAAGAAGCAGCATCAAAAGAGCAAATCATCACTCCATTCGACGTATCTGGCGGTGTAGACGAGCACGGCAAAGCGAAAGCCATAGACTATGACAAACTCATCGACACATTCGGCTCTCAAAGAATCGACAAGGCGCTTCTCGAGCGGTTTGAAAGAGTCACTGGGCATAGATCTCACCGCTTGATGCGCCGGGGCATGGTATTCAGCCATCGGGATTTAAACATTATTCTGGACAAGTATGAAAAGGGGATACCGTTTTTCTTGTATACGGGTAGGGGGCCGAGTAGTGATAGTATGCATGTAGGGCATTCGATACCGTTCGAGTTTACCAAGTAAGTTTTGCTAGATAGATGGGAGATGTTAGGTCCAACTGTATGCATTGAAAAAACCCAAACTCCCGCTCTTAAGTTGGTTATATTAATATTTCTATTCTTTCATTGTTTGCCATGCCAAACTTAAAGTCGTTCGTCGGATATTTTCTTCTTGCTGTTGCGTATATACAGACGAAAG
>JAABUY010007467.1_pt1 | contig 10377 bp, 8 predicted proteins | sample 5560271 | NCBI WGS metagenome assembly JAABUY01 (sample SAMN10711886, study PRJNA513374) | rock metagenome | isolation source: Antarctica rocks | place: Antarctica: Victoria Land, University Valley
GCCAACGAGGTGCTGCGGATGCGCACCTGGCTCGAGGAGACGCTGGCCGGCCACACCGGCCGGACCCCCGAGCAGGTCAACGAGGACATCGAGCGGGACAAGATCCTCTCCGCCGCCGAGGCCAAGGGCTACGGACTCATCGACCAGGTGCTCACCTCCCGCAAGACCTCCTTCGAGAAGTAGCCAGCCATCCGGCATACCGGGCCGGTGTCCTTCAGGGGGCGCCGGCCCGTTCCCGTATGCCGGGTGCTTTCCGCCCAGCCTCGGTCCGCTCTCGGCGAACTCTGGGGGCAGCCCGCCACCATGCGGCACCACCGGCATACGGGGTCGTCGCTTGTCAGCCGACAGCGGAACGGGCCTCTCGAACGTGCGGCGCGCGGGGCAGTCCGCGTGTAATAGGGGGCAGAGGCCGCGCCCGGCAGGTAGCGTCGGCCGGAAACCACCTCGTCAGGGCAGGCCCGAGAACCCCGAGCAGGGCAACAGGAGGCACCACGTGGCACGCATCGGAGACGGGGGCGACCTGCTGAAGTGCTCCTTCTGCGGCAAGTCGCAGAAGCAGGTCAAGAAGCTCATCGCCGGTCCGGGCGTCTACATCTGCGACGAGTGCATCGACCTGTGCAACGAGATCATCGAGGAGGAGCTCGCGGAGTCCTCCGAGCTGGGCCTCGACGAGCTGCCCAAGCCGCGCGAGATCTTCGACTTCCTCCAGGGCTACGTCGTCGGCCAGGACGTCGCCAAGAGGTCGCTCGCGGTGGCCGTCTACAACCACTACAAGCGGATCCAGGCTGGCGAGGGCGGTCCGTCGAAGAAGGACGGGGACCACGTCGAGATCTCGAAGTCCAACATCCTGCTCATCGGGCCGACGGGGTGTGGCAAGACGTATCTCGCCCAGACCCTCGCGAAGATGCTCAACGTCCCCTTCGCCATCGCCGACGCCACCGCGCTGACCGAGGCCGGCTACGTCGGTGAGGACGTCGAGAACATCCTGCTCAAGCTGATCCAGGCCGCTGACTTCGACGTCAAGAAGGCCGAGACGGGCATCATCTACATCGACGAGGTCGACAAGATCGCCCGCAAGAGCGAGAACCCCTCGATCACCCGGGACGTCTCCGGCGAGGGAGTGCAGCAGGCCCTGCTGAAGATCCTCGAGGGCACGACGGCGTCGGTACCACCGCAGGGTGGTCGCAAGCACCCCCACCAGGAGTTCATCCAGATCGACACGACAAACGTCCTGTTCATCGTCGGTGGGGCCTTTGCCGGGCTCGAGAAGCTGATCGAGTCGCGCAACGGCAAGAAGGGCCTCGGCTTCGGCTCGGAGCTGCACACGCCCAAGGACCTGGCCGACTCGATCCTCGAGGTCATGCCCGAGGACCTGATGAAGTTCGGGCTCATCCCCGAGTTCATCGGCCGGCTGCCGGTCATCACGACGGTCAGCCCCCTCGACCAGTCGGCACTCGTGCAGATCCTCACCGAGCCGCGCAACGCGTTGATCAAGCAGTACCAGAAGATGTTCGACATCGACGGCGTCGAGCTCGAGTTCACCCAGGACGCCGTCGAGGCGGTGGCCGACCAGGCGCTGCTGCGGGGGATCGGCGCCCGGGGGCTGCGGGCGATCATGGAGGAGGTGCTTCAGCCGGTGATGTTCGACGTGCCGAGCGAGGACGACATCGCCCGCGTCGTCATCACCCGCGAAGTCGTGCTCGACAACGTCAACCCGACGATCGTGCGCCGTGAGGCGCCCGTCCGCTCCAAGCGCACGCAGCGCAAGGAGAGCGCCTGACCGGTCGCCGACCGCGGTCGGACCCGGCGGCCGGGACATGAATCAGGGTCAACGGACTCGACTCACCCTGCACGGGGTGTCATGTCACATGACTCCGAGTCATGTCCTCGTCTCGGCCCGCCGTGCCGCGCTGGTGGAAGGGCATGCTGGCGGACTGGCAGGTGTGCGGGCACGATGAGGGCATGGTCGAGCCCTTCCGGATCCACCTCGGTGACCGAGCGCCGGTCCAGCAGTCGCAGGTCACCTGCGGCTCCACGTCACTCACCGTGGCCCGGATGCTCGTCGACCCCCTCTTCGCCCGAGAGGTCGTCGAGGGTGGCGCGCACGGGTGTGACCTGCCGGGCGGCAACACCCGGGACGGGCGGCTGGCGGCCATCGAGAGGACCGTCATGGCCCGGACGAACTCGCTCGTCGGACCCGGAGGCCGGTGGCAGCTCCCGTGGCCACAACGTCTCGGTACCCCGCCGTGGGGCGCCCGGCGCGAGCTCGAGGACGGCGCCGCCGACGTCGGCGCCCGGTACGAGGTCGCCTGGTGTCGTCTCGGCGGCGAGGAGCGGCTCCGTCGCCACCACGGTGAGATCCGCCAACGGGTGCGTGAGGGCAGACCAGCGATCCTCTACATCGGGAACAGGTGGCTGCCCCGGCACGTCACGCTCGTCATCGCACCGGAGTCCGGTGAGGGGCTCGCCGTGTACGACCCCGCGGTGGGCCGGGTCCAGGAGCTGCCGGCCGACGCGTTCGCCGGCCGCCGGCTCGGGATGGCCGGGTGGGACGTGCCTGGTGCGTCGTCCAGCCGCGACCGGATCAGGCCGGAATGACCACGGCGTCGTTTCCCGGTAGGCCGGTCCAATAGGCCAGTCGGGTAGGCCCGTCAAATAGGCCAAGCAAGTAGGCCAGTCAGGTAGGCGAGTCAGGAGTCGGCGGTGGCAGCAGGCTGACCCTCGTCGCGCCACCGTCCGACCCACAGCCACGCCGCGACCGCGAGCATGGCGGCAGCCGCCACGACGACCTGACCGCGCAACCCGGCATACAGGACGAGTCGGGCCAGAGCCGCGACGAGCAGGGTGGCCGCGGCGACGAGGCCCACCCGGCGCAGCTGGCGCACCGACGTCGCCCGGGGCCAGCTGACCGTCGTCGGTGCACCCCCGAGGAGCGACAAGGCGACGTGGGACACCAGGGCGCTCAGGGCCGCCGGCACCGACCACCAGCTGAAGGGCCCGGGCACCTGGATGACCCAGACCGCCCCGAGCACGGCCCAGACGCCGAGCGGGGAGGTGGAGTCCGCCCGGGGGACGAGGAGGAGGAGCAGGGGAGCCGCGACGAGCAGCCAGGGGGCGATGCGACCTCCGGCGAGCGCGGCAGACGTGAGGAAGGCAACCGGCGCCACGACGAGAACGAGGCCGAGCAGCAACTGCTGGGGCCCGTACTCGTCGGAGGAGCCCAGCCGGAAGAGACGGCCTGGCCTGACGGGAGGGTGTGGGCCCGGCAGCGTCATCGACGCACCAGCCGGGGAGCCCGGGCGCGTCGCGAGACGTCGCGCAGGACCTGGTCCATGCTCGCCGGTCCGCGCCAGGGCACGACAGGGATCCCCGCGGCAGCGAGCTGGCTCACCTCGCGCTCGCGCGTCAGGCGGCGCACCCGCCAGGCCAGCGTGCTCCAGGCGTCGGCGCCGTCGGCCCAGAGGTGGTCGGGCATGGTGTCGACGACGACCGTGCTGAGCCCTCGCGACCCCAGCCGGGAGACGATGCCGGTCATGGACGGTTCGACGAGGGGTGAGAGGACCACGACGAGTGACCCGGCCCCGAGCCCGGCGGTGGCCCGCTCCCCGTCGTCCTGGCGCTCCGTCGCGGGCTGGATCAGGGCCAGCGTCTCCAGCACCCGGCGCAGGTGTGCGCGTCCGGAACCCACGTGGAGGCGGGGCACGGACGAGGCGCCGACGACTCGCAGGCTGACGCGGTCGCCGACGGCGAGGTAGTGCTCGGCCATGGCTCCCGCGGCACGCACGGTGAGGTCCAGGCTCGTCGGGTGACCGTCGATCCCGTCACGCGGTCCGAGGTCGCTGAAGGCGTCGACGAGCAGGGCGACGTGCGAGTCCTCGTCGCCGTAGGTCGACGAGACGTGCAGGTGGCCGGTGCGAAGGGACACGGGCCAGTGGATGCGGCGCAGCCGGTCTCCCGGCTGGAACTGCCGCAGGCTGTTGAACTCGCTGCCGGTGCCGGGCCGGGAGGACCGGCTCGGTCCGACGAGGCCCTCGGGGTGCGGCATCGGGGCGGAGGGGTCGAAGACGGCGGGGTAGGGCAGGGTGGTCAGCATCCGCCCGCCGACCGTGCTCGGTCCGCTGCGGTAGGCGCCCCAGGCCGACGACACGCTGCACACGGCTGGACCGACAGGACGCACGCCCCACCGGGTCGTCCGGAACCCCACGACCGCGCGGGCCTCACCGGCCACGGCGTCCTCGACCGCGACCGCCGTCGTGCCGAGCGGAGGGTCGTACTCGAGGAACAACCCCGGCGCGAGGCCGACGAGGACGTCCTCCGCACCAGGGGGCAGCTGCACGGCCGAGACCCAGCGGCTGGCCTCCCCCTCCCGGAGCGAGGTGTGCGACATCGTCGCCCGGAGTGTCGCCGGCCGAGTGGGCCGCCTCGACCACGCCCACGTGGCGACGAGCAGGAACGGGGCCGCGAGCACGAGGAGGTCGGGCCGGCGCAGGACGACGGCGAACAGGGCGCCCGCCGTGGCGAGCACGACCGCGCGGTAGTGCGCCGCGGTGGCGCGCCACGGGGGCAGCGGGGTGGAGCCTGACGGGGTGGCCCCCCACGGGGGCAGCGGGGTGGAGCCTGACGGGGCTCGTCCCGGAGAGGTGCTCATCCCCGCTCGCCCCCCGGCCGTTCCTGCGCCGAAGGAGTCGGCACGCTGGCGAGGATGCTCTGCACTACGGAGCGCCCCGTGACGTTGCTCATCCACAGCTCGGGCTTGACGGTGATGCGATGGGCGAGGACGGGGACGGCGACGGCCTTGACGTCCTCGGGTGTGACGTAGTCGCGACCATGCACCACGGCATACGCCCGACCGCAGAGAAGCAGGCCGAGGGAGCCGCGCGGTGACGCCCCCATGAGGACGTGGGGATGGGCCCGGCTCGCGGCGGCGAGCGCGACGCAGTAGCCGCTGATGCTGTCGTCGACGGTGGTCGCCTCGATCGACTCCTGCATCGCGAGCAGGCCCCTGGCGTCGGTGACGGCAACCAGGTCGACCTCCTCACGCTGGCGCGCCATCCGGTTGCGCAGCACTCCCATCTCTTCCTCCGCGCTCGGGTAGCCGAAGGAGACCCGCATGAGGAACCGGTCGAGCTGGGCCTCGGGCAGCGGGTAGGTCCCCTCGTACTCGACGGGGTTCGCCGTGGCGAGGACGTGGAAGGGGCGCTCGAGCCGGAAGGTCTCGCCCTCGACAGTCACCTGCTTCTCCTGCATCGCCTCGAGGAGGGCCGACTGGGTCTTGGGCGGCGTGCGGTTGATCTCGTCGGCGAGGAGGAGCCCGGTGAAGAGCGGCCCCTGCCGGAAGGCGAACTCGCTGACCCGCTGGTCGTAGATGAACGAGCCGGTCAGGTCGCCCGGCAGGAGGTCGGGGGTGAACTGGGCCCGTTTGAAGTCCAGCCCGAGCGCCTGGGCGAAGGAGCGGGCCGCGAGCGTCTTGCCGAGCCCCGGGAAGTCCTCGAGGAGGACGTGGCCGCCGGCGAGGACCGCGCTGAGGACGAGGGTCAGCGCCTCCCGCTTGCCGAGAACGGCCTGCTCGACCGCGTCGAGGATCCGTCCGCTCAGCTCGGACACCTGGGCCAGCTGCATGCTCACAAGGACTCGATTCGGTCGAGGAGGTGCGACAGGGAGACGGGCTCGGTGAGCCGACGCTCGTCCGGCGGGCCGAGGACGAGCTCGGCGAGGTCGGGTGGCAGCAGCTCCCGCGCCGCATGTGGGTCGGCCAGGACGTCCCGTCCGTGGCGGCGCGCCACCTTGTCGGCGACGACCACGCAGAGCTGGGCATGCAGGTCGCGGGCCAGGTTGGCCCGGGTGGCCTCGGGCGCCTCGGCGGCGGAGGCGAGCCGGCTGGGCCAGGGCCGCCGCCTGGTGGTCGGCGCCACGGCCGAGGCCCACCGTGGAGGGGCTCGGCGTAGGCCACAGGTCGGGCTGGGTGTCGCCCCAGCGGTCGGCGACGAACGCGAGGAACGACACCGCCGCCACGAAGAACGCGGCGAACAGCGACGTCGACGGGGCGAGACCCAGCCCCCCGAGGGCGAGCAGGAGGACGACGTATGCCGTGAGCCCACCGAGGAGGCGACGTCGCCACACCGGCTGGCGGGCGAGCCAGGAGCCACGCTCGGTCATCGCCCACCGCCACGGGGTCCGGCTCCGGCGCCGCGGGGGCCTTCACTGCTGGCCGCCGCAGTCCTCGGCGCCGCTGCAGTCCTCGGCGCCGCTGCGGCCGCAGCGCCCACGTCCGCCACCTCGGCCGCTCGGGCGGCCGCCCGTTCGTCGGCGACCCGGCGCAGGTCGTCGTGCAGGCTCGTCAGCCGGGCGACGGCCGCGGTCCGGTGCTCCTCGGTGAGGCTGTGCCGGGAGAACCGGGCCTCCCGGTAGAGCTGCGCCAGGCCGGAGAGGGCGTCGGGAGCGACGTCCCACGTGGAGAGCACCCGGGTGGTGTACTCGGTCGAGGTCTCGGAGGGATCCCTCGGGAGGCCCACTGATCCGGCGCCGTCCTCGAGGTCGAGCCAGCAGGCCACGATGGCGTTGCGGGACGTACCTTCCGCGAGCAGGGCCATCCGCGCGTCGGCCGAACGGGTCAGCTCCTCGGGGACGTCGGGCAGCACCGTCACCGTCCGGCCGGTCTGGACCCGGGACCTCCACCGTGGTGCGTGTTGCCACACGGCCCGCAGGAACGCGACGAGCAGCAGGAGCACCGCGACCCAGACGAGGACCTGGATGAGCAGGACGACGAAGGCCGGCAGCGCCGGGGGGTCGGGCTGCGGCGGGAGGAGGGCGGTCGTCGCCACCGACGGTGAACCGGTCGGCGCGGAGGACGGCGTGAAGCTCGGCAGGGACGCCGTGCCACCCGGGGCCGGCGCGGTGACGAACCCCACCGGTCCGGACGCGGAGGCGACGAGGACGAGGACGAACCCCAGGGAGCCGAGGGCGAGGAGCGCCCCGGCTCGGGCACGGGTGACCCGCAGTGTCCGAGGTCCCCGTGCGGTCATGGCGGCACGCTACTCCGGGCGGTCGGCGGATCGGTGGCTACGGGCGCCGGCCAGCGGATCGGTGGCCACCCGCAGCGCGCAGTCAGTCTCGAGCCGCGCTCAGCCGCGCTGCCTCGGATCCGGCGCGATGATCTGTGCGTCGCGGACCTCGAGCCCGTCTGCCACGGCGTACGTGAGCGTGCTGACGCGACCCGCGGCCCTGAGGTCGGCCTCGGCGGAGCGGACGTGCTCGAGCTGGGCCGGCCGGCCCGCCAGGGTCATCGACGTGATGGCGGCACGCATGCCGACGCGCGCCTCCGACTTGGCCCTGTGCACGCCCGCCAGCGCCTCGCTGACCGCGGTGAGCAGGGCCGGGTCGGCCGCACCGGCGCGGCTCAGCTCGGACCGCTCCGGCCAGGGGGCCCGGTGGATGGACCCGGTGCTGAACCATGACCACACCTCCTCGGTGGCGAAGACGACGACCGGGGCGAGCAGCCGCAGCAGGACGCTCAGGGCCAGGCGCAGGGCCGCCCTGGCCGAGCCGGCCGCCTCCTCGCTGACCGGCAGGTCGCGGCCTCCGTAGGCGCGGTCCTTGACGAGCTCGAGGTAGTCGTCGCAGAAGGTCCAGAAGAAGGTCTCCGTCACCTCGAGCGCCCGGGCGTAGTCCAGCGACTCGTACGCCGCCGTCGCCTGGTCGACGACCTCGCCGAGGGCCGCGAGCATGGCGCGGTCGAGTGGTTCGCTGACCTGCGAGGGGAGGTCGGCTCCGGCCTCGACCTCACCGAACGACAGCGCGAACCTGCTCGCGTTGAGGACCTTGATGGCCAGCCGCCGTCCGACCTTCATCTGCGCGGTGTCGAGGGCGGCATCGAGGCCGAGCCGGGCGGAGGCCGCCCAGTAGCGCACCGCGTCGGTGCCGTGCTCGACGAGCAGGCCGATCGGCGTCGTCGCGTTGCCCTTCGACTTGCTCATCTTCTTGCGGTCGGGGTCGAGGATCCAGCCGTTGAGCGTCACGTTGCGCCACGGCAGCGACCCGTGCTCGTAGTGGGCGCGGACCACGCTCGCGAAGAGCCAGGTGCGGATGATGTCGTGGCCCTGCGGCCGCTGGTCCATCGGGAAGACGGCCGCGAAGAGCTCCGGGTCGTCCAGCCACCCGGCGGCGATCTGCGGCGAGACGGATGAGGTCGCCCACGTGTCCATGACGTCGGGATCCCCGGTGAAACCGCCCGGTTGGCCGCGCCCGGACTCCTCGAAGCCCTCGGGGGCCTCGGCCGCCGGATCGACCGGCAGGGCGGACTCCATTGGCACGATGGGGTGCTCGTGGTCCACCTCGCCGTCGTCCCGGACGGGGTACCACACCGGGATCGGCACACCGAAGAACCGCTGCCGGCTGATGAGCCAGTCGCCGTTCAGGCCACTGACCCAGTTCTCGTAGCGCGAGCGCATGAAGGCGGGGTGGAAGCTCAGCTCGCGACCGCGCTCGATCAGCGCGGCCCGGATGCTCTCGTCGCGGCCACCGTTGCGGATGTACCACTGGCGCGTGGTCACGATCTCGAGCGGCTTCTCGCCCCGTTCGTAGAAGTTCGCCTTGCGCTGGGTCGGCACCGGCTCACCGGCGAGGTCGCCCGACGCACGAAGTGCCTCGACGACCGCGGCCCGCGCCGCGAACGTCGTCCGTCCCGCCATCTCGGCGAAGTGCGCGCGGCCGGTCCCGGACCCGATCCACTCCGGGGTCTCGGCCCGGATCCGGCCGTCGCGGGTGATCACCGACCGGGTCGGCAGCTGCAGCTCGCGCCACCACTGCACGTCGGTGAGGTCGCCGAAGGTGCAGCACATCGCGATGCCCGCGCCCTTGTCCATCTCTGCGAGCGGATGCGCGAGCACCGGCACCTCGACCCCGAACAAGGGTGAGCTGACCGTGGTGCCGAACAACCCGGCATACCGCTCGTCGTCGGGGTGGGCGATGAGCGCGACGCACGCGGGAAGGAGCTCCGGCCGGGTGGTCTCGATGAGAACGCCTGCGGCGTCCGCATCTTCGGCCTGCCCGAGGAGGCGGAACCGCACCCGGTGGTAGGCCCCCGGGTAGTCCCGCGCCTCGAGCTCGGCCTGGGCGACGGCGGTCTGGAAGGTGACGTCCCACAGCCCCGGGGCCTCGGCCTGGTAGGCCTCGCCGCGCGCAAGGTTGCGCAGGAAGAACGCCTGGGACACGGTCCGCGAGCGGTCGTCGATGGTGCGGTAGGTGATGTCCCAGTCGACGGAGAGGCCGAGCCGGCGGAAGGTCTCCTCGAAGGTCACCTCGTCCCTGACGGTGAGGACGTCGCAGAGCTCGATGAAGTTGCGGCGGCTGACCGGCTGCTGGTCGCCGGCGCGGGTGGACGTGCCCTCGCCGCCCTGCCGGGCGGGCCGGAAGCCCTCGACGTAGGGCAGCGTCGCGTCGCCGCGCACGCCGTAGTAGTTCTGCACCCGCTTCTCGGTCGGCAGGCCGTTGTCGTCCCAGCCGATGGGGTAGAACACCTCGAGGCCGGCCATCCGCTTGTAGCGGGCGATGCAGTCGGCCTGGGCGTAGCCGAAGACGTGGCCGATGTGCAGCGAGCCGCTGGCCGTGGGCGGGGGGGTGTCGATGGCCCAGATCCCCTCCCGCCCGCGGGCCAGGGCGGCGGCACGGTCGAACGTGTAGGTGCCCTGCTCCTTCCATGCCTGCGCCCACTTCTCCTCGAGGCCGTCGACGGACGGCCGCTCCGGGACCTGTGTGGCGCGGACGGGGGAGTCGGTGCTCATATGGGGAATCCTCCCAGACCGGCGGCGGTGCCCTCAACCGCATCGGTATGCCGGGTGGCTCGCCCTGTGCTCACCTCGCCTGTGGGTGGGTCATCCGGGCACCTGGGGACAGGAACACGGCCGGCTCGCCCCCGTCGATGTGGCTGACGTCCGCGATCGGTGTGCGTCGGTCACTGCGGTGCCAGGCCCGGAACGACGAGGCGATGAGCAGTGGTCCCCGCTCGGCCCCGGAGGTGTAGCCCAGCTCGGCTCCCGGCCGCTGGCGACCGTGGACCAGCCCGGTGACCTGGTTCTGGACGAAGGCTCCGCGATCGAGTGCCGGCGTCACACAGCTGGACAAGAGCACAGCCGTGGCGGCCGCGACAGCCACCCACGCAGCTTCACGAGCGGTCCCGCAGCAGCAGGAAGCCGAGGGCGAGCAGCATTCCGGCGAACATCAGCCACCCAGACCGAGCGCCCAGCCCTCATCCACCCGCCCGCCTTCCGTCGACCACGCTGATGCCTTGCATGATGCCCGGTTCGAGGTCGTCCACGCAGGCTCACGGCGTCGCGGCCGGGTCGGTGGTCCCGTAGGTTGTCGTCCATGGAGCCGGTGTAC
>JAABUY010007468.1_pt1 | contig 10375 bp, 8 predicted proteins | sample 5560271 | NCBI WGS metagenome assembly JAABUY01 (sample SAMN10711886, study PRJNA513374) | rock metagenome | isolation source: Antarctica rocks | place: Antarctica: Victoria Land, University Valley
CACCGCATCGAAATCAACCCGGAGCGGAAGCGACATAGGCACAGCAAACCTCCTCGATTTGCTGTGTTGAAACAGATCAGCCGCGGTCTGCAAACCCTAGTAAGTCACCCTCTCAGAGATTTGGTATTAGAGGTTGGCTCCGGAGCCAACCCGACACTCAGCACCGATGACGTCCACCGCTACGGCCTACGCTACATCACGTCGGACCGTGACCTGAGCGAGCTGAGCAAAGCCGATCCAGTCTATGAGGCACGCTGCGTCGATCTGGAAAACGGGCCGATTCCTGATGATCTCTTGGGGCGCTGCGACCTGATTTTCAGCCGGATGGTCAACGAACATATCCGGGACGGGCGCCGGTATCACGCAAACATCTACGACATGCTGTCGCCGGGCGGCGTTGCGGTCCATGCGTTCTCGACCCTCTACACGCTGCCTTTCCTCGCGAACCATCTCATGCCGTCGCAGCTAGGCAATGGCTTGTTGAACTTCTTCGCCCCGCGCGACCGTCACCAGCACGAGAAGTTCCAAGCCTATTATAGCTGGAGCCGCGGTCCGACGTCTCATGCGATAAGGCAATTCCGGCAACTCGGCTATCATGTGGTGTCCTATGACGGTTATTTTGGGCATACTTATTATCGCAATCGAATGCCGTTGCTTGATCGGCTCGAACAGGCGAAAGCCCGTTTGTTGTTGACACTTCGATTGCCGCTGTTTTGTTCGTATGCAACGATTGTCCTACGCAAGCCGATCGGCTGACCGAACTCACCGGCCAGCGCCATCGAGCGCCGTACCTCAGGCCCAACCCTGAAAAGCTTGGGTCCGGGGAAGAGGCCAGCGCCTCACGGCTCAATCGATATCTACGCGGCCAGCATCTGCGCCGCATCCTGCCGGATCAACGCGGCCGACTTCTCGCCGATATCGCCATGGCGGCCTCGCAGGCGCGGTTGAAATGCCGTCGCCGATCCCGCATGGTCGTCGCCAGCGTCCACCATAAGAACCGCAAGGAGGCAAACATGGCAACGTCCCGTATGCGTTTTGGCATCTTCCTGGCTCCGTTCCATAAGCCAGGCGTCAACCCCACCCTGGCCCTCGAAACCGACCTCGAATTGGTCCAGTGGCTCGACCGCTGCGGCTACGACGAGGCCTGGTTCGGCGAGCACCACTCCGCCGGCAGCGAGATCAGCGCCTCGCCGGAGATATTCATCGCCGTCGCGGCCGAGCGCACCCGGCATATCCGCCTCGGCACCGGCGTCGTCAGCCTGTCGTACCACAACCCGCTCTGGGTGGCGGAGCGGATCGTCATGCTGGACCACCTGACGCGCGGGCGCGTGATGTTCGGCGCCGGCCCCGGCTCGCTGCCGACCGACGGCGCGATGATCGGCATCTCGCAGTCGCAGAGCCGCGAACTGCTGGAGCAAAGCCTCGGCGTCATCATGCGGCTGCTCACCACCGAGGAGCCGGTGACGTTCCAAAACGACCGCTGGGACCTGCGTGACGCGCAGTTGCACCTGCGCCCGTATTCAAACCCGTTGTTCGACATTACGGTCGCCGCCGTGGCCTCGCCGACTGGGCCGCGGCTGGCCGGGCAGCATGGCATCGGCCTGCTGTCGATCGGCGCGACCTCGGCGGCCGGCTTCGACGCGCTGGCGCTGCACTGGGGCGTGCTGGAGGAGCAGGCAAGGCGGCACAACAAGGCCGTGGACCGCTCCAAGTGGCGCTTGGTCGGGATGGTCCACTGCGCGGAGACGATGGAGCAGGCCTACCGCGACGTGGAGTACGGCATCGAGCAGTGGTTCCACTACTTCCAGGACGTCGCCGCCTTCCCGCAGATGTCGATGCCGGGCTCGAACGTGAAGGAGATGATCGCGTTCATCAACGAATCCGGCTTCGGCGCGATCGGCACGCCGGACATGTGTACGGCGCAGATCGAGCGGCTGCAGGCGCAGTCCAACGGCGGCTTCGGCGCCTACCTCATGCTCGCGCACAACTGGGCCAACCAGCAGGCGACGCTGCGCAGCTACGAGCTGATCGCGCGCCACGTCATGCCGCGGTTCCAAGGCCAGGAACAGGCAACCCTGAGTGCTGTCCAACGCGCGCAGGCCGCACGCCCGGCTCTGTCCGAGGTGCATGCCAAGGCGGTGGAAACGGCGACGCAGCGGTATGCGGCGGAACTTGCGGCCGGGTGACGGCTGCCGGCGTCCTCAGCGCGCGGGCTAGGGACGCCGCCTAAACGAGCCTACGGCGCCGCTGGAACGGCGCTCAACAGGTGCTCGGGATAGCCGAGCGAGGCCCACAGCGCGCACTGGTGCGCCGTCGCGAAGTCCGCCTCCTCGCGCACGGGTTTGGCAAGCACCTGCACAGCGCCCGACAGCAGGGTGAAGCTCGGCCAGTACTGGCGTCGCCCGGCCGCGGCCTCGCCGCCTTCCTTAAAGGCAGCCTGTCCGTGCCGGCCCCTCTCGCCGTTGGGATCGCCGCCCAGCGCGAAGTTCGTCCAGTAGCCGATCACCTGCGCCGAGAGCAGCTGGTCGGCCCGTGTCGGCAGGCGGTTGCCGTGCCCGTCATGGCCAAAGACGTAGGCGAGTTCGGTCGTATGGGAGTCTTCGAGCGCCAGGTCAGCGGGGGCCGGCGGGAGCGGGAAGTTCTGCACGGGGTTGCTGGCTGCGAACTCGTAGCCCCAAACGGCAACCTGGGGTGCAAGCGCCTGGCGCACCGCGTCCGTCGGGCAGGCGAAAAAGCTGTCCGTTTGGATCGCCGCCAGCGCCTGGGCTGGACTTGGGTATGCGGCCAAGGGGTAGGCGGCCTCGATCTCCGGCGCCGCCACAGCGCCGAAGTTGACGCGGACCACCGCCTCGTAGTCCGCGGCCGTGAGCGCCCGGCCGGCGGCGTTGGCCGCGACCGCGATGAAGTAGGTGCCCTCGTTCCGGTTCGTGCCGATGATGAGCGGCACCTTGTTGAAGCTTCCGGCGGCGATGAGGTCCCGCGGCTGGCCCGGCACCGTCACGCCGTCGATCAGCGGCCCGACGTTGAGGCCCGAGTTCACGATCGTCTCGACCGGCAGTGCCCGCAGGCAGGCCGCGACGTCCGTGGCGCTGCCGCACCCGAGGGCGGCGACCACCGGCTGCTCCAGCGTCTCGGCGACAGCCAGCGGCAGGCTTGCGCCGTCGTCCGAGCTTTCGATGATCGCGCGCTGGAACAACCCGGCGCTGCCCGGCGAGACCAGGTGGTACAGCACCGAGATGCCGCCCGCGGACTCGCCGAAGATCGTGACGTTGCCGGCGTCGCCGCCGAACCGCGCGATGTTGCGCTGGACCCAGCGCAGCGCCTCCTGCTGGTCCTGCAGGCCGTAGTTGCTGGAAACGTTCAGGTCGTTCTCGGCGTCCAGGGCCGGGGCAGCCAGAAAACCGAGGACGCTGAGGCGGTAGTTGATGGTAACGACAACGGCACCAGACCGCGCGGCGATGTCGTTGCCCCGGTAGTCCGGCCCGTTGGCCGTGGTGCCGCCGCTGCCGGCATTGAAGCTGCCGCCGTGGATGAAGACCAACACGGGCCGGCGCTCCTGCTCGAACAGCGGGGCGTAAACGTTCAGCGACAGGCAGTCCTCGTTGACGCTGGGCGTGCCGAGCCGCGCGGATTGCGGGCAGGCGCTGCCAAACTGGGTGGCGGCCAATGGCTGGGGCCAGGCAGCCCGCGGCTGCGGCGGGCGGAAGCGGAGCGCCCCTGTTGGCGCCGCCGCGTAGGGGATGCCGAGGAACTCCGCGACCCCGCCCTCAAGCAGGCCGGTCACGCGCCCCTTGTCGGTGTCCACCGCGGGGATGGCCCCAGGATCGCCTGCGGTCGCCGGGCCAGGCACAGCGAGGGCGACGATGGCAGCGAGCGCGGCCAAGACTGGTTGGCGCACGCCGCGCAGATATGGACAGGCATAAGTCATTATTTCTCTCCCGGCTGCCTTCTTGTTGGGCAGGCGGCCAGTAGAGCCGAACCACTACAGCCTGTCCACCACCGGAAAAGTCGCCGCGATCGCCCAGGCGAAGGCGAGCGCGGTCGCCACGGCGCCGACTACCGGGTGCCCCGTCCGGCGGTAGGCCCAGCCGCTGAACAGCCCGTACACCACCAGGAACAGCAGGATGACGGGCACGATAATAATCAGGAAGAACAGCCGCGGCGGGTTCAGTGCGATGGCCAGCACCAACGACAGCACGAAACACGCCTTCGTCGCCGCGTAGGCGCCCCGGCGTGCGCCGGGTCCGCGTGTCAGCCACTCGTCCGCCAGCGAATAGGTCAGCGTGCCAACCAGCACCGCCAGCATGATTGGCGCCCGGCCCGGCGGCAGCACGAACGACGTCACGTAGCGGTCGATCGGCAGGCCGATTGCCAGGATGCAGTACCCCGCCACCAGCGCCGTCGCCGCCAGGAACGGCCCCGGCGAGAACCGGCCCTGCACCGGCCGCCGCGCCAGCCAAAGCCCCGCTGCGGTCAGCAGCCCATAGACGGCGTAATGCACGGTCAGGTAGTCGCCCAACAGGCTGGGCAAGAAGTCGGTCGGCAGCCGCCACAGAATCAGCGGCGTGAGCAGCGCTGGCAGAATGGCGAGCGGCAACAGGGTCCGCCAGCCCAGCCCGGCCCCCAATGGCGTCGCCGCCACCTGGGGCAGCAAGGCCGAAAGCGGCCACGCCAGCGCGACCAGCCCAAGGTACAGCAGCCCAAGCCATGGCCCCCGCGCATCGACCCACCCGTTGCCCACCCCCTCGCCCTGGCGTCCGAACGCCTGGTTCAGCCAGCTCAGCGCCTCCTCCAGGCTCTGCCGGCTGAACAGCACGCCGATATGCTCGACCCCGCCCGACAGCGTGGAGCGCCGGGCGGTGCCGTCCTCGAACCGTCCGTAGGTTTCCCGTTGTTGCGCCGCGTCGCCCGCCGTCATGCGGGCGATGCGCAGCCCCTCGTCGCGGATCGCGCCCGGCTCCAGCGCGCCCGCGATGACCAGCAGGTTGCGCGGCGACGTGGCCGTGACGCTGGGCGAGAACAGCGAGACCGCGACCGTCGCCTGGATGTCCGGATGCGCCCGCGCGTAGCCCACGACGATATCGGACGCCATGGAGTGCCCGAGCAGCGCCATCTGCTGGCCGCCGGGCAACCTGTGCGCGAAGCCCACCACCACGTCCAGCGCCTGCATGAGCACCGCGTTGCGGGCGGCGTCGTTGGTGAGGCCGCCTTGCAGCGGCGCCGGGTTCTGGCCGTGGCCGGGGAAGTCGAAGGTCACGACGCGGAAACCATTCCGTGCCAAGGTGGTCGCAAACGGCAGCATGAGCTGCTGCGAGCCGGCGAACCCATGCGCGACCACCACGACCGGCGCTGGGCCGCCCGCAGCAGGCGCAAACACCGTGACCGGAATGACGCCGGCCCGCCCCGGCGTGACAACCAGGCCCGCCGTCGCACTCTCCAACTGCCACAACCCGGCCACGATCGCCGCCACCGCGACGGCCGCGACCGCCAGCCGCGCAATACTTCGTATTTTCATCCGCATCCGCTGTCCTGGCCGCTGGTCGTAAGTGTCAGGATGCTGTTACAGTCCATGTGTCATGTCCATGCTGCTTGCCACCACTCCCCCCCAAGCGCCCGCATCAACGCCCCGGCCCCACGCCGTGGTCATCGGCAGCGGCTTCGGCGGCCTGGCCGCGGCGGTCCGGCTCGGGGCGCGCGGCTACCGGGTGACGGTGCTGGAAAAGCTCGATGCCCCTGGCGGCCGTGCCTACGTGTTCCGCCAGGACGGCTTCACCTTCGACGGCGGCCCCACCATCGTCACCGCGCCATTCCTGCTTGAGGAGCTTTGGGCACTGTGCGGCCGGCGCCTGGCGGACGACGTCGAGCTGCGCCCGATCACCCCGTTCTACCGCATCTGCTTCGACGGCGGCGCGGAGTTCAACTACACCGGCGACCCCGCCGCCATGCGCGCCGAGATCGCCCGGTTCTGCCCCGCCGACGTCGCGGGCTACGAGCGCTTCATGGCCGCGAGCGAGGCCATCTTCCGCGTCGGCTTCGAGCAACTGGGCGACGTGCCGTTCAGCAGTTGGACCGACATGGCCCGCTGCGTGCCCGACCTGCTGCGGCTCGGCAGCCTGCGCAGCGTTTTCCAACTTGTCGCCAAGCACATCAGCGACGAGCGGCTGCGGGTGGCGCTCAGCTTCCATCCGCTGCTGGTGGGCGGCAACCCGTTCAGCGCCAGCTCTATTTATGCGCTGATCGCCTTTCTGGAGCGGCGCTGGGGCGTGCATTTCGCCATGGGCGGCACGGGGGCGCTGGTTACAGGCCTTGTGGACCTGATCCGCGGCCAGGGCGGCGCCGTGCATTGCAACCAGGAAGTCGCAGAGATCACCGTGGACCAGGGGGCTGCCACCGGTGTGCGCCTGCGGTCCGGCGAAACAGTTCCCGCCGACATCGTTGTTTCCAACGCCGACTCCGCCTGGACCTACCGCCATCTGGTGGCCCCGCAGCACCGCCGCCGCTGGACCGACCGCCGCATCGAACGCGCACGCTACTCCATGAGCCTGTTCGTCTGGTACTTCGGCACGCGCCGGCAGTATCCGGATGTCGCGCACCACACAATCCTGCTCGGCCCCCGCTACCGCGAGCTGCTGCACGACATCTTCAAGCGCCACCACCTCGCCGAAGATTTTTCGTTGTACCTGCACCGTCCAACCGCGACTGACCCGACATTAGCGCCGCCCGGCTGCGACGCGTTCTATGTGCTGTCCCCGGTGCCGCACCTCGCCAGCGGCACCGACTGGGCCACAACCGCCGAAGCCTACCGCGGGTCCCTGGCCCGCGCCCTCAATGAAACAATCCTGCCGGGCCTGGAGGACGCCATCGTCACCCAGCACGTCATGACCCCGCAGGACTTCCACGACCGCCTGCTCTCCTACCGCGGCGCGGCCTTCGGCATGGAGCCGCTGCTCACCCAATCCGCTTGGTTCCGCCCGCACAACCGCAGCGAGGAGCTGGACCGCCTCTTTCTCGTCGGCGCCGGGACCCACCCCGGCGCCGGCCTCCCCGGCGTGCTGTGCTCGGCGCGCGTCCTCGACAAGGTGGTGCCGAATGCCTCAGCCTTTGCTCGATAACGCCGACCTCGCCGCCTGCCGGGACCTGCTGCGCCAGGGGTCCCGTAGTTTCTTCGCCGCCTCGCTGCTGCTGCCGCGCCGGGTGCATCGGCCGGCTTTGGCACTGTATGCGTTCTGCCGGGTGGCGGACGACCTGATCGATGGCGGCGACGACGATCAGCCAGGGCCGGCGGCGGCGCTCGCGGACCTGCGGGCACGGCTTGACGCCGCCTATGCCGGCCGGCCCCGGCCCATTGCCGCCGACCGGGCGCTGGCCGCGGCCGTCCAGCGCCACGCCATCCCGCGTATCCTGCTTGACGCCCTGCTGGAGGGCTTCGGGTGGGACGCCGCCGGACGCCGCTACGACAGCCTGGCCGAGCTTGAAGCGTACGCCGCCCGTGTCGCCGGCACTGTCGGCGCGATGATGGCGACGCTGATGGGCGAGCGGTCGGCGGAGGGCGTGGCCCGCGCCTGCGACCTCGGCGTCGCCATGCAGCTCAGCAACATCGCCCGCGACGTGGGCGAGGACGCGCGGGCGGGCCGGCTCTATCTGCCGCAGGACTGGCTGCGTACGGCGGGGATCGACCCCGGCGCTTGGCTGGCCCATCCCAGCTTTGACCCGGCGCTGGCCGGCGTCGTGCAACGGCTGCTGCGTCGGGCCGACGAGCTTTACCGCCGCGCCGACTCCGGCATCGCTGCGCTGCCCCGCGCCTGCCGCCCCGGCATCGGCGTCGCCCGGCACCTCTATGCCGAGATCGGCCAGCAGGTCGCCCGCCAGGGCTACAACAGTGTCGGGCAGCGCGCCGTCGTGCCGCCCGCCCGCAAGCTGCGCCTGCTGGCCCGCAGCCTACGCGCCGCGGTGAGCGGACCGCAGCCGGTTGGCCCAACCCGTGCGCTCGACGCTACGCGCTTTCTCGTGGACGCCGTTGTCGCCGCTCCGCCGCCACCACGGCCCGCGGTGCGCCTGCCAACTTGGGAAGCGTTCGACGACCGGGTTGCCTGGCTCTACACGCTGTTCGACCAGCTCGACCAGCGGCAGATAAGCCGGGAGCGGCCCTGATGGTCGCGCCCTGATGGTTGCCCAGTGGGAATGGGCCATCCTGCTAATACTGTTCGTGGTCCTGCTGATCGCAGAGTTGATCTCCGTCCGCCGCTCGATCCGTCGCGCCAGGGACGAGGAGCGGGGTAAAACCGGCCGTTGACAGCGAAGCCGAAGGCTTGATTGCGTTCTAAAGCTGGACACCATATCTTACCCTCGTCTTACATAGGGGCGGACGTGGCGAAGACCGGCCTCACGACCACCATATCGACCAAGGGACAGGTGATCCTGCCCAAGGCCGTTCGAGACCAGTTGCACTGGGACACTGGAACGCGACTGGCTATCGAACACACGGCTGAGGGCGTGCTCCTGAAGTCCCTGACGACTGCCTTTGTGCCGACCCGGCCCGAGGACGTTTTCGGCTGCCTCCCTTACACGGGCAAGGCGAAGTCGGTGGAACAGATGAATGCGGGGATCGCCGCAGAAGCCAGACGGCGGCATGCGCGCGGTCGATACTAACATCATCGTCCGCTATTTGACCGGGGATGACCCGGAGCAGGCAGAGAAAGTCCGTGCCTTGATCGGCCACGAGCCGGTCTTCGTGCCGCGAACCGTCCTGTTGGAGGTCGAGTGGGTGCTGCGCGGCGTCTACGACCTTTCGTCGAAGCAGATCATCCCAGCACTCCGCGCCCTGGCCGGCCTTCCAGGCGTCTTTGTCGAGGACACGGCCTTGGTCGCCAAGGCGATGGACTGGAGCGACGCCGGCATGGACTTCGCCGACGCGCTCCATCTAGCCGCAGCGACCGGCTGCGAGAGCTTCCTGACCTTCGACAAGCGGTTCGCACGTTCTGGGACGCGCCTCGCCGGCGTCCTGGTATCCGCACCCTGATAGGACCCATTCGAGAACCTGATTACGCGGCTTCCTCAGCCGTTCTCGGGCAGGTATAATGACTGCGTAGATTGGATTTGAGCAGAGGATAGCGATGGCCCGCAACGCCGTGCAGTTCCAGAAAGGGCTCAGCGAGCCGGCCTTTGATCGACAATACGGCACGGAGGAACAGTGCCGGGCGGTGGTGGTTGCGGCGCGGTGGCCCGACGGGTTCCAATGCCCGGCCTGCGGCGGGCGGGAGCACAGCATGGTGACAACCCGCGACCTGTTCCAGTGCACCGCGTGCCGCCGGCAGACCTCGCCCATCGCCGGCACGATCTTCGCTTCGACCAAGCTGCCGCTGCGCATGTGGTTTCGCGCGATGTATCACCTGACCCAGAGCAAGCAAGGCATCTCCAGCATCGAGCTGGGCCGACGTTTGGGCGTGACGCAGACCACGGCGTGGACGGTGAAGCACAAGCTGAAGCAGGTCATGCTGGAGCGTGACGCCACGAAGCCGCTGACCGGGCGGGTGGAGATCGACGACGCCTATCTCGGCGGCGAGCGTTCGGGCGGTAAGCGGGGGCGGGGTGCCCCGGGCAAGACGCCCTTCGTCGCCGCGGTCGAGACGACGCCGGACGGCAAGCCGGTGCGCCTGAAGCTGGGCCGGGTCACAAGCTTCTGCAGCGCATCCATCTCCGGCTTCGCCAAGCGCAGCCTCGATCCTGCCTGCATGGTGGTCAGCGACGGACTGCAGTGCTTCGCCAGCGTGACCGACGCCGGGTGCGACCACCAAGCCATCAAGACGGGATCGGGTCCGGACGCGGCGCGCGTGCCCGCCTTCAAGTGGGTGAACACCGCGCTGGGCAACATCAAAGCCGCAATCACCGGCACCTACCGGGCGATCAGCAGCAAGCACGTGCCGCGCTACCTCGCCGAGTTCGAATACCGCTTCAACCGGCGATACGACCTGGCCGCGATGATCCCGCGCCTGTGCTGGGCCGGTGTGCGGACCGCGCCCATGCCTTACCAGCTCCTGAAACTGGCTGAGGTTTATGCGTAATCAGGAAGAGATATGGTCGGCGGTCATGTTCTCGCCGAGAACGGGTGTGCGACTGCCAGTAGGGAAGACCCTGCCTATGTCATAGATGCGCGCCGTATGGTGAGTGAGGTTGTCTCCGATAATCCTGTAGGCGGCGCAAACCGCAAGCGAGAGCGGAACCGGAATCTCCTGACCTGGCGGCAACCTCTGCTTAACTCGTTCTATCCACCGCTTGACCAAGTCGTCCTGCGGACTTGTGACGCCAATTTGGTCGATGCTGTCCTTTATGAAAACGATGTTCCCAACCATCGCGCTACCAGAGCAGAGTTCCCTGA
>JAABUY010007473.1_pt1 | contig 10374 bp, 9 predicted proteins | sample 5560271 | NCBI WGS metagenome assembly JAABUY01 (sample SAMN10711886, study PRJNA513374) | rock metagenome | isolation source: Antarctica rocks | place: Antarctica: Victoria Land, University Valley
GCGTGGTGCTGCTGCTGCTGGCCAGCTTCACCATCGCGCGCACACGGCGGACGCCGCGGACGCCGCCGGAGCTGAAATGCAGGCACCACCCGCTAGGGATGGCCCCCAACTCGATGCAGCGGTTCCGTCCACGCCGGGACCATGAGAAGGCGGGCACATGATCGATGCCAAATGGCCCAAGGCGGCGATGTCCGCGGCGGTGTTCGCCTTGGCGCTTGGGCTGGCTGGATGCGTCGAGCCGACTGGCCCGGTGTTCGGCGAGTGGCAGGGCGAACCGCCTGGCCGCAGCCGGAGCGTTCCGAAGTCGGTCGACTTGGTGCTGGAGGGCGCGCCGGACGCGCAGTCCGGCGCCTACCGAATCGCCACCACCGAGCATGACCCGTCGGTGCTCGCCGGCCACGGAACCCGGCGCTGGGGCGGCACTTGGACACGCAGCCCGCGAACGGTCGATGGCCAGCAGTTGACGATCATCACGCTGCACGACCACCTGCCGGACGATATCGGCGACTACACCCTGGCGGTGGACGGCAAGCTGCACGCGCTGGACCCGAACGGGAAGCTCGATACGAGCCGCGACGACGCGCTCTACACGTTGTCGCCGGTCCAGCCACGAACCTGATGGAGGGCGGCTCATGCCAGCCGTCACCTAATCCGCCCTCTGCCTTGCTGCACCCAGTAAGGTGCCGTCATTGCGAGCCGGCTTCGGCGCGGCAATCCAGGGGCTGCAAGGGCTGCGCGCTCGTCTTGCCGCTCCTGGATTGCCGCGTCGCAAGCGCTCCTCGCAATGACGGGCGAGGCAGTGACGGGCGAAGGGCGGGCAGACCGGTCAACGCAGGGGACGGTTGGCATTGGATGGGCATGGCCAGGCGCGTGCCTGGCCATGTTCGGACGGTTAGAACGTAATGTGCGACTTGAACCCGAAGATCGCGGCGTCCTTGATGTTGGCCTGCGCGTTCGGCCGGAAGTAGTATTGGAACACCGGCTCGAAGTTCACGCCTTGGGTGACGTGGATGTCGTAGTTGAGCTCGATGATCTCCTGGTGGCTCTGACGCCCGGTTGCGCCGTTGCTGAGCGGGCGGCCGATGATCTGGTCGAACTCCTGCTGCCTTCCGAGCTGTCCGCTGACCTTCTGGTAGTTGAACAGGAGGCCGATGGTGTCTTGCGGGCGCGCGGCCCAGAAGTCGCGGTCCAGGAGGCCGACGAAAGCCTGGTCCTGGTAGGCGGACAGGCTCGGGTCGCCGTGCGTGTAGCCGGCGAGCAGGATGATGCCGTCCGTGCTGCCGGGGCCGTTGCGGACGAGCATCTGGTCGGCCAGCGCCCACTGCTCCATCTTGTTGCCGCTGCCGCGCACGCCGTTCAGGATCGCGGGAATCGAGTTGTAGAACTTGGGATAGGTCGTGGTGTCGTAGGCGAACCCAAGCTTGTAGTGCCCCGGCAACTTGTCCGCGCCGATCTGCGGCTCATAGGCCACCTCGACCGGGAATATGGCGCCGGTGTCCTGCGACGAGCTGAACTTGAAGCCGGACCGGAAGTTGGGATAGGTGTAAATGCCTTGGTTCACCTCGTAGGCGCCAAGCTGGATGTAGGTGTCCACCGTCGGACGGAGCCGGAAGCGGACACCCCAGGCAGCGTCCGGGTAGGAGCTGATGCCGACATCGTTGCCGGGCAGCGACTTCGGGTTGCCGCAGAGCGAGTTGTTCATGAAGTTGCAGTTCAGCGGCGAGGCCGCGAAGTCGTTCAGCAACGGCATCCGCCCGGCCGCAATGTCGACCCGGCCCTTCGCAAAGCTCTGCTCCAAGTAGGCATATACAAGGTGTACTACCGTGTTGCCGCCGGCGCCGTAAATCTCCTGAACCTGGTTCAGGTTGTCACCGAATGCCGTGCCGACGTTGGTGCCCTGGCGGTTCACGATGACCGTGTGGAACGACAGCCCGCGGAGGCCCGCCATCTTCTCGAAATCAATGTCGGCCTCGAAACCGACCTGGCCGGCGTAGCTGGAGGCTTTCTTGATGCCGCCTGTGACGTTGCCGGCGACCTCGGCGATGTAGTCGAGAGTGAGGTCCACGCCGACCCTCGCCAGCTTCGCGCGAATGCCGCCGGGATCGCCGAACAGGTGCTCGGTGGGCGCCGCCGGCACTTCGGTCGGTGGCGAGAGCGCCTCGCTGGGACCGATGCTGACGCCGCTGTTGACGTTCTGGGCATGGACTGATGGCACGCCCAGGCCCAAGGCCAACAAAGCGAGGGCGGCGGTGGAACGCACCCGGACCGAGCGGGGCGGCGGGCTTTTGGGCATGGGCATTTACTCCCTTGTTGAATATTGAATTGACCGGCTTGCCGCGCCCGGGCTTCGGCACGTTTGCGCAGCAGCGACGTCCAAACAGTGTCCCAAACAGTGTCAGTGACACTTGGACGAGACTACCACGTTGCTTTTTTGAAACTCGGAGGAAATCCGCCACATCCGCAACTGATCGGCGTTCGTGACATTTTGATCGCAATAGGACCGGCCAGCTCCCAGGGCAGTCGCATTTGCCGTTCTCGTCATTGCAAGGAGCCAAACCGGTCCCGTTGGTTCTCGAGTTGCGCCCTCTCCGCCACGCTTGACAGCCAGTAATCCTCCAGCGCAGCATTAACTTGGCCAACGAAATAATATAGTTGTGGGAGAAACCGAGCCATGACGGATGCACAGGACGCAAGTGGCCTGGCTGCGGCCATGCGGGCACAACTTGGCCCGGCGCGGCGCGGCATGCTGCAAGGGGCGGCGCTCGGCTCGGCGATGGCGCTGCTGGCCGGGGCGCGGCCGGCTCGGGCGGCGGACGCGAACCCGTTCCCCGAGCACCCGCGTTGGCGCTTCGTGTTCGTCAACCATGTGACGACCAACCCGTTCTTCGTTCCCACCCAATATGGAATGCAGGATGCGTGCGCCCTGCTCGGGTGCGACAGCCAGTGGACCGGGTCGGCGAACTCGGACGTGGCCGAGATGGTCAACGCGGTGAACGCGGCCGTGGCCGCCAAGGCCAGCGCGATCGCGGTGCCGATCATCGACCCGAAGGCGTTCAACGCCCCGATCGACCGGGCGCTCGCCGCAGGGATCCCGGTGTTCGCCTACAACGCCGATTCGCCCGCGGGCAGCGTGAACAGGCGGCTCGCCTATATCGGCCAGGACCTTCACCAGGCCGGGCAACTGATGGGCCAGCGCATCACGAGGATGGTCGACAGCGGCACGATCGCGCTGTTCATCGCGACGCCGGGCGCGTTGAACATCCAGCCGCGCATCGACGGCGCGCAGGACGCGATCAAGAAGTCGGGCAAGACCTACGACGTGCAGGTCATCGCGACCGGCGCCACGGTGAACGAGGAGCTGTCCAAGGTCGAGTCGTTCTACCTCGGCCACCAGGACGTCAAAGGCATGTTCGCGGTCGACGGCGGCACCACCCAGGGCGTCGCCGAGACGATGAGCAAGCACGGGTTGGCGGCCAAGGGCGTCAAGGGCGGCGGCTTCGACCTGCTGCCGCGCACGCTGGCGCTCATCCAGGCCGGCGCGATGGATTTCACCATCGATCAGCAGCCGTACTTGCAGGGCTTCTACACCGCCATGCAGATGTTCACCTTCCTCGCATCGGGCGGCCTGGTCGGACCGGGCGACTGCAACACCGGCCTCAAGTTCGTCACCAAGGAGAGCGTAGGCCCCTACCTTTCGACCGCGACCCGCTATGAGGGCAAGGCCGACAAGCACGAGATCGTGCCGCGTTCCGGCCCGATTGCAACCTAGGCTTCCGCCCGTGAGCGGACCCAACCGGACCGCCCGGCCCAGCCTGCTGGACACAGCGCTGCGCTGGCAGGAACTGAGCATCCTCGTCGTGGCGCTCATCCTGGTCGGCTACTTCGAGTGGGCCAACCATGACTTCCTGCTGACCGACGCCAGCCTGCAGAACCTGTCGCAGTTCGTGGCGCCGACCGCGATCATCGCGTGCGGCGAGATCATGCTGATGATCGGCGGCGAGATCGACCTGTCGGCGGGGATGGTGTTCGCCATGGCGCCGTTCGCCATGCACTTCGCCAATCAGGCCGGCGTGCCGCTGCCCGCCGCGGTCCTGCTGGCGCTGGCGGTGAGCGCGCTGGTCGGCCTGGTCAACGGGTTCATCACCGTGGCCCTGCTGGTGCCCTCGTTCATCACCACGCTCGGCACCAGCTTCCTGCTGAACGGGCTGACGCTGACGATGTCGCACGGCACGCCGGTCGAGGCGCCGGACGAGCCGGTGTTCGCCGCCATCTTCGGCAACTGGGGCTACAGCGAGATCATCTGGGCCGTCGTCGTGGTCGCCGTGATGCACACCGTCCTGCGCCGGACCCGGTGGGGCCTGCACACCATCGCGGCCGGGGCCAACCCGGTGGGCGCGGCCGAGGCGGGCATCCGCGTCAACCGGCTCAAGATCGGCAACTTCATGATTGCAGCCGCGCTTGCCGGGCTCACCGGCATCCTGGAAAGCTTCCGCATCTCCTCGATCGACCCGCAGGCCGGCGGCAACGGCATCATGTTCCTGGGCGTCGCCGCGGGAGTGATCGGCGGGACGCCGCTGGCCGGCGGCTCCGGCACGATCGTGGGCGGCCTGATCGGCGCTTTCGTGCTGGGCGTGCTCAGCGACGGCTTCACGCTGATCGGGATCAACGCATTCACCTTCAACATCATCCTGGGGGCCGCGATCCTGGCCGCGATGCTGTTCAACATCCACGTCGGCCGCCTGCGCCGCAGCGGCGCCTGATTGTGAGCGTGGGCGTGGGCGAAGCGTTGCGCGCCGAGGGCATCGTCAAGCGCTTCGGCCCGGTCACGGCGCTGCAGGGCGTGTCCTTGCATTTGGAACAAGGCGAAATCCTCGGCATCCTCGGCGACAACGGCGCCGGGAAATCGACGCTGATGAAGATCCTGACCGGCTACCAGGCCCCGACCGAAGGCCGGCTGTTCGTTGCGGGGCAAGAGGTGGCGCTGCGCTCGGTGGACCACGCCCGCAGCCTGGGCATCGAGTGCGTCTACCAGGACCTTGCACTGGCCAACTCGCTCAGCGTCTACCACAACCTGTTCCTCAACCGGGAGATCCTCTACCCCGGCCCGTTCCGGCTGCTGAACAACCGCGAGATGCGCCGCCAGGCCGAGGTCCTCCTCGAAAGCATCGGCGTCCACATCCAGTCCGTTTCGTTGCCGGTCGAGCGGCTGTCGGGCGGCCAGCGCCAGGCGATTGCGGTCGCGCGGGCGGTCAACAGCAAGGCGCGCGTGCTGCTGCTCGACGAGCCGCTCGCCGCCATGGGCGCACGCGAGGCCGGGCTGATCATCGACCTGATCCTGCGGCTGAAGGCGGCGGGAGACCTCTCGATCGTCATGATCATGCACAACTACGCGCAAACGCTGGAGATCGCCGACCGCATCATGCTGATGCAGCGGGGTACGGTGACGTACGAGAACAGCGCGGGGTCGACCTCGGTTGCGGAGCTGATGGACATCGTGCGCCGCGAGTACCGCGCCCTGCGCACAGGCTGACGCATGGGAATTTGCACCAGCCAGACCTGGGTGGTGGACGCCGGGTGGAGCTTCTGGCCACGGAAAGGGGATAGTCGCATGACAACGTTTGGGAGCCTTGCTGGAGCTGCGTTCCTTGCCGCCGCCGCAGCCACTCCGACCGTCGCGGCAACGCTGAGCACGGCTCCGTTCGGCGCCACCGCGGACGGCAAGCCGGTGAGCCTGACGACCATGACCAGCGCCCATGGCGTCACGGTCAAGTTCATGAGCTACGGCGGCACCATCACCGAGATCATCACGCCCGACCGGCAAGGCCATCCGGCGAACATCGAACTCGGCTTCTCCAGCCTGCGCGACTACGAGACCAAAGGCGCCGAGGGCGGCTTCTACTTCGGGGCGCTGGTCGGCCGCTACGCCAACCGCATCGCCAAGGGACATTTCAGCCTTGACGGGCACGACTACACGCTGGCCATCAACAACCCGCCGAACTCGCTGCATGGCGGCCTCAAGGGCTTCGACAAGCAGGTTTGGGACATGCAGCCGGGAGCGGCGTCCGGCCAGGCCGTCAGTGCCGTGCTGCACCTGGTCAGTCCCGACGGCGACCAGGGTTTCCCAGGCAAGCTGGACCTCAGCGTCACCTACACGCTATCCGACGATGACGCGCTCAGCATCCAGTACAAGGCGACCACCGACAAGGACACGGTGCTGAACCTGACCAACCATGCATATTTCAACCTGGCCGGCGCCGGGTCGGCGGACGGCGTGTTCCAGCAGGTGCTGATGGTGAACGCGGACCAGTACACGCCGACCGACAAGACCTCCATCCCGCTCGGGCACAATGCTCCGGTGCAGGGCACGGCGTTCGATTTCCGCCAGCCGATGGCGATCGGCGCGCGTCTGCGGAGCGACGACGAGCAACTGATCTGGGCCCAGGGCTATGACCACAACTGGGTCCTGAACAAGCAGGGCGACGCAACCACACCGCAGCTTGCCGCGCGTGCCTTCGACCCGGCGAGTGGCCGCACGCTCGACTGCCTGACGACGGAGCCGGGCGTCCAGATCTACACCGGCAACTTCCTCAAGGGCGCCTATGCCGGAAACGGCGGCGTCTACCGGCAGACCGATGCGTTCACACTGGAAACCCAGCATTTCCCGGACAGCCCGAACCAACCGAGCTTTCCCACGACCGAGTTGAAGCCGGGACAGACCTTCAACAGCACGACCGTATTCCGCTTCGGTGTGCGCAGGTAGCGTCCTGAATGCCGGTTCTCACTCCGCCGCCTGCCGCTGCCCCTGCTTGACCGAGACCGAGGGCACGAGGGTAGCCAGGGCCAGCGTCGAGACCGCGATCGGGAACACCGCCCAGAACGTGAGGTGAAGCGATTGGCCGAGCGCCGCCCGTATGGCGTCGTCGCCGATCCCGTCTCGCGCATGGTCGAGCAACTGCCGAATCTGGTCGAAGTGGACGGGCGCCGCCCCGCCACTGCTGCGGTGCGCCAAGCTGATGTTCAGGATCGCACCCAGCGCAGTCGCGCCCAGCGTGCTGCCCAGGTTGCGGGAAAAAATGTTCGAGGCGGTGGCCGAACCCCGCTCGGCCCAGCCGACGCTGTCCTGGATGATCACGATGGCCGAGGTGGTCAGGAACCCCATGCCGAGACCCATGACGGCAGAACCCACGCCCGCCACCGCCGGCGATACGCCGGGCTCCATGAACAGGAAAGCCAATGCGCCCACCGGCAACAGGACTGCACCGAACAACAGCGTCGCGCGCAGGCCGAAGCGGGAAAAGTTCTTGGCCGCGAGCGTGGCGCCGATCGGCCAGCCCAGCACCATCATGGTCAGCGCGAAGCCCGCCACCAACGCGGATTGGCCCAGCACGCCCTGCACGTACATCGGCAAAAAGGTGGTGAGCCCGATGACGGTCATGCCGCTCAGCAGGGTGGCGACGTTGGCCGTCGCGATGGAGCGCCGCGCCCAAAGGCCGAAGTCCATCATCGGGGCACGGGCGCGCCGCTCCTGGGCGACGAACAGGGCAGCGCTCACGGCGCAAACGCCGGCCGCTGCGAGGGCATAGGCGTGGTCGGACGTGCCGACCTCCGTCAGTGCCACCATCAGGGAGGCGACCGCCACCGTGAACAAGGCGGCGCCTATGGCGTCCACGCTCTGCTTTTCGCGGGCGATGCTCTCATGCAGGAAGGCGACGAACCCAGCCGCGGCGGCGAGGCCGACGGGCAGATTGATCCAGAAAATCCAAGACCAGCTCAGGTGCTGGATGATAAGCCCGCCCGCGAGCGGCCCCAGCACGGACGAAATGCCCCAGACGCTCGCGAGGTAGCCCTGGATCTTGCCGCGTTCCTGCACCGAGTACAGATCGCCCACGACGGTGAGGCAGACGGGTTGTATGGCGCCAGCCCCGACCCCCTGCAACAGCCTGAACGCGATCAGCGACGGCATCGACCAGGCAAGCCCGCACAGGACGGTGCCGACAAGGAAGACGGCGATGCCGACGAGCAGCACCGGCCTGCGGCCATAAAGGTCCGCCAGCTTGCCGAACACCACCGTGGTCGCGGTCTGCGTGAGCAGGAACGACGAGAACACCCAGGAATAAAGATGCAGGTCGCCAAGCTGGCCGGCGATCTGCGGCATGGCGGTCGAGACGATCGTGGCCTCGATCGCGATCATGAACATCGCGGCCATGACGGACGCGAGTACGAGCGGACGGCGGAGCGTTGGGGCTGTGGGCATTACGACCAATTGGGGTCGTTCCGGCCCGATGGAACCCGCCATTGCCACGCAGCAGGTAAGCGCCCAGAAGGGCCGCTTTGGAGAGGATCGGCGCGCAGGTCCGCTTTTGGCCCAACTTGGCGGCCGTGCCGGTCCCACGCGAGGACGCTGCGAGGCGCTCAGAACAAAGGTCGGCCTGGCGTGTACACAACCCTTGCATGGCGGTGCCCTGCCTCATCCGCCCTTCTGTCCCCGCTGTTGGCCCCGCTATTATCATTGGGCCTGCTGGCGCTGTGCGGCTGCTCCCACGTTTCCAACCCTGAGCCGTCCGGGCTGTATGACGGGCGGTATGCCGGGACCCGCGAGTCCAACCTCCTGGAGGCTTGCGGGATCACCTCGACGACGGGCAGGACCGCCGCCGACATCGCCGGCGGGAACTTGAGGATGCAGCTATTCAGTCCCGGCACGAAGGTGACGGGAACAGTGGGCGCGGACGGCACGCTCCGAGCCTCCGGGTTGTGGAAAAGCCCGCACAGCTTCCACAACTTCACCATCCTGCAAGGACGGGTTGCCGATGGCCTGCTGACTGGGACCGCGTCCGACAACCGGTGCGTCACGGAACTCGCGCTGCGGAAGGTGGGAAGGCGCTGAGACCTTGGGGAAAACCCTGCGGCGAGGCGGAGCGCGGCCCTTGCTGCGATGGCAGGCCCTGGCGGTTTCGGCGGCCCCGTCGCATGGTGGCGCCCTGGAAAGACGCACAGGAGCCCCATGAGCAGCGCAGCGCCCCCCTTCGGCATCACCGTCTGCGGCATCGAGGAGCTGGCCGGGCATTGCAGCACCGGCGCCAGCCATGTCCTGTCCATACTCGACCCCGACTATCCCGTGCCCGAGGCGTTCGGCTCGTTTGGCGAGCACGAGAAGCTGGAGGTGCGCTTCCACGACATCGTCGACGAAACGCCCGGCCTCGTCTTGCCGCAGCCCGAGCACGTCGAACGCATCCTGGCGCTCGGCCGCGGCCTGCTGGCCGAGCCGTCCGCGACGGCGCACCTGCTCGTCCACTGCCACGCCGGCATCTCCCGTTCCACCGCCTCGATGGTTCTGATCCTTGCCCAGGCGCTGCCGGAGCAGGGGGCGGAAGCGGTCCTGGCGCTGGTGCACGGCATCCGCGAGAAGGCCTGGCCGAACCTGCGGCTGATCGAGATCGGCGACGCGATGCTGGGGCGCGGCGGCACGCTGATCGAGGCGACGCACGCCCTGCACAGCCTGCAGATCGAGGTCCGCCCGCACATTGCCGAGTTCATGGAGCTGGGTGGCCGCGGGCGCGAGGTCGCAGCCGCCCGCAGCCGCGCGCCGTTGCCCTCGGCAGGGGCGGTTTAGCCAGCGGGCGCCGGATGCCTGTCGTTATCGCCCTCCCAGCAAGCAGCGGTGCTCGTGACGCATGACAAGCCCTGAACCTCCGGCCCATGAAAGCTGGCGAGCGCTGAACCGGGCGAACTGGGACGAGCGCGTCCCGGTGCATCGCGCCGTGCCGTTCTACGACGTGGAGCGAATCCGCGGCGGCACGGCCCGGATGAACGCGATCGAGGAGGCCGAGCTTGGCCCCGTCGCCGGGCTGCGTATTCTCCACCTGCAATGCCATTTCGGCCATGACAGCCTCATTTTGGCCAGCCGCGGCGCCGAGGTGACGGGCCTCGACTTCTCTGCCCCGGCGGTCGACGCGGCGCGGGAGAACGCCAAGGCGCTGGCCCTGAACGCCCGCTTCGTCCTGTCGGACATCTACGCCGCCCGGCAGGCGATCCCGGAGCCGGCCGCCTTCGATCTGGTCTACGTCACCTGGGGAACCCTCTGCTGGCTCCCGGACGTCGCGGAGTGGGCTCGCACCGTCGCCCACTTCCTGCGCCCCGGCGGACGGCTGTACTTCGCCGACATGCACCCCACGGCCTACGTGTTCGACGACGTGGCACACGGGCTGGACGGTCGGCCGGGCTGGTTCGCCCCCTACTTCGAGGCCGCTCCGCTCGTCATAGACGATCCGCGGGACTATGCCGACCCCGGCGCCCGGCTGGCCAACCAGCGCACCGTGCAGTGGACGCATCCGTTGTCGGCCATCCTGGGCAGCCTGCTCGAGGCCGGCTTGCGCC
>JAABUY010007474.1_pt1 | contig 10373 bp, 9 predicted proteins | sample 5560271 | NCBI WGS metagenome assembly JAABUY01 (sample SAMN10711886, study PRJNA513374) | rock metagenome | isolation source: Antarctica rocks | place: Antarctica: Victoria Land, University Valley
TGTTCCTGGCACTTGGCCCTGACGATCTCGAAGCCGCCTTCCGCCGCCATGCCTGCGACCTGAGCACGCGGAGCGCCCCGGAGGCGCTGCGCACGGTCGCGCTCGATGGCAAGACGCTGCGCGGCAGCTTCGACCATCTGGCCGACCGCAAGGCGGTCCACGTGCTCAGCGCCTTCGCCAGCGACGCCGCCCTGGTCCTAGCCCATCAAGAACTGGACGGGGCGCCGGACGAGATCGCGGCGGTGCCGAAGCTGATGGCCGAGCTCGGCCTCACCGGCGTGCTGTTCACCGCCGACGCGCTGCATTGTCAAAGGGGCGCATTCGCGCAGGCGGCGGCGACCGGCAACGCCATGGTGGTCCGCGTCAAGGACAACCAGCCCACCCTGCACGCGACCCTGGCCGGAGTTTGCGCCGCCGGCTGCCCCTTCGACAGCCATGAGACCGTGGACCGCGGCCGCCATGGCCGCCAGGAGCACCGCCACGTCGAGGTGTTCGACACCGCCGGCCAGCTGGACGCGCCCTGGCAGGCGCTGGTCAGCTGCGTCGCCCGGGTCTCGCGCCTGACCTACGTCAAGGACACCCGCACCGGCCTGTGGGCCACGCGCGAGGAGGTCGGCTACTACCCGTGCCAGGCCCGCCATGACGCCAAGATCCTGGGCTGTGCCATTCGCGCGCACTGGGGCATCGAGAACCGGGCCCACTACGTCCGCGACGTGACCCTGGGCGAGGACGCCAGCCGCATCCGTGCCAGGCCCGGCGTGATGGCCCGCATCCGCTCGGTCGCCCTCAACATCCTGCGCGCCAACGGCGTCCAGAACATCAGCCTGGCGCTCTATGCCAACGCCGTCAGCTTCGATCAGCTGCTTGCTCTCGGAACCCAGTAATTAGAACTGAATGGCCCTGGCACTGTACGAGGCTCGCCGTAGTCCCTCATCGACCTGTAATGACAGTAGCCCGTCACGCGTTCTAGCAGCAATCTTGACAACCAGCAAAAAAACCAAGGAGTCTGGTTTACCTTGGCTTGTTCGGCAGCCAGGTTTCTGTAGTTCTTCATGTTTCTTTTGTTTGACAAGATGCTGAAACAGCGGATTGGAAGTGCTGCCAATCGACCGCAAACGAGTTCCCTCTTTTCGTCTTTTAGCTGCTGAAAATGCAAGTGAGTGATCTGGTGTTGCCCGATGCTTCCAATAATGCTTCTCAACCAGTTTACTGCTTTAGGATCGTTTTCTATCTTGACTACGACAGCGGACATGACCATCCACTCAGACGCACCTCGCAGATCATTCGGTCTCAGACGTTGCAAGCCGTCGTCTCCAGCCTCATCAATGTATGCTACGTAGCCAATCGGCAGGGCTGTTCAACGCTGCTGGATGGGCGGCACTGAGGCCGCCCTGCCGCATACAAGGGCCAAAGTAGGCGGCTGATCGCAAGGGGGTTCCCGAGCCGGTCAATATCTGACTTCTGCGGCGGCAATTGGGTGGGAGGTTGCCGTGGCGGCATTTTCGTCGTTGTTGGATCTGCTGGCGGACGTTCTCGATCCGCGCCGGGCGGAAGGCAAGCTCTACAAGCTGCCCCACGTGCTACTATTCTCCATTCTCGCCATCGTAGCCGGCTGCAACTCGTACCGCGGCATTGTCACCTTCATCGACGTGCACCGCCGCAGGCTGAACGCGGCATTTGGCCTGAAATGGAAGCGGGCGCCTGCGCACACCGCCATCCGCTACATTCTCCAGGGGCTCGACCCGGCCGGGGTGGAGGCGGTCTTCCGCCGTCACGCCGCCCTGCTGCAGTCGGCCCGCGCCACGCCCGCACAGGGTAGTGTCGCGCTCGATGGCAAGACGCTGCGCGGCAGTTTCGACAAGTTCCACGATCGTGCCGCGGCACAGGTCTTGAGCGCGTTCGCCACAGACACCGCACTTGTGCTCGCGCACATCGATATTGCCGAGAAATCCAATGAGATCCCCGCAGCGCAGACGCTGCTGGCCGAACTCGGCGTGGCTCGCGGCGCCATCGTCACCCTCGATGCGCTGCATTGCCAAAAAAACATTTCGAAGTTGCCGCAGCCGCCAACATTGCGCTGATCGTCCAAGTCAAAGACAACCAGCCGACCCTGCACCATCGCATTCAGGATGTTGCCGCAGCCACGGCGCCCCTCGGGTCCGTCCACAGCCACGACAAGGGCCGCAACCGCGACGAGCGCCGCACTGTCACCGTCTTCGATCCCGCCGACATGCTGGCCGACACCGACTGGCATCCGCACGTCGCCGCCATCATCCAGGTCGAGCGCGACGTCTACACACGCAATGCCAAGACTGGGCTGCTGCGCCACTCCGCCGAGACGGCCTTCTACGTCTCCAGCACGCCAGTCGCCGCCACCTGCGCCGCCGAGGCCATCCGCGCGCACTGGAAAATCGAGAACACATCCCATTACAGCCGTGACGTCACCTTGGGCGAGGACCGCTCGCGCATCCGCACCAACCCAGGCGTCTTTGCTCGCCTGCGCAGCTTCGCTTTCAACATCCTGAAGGCCAACCAGACCGACACTCTTAGCCAGGACCGCTACCGCGCCGGTCTCGCAGGCATCAGGAACCTGCTCTCACTCACCGTAATTGGGAAGCGTTGAACAGCCCTGCCCCAAGGCAGAAGCCGATTGTGGCCAGGCCATGGCCGGCACGGACCAGGGCCGGAAGAGCAAAGCCGAACGTCGTCAAAGCTGCGCACGAAACCGATTTTACCCGGCGCCGCGGCGTGCGCAGGGCCTTAATGGCCGCCCAATCACAAGTAGACTTCGCGCGCGACGCCACCTGCTCTTGCAACATGGCAGTTGCCCCATTCTTCAGCTTGGATGAACAATGTTAACAGGACAAAATTCCGCAGAGCAACTACTTTTTTTAAACTCGAATCATTTATTTGCTGACTCAGGCTGCCCGCTCGCCAAAGATGGCGACTAAATCGTCAAACCAGATCAGCTGGCTCTGCGTCGCGTTGAGGGGCGAGGCAGTTTGGATATGGCGTCGAACAATGCTCCCAGCACTGAAGCGAGGTGGGTCTGTCCGATTGGCGCTGCCCCTTGCCCGCTCAACAACTCGTGGACGCGCGTGTCGATTGCCCTGGTCAGCTGGCCGAGCGTGTCCAGCGTCACGCGGCCACCGGAAGCAATGTCGCTGTTTGCGCCAATCAATGTGCTGGGCTCGACGTCGTAGGCAACTGCCAGCTCAGAAAGCGAGGCCAGCGTGATGTTTTTGTTGCCGCGCTCGAGATTGCTGACGATGTTGGTGGTCAGGCCGATCCGCTTGGCCATCATCTCCTGCGTCAGGTTGAGGTCCTTTCTGATGTTGTAGACTGTCTCTCCGACGACGGCGCTCAGGTCCTTGCGCTCGACGACTGCTCTTGTTGGCATTGAGCCGTGCCGCATCTTGATCTTCCTGGGTGGCCTGTCAGCCCAGGACTTCTCGTCTGACAACTGCGTTTCCTCCTATTTATAGCTATAATTTCCTACACTAGGCCCGACTTATACGGAAGCTCCCGGCTGTGCGAACGGCAAAACGGTTTCGGCGCCGGGTGCGCGTTCGCAACCGAAGCCGCTAACCTGCTGCTTCAAGGAAAAACAGTGACATGCGCGGCATCGTTCTATTTTCAGGCGTTTTCACTATGGCCTTGGCCGCAGCACCTGCGGCGAAAGCCGACTTCAGGCTTGGTCCGTCACCGGACGGCGCCGCGGCAGTCGCACAGTCAGGGCCGTCGGCGCTTTCGGGCAATGGCTTGGCAGCAACCTCACCCTTTAAGATCGCCAGGGGGTTCGGCCGCGCCATTCCGCTGAGCTTTGCAGCGCGGCAGATCGTGCCGGCCGCGGTCGTCGTTCGCTACGGCCCGGGCGTGGACCGAAGCAGGCTGGTGGACTGGTCGGGCGATGCGCCTTGGAACCGGGTGCTCGAAGCGGCGGTGCATCCGCTTAGGCTGCACATCGTCACCGGCGAGCTGAGCGTGCTAATCGCCAGGTAAGTTTGCCGGCGTTCGCAAGCTCCTCCTTCACCCTGGGTGGGCAAGGAGAATACGAGTCATGCTGGATCTGCAAACCGAGGCAATCGCCTCCTGGCTTACGAGTCACGGCTCGGAAGACCTCGCGCGTTCGACGCGCGCCTCCAGGACCGACGACGATCCCGGCCTGGCCAGCGCGCTGGCGGCACTCGGCACGACCCTTGAGGCAAGTGCGAGACCCGACACCAAGGCGTTCGAAGAGGTGTTCGACAGCGAGCTACCTGCCTCGATGGCAGAGGTGATCGCGCACCTGGGTCCGGGCCGCCGCCTTCGCCTGCTGCATTGGCTAACCGAAGTCGGGTTTGACCAGCTACACCGCGTCATCGAGCAGCTTACCGATCCCGGCACGCCGGGCGGCACCGTCGTGCTGCAATGGATAACGCAGCTCCTGCGCCGCGAACGGCTCGACCGCCTGTTTTCCCAGGACCGGATCGAAACCCTGCTCACTGCCTGCCGCAAAGCTAAAAATCAGGAGATGCCGTCGTGACCTTAAACCGGCTCATTCGCGCCAAAGTGGCCCTGGCCGCCCTGCTTGCTGTTGTCCCATCGCTGGGCCGGGCCGACGACGGCACCGGATGCACCATACTGGCGCAGGCCGCGGCGTCGGGGCTTGCCGCCCGCATCGCCGCCGACGACCAGACGATCAAGCCGCCACAGAGCGTGACCAAGCTGTCTTGCCTGGATGGCTTCTTCAACGGGGCGGGCTTGAACGTCCTCACCAACCTGCTCGATCCGGCCGCCTTGCTTGACTCAGTGGAAGGCAAGATCTGCGCCTACGCGACCAGCGCCTGGGAGAGCGCCATTGGCAACGCGCAGTGCGGCCTGACCGTCACCGGCTTCAACGTGGGCTTCGGCGGTCTCGGCGGCGGCTCGTTCTGCCCGAAGCTCAGCTTCGGCGGCGGCGGCGCGGAGATCGGCAGCATCGGCACCGGCGAGAGCGCCGGCACCAGTGGCGTGTACCTGAACGGGACCGGCTTGCCGCCGACCGGCTACACGCTGCCGAACCCGGTCAACTATTAGGAGGGCTACGCATGCGTGCCAAACTTCTCGGGTCCGCGGCCGTCGGCATGGTCGTCGGCGCCGTCCTATTCAACGCACCCGATGCCAAGGCCATTCTCGGCGCCGGCGATACAGTAACTGACCCCGGCAGCTATACAGTGATTGGCACCCTGCAAGGCGCCGTCACGGCAGCTTTAAGCAAGATGCAGGACAAGCTCTACGACCAGCTGACCAGTGTGGGTGACCTTCTCAGCGACAAGCTGACCTCCGGGTTCACCCAGGTGTCCAACTACGCCAAGGCCGCCGTCGGCGCGCAGGAGCAGATCGCCGACGCCAGCAACACCGCGATGGCCACCTACCAGAAGGATATCCGCAACGCGGAGCTGCGCGACGAGCACACCCTTTCGCCGCAAGCCTGCATCGCCCTCAACAGCGGCCAAGCCATCACCGTCAGCGCCGGACAGTCTTGGCGCGTGGGACAAGCACTGGCCAAGGTGACCGATCCTCGCGGCGAGGCCGGCCCGGGCACCCCGGCGTTTGCCGGCCAGGGGCAGGCCGCGGCAGCCATCACCCAGTTGCACCTGTCCCGCTACTGCTCGCAAAACGAGGCCGATGCCAGCCTATGCACCGTCGATCCAGCCCGCGAGAACCTCGACCAGCGGTCGTCCAGCATCATCGGCGTGCCGAATTATAGCGGGCAGGATGGCGTCGACGCCGCCAACGACTTCGCCACCAACCTGATCCAGCCGGTTCCGCCGGCGGCGTCCCGAGGTGATGCCCTGACCTCAGTCGCCGGACAGGACGCCCAGGCTCGCAGGCGCGGCTACAACGCCCGGATGTCGCTGTCGCGCGGGGTGCTGAACGACATCATCGCCTCGCGCACCAACTCGGTGACGCTAACGGCCGAGCAGAAGCAAGAGCAGACGAGCATGGGCCTGACCGCCACCGACACCTCGTCCTGGTATGGCGCCCTTGAGCTGGAGGTCTACCGTCGGGCCGGCGGCGTGGATTGGGCCGCCGGGTTGCAGGCCATGACGCCGAAATCGGTGGAGATCGAGATCGCGACCGAGCTTGCCATGGGCAACTACCTTGCCCTGGCGAATTTCAAGGTCGCCCAGCAGAACGCCGCCCTAAACGCCGCCCTGCTGGCGTCGCAGGCCACCGGCGACCTGCGGCCAATCGGCTCCATGCCGAGCCCGCAGCTGGCCTCTCAGTAGCATCAGGGAGAGTTCCATGTCCGACACCATCTTGGCGCCACGCGAGGCGGCAACCCGTGATCCAGCTCCAGGGATCGAGCGGCCTGCACCGACGACGGCAAAGCCGAATAACGGCGAGAAGGCGAAGAAAGACCGCGATCCCATGCTCGACCTGCTCGACAAGTTCGAGAAGGTCTCGGCCGCGGTCGGCGCCCGAGACCCCGGAATGGCAGCCGGCCTGACGCGGCTGGTGCAGCAGGCGGCGGAACCGGGCCGGACCGAGCAGCCGCTGTTCCGCACCCAGGTCGCCTACTTGCTGCAGGATGTCGAGAAGCTGGCCGGGACGACCGCCGTCTCTGTTCCTGCGGAGCTGCGGGCCGAGCTGACGCGGCTTGCGGGGACCAGCCCGGGACTGGAGAACCGCCAGATGCAGGCGCTGGTAAGCAGCACTCCGGAGATTGGGGATCGCGGGGTCATCCGCGATATCCGGCGTGCCGCAGCCTCGATCGCTGCGATGGGTGACGGGCAGAACTCCCCACAAGCTGCGGAAACGGTTGAAGTGCTGGCTAACCGCATGCGGCTGGCGGCCCGGTTCGCGCCGACGAACGGAACATCCTCTCCCCTGACCATAATAACTTCCAGTGCTGCGGCTACTGAACCACTTGAGCGCACCGGGACTGCAGAAAAGAAATCAGCACCCACAGAGGTTCGCACTAGCGCGGAAGGCGATGGAGAAAACGCAGCAGAAAGAGTCCGAACTGCGGCATCTCCGGGTAACAATGCTCCCGAAGACGCTCCTCCTAAACTGGAGCAGCGGTCGTCGCCCAGTTCACCTTCGAACCCGGCAACGGGACCGCTCCCCATTTCCGGTAAACCGAAAGGATTATTGTCCAGCATCATGGACAGTGCGCGGCCTCTCTCCGGTGATCCCAGGCCATGGGAGCCACCGCCAGCAGCTATGAAGAAGCGCGTGCAGTCGTTCGAGGACGCTCTGGCAAAGGGCCGCACCGACCAGCAGATCCGGGCCGCCGAGAAGTCGGGCGAGCGACTCATGCAATCGATGGAGACCTTCATGACTGGCCCAGGCGCCGGCGTGCTGGGCAAGATCGAGGCCGCCGCCAGCACCGAGCCTGGCGGAATGCAGGCGGTCATGTCCGAGATGCAGCCCGGCGGGCGCTACGCCAGCCTGCGGTCGGAGTTCGACAGCGTGCTCCAGCAAGATCGCGCTTTCGCCGCGTCGTTCAACGCCGTCGAAAAAGCGGCCGGGCAGTATGGACAGGACCGCCTCGCCTTGGCCGCCGACTTCCAATCCCGCAAAATGGATGCCTCGCAGCTTGATGCCAGGTTCCAGCAGGCCGACGCGGCGATCAGCGAGGCCGCGGAGAAGATCCCGGGACGTGGACCGGGGCAGACCATCATGGCCGAGGTGGCGGAGAAGGTCAGCGAGATGCTGTCCAAAGCAACCCAGCGTGTTAGGCAACTGTTCAGCAAGGACGCCGAAGCCGGGCCAAGGCCCTCATCTCCTAGTCCGTCGCCCTGACATCGGGCTCGCAATTCCACAAACTGGCGTTCGCAATGGCCTCCCGCATCCTCGCAGGCACATGAACCTTGTGAGGATGCGATGCGCCGGTCCCGGACCCTACTCCTTGCCCTAGCTCTCCTCTGCGTTGCCGGCGCCGCTCATGCGCAGACAGGCAATGCCTACCAGACCACTTGGTCGTCGCTGGCACCCGGCAACGACTGGGCGGCCCAGGTGCTGCGCTCACTGTTCCCCATCACCAACAATCCCGGGCTTCCGGGGATCGGCGCCGAGAGCACGGTCATCGGCAGCATGGTCGGGCAGCTGACCGGCTACATCATGGCGATCGCGGTGGTGTTCCTGGCGTACTCGACGATCATCCAGATCCACCGCGCCGCCGAGACCGGCCGGGTGCTCAGTGCCACCACCAGCTCGTGGGCACCGGTCCGCTTGACGCTTGCCATCGTGATGATGTTCCCCCTGCCCTCCGGCTTCAGTTCCGGCCAGGCCGCCGTCATGCAGGTGGCGATGTGGGGCATCGGCATGGGCCGAGCCGTCTACACCAACGCCATCAAAGCAGTGGGACCGGACGCCGTTCCCATCGCCGAGCCGATGATCCCGTCGACCAAGGCGATCGTCGCGGGATTGATGCAGAACGAGTTGTGCCGGGCGCTGATCAACGTGGCCTCCGGCAACCCGAACATGGTCCCAGAACCGCAACCAATGCGGGCCGCCGCCGATGCCCTCACGGGCGACGCTTATGTGAGCTGGGTGTATCACATGGCGACCGGCGATGATGTGGGGGCTCCGGTGTGCGGCTCCGTCACCCTCCGCCAGTCCAACCCGGGCGCCACCAACCGCACCGGCGCCTCGGTGGACATGTCCGCGCAGCAGCAGGCCACGCTCACGGACGTCCTGACGGCAGACATCCGCCCCGACGCCGAGGCGGTCGCCCAGCAACTGTGGACCAGCCGCAAGGCGAACTCGCTCGACCAGCTCATGGCCACCATGACGATGGCAACAGGCGACTACACCAACCAGCTGACCGCCGCGGCCGCCACGGCGATGCAGTCGCTGCGGGCTGGCTTGGCGTCGGCCGACGCCGCCCGCAGTGGCAGCCTGGGCATCGCCGCCAACCAGCAGAAGCTCTCCGACCTCGGCTGGACCGGAGCCGGCGCCTACTATGTCGAGATCGCCCGGCTGAACGGGCAAACGCTATCGCTGCTCTCGGCTGTGCCCACCGTGGGGGCGCCGAGCTACCAGGGTCTCGGTCCCAGCCTGGGCAGCGACTTGGCGCCGCTCGTGCAGTCGGTCCTGACCTTCCAGACCAAGCTGAACAACTATGTCCAGACGACGGACGGCCAGGACGCCCCGGGTGGCAACTCGGAGCTGTTCAGCGGGGCCACGCCCGGCGAGGATGGTGCCGGCACGATGGACCAGATTGTGCGCAGCCTGCACATCAACGAGCGCATCCTGAACGCCATCATCTCCGCCATGTCGCCCAGCACCGGCACCGGCTGGACCGATCCATTCGCCGCGTTGATCAAGCTGGGCCAGACGCTCGCGTTGACCGCTATCAGCGCGCTGGGGCTCGCCGGCATCCTTGCCTCCACGACGGCGACTGCCGGGACGGTCGCTTGGAACGTGCTCACCTTCAACTTCACCGGTGCGGCAGCGGCGGTGTCCGGCCACCTGGTCATGAGCTTCCTCGCCACGCCGATCTTCTACGGCCTGATGTGCCTACTCGTTCCCGGCCTGTTGATGTCGTACGTCCTGCCGATGATCCCGTTCGCGATGTGGGTTGCGGGTGTCGCCGGTTGGCTGATCCTGGTGTGCGAGGCGGTCATCGCCGTGCCGCTGTGGATGTTCGCTCACCTGACGTTCCAGGGCGACGGCCTGCACGGGCGGGGGATCGAGGGATATTCGCTTCTCTTCAACATTTTGTTTCGCCCAGTGCTGATGCTGTTCGGCCTCTTCCTGGGCTATTTCGTGTTCAGCTCCATGTCCTGGCTCATGCTGCAGGGCTTCGGCATCGCCTCCAGCTTCGCGCTGTCCAACGGCTGGTTCGTCACCAACATGCTGGGCGTCATCGTGCTGGTTTGCATGTTCGTGCTCATGCACATCACCCTGGCGCTGGTGTGTTTCCGGCTCATCAGCGTGGTGCCGCACCAAGTCGTCAAGCTGATCGGGGTGCAGCCGGCCAACCGGGTGGACATGGACCAGTTCAGCAGGGACGTGGGCATGGTCGGCATGGGAGCTTCGCTCACCGCGATACGTGGTGGCGCCCAAAGTGCTCTTTCATCAGGAACTTCCGGTTTGGCGCGAGCCGGCGGACAACGTTTGATTGGAGGTGCTGCTGGTGCTACGGCTGGCGGCAATGGCGGTAGTGACACCACGCTTTCCGCTCAGTCCGACGTTACGCCACCCGCCGACACAGAGGAGGCATGAATGGCAGACGACCCTATAGCTGGATTCGCAATCGGTAGCTTAGCCGCTAGTGGATAACACCTGACGGAAGAGTCCGACGAGGGATTCCTACCGATCGTGTGGCATGCGAGTCTCTGGCATGCGCACTGGTATCGCCATCAGCCTCAGTTCCTCCGATCAGGCCCGTCTCGTTG
>JAABUY010007475.1_pt1 | contig 10371 bp, 8 predicted proteins | sample 5560271 | NCBI WGS metagenome assembly JAABUY01 (sample SAMN10711886, study PRJNA513374) | rock metagenome | isolation source: Antarctica rocks | place: Antarctica: Victoria Land, University Valley
CCTTGACCGGAAGACGCCCGAACAGGCCTACTTCAACCGGTTGCCGCAATCCGTGGCAGCCTAAACCCGGCAGAGTTCCACTTATCTCAGAACAGAATGCTGTTCAGACAAGCGGAGCCACCTCTCACGATCGGCGCCGATCGTGACCCCACCGGGAGTTTGAGTTCCTGATCCGTATCAGCAACTTGAGTGACGAACGGAAAGGGGTCAGCCTTCGAGGCTTATTGACAGCTGAGGAAAAGCCGATGCTCGAAGCGCTCCGCCAAGCCCCGCATGACCTTCATGAACTGGCTTGAGACGGCATAACGCCCGCCACTGGCCGGAGCGGCGTGACGGCTTCGTCGACCAGCGGATGATCCTACTCGTCAAGATTGAGGCTACAAGGAGAATTGAGGAGCGGCGCCTCGTGAAAGGCTTCACCATGGACCTCGTTGTCCCTCTCACAGGCGTTCGCTCAGTCTCATTCTATCTTACTTTCAGAGCCAGCCGGGGACCATTTCTCGCTGACCGCTTCGGTCGGTCGAGACCCCGCTGATCGCGGGTTCAAACCTGTTTTGTCCGCGCTCGTGAGCACAGCGGTTTCACTGCCGCGGGGCGCGATGGCAGCCGCGACGAGCGCAACGCGAGCTTCCTGCTCAGCGCCGATCCTTTTCGCGGCTTCTCGCGCCAATGATGCCAAAGTCTCGAGCGAATCTACGGCATTGGCTCTTGCCTCCACGACAAGCGCATGGGCTGCGTCGGACTGCGCCAATCCGAACAGCATAGCCGCCATTCTTATGGCATCCTGCAAGCCGAGGTATGGTCGCCCAGCATGTATATGGGAGGTGTAAAAAGCTTGAGCGATTCCAAGCAAGCCACTCGCCTCCTCCTGCCGTGAGAACAGATCATCTGTCACAGCGATACCTCGAAAGTTAGAGAATGATTCATTCGATCTTGACGCGTGAGCAAGCCGACATCTCGTCGAGTTGTCGGCTTGCTTCCATTTGAGCAGTTTAGCTCAAGATGGTCGCCCGCGATGGATCACTTGGAGGTTTGAAGCGCATGTAAATCATGCGCTTTCATAGCCGTCGCCATCCGACGTGCTGCCCGGGCTCTTCTTTTCCGATGGGGGATGAGGGTCAACCCTCTTTTCCCCAGCAAGTCGTGCCGCTCTCTCGCGACGCAACTGCTCTAGCTCGCAGCGATCCGCTTCAGCACGCGCCTGCTTATCCTCCTCCGCTCGCTTATTCTCCTCCTTGCTTTGCCGTGCCCTGCTGGTTCGGTCCCGATCCCGTACCTTGTCTTCCTCATCTGCAGCAATGATCTCGGCCTGCCTTGTTTTCCACGCTTCGGGGACAAGCAATTCGAGTTGAAATGCGCACCTCAGCACATCGTTGACGTCTGCAGCCTGCGTGGCGATCGTGCCAAGCAGCACGTCCAAGACAGACGAACTCTTCTGTGCTGCCCGGACGAAGATGTCGTTCAGCACCTGCCGCGGTTTCCTGCTCTGAGCCCGTGAGCGTATAGTCTCAAACTTGGGCATGTCGCGCTCTCCTTTGTCGATCACCCGTAGTCAACATCGCACGGCGTAGCCGGTTGGCAAGTAAAAACGCGTCACTTCGATGGATGAAATTGTGACCCTATGGAGCACATTTTCGTGGTGAGCGCTTGACAAGCGCAGGACATGACAGCTCGACCAAATGCGATTCGGGTACTGTGGTCTGTGCGACACACGCAACCGGTCATGCTATTTCCCGATGTTACAAGCCTGTCGGATCGGTTGGATCTGCTAGCATGCTAATGCAGACATGGCGGGAATCCGTAAGCGGAGGCGTCGGAAATGTTGTTTCAAACTGGAAGCAGCTACTGTCGGACCACTCTGATGGCCCGCTTACGCAATCTTTCGCTCGAAAAATTGCCTTGATAGAGCCTCGCGCCCTCTCCCGATCGAGCCGCGTCGATCCGCAGAGCGGACCCACGCAAAGTGGCATCGAGGGTTTCTTTCACTACAACGCCCAGTGGATTGTTGCCGAGCAAGGATGCATCGAAGGCCTTGCTAAATCCAATTACATCAATCGCGTCGGCGAGTTCGCCAACGCGCGGAACCGGCATCCGCCGGTGCGTGATAAGGGCAGGTCCTCACCAGAAGCCGGCCTGGCGACGTCGGATTACATCAACCGGACCGAGGGCGCGTCCGACGACGAGTTGGGCGCCTCCATCCTGATCACGCGCGGGCTGCCGGTCCACACGGGCGCGGGTTTGGCCCGGCTGCTCGACGCCCGCGAGCGCAAACCGGACCGGACTTATCGCCAGTACGGCGGACGCATGCCGCGCGTGGGCACCCATTACATCTTGTCGTTCCGCTACGGCATCTCCGCCGAGGCGGCGGCGGCGGCCGCGTGGAAACACGCCCATATGTTGTCCGACCGGCTGAAGGTCCCACTCGAAGGGCGCATTCACAACGAGAACGGCGCGCCCGATCATGTGCACCTGATTATCGGCACCAGGGTCGTCGAGAAGGGCAAGCTCGGCCGAAAGTGCCGCGAACTCGACGCCGTGTCGGAGAAGCGCGAAGGGAAGCGCTACCTTGACGGTAACCGCGAGCTCGGCCCGACCATGGAATGGCTGCGAGCCGACTGGGCTCGCCGCATGCGCGAGGCGAGCGGAGATCTTTCTATCGACCACCGCAGCTACACGCGCAGGGGGATGCCGATCTATCCCGTGACTCACGTCGCGCGCAGTGAGATCGAGTACCAGCGACGCCGGGGACGGGCAGACTGGCGGCGCGAGCGCCGCGGCGAGCTGCTAGTTCGAGCCGCGGTGCTCGAAGCCGTGGCGGCTGATCAGGGTCAGGACCCCCGTCACGGCCTTGCGCCGACGGGCGCGACCGCGGAGCCGCTACGGAACGCGGCTCCGCCTATCGGAGGGACGCTCGACGTCACAACGGGCGTGCCCGAATGGGCTCTAGAACAGGTCCCCGGGGTCGCGGAGCCGTTAGATCCGCCCGTCGTTCTCCCGGTTGCCGCCGCGGAGCTCGATCTGCTCACCGAAGGTCATGTCGTCGACGGTCTGCGCCGAGCCGAGGCTTGCCTCAACGCCGAGGCGACGAGCCTCTCGCAACAGGGCAGGCCGCCCCCATTCAATGTTGTCCTGAACGACCCCGACCTCGATCCGGCGTCGCCAACATCCGGCGAGTCGGACGGGCAGCGGTGGGCCGGCATCGAGACGGCTGAGGCGGCAGTCGCGAGCCCCGCGCCGGGCGATGCAGCCGCCCGCGCGACGAGCGGGCTCGACCCTGTCTCGACCGGTATACCTTCTCGCGCGCGGCTTCATGAGCAGGCTCCGGTCAGCTCAGGCCAGGCGATCAACGACGGAAACGCGCCTCAAAGGAGGAGATTGCGCGACGACGTGCTGCGCAGGATTGCGGCGCACGTCGGCGCCCTGGCGCCACCGCGACCGGAGCCGCGCTCTTCCCCGTTCGGCATGCTGCTGAACTCTATTGGGCTCGACCCGGTGGCGGCAGGAACGATCGAGTCGTTTCTGGTCCGGGCGCGATCCACTCCAGGGCAGAACAGGCAGGATGTCAGGGCGGAGCATGTGCCCTCTTCGGATCCTACCAATCCGGAAGGTCAGCAAAATGCCGGCGCCGAGCCGCCCACGCCGGCGGCCGCGGACCTCACGCCGGGCGCGGCGCCGATGCTCGCGACAGGCGTGAGGAGTGGCGCCTCGCTTTCACCGGAGACCCGCGCGGCATCGCCTGATCACGATCCCACCGGCCCGGGGCGACAGGTCCGTGATCCAGACTTTCTTCATGATGAGGCGCGAGCCGCGCGGCGGCGTGGACTGGAGGCTTTGCTCGGCGCTCCGGCGAGAAGGCGCCCGGAGCCAGCGAGGCCGCCCGCATCCCACACGTTGCCGAACGTTGTCGCCCGCGACCCTGTGGGGACGGGCAGCGCCGAGCCGACCGCACCCGGCGCGCGGGCCGTGCCCGGACCGAACGGCAGGCACCTCGAGGCGGAGCATCCGTCTGGATCGGCTCACGGCGGTTCGCCAAGGCAGCGAACGATTGGCATCGAGCCGACCAAAGCGGCGACGGGAGACGCGCCGGGCACGTCGCGGGTCCGCGAAACCGCCGGCATGAAACCCGCCTCGAGCGCAGCCGAGGTTCGTCGGCGTTTTGCCGTCGCTGCCTGCATCGACCTCGCCCGCCGCCACCGCCTCACCACCGCCCGGGAGCGGGCGCTCGCCGAGGTAGCCGGCATCAATGCCGTCGAGCTCAGGCGAGCTGCCGAGAGCGAGGCGACAAAAGGAGAGGGAGCGGGCGGTCTCGAAGGAAGCTTGCAGCCGCAGGTCTGGCCGCCCGATCTCGTACGGCTCCTGAGTATTTGGGGCGAGGAGGACCGGGCGGCGCGCGGCGAGCGGCGGCGCAAGCAGCGACAAGATCAAGAGGGCGGGTCGGCCGCACACGCCGCGATCTCGTCTCCTCGCACGCCGAAAGCAGCGCCGCAGCCAGCCGACGAACGCGCTCCGGATGGGCCGGCCAGCCACGCCGCGCCGGAATTCGCGGCACCGCCGCGGAACGGCGAGCCGCGCCCGGAGCGCGACCCGGCCGCCCCGCCCGCGCCCGCTGCCGACGTTGGCGCGGGGCCAAGCGCGATCGCAGGATCGGAGGTACACGCTTGCGCGCTCTACGACGCCCACGCCGAGGATATCATCGCCCGCGCCTACGACGCCGACAGGCCGCCGCCTTCCGACGACTACCTGCTACGACAGGTAGCGTTGCGCCTGCGGGCGAGCGGGCTCGACCGGGACGAGGTCGGCCGCGCCCTGCTCGCAGGTCGCCAGGCGGGGGAACGGAACGGGTCCGCCCCCGCTGTCGATCGCGCCGTCGAGGCCGCCTTCGCCGAGCGCAGCACGGCCTGGCTCGCGGCGAACCCGTCGTTCGCCGCGCATGCGGCGCGCGTCAGCGACAGAGCCGAAATGGCCCTCTGGCGACGGCTTCGCACGGGCGCGCTCAGGCAGCTCGAACGCGATCTCGACGACGCCTGGGTCACGCGGCGCACCCGCGCCGACGAGATCATGGCGCGGCACCGGCGCACGATGGCTTGGATAACCGACTTGCGTTGGCAGAACCGCAGGCTGCAGCGCCGCGGCCTTATTTTTGCCGTCTTGTCGGCCGCGGTCGAGATCGGCGTCTTGTGGCCGCTCGCCGCTCTCGAGAAGAGGAACGCGGCACGGGAGCGGCAGGAGGTCCACGCTGCCGCCACGGCGGCGACAGCGCGCCTGAAGGCGCTGCGGGAGGCGTGGCGCGCGGGACCGGGACCGGCCCGAGCGCCTTCCCCGGTATCCGACAAACCTTCGGAACTGACCGGGGCCGCGGCTGCGGCGCCGCCCGCGTCGGATCTCGCTACCGACGCCGTACGCCAACCGGCCGAGGCCGTCCCCGAGGCGGCTTTGCTCCGCCCCGCGCTGCCGGCTCTTTCGACGAGCGCAGCTCCCTCGCAACCGGTCGGGCGCGACGAGGGCGCCTCCGGTGCGTTTGAGGCTCTGGCGACAGCCGGTTTGCTTTCTGAGGTAGGGCATGCAGCGCCGCGTGAGGGACTGGGTGGCGCGGGCGAGCGCGCTGCCGTGCTGTGTTGCGTTGTCCTGCGGGCGTACAGAAGGTGGAGTTTGCTGAGAGAGCGCCAGCTGGCCGACTGCGTGGGGATCGAACCAGAAGCGTTTCGTCGAATGTTCATGGCCGAGTGGACGGTTCGCTTCGGCGAGCACGCGACCGCAAAAGCCGTGCGTGGGAAACGGAGTGAGATCTCCGGGGAAGCGAGGACGTTGCGCAAATCCGCCGCCTCCGAGGACCTCAGGACTTTGTGGGAAAGGATCCAGAAGGAAATTGAGACGGACAACGCTGATATCGATCGCCAGAAAGCAGAAAAGTCCAGAGAGAAGGGCAGTAAAGCTCATAGGAAATGAGCATGACAGCTCACCGAGAGCGAACTGCGGGCGCTGAACCGCGTAGATGACTGCAATAAGAAAAAACCAATCAATGCGACAGCAGACGCAGCGGCTCAGTGCTAGATTCGTTTACTGATTTTAATACATGCCTACCCTTTTTCTCACTCGAAATTTCTTTAGATGGTGCCCCAGGGGAATTTTGATTACGAGAGGAAGCTCTCGGGTCCGGCGGGGCTGAGGTGCATGCCATGGTACATTCGGACGAGAGCGCGGCGAGCGGGCCTGCCATGGAAACCGAGGGCGCCCAGATCTGGGACGCCATCCCAAACCTCACCGTGGCGTGGGCGAACGCGCAACGCCGCGGCGATCCAGAGGAAATCCGTCGAGCCGAGAGGGAGCTGCGCTTCTTCAGCCTGATGTACGGGTCGCTGACGCGCGACGATCCGGCGGTGACCACGGGCCGCAAGGCCATCCTGCGGGCGCTCTACGCCGAGAGCGCGGACGAGGCCCGCAACGTCGCACCCATGCTCGACACCGTCATCCGGCGCGAGGAGCGGGAGCAGGCCTCCTCCTGACTGTGATTACGCGGGGAATTTTGGCTCTGGCGCGAACTTGATACTGCTGGCGAATTCGATGTTGTCGGTTTGTTCGCCAACCAGCGGCCGACATGGCGAGGGCGCTCCGACCCTCGATTAATGCGCGATTGGCCCTTGGCCGAATTCGCCAGCAATATCAAGTTCGCGCCAGAGCCGAAGACGCCCTGACGCTCGCGGAGCGGACGGAGATCTGCCTACGTCATCTGCGCGAACAACCTGACCGGCCTTTCCCGGCCGCTGCTCGACCGTTGCGTCGTCGTGGAGGTTGCGGAATTATCGCCGGCTGAGCGCCATCGCGTGCTCGAGGACGTCGTGGCCGACATCGTGCTGGACTACACCGTGGTGCCGAGAACGTTGGATGCCGACTTCCTCGCCGCGCTCGACGGCGTCGGCCTGCGCCGGGCCAAGGCCGTGGTCACGGCCGCCCTCGCTGCGGCGCTCGCGGCCGGCCGCGACTGGCCCGACGCGGACGACCTACGCGCGGCGCTCGACCTTGTCGGCGGCGAGACCCCGTCTCTTCTCCGCCGGCCTGTCGGCTTCCTCCACTACTGACCCCGTCACATGCCGCTTCAGCCCGACCCGGTCCGCGCGTGTCGCGCCGGGCCCGGGACACCGCGACCCCGCGCCCACGGGCGAAAGAGTGTGGTGCGTGGACGGAGCCGGGGCGGACGAGGTCGGCCTGGCGGGTCGGAAAGAAGAGCAGAGGTGGGATGTGCCGGGGCAGGGGAGGCGGAGGAGCAGACTCCAGGGATAGCACGACGAAGACAGAATCCGACCGGTTCACCGGGCGCCCGGGTCGCTCCCGTGAACCGGTGCCCGAAGGGGCGGATCTCAACGCGAAGGTGGCGAGGCGGGAGCCGAGGGCGTGTCCCCCATCGGGAGTGGAACAGGCAAGGATGGAACATAACATGAACAACATGAACGCACTTGGTCCGGGCGGAGCGGGCGGTCTCAGCGAGGCGGCATTGGCCGCCATCGCGGGCTTTGCGCGGCTCGGCGACGCCGATCGCGCGACGGCGCTGCGGATGCTCGGGATCCGGCGCGGCACGCGGGTGTGGACGCCGCGCGCACTCGATGCCGTCCCGACCCTGACCGGGCTTGTCGAGGAGCGCGATCGCGAGGCGATCTACGGGTCGGCGGCGTGGGCGTCCCTGTACCGGCCGGGCCGGACGGTCGTCGCTTATGTGCTGCAGGCGCGCGGTCTGGCGGACCTTTCGGCGGCCCTCGAGGGCCTGAGCCTGGTCAAGGCCGGCACCGCCGCGAAGGAGAACGTGACGCGGCGCATCGCCGACCTCGGCGCCGATGAATATGGCGCATGGCACCGTGGCGGTCGCCGGTACGAGCACGCCTCCGGCTTCGCGGCCTTCTTGCCCGCGCCCCGGCTTCAGTTGGCGCCGCAACATCCTCTCAGTCCCGTGCGGCTCTGCGGGGTCGGGATCGAGATCGTCCTGCCGGCAGGTACCAGTGACGAGGCGTTCGAGGCGGACTTCAACCGTCGCGTGAACCCGCTGCGTCTTCACGTCTTCGCCGGCAGCGAGGCGGGACATGCGCTGTGCGCCCGCACCGGCCTGCACGCGACCGCGCTGCATCGGTTCTACAAAATTCGCGGACCGTTCAAGGCCGCGACCGAGATCACCTTGATGCGGCCGCAGGCCGACGTCGGCGCCCTCGCACGGCTCTGTGCCGATATCGTGATCGATGTGGTGCTCGGACTGGCGGCGAAGAGGCCGAGCCGGTGAGCGCCGCGATCAGCCGGACCCGGCCGCCCGTGCAGGCTCCAACGCCGGCGCCTCGTGCGTCACCGCTGAACCAGGGCAGCGCCGCCTCGCTATCGGGGCCCGTGCCCGAGGATGCAGTCCCGCTCGGCGAGCTCCTGCGGCAGGCAGTCCGCGCCGTGCGGACCGGCCTGCCGGACGCCGTCTGGGTCGTGGCCGCCGTGGCGGCGATCAAGCCGGCGCGCTGCGGCCACTCGGTCGAGCTCGTTGAGCCGGACGTGGTCCGCGCCGAGGCCGGGGGGCTGCGCGCCTACCTGCCGGACGCCGTGGTCGCGGCGCTGCGGCAGGTAGGCGTGCAGGCGATCCCCGTGGCGGATCTCGCCGGCATGACGGTCGTGGTCCGTGTCACGGTCGAGTTCCACCCGCGATGGGGCCTGTCGGGGCGCATCCTCGCCCTCGGGCCCGGGATCGAGGCCTCGCTTGCCAAGCGCGCCATCGAAGCGACGATCGCCCGCCTTCAACGCGAGGGCACTTTCCACCTTCAGCGACGACTGCCGGCGCCGCGCGACGTGACCTGCGTGACCGTGGTGCATCCGCCCGCCGCCGCCGGCTGGGCCGACATCGCCGGCGAGCTTGCGCGCTGGGTAGCAGCGGGGCTCCTCACGGTGAGGTCCCTGCCGGTGCGGTTCGAGGGTCCGGCGGCTGCGGCCGGGATCGCGGCCGCAGTGGTCCGTGCCGCGGCGTCCATCGACGGTTCCGCGCCCGACGTCGTGCTGCTTGTGCGGGGTGGGGGCGCAGCCGCTTCCCTGGGAGCGCTGGACGATGAGGCGCTGGCGCGGGCCATCGCTGCCGCGCCGGTGCCGGTCATTGTCGGAATCGCTCATGCCTCCGATGCCAAGACGATCGCGGACCGAGTGGCGCGGCGGTCCGTGGACACGCCCAGCAAGGTCTTGGGCGTGGTGCGCGAGATGATGGTCGCACCGGCCCGGCGAGCGCGGGCCGACCATGCGGCCGTCCTGGCCGCGGTGGCGGCCGGTGTCGAACGCGCCATGCCGCAGCTTGCGACGTTGGAACGGCGTCTCACGGCCGATGCGCTGCGCCGGGTCGTCGCCGCCTCGGAGCGCCTGGAGGGCGGCTGGGGAGCGGTGCGCGAGGCGGCCGAGGCGGGCCGCGGGCAGCTGGCGCGGTTGGACGACACGCTCCACCGGCTCGCGGCCGGCATCAGGGAACGATCGCCCCTCCTCATCGGCCGGACGGCAGCCGAACTCGCCGCGCTGATGGACGCCGTCCGGGCCCGGGCACGAGGGGCCTGCGAGGGGGCTGACGACGGCGCCCGTCAGCTTGCCACAGTCTGCGTCCGCGCCTCGGCCATCGTCGACACGGCGGCCGCGGGGCTCGCGACACTCGGTCGGACCGCATCCACGGCCGCAGGGACACGGTTCGACCGGGCCGCCGCGGACCTGGATGTGCTCGCCCGGACGGTCCGGGAACGCGGACAGGGGATCGCCGCCCAAGTCGATGAAGGCGCCCGCGTTCTCGCCGTCATCAAGGCCGCGGTCGCCGAAACGCTCCGCGCCCAGGATGCCGCCGTCGCGCGGCTGCGCGACACGGTCGAGGCCGCCGTCGACCGACGTGTCGATGCGGCCGCGGCTGCCCTGGACCGTGCGTTGGCAGTACTCGATGGCGCCGACCCGGCCCGTGTCCTGCGCCTGGGCTACGCGCTGGTGACGGACGCAACGGGACATGCCGTCACCTCGGTCGCGGCCGCCCAGGCGGCTGCGACTCCCCTGGCCCTGACCTTCGCCGACGGCACCATCGCCGTAGTGCTCAGCCAACCTCAACCCAAACCCCAACCCGAAACGCCTGGAGACAGACCATGACCGTGAAAACCAATGTCCCCGCCGCGACCGAAACCTACGCGGCCGCGTACAGCCGCCTCGCAGCGATCGCCGACCGACTGAAATCCGCCAGCGCCGCCGCGAGCATCGACGAGCTCGTGTCAGACCTTAGAGCCGTTGCCCTTCGGGCTGAGTCGGCCGGGGTAGCGCCTAGGCCCGTGCTGTGATTCCATGGTCGCCGGATCACGGAGGAGCAGCATGGCCCGAGCCCTGTCGCTGGACCTGCGCGAGCGG
>JAABUY010007482.1_pt1 | contig 10366 bp, 19 predicted proteins | sample 5560271 | NCBI WGS metagenome assembly JAABUY01 (sample SAMN10711886, study PRJNA513374) | rock metagenome | isolation source: Antarctica rocks | place: Antarctica: Victoria Land, University Valley
GCTGCGGCACGCCGCGGCGCAGCACCGCGTGGCACCTCATGTGCGCAGGGCACAGGCGATGGTCCAGGTGGTAAGCTTTGACGAGCGGCTCGGCGCAGCCCGCCACGCCGCACATGAGAGGGCGGTTACATGGGCGCCGACCGTTCACTTCTCTGTCATACCACTCCTCCAGCACGGGCAACGCGTCGTGGCTGCGCGACGCCATGCCACCTGCGTGCCAGCATGCAAGTGAGACAAGCGCGCCGCGGGCTGCATGCCCCTCAGTGCTCGTCAAGGCGCGCAGCAGAGGCCCGGCGCGCTCAGGCAAGCAGAGACTGCAGCCCAACTTCGCTCCTTAATCATCCAAGGGCCAGCAGCAGCGCACGGCAGCGAAATTGCTTTCCCCACCTGCACGCTGGTCGGAGCCAGCAGCACCGCCAGGCGCCGGAGCACCGTCCGCAGCGCTCGGGGCATACAACGAGCAAGGAGCTGAGCTAGACGCGTCAGCCGAATCATCGGCCGCCGCGCGGCTGCGCGAGCGGCTCGCTGCTGCGATGCCGGTGGCGCGCGCGCGCTCAGCGAGCGAGCGCACAGGCGCCCGCTGCATGCGCCCGTAGCCTTTGCGTTCTGCCGCTCTCTTGAGGCTGGCCGTGCAGGACCTGCCGCGGGGTCCGGTGCAAAGCGCTCAGCAGGGCAGGCAGGGTTTCAAGGCATGTCACAATGCCATTCCATGCAACCATTGCAATGTCTTCCGTTGCGATTGCAGAGGCATCCAACCATCCACTGCTTTCACATCAGTAAGAAAGGGCAGTCCTCTCACTTCAGTGCTCCAAGCCTCCTTGGCATGTGCATGCGCATGCCTTTTTCATGCGACAACAATCCCATCTACAGCACTTTGCTATACAGGGCGCACGAATTGCTAAATAAAGGATAGGTGCATCAGGCCTGGGGGTGACCAGAGCGCTCCCAGCGCGAGGCGGGCGCGCACTTCAGGCTGCCAGAGAAGGCCTCGAGCGCGTGATACGCGTGGCAGTTGCCACACCAGCGCTGCGGCACGCCGCCGCGCAGCACTGCGCGGCACTGGTAGTGCGCAGCGCACAGGCAGGCCTCCAGGTGGCAGAACTTGACGAGCTGTGCAGCGCAGCCCTCCACGCCGCACACGCAAGGGCCAAAAACTGAGCGCTTTCCGATGTATGCTCCATCATGCAGCACGGGCAGATCAGCAAGCTCGGGCGACGCCGTGCCGCCTGCGCGCCAGCGCGCCCGTGGGATCATGCACGGCACTGGCTTGAGCGGAGGTCATGAGAGCGCATAGCAGCGCCCTGGCATGCTGGTTAAGCGGTGACCCAGCGCAAAATTGCCGCCCGCGCCCTCCAGTGCACACGCCCTAGGGGCCAGCAGCACTCCAAGACATGGCAGCACGGCAGGCAGCAGGCCTGCTTGGCCACCTGCATGCAGGCCGGCGCCAGCCGTGCAGTCAGACTCGGACGCGCAGTCTTCGGACCCGGAGGTGTCTGAACCGGACGTCAGAGAAACATCGTCGGCCGCCGTGCGGCAGTGCAAGCGGGCCGCCGCTGCGTCGCCGACGCGGCGCACGCGCTCAGCGGGCACCGCCTCATGCTCGGAGAAGGCCAGCGCGGCGTCCGCGTCGCCGGCGGCGCGCCCGCGCCGGACCTGAGAAACGTCCAGGGAGGCCTGAGCAGGTTCACTCGGATGCGCTGCAGCTGCGGGCGCGGCTGCTGGGTGCGCATTGCCCCTGCGCATGGCCACGGCTGCCCAGGCCGCGCGCGCCTGACGCTCAGGTTGCGCCTTGAGACTCGCGGCCGCACTGGCGCTGCGCGCTCGATGCTTGCGGTTCGCCGCGCGCTGCGTCTTGAGGCTGGCTGCGCAGCTCCTGCCGCAACTGGGTGCGCCTTAATGAGGACCTAAAAATTTCTGCCATACGGAGTCATGCCTCTGACAACAGGGCACTGAAGCCAGGCGCAGTGAAACAACTTGCTACAAGCGCGGTTTAAAATGTGAAAGAGGCGGGTCGACCCTGCGGAAGCGCCAGACAAGCGCGCTGCAAGCGCGAGGCAGGCGCACACCTGCGGCTGCCAGAGAATGCTCCGAGCGCGTGGAAGCAGTGGCAGCGCTTACAAAAGCGCTGCCGCACGCCGCCGCGCAGCACTGCGGGGCACTTGATATGCGCGGCGCAAAGGCGGGCCTGTAAGTGACGCCTTGTGATGAGGTGCGCAGTGCAGCCCTCCACGCCGCACGCGTGGGGTCGTTTGCTTGTTACGTGCCACTCCTCAAGCACGGGCACGTCAGCGTGGCTGTGCGGCGCCATGCCATACGTGCGCCAGTGCACAGGCGAGCTGAAGCGCGCCGAGTGCTGCACTGCCTTGGAGGGCGTCAGGCGCACGGCAGAGGCCGGTGTGGTGTTGGCAGTGAGTACAGCGCGGACTGGGCTACCTGCGCCCCCGATGCCCCGCCACTCTTGAGAACGGAGAGGCATTGGTTTCAGCATGAGACGGGTAACGCAAGGCTGCGCTGAGCAGCTCAGGGCTGCGGACAGGCGCACCGGGTACAGGTTACTGTTCCAAGGGTAGAGGTGCATGTGCTGAGGGCGCTGGCCCTCTTGTGATGAAAGCGGAATGTCTTTCGCAGGGTAGCACAGGCCCTGCTCGCCAGGCGCGTCTGGCCGGCGGAGCGTACTTATGCGCGTTTGTTTGGACCAGGTCTTCAACTTGCTGAAACTTGTAGCCTAGGGGTAACAGAAAATGATTTCGTCTTAGCAGAAAGCAGAAATTGAGGGGCAACAGGCTTTATTTCGTCTTAAATCTCAAGGAAAGGCTAGGCACCTGAGGCCGACTTTGCCAAGGTCCAGACTTGCTCCAGCTGTACAGGAGGGTACATCTCTGCCTGAGCCAGCCTTACATACAACACAGGGTCGCACAGACACACAAACAAAAGCATGTCCCCTGGCAAGCATTGTTTGAAGCACTGCACATGGCGGCAGCCTGGCACTGTGCAAGGGCATGTGGTTGGCAGTTCCCACTCGCACCTATCACGCACCCTAACATGTGGCCAGGCGCTGCTTAAACACACGGCCAGGGCCGACCATCTCCGGCTGGCAAGAGCTGTCCGCTTGTATGGCTGATGCAACAAACCCACTTTCGCACGACCACAGATGTCGGCATGGCTGAGCCATGCAATCCATAATCACCGATTTTATGACCGCATGGCTAAGCCATGCAGGCCAGAGCCGCCCACCATGCAGCTGCCCGCGGCCGCTCCGGCTCGCAAGTGCGCAAGCTGCTGCAGCCTCGCACGGTGGCGCCCGTCCGCCGCGCATGCGCTCCATCAAGCAAGCCTGCGTGAGCGCCGCCGACACCCGGATCGCCGCGCTTGCATCCGACCAAGGTACCAGCGCGCCCCGCCAGCAGCGCAGGGACAGGCCGCCAGCGCTCAACGCGAGGAGGCTTGGCGCGGCAGCGGCTTGCCGCGGCGCGCGCGCTAGCCGCAGCAAGCTTTGAGGCAGCCGCGTTTGCCTCTCCCTTGCCAACACACAGCTTGCTCCGTCGCGCGCGTGGTCGCGGCCGCCGCCACCCAGCCGGCCTCACGCGCATCTAGATACCTCCTGCCGCCGCCGGGGCTGCCTCCGCCGTTGGCCGCTCGGCCTCGCCGCCTGTGCGCGCCGTGCGAGGTCTGCCCCGAGCCGCCACCCGTGGCCACATCGCGCCCGCACGCGCATAGAGCGGCGGCGGCACAGGGGTCGCTGAGCGCCCACGACCGCCGGACAATGTGTATGCTGGTCCTGTCTCCCGCGCACGTTCGCCGCGCTGGCCGCATGCCGGCATGCCTGTGCGCCCAACATCCGCAACGGGCGTGGCCACGCCAGGGCCAGTGCGTGCGCACCCGCAGGGCGCCCAGCGCCAGGGCGTCGCGCATGGCCGCCTCCCTCTCCTCGCGGCGCGCGCGGTCCAGCGCGGCCAGCCGCTGCTCGGCTGCCGCCTCCGCCTCGGCGCGCGCCTCGCGGCGCGCGCTTGGTGCACCTGGCCAGAGGGTACCTCTCAGTCAGCATAGCATGGCCCTTCATGGTGAGACAAGCTTGCGTCCAGCTGAGCTCCACCACCGCATGCCCCATGCTGCCACATGCAGAGCATGTGCAGCCGTCCCGCTCACGGTCTGTCACATACTTGCTCTGCAGAACCAGGCTCGGGCGTTGCAGCAACTGCTGCGCGTGCACAGCAGGCTGCGCGCCCGCTTGGCGAGCTCCGCGCGTTCGTGCGCCAGCGCCGCGGAAAAGCGCTGCTCGGCTGCCTTTACCTCATCGTGTGCCTCTGTGCGTGCGAGCAGCACCTAGGCGCACTGCCTCGGTCAGCAGCGCATGCGTATGTGAATGAGATAAGCGCCTGCCTTCACCGCTTCTCATGACCTCATCACATGCTCTCTGCTGTCACATGCATCACGTGTGCAGCCAAGGACCTCTCATCTGTCGCGCACTCATCTCTGCAAAGGCGGGCCAAGCCTGTGAACGGCCAAGTGCCGCACGTGCACGACAGGCTGCGTGCCTGCTTGACAAGCTCTGCACGCTCGAGCGCCAGTGCCGTGGCAAATTGCTGCTCGGCCGCTGCCTCCGCCTCGGCGCGCGCCTCAGTGCGCGCTTGGTGCACCTAGGCACATCTGCTTCATGAAGAAGGCATCATGAGCAGGACGGGCGCTTCTACACTGCAGCTCATGTCCATCAGCATTGCCCATGCTGCCAGCGCATGGCATGCAAAGCGGCTCCACTCGCACTCGCTTGCACAAACAGTGCAACAGTGCAAGGGAGGCCATGGCAGTGCAGCAATATCCCTGTTGCCACGCATGTTCAGCCAGCTGCGCGCCTGCTTGTTGAACTCCACACGCTCGAGCGCCAGCGCCGCGGCAAAGCGCTGCTCGGCCGCTGCCTCCGCCTCAGCGCGCGTCTCCCCGCGCGCTTGTTCCACCTGGACAGGAATGCCCGATCAGCAAGGCGCGGCACGCTGTAGCGCACGCTTGCCGTGTCAGCCAAGCTCACCACGACATGCCCCATGCTGACCACATGCGTGGCACTAAACAATTGCCTCACTCTCTGCCGGGGGCGCAACGAACCGTGCGAGAGCAGGCTGCTGCACTGCAGCCATCCCCCGCACAAAGTCCTAAGCTGCGCGCCTGCTTCGCAAAGTCCGCGCGCTCAAGCGCCAGCGGCGCGGCATAGCGCGGGTCCGCGTTGTGCACGCTCAGACGGCGCGATGCCGCGCGCGCGTCTCCTCCCTCGTTGTCTACATCCATTGCCTCGCCAGCAGAGCGTGCCTCCGCCTCAGCCGCGCCCAGCGCCGCATGCGCGATGACAGCCTCGTCACTGTTGCGTGTCTCGTCCGCCGTGGTCCTGTGCCGCTTGCCGGGCCTGTCCTCGGACGGCGCTCCTCCGTCACAGGCGTTGCTCCCTGCCGCATCGCCCGCGGTCGCCCGCCGCTTGTTGGCCTCGCAGGACGCTTTGGCGGCCGGAGCTGCCGTGGCAGGGGCGGCATGCTCAGGGTCGGCAGCACTGCCGCCAGCGCTACCTGAGGCCCGCCCAAACAGCTTGGATTGAAGCGAGGCTCTCACTGGAATTGCAGCCATGAGAAGGCACAGTGAGTCGGGGCATGGCAGCGCTCTGAAAATCAAGAGCACTGCCAGGGACAGGCAGCATGCCCCACCTGCAGGCGGGCTCTTGCCAGACTCGGAAGCGCTGTCAAAATTACCGGGGGCGAGCGAGCCATCTGACATGTCCACATCATTTTCGCCTGCCATGCAGTGCCGCAAGATGGTTGCTGCCGGGTCACCGCCGTCGCGCGCGCGCTCAGCCAGCAGCCACATGGACGTTGACTCATGCTGTTCAGCATAGTGCGCCAGCGCAGCGCCTGCTGCTGCTGCGGCAGCGGCATCGCGCGCGCGTGCAGCGAGCGGCGACAGGGGCGCTGCCTCACGCTCTTCAGCAGGGTGCCCAGGCGCGTCGGCCGCGTCTCCTTCGGCGCGCCCGCGCTGCGCCTCTCGAGTGGCGCCCTGGGTGGCATGGGCGGGTGCAGCCACGGCCGCAGCTCCAGCTGCGAGCGCGGCTGCTGGGTGCGCACGGGCGCCTCTGCTCTCGGTGGGCCATGCGGCGGCCAGGCACGCTCGGCGCTCGCGCGCTGCCTTGCGCCTTGCCTCGCGGCTGGCCATGCACGCCCTGCCGCGGCACCCGAAGTATAGCTTAGAAACCCTAACGCACATGCGCAGTTTGCCTCTTGCACGCAGCAGGGCCTCTGCTCAAGCTGAATGGAGCGCCTGGCTATGTAGAGCGCACGAGTATACCTTTGTGGAGAAAAGTCAGACTGTGGGTGAGCACAGCGCTCAGCGCGCGGTAAGCAGGCGCTTACCTGCGGCTGCCGCTGAACGCCTCGAGCGCGTGAAACTTGCGGCAGAACGAACACCTGCGCTGCGGTACGTCGCCGTGCAGCACCGCAGGGCAATTGATGTGCGTAGCGCACAGGCGGAACTGCACATGGTTGGCTTTGACGAGCGGCTCGGCGCAGCCCGCCACGCCGCACATGCGAGGGCGGTGGCGTGGGCACTTGCCGCTCACTGCTCCGTCGTACCACTCCTCAAGCACTGGCAGCGCGTCGCGGCTACGCGACGCCATGCCACCTGCATGCCAGCATGCAAGTGAGACAAAGGCGCGCCACTGGCTGCATGCCCCTCGGTGTTCGTCAAGGCGCGCAGCAGAGGCCCGGCGCGCTCAGGCAGCAGAGACTGAAGCCCAGCTTTGCCGCTCTCCATGCCCTGAGGGCCAGCAGCACCGTATGGCCCAAGATCGCTTGCCCCACCTGCATGCAGGCCAGTGCCAGCAGTGCCGCCAGGCTCGGGGCCGCCATCCGCATTGGGGGCGTATGACGAGCCAGAAACTGATCCAGACGTGTCGGCTATATCATCGGCCGCTGCGCGGCTGCGCGAAGGGCTCGCTGTTGCACTGCTGATGTTGCGTGTGAAGTCAGCGGGCGACCGCACGGGCGCCCGCCGCTTGCGCATTTTGCGCTCGCGCTGTTTCTTGAGGCTGGTCATGCAGCTCCTGCCGCGGGTTTGGTGCAAAACATTCAGAGCAGGGCAGGCAAGCCTAACAAAGATATTATCACAATGCCATTCCCCGTTGCAAAGGTCCTCTCCATGCACTTCCCAAGGCTTGACCATCAATGGTATCACTGCTGTAATCGGAACGTGCTTTCCCCTGACTTTGGAGCGTGTGCAAGCGTGCAGACTCATGCATCTTTCATGCGATACTGATTGAGCCATCTTGAACACTGTGATATACAGACCGCACAAACTTGTCCACAAACAGGTACATCAGTCTTGGAGATGACAAGTGCTCTCCAACACGAGGCAGGCGCGCACCTTGCGATGGCAGAAAACGCTTCAAGCGTGTGAAAGGCTCCGCAACTTGTACACCAGCGCTGCGGCACACCGCCGCGCAGCACTGCGGGGCATTTGATGTGCGCAGCGCACAGACGGGCCAGGAAGTGTTTCTTTGTGACGAGCTGCAAGGCGCAGCCCTCCACGCCGCACGCGTGGGGTCGGTTGTGTGCTATGTGCCACTCCTCAAGCACAGGCATGTTGGCGTGGCTGCGCCGCGCCATGCCAAATGCCAGCGCACAGGTGAGCTGGAGCGCAGCGCGTGCTATACTGCCTTGGGGATCGGCAGGAGCACAGCAAAAGCCGGTGTGGTTGATTACAGTGGGTACAGCACGCTTCTGGGCCGCCTGCGCCCTCAGTGCCCCGCCAATCTTGAGATTGTGTGAGCCATTTGTTTTAGCGTGAGCGGGAAACGCAAGGCTGCGCTGAGCAGCCAAGGGCTGCGGACAGGCGCACCGGGTCAGGAAGATGTTTCAGAAGAGAGGGCACAAGTGCTGAGGGCGCTGGCGCTTCTGTGATGACAGCAAACTGTTTGGCGCAGGAGCTTTACTCCTCGGGAAAAAACACAGGTCCTGCTCGCCATGGCGACTATCCGGCGGATCGCCATAGCTGCAAGTGCTCGCACTTTGATTCAGATTCATTTTAGAATTACGTCTTTACTCGCTGCCTAGGGGTAACCGAATAAGCATGGGCCATGGCTGGGCACGTGTTAGATCACACTACGGATATTCACTACGCACTTGTTTGCTTCAGCTTCATCACCTCCCTGGCAACCGCATGTAAAGGCTGGGCGCCTGAGCAGCCTGACTTGGCCTAAAGCCCAGACTTGCTCCAGCTCTACAGGAGGGTGCGTCTCTGCCTGAGCTTCACTTACAGACACTGGTCGCAAAGGTCGCACTGACAGACATGAGAATGCCCCTAGCAAGCGTTCCTTCAAGCAGTGCTAATGGTGGCAGCCGTGCACTGTGCAAGATCAGATAACATGTAGTTGGCAGTTGCCGCTTGCACCTCTTGTGCACTTAGCACGTGGCCAGGCGCGGGGGGGCTGAACCCTCCAGTTGATAAGAGCTGGTTGATAGTACTCAGAAACACGCTGACACTTATGACTGACATACGAAAAGCTCACAAATGCAGAACCCACAGGTAACTGCATGGCTGAGCCATGCAAGCCCCACTCCTCCCTCCACAGACGACCGCATCCGCCTTGCATGCTGGCAGGCCAGAGCCGTCCACCATGCACCCGCAGCCGCTCCAGCTCGCAAGTGCGCGCAAGCTGCTGCAGTCCCGCATCGCGGCGCCCAGGCCGTCCGCGCATGCGCTCCGCCCAACGCGCCTCCGCGCGCGCCGCGCGCGCCCGCCGCACATACATCTGACCGGGTGGCCGGCGCGGCCCGCCAGCAGCGCAGGGACAGGCCGCCAGCGCTCAATGCCGCAACCTGCAAGGCAGCTGCGTCCGCCCCGCCCTTGCCGACACACAGCCTACACACAGACCACAGCTCCGCCGCGCGCGCGATCGCGGCCGCCGCCACCCAGCCGGCCTCACACGCGTCTAGACAGCTGCGGAGGCCGCCGGGCCTGCCCCCGCCGTCGGCCGCTCGGCCTTGCCGCCTGTGCTAGCCGAGTCAGCTCTGCCCCGAGCCTCCACCCTTGGCCACATTGGCCTCGAGCGCATGAAACTTGCGGCAGTATGAACACCAGCGCTGCGGCACGCCGCGGCGCAGCACCGCTGGGCACTTGATGTGCACAGGGCACAGGTGGTACTTCAGGTGGTTGGCTTTCGTGAGCGGCTCCGCGCAGCCCGCCACGCCGCACATGCGAGGGCGGTTGCATGGGCGCTGGCCGCTCACTGCTCCGTCAAATCACTGCTCGAGCACGGGCAGCGCGTCGCGGCTGCATGACGCCATGCCACCTGCGTGCCAGCGTGCAAGTGAGGACAAAGCGCGCCACTGGCTGCTTGCCCTTCGGTGTTCGTCAAGGCGCGCAGCAGAGCCCGGCGCGCTCAGGCAGCAGAGGCTACAGCCCAAAGTTCCCGCCCTCCATGCCCTGAGAGCCAGCAGCACCGCTCGGAAGCAACTTGGCTTGCCCCACCTGCACGCGGGCCGTTGCCGGCAGCGCCGCCAGGCTCGGGAGCGCCGTCCGCAGTGCTGGAGGCGTATGACGAGCCAGAAGCTGAGCCAGACGTGTCAGCCACATCATCGTCCGCCACGCGGCTGCCCGAGCGGCTCAATGCTGCACTGCTGATGTTGCGCGGGGCCTCAGCGGGTGACCGCATGGGCGCCTGCCGCTTGCGCTTGACGCGCTCGCTCCTTGCCTTGAGGCTGGCCATGCAGGACCTGCCGCGGGGTTCAATGCGCATTGGGCAGGAACCTTGTGTGAGCGCGCATGCGAATTGTGCACCTTGCACGCAGCAGAGCGCTCTGTTCAATCTGAATGAACACCTTGCTATGTGGAGCACACGACTAAACGTTTGCAGAGGATAGGCGGTCTGTGGGTGAGCACAGCGCTCCCAGCGTGAGGCAGGCGCGTACCTGCGGCTGCCGCTGAATGCCTGGAGCGCATGAAACTTGTGGCAGGTCCCACACCAGCGCTGCAGCACGCCGCGGCGCAGCACCGTGGGGCACTTGATGTGCGCAGCGCACAGGTGATACTTCTGGTGACCAGCTTTGACGAGCGGCTCAGCGCAGCCCACCACGCCGCATGCGCGAGGGCGGTTGCATGGGCGCTCGCCGCTCACTGGTCCGTCGTACCACTCCTCGAGCACGGGCAGCGCGTCGCGGCTGCGCGCCGCCATGCCACCTGCGTGCTAGCGTGCAAATGAGGCAAAGCGCGCCACTGGCTGCATGCCCCTCGGTGTTTGTCAATGCGCACAGCAGAGGCCCGGCGCGCTCAGGCAGCACAGACCCCCCTATTGCCTGAGCTCCGTCCACGAGGCCCGGAGGAGGGCCGGCAGCACTAA
>JAABUY010007490.1_pt1 | contig 10358 bp, 13 predicted proteins | sample 5560271 | NCBI WGS metagenome assembly JAABUY01 (sample SAMN10711886, study PRJNA513374) | rock metagenome | isolation source: Antarctica rocks | place: Antarctica: Victoria Land, University Valley
GCGGGAGAGGGGCCGGGGGTGAGGGGTTTTCGCCCCACAAAGGGGGTTTCTGCATAACCTACTATTGGGCAGCAACAGGTTGCACAGCTACCCTTCCGTCTACGTGCCAGGCGCAGGGACTGGTGGACGCGGCGCGTGTGTGCCCCGCGGATAGACATGAGGCACACCTCGTGTGCAACAAGCTTTTGCCCAATACAGGATATGCAGAAACCCCCACAAACGCATAGATAGACGGAGGAGACGCCTTCATGATGCCCTCGGTCGCCGAAGCCTCGCGGGGCGCCGCCGGGTCCGCAGCGGTGCTGGCCCGCCACGCCCGGCGCCGGCGTTACCTCATCGCCTACCTATTCATCCTGCCGACATTCGTCGTGCTGGGCTATTTCACCTACTACCCCGCGTTCACGGCGCTGGCGGGCGCGTTCACCTCCTGGGACGGCTTCAACTCGCCGACCTTCGTCGGCCTCGACAACTTCAAGGCCATCGTGACGGACCCCACAATGCAAACGGCCGCCGTGAACAACCTCATCTGGGCCGCCTTTGGGATCGCCCTGTCGGTTATCCCGGCGTTCGTCGTGGCGGAGTTGATCTTCCACGTCAAGCGGGCGCGGCTGAAATATGTGTACCGCACCTTGTTCATCGTGCCCATTGTCGTGCCGTCTATCGTCAACATCCTGCTGTGGCGCTACATCTATGACGCGCACGGACTGCTCAACCTGTTCCTGCAGGCGCTGCATCTGCAGGACCCGACCAACCCGACACTCTGGATCGCCGACCCGCACATCGCTCTCTACGCGGTGGCGCTGCTGGGCTTCCCGTGGATCAACAGCTTCAATATGCTCATCTTCTACGCGGGCCTGCAGAATATCCCGTCCGAGGTGCTCGAAGCGGCCGGTCTCGACGGTGTATCGGGCATACGGCGGGTCTGGACGATGGACATACCGCTGGTGCTGTCGCAGTTCAGGCTGCTGCTGATCCTGGTCATCGTCAACACCATCTCTAACATCACCACGCCCCTCGTGATGACCAACGGCGGACCCGGCAACGCGACGGACGTGCCAGCGCTGGAGATGTACAACAACGCCGTCAACGGCCGGTTCGGGTACAGCATGGCCATCTCATTCTTGCTGTTCCTCGTCGTCCTGGCCCTGACCGTCCTCAACAACCGCTTCATCAGGCCGTCGGACGAGAAGGCGAGGGTGGCATGAGCAGCGCAGCGGAAGCGCGGAGCAAAGCGCCGCGCGTCGCGCATAGGGAGCGCGGCCGATGACGAATCGAGAAGCGTTGATACAGGGTCGCGCGGCGCGAGGCGGCGCCCCGACCTTGACCGGTGGTGGCGGAGGACAGGGAAGACCGCGACGGCTCAAGATGGCGTCGGTGCGCCACCTCATCCTGATCCTGCTCGTCGTCGCGGCCCTGTTCCCCATCTATTTCGTGCTGGTCAACTCGCTCAAGAACACGCTCGAGCTGGCGCGGAACCCCTGGCTGCTGCCCGCCGCCCCGCAGTGGGGTAACTTCTCCGCGGCCTGGGAAACCGTCGCGGGGCCGGCCGTCAACTCGTCCGTCGAGGTGCTCGCCAGCGTCGCGGGGACGCTGCTGCTCTCCTCGCTCAGCGCCTACGCCTTCGCCCTGCTGCGCTTCCCGGGGCGGCGCATCCTGTTCTCACTGGTGTTCGTGTTGCTGCTGATCCCCAGCTTCCTCACGCTCATCCCGCTGTACCTACAGATCAAAAAGATCGGCATCTCCGGCACGTACTGGGGGTTGATCCTGCCCAACATCGCCGCGGGGCAGGCCCTCTCCATCTTCGTGCTCAAAAGCTCGTTCGAGGGCATCGCCTCCGAGCTACTCGAGGCGGCGCAGATCGACGGGGCGGGGGATATACGCATCTACACCAGGATCGTCCTGCCCCTCTCGCTCCCCACGCTGGTCAGCGTCGCCATCATCAACGTGATACCCTTCTGGAACGACTACGTGCTGCCGCAGCTGATCTGGCAGGATACTGGCCTGAAGACGCTTACCATGGCGCTCGTCACCTTCCAGGGCAGCGCGCAGTCGCACCTCTCGCCCGACTTCGGCGCGCTGATGGCCTCCTACGCCATCGCCGCCGTCCCCTTGATCCTACTGTTCGGGTTCCTGATGCGCTACTATATTGAGGGGCTGTCCAGCGGGGCCGTGAAGCTGTAAGGAAAGCAATGATGATCACCCACGACTACGCCGACGTGAACGGCGTGCGCCTGCACTACGCGGCGGACGGCCTGGACAAAGCGGGCAAGCTGGTGCTATTCCTGCACGGCTTCCCCGAGTTCTGGTACGCCTGGAAGGACCAACTCGCCGCCTTTGGGCAGGACTACCGAGCCGTGGCCCCCGACCTACGCGGCTATAACCTGTCGTCGCGCCCGCAGGAGGTGACGGCCTACCGCATGTCGAGCCTCGTCGAGGACATACGCGCGCTCGCCGCGCACCTCGGCCACGGGGGAAACGAGCGCTTCGTCCTCGTCGGGCACGACTGGGGCGGCGCCGTGGCATGGGCGTTCGCGCTCGCCCACCCGGAGATGCTGGAGAAACTCGTCATCGTCAACGCGCCGCATCCAGCCATCTTCGCGCGTGAACTGCGACAGAACCCCGCGCAGCAGGAGGCCAGCCGCTATATGCTCGCCTTCCGCGCGCCCGACGCCGAGCGGGTCCTGTCCGCCGACGGCTATGCCGCGCTGCTTAAAGCCCTCACCGGCTGGGGGATACACCGCGCTTTCCTGACCGGCGAGGACCGCCGCGCCTACGTCGAGGCGTGGTCGCAGCCCGGCGCGCTGACGGGCGGCCTCAACTACTACCGCGTCTCCAGACTGCCGCCGCCGGAGGAGGGCGAGGCCGCGGAGAACACCGCGGCCGAGGCGGGACCGGCGCTCGATCCCGCGGCCATGGTCGTGCGCGTGCCGACGCTGGTGATCTGGGGCGAGCAGGATCGCGCGTTGCTCACCGGCAACCTGGAGGGGCTGGACCGCTTCGTCCCCGACCTGAGGGTGCGGCGCGTCCCCGACGCCTCGCACTGGGTCGTCCACGAGCAGCCGGAACTCGTCGAGTCGGCAATACGGGAGTTCATCGCATAGGTCGGTGGCCTACGACTCAGGTCGCAGGAAGTGCGCGCCACGATTGTGGTCGAGCCTGGCCCTGAAGAGACCATCACAATTATGGCGCGCCTCCCAGTCGCAGGCCGCGCGCGACAGGGAGGCGCCACGCCGTATAAAATGGGGCGGAGGAGGGTGGGATGTTCACCGAAGGCAGCGTCTACGATCCGCCGCGCGACGACGATGGCGTCAGATGCCTGGTCATGCGCACGTGGCCGCGCGGGGTCGCTTACGAGCGCGTCGACGTGTGGCTCAAGGAGCTGGGCCCGGCGGCCGATCAACTGCGTGGTCTGGAGAAAGGACAGATGAACTGGGCCACCTTCGCCGCCGCGTATATAGGGGTAGTACGCCCAAACCGCCGGAAATTCTGTCGTCCGAGTTCAGAGCCTGCCCCCATCGCGTTCCAGGCGATAAGAATCCCATCGCCGCTTGTACGGGAAACCTCTACCGTGTGGTTGGCGCATGGGAGCCCATAGCGACAGGGTTTTCCGCACCGTTTCTGTAGGGGCTGTAGAGAGGGCACAAACGTCTGTCGCTCGCCTGTCGCCAAACAAGTGTTTTCCGACACTGCTGGATCAGCCACACGCAGGACGATAGCGTCCACTCCCGGGCACGCGACGTTCTACGTGAGCGTGACAGAATTTTCGGCGGTTTGGGCTTACACCCCCTGCTTACCACCCTTCACGGTTTCATGCTCAGCGCAGGCCCGCGGCGGGTACGCGTAGAGCGTCAGGGTGCGGCCGCCTACGGCTGTGCGGGCGTGTGCCCACATACCCGGGGCGGCGTCGATGTGGAGGCCCTCGCCGCCGTTGCTCACGCGGTCGGGGTGGGTGCAGGTGACGCCCGCGCGGAAACGACAGTCGATGCACAGGTCCATGATGCCGGGGAACGGCGCGCGGCGCGGGATGCGCCTGTAGACGCGTGGGTGTGGGGTAATCAAGCGCTTGCTACAGGTCGTGCAGAGCATGACCGCGATGGACTCGGGCTCGTCGCGGCTGTCGTGCTCCTGCCAGCCGTACACGCCGGGCGGTGGCTCTAGCTCGGCCTTCACGCGTCGGAACGAGTCGTTGGCCGTGGCCGGCACCTCGCCCGGTTCATCCCCCGTCGCCGGCGTCGCCTCGTCCAAGGCCTCCGGTGGCCGCTCCGAGCCGCATGACTGGCAGAACCGGGGGTGCTTCGGCCCCCCGAGCGTTTCGGAGAGCCGCGGCCACGTCGCAGCCGGGCCGTAGCGTGCCTCGGCCTCTTTGGTCCGCTCCTCCTTCCACTGCCGGTCGCGCTCGGCGCTCTCCCGGCGGTATCCCTCCAGGAATCGGTCGCGCGCGTCGTCCTTGTCCGCAGCCCCACCCTGACCTGCTGTGCCCATCGCGGGAGCTTGCTCCGCCGCCGACTTCTTTCCCCGCAAGCGCGCGAAAAGGTTACGCATCGTCGCCCCCCTCTTCGGTCCCGTCCGTCGCGACGACAGGCGGCGCCAGCGCCGGCCCCAGGTCGAACTCCAACAGCGGGAGCCCGGTCTGCGCGTCGAACGCCGTGGTGACCCGCAGCAGCCCGCGCCGGCGCAGCGCCTCCACGTACCGCATGAACTGCGGCACGCTCATCCCGGCTCGCCCCGCGACCTCGACCTGCTCGGCGAGGCTCAGTTGCCGGCGCAGCGTCAGCCCTGTCAGCGCGAGCTCGCCGGCCGGGTCGCGGCTATCCATCGGAGTTTGCATGGGCACTCCCCTCCCCCGCTACTTTCCCCTAGCGTCATCCGTCCGAGTCGTTCGGCGCAACACCCCCTCCACAGTCGCAACGCACCAGCATAGTGCGCGGCGCGATTAACATTATGTCGAATAGCGCCTCCCGCACGATTGCCGATAGGTGCGCGGATGGTTGTGCGCCTACGTCCGTGAGCCCTCCTGTCGTTCTCGGTACGCGGTGATGAGCTGCACGACCAACTTGTTCATCGTCATGCCGCGGTCCAGGGCGTCACGCCGCAGCCAGCGCAGCAGCGCCGGGGACATGTAGAGCGACGTGTGCGCCGATTTCTCCTGTTCGGCGCCGTCACGCTTTGACGCTACAGCGTCATCATGCTGTAGCGTCGCAGCGTCATCGCGCTGTAACGCTACAGCGTCATCGCGTTGTGACGCTATAATGTCATGACGCTGTGGCGCTACAGCGTCATTCTGACGGCTGCCTATCTCTCCGCGCTTGGCCCGGTCGAACGGGCTGGCAAACTCCGTCCCCTTGCTCATGCCGTCACCTCCACCCGCCCGCCGACGATCGCGGCGGCCACCGCCCGGACATCGACGGCCGCCTTACTCGCCGGGTCGTACTCGAAGATGGTCTGATGGAGCGACTGCGCGCGCGCCACGGCGCTATCGGTGCGCACGGCCGGCAATATCTTCTCCCCGAACTCCTTAGTCAGCTCGTCGAGGTAGGACAGGTGCATCTTGATGCGTCGGTCAAGCTTGAAGGGGACGATGCCCGCCATGCGCAGCGTGTGCCCGACGAGGGCGCCGTCCAGCTTGTCGAACATCTGGAGGAGGCCCTCGATGGAGAAGGACGCCAGCTCGCACGGTATCAGCATCTCCTCGCTCGCCAGCAGCACGGTCTCCGTCACCGCGGAGTACGACGGCGAGTGGTCGAAGAGCACCACATCGACGCCGCGCACCTCCTCCATCGCTTGACGTACCATGTAGTAGCCGCGCAAGCCGCCTGCGGCCACACGCTTGGCCGCCTCGTCAAGGTTCCCATCGGCCGGCACGATCCGCAGGTTCTCGCGGGCCGGGTGGATCGCATCGACCAGGGACGCCCGGCCCATCAGGACATCGGTGAGCGTCGGCGTCCGCCGCTCGGGGAGGAGCGTGCTTGCGTTCGCTTGCAGGTCGCAATCAACGACGAGGACCGACACGCCGGCCATGGCAAGGGCATGGCCAAGGTTTATAGCCAGCGTACTCTTACCCACGCCCCCCTTGAAGTTGAGGATACTTATCGTTCTCATCACGCCTCCATGACGCTACGACGCTATAACGTCACGACGCTTTAACGCTGTGACGCCACAAGATCACGGCGCTACGCCGCTACAACATTATAACGCTGTAGCGTCATAAGCGGCGATGGTGGGCATATGCTTTTCCTCTCGGTTTTCCGGCTTTCTCCCGGCCCTTGGGGCCGGCCCTGTGTCGCCGCGCCATCACAGGCACGACGACTATAGCATCATGACACCATACCCTTATGGCGCTATAGCGCTATACCGCTATAGCGCCATGACGCTAGTGCGAAGCGGGAGGTGTTGGGAGCGCGGCCCTCGACACAGGGCCGCCCGGGGCGTGGGGGAAATCAGCCGCCTCACCTTTCCCGCACACGCGCGTTTCCGGGATCGAGCCTCTACGCGCGCGATGCCAGGTCGCGGTCGGTGGAACCTTGCCGCTCCCGCTCCTCGTCCCAGGCGGCCAGCCCCGCCGCGAACTGGAACGACGCGGAGGCCATAAGCGCGCCCGCGAAAATGAATCCTCCCGCGTCGTGCAGGTCCGGGTCCGTGCAGGCGACCACGAGCCCGTAGCCGGCCAGGAGTACGCCGCCCACGAGCAGCAGCACGAGGAGCGCGCGATAGACCCACGCCCCACGCGCGGTCTTCGGCTTCATGCCCTGCTGGAAGGCGTGCATCTCGGGGTAGAGCAGCGCGTGCTCCTCCGGCGTGGCCGTCGTCGCCCGGCGCTCTCGCTCGGCCGGCGTGAGGTCCTTGTACGGGACCGCAGCCGGGATCGCGTCGAGCGTCGGCGCGACCGACAGGGGCGCGCGGCGGCGGGCGAAACGCCGGTGCTCGCGTTTCCATCGTTCCTCGGCGCGGGTCCACCGCTCCTGGCGCGTGAGGAGCACGGTGATGGGCGGGGTAGGGAGGCGCGGCATACGGACTTACCCTTTGAAGCGCAGGTTGACAGCCAGGTTCACTAACAAGACCAGGCACATGACGATGAGGTAGAACACGAGCGTTGCGATGTTGCTCCACGGTGCGGTGGTCAGAATGGCGACGCCCAGGAGCGCCGGACACAACACGAGCGAGACCAGCGCGAGCTTGAGCCGCCACTGCGCCGAGCGCAGCGCCTGCGACTCGGGGCGCGCGGGCGTCCGGGCCGCGCCGCCCAGCACCTCTTGGAGCACCGCGTCGCGCATCTCCAGGGACAGTTGCCCCTTGAGCCGCTCCATGAACGCGTCGACGAAATGGTCGTCGTACTCCGTGCCAAGCCCGCGGCGCGCGGCCAGGGTTGTTTTCAACTCGTTCTTGATCTCATCGGACGTGACCGTTGCGGGCATGGCGCTGCACTCCTCGGGTGGATCGTGGATGGCGATAAAAGGATGCCTCTATTGTAGTGGACACGCGCCTCTAGGGTCGCCCCGTGGGGACGGGGAAGTGCAGCTTCTCGACGGCCTTGCGCTTGGAGGCCTCGCCGCGGCGGTCGTAGCGCGCCGTCGTCGTCACGTTGGCGTGCCCAGCGAGCTGCTGCACCGTCGAGATATCCACCTGGGCTTCGAGCAGATCGGACACGAACGAGCGGCGTAGGTCATGAGGTGATGCGTGCTCGATCTTAGCCTCGGCCGCGCGCCGGGCCAGCGCCGTGTAGACCGCGCCCGGCGTGATGCCCTCGCCCCGGATGCGGCCGCCCTTGTTGACGGGCAGGAAGAGCCGGCCGGGACGGTCGCCCCGCACGCGGAGCCAGGCGTCCACGGCGACGGCCGCGCTCGGCTCCAACGGCACCACCCGGTCCTTGTTACCCTTGCCACTCTTGACTGTGAGCGTGGGGGGGTCGGGGGTATAATGCTCAACTTTTAGGGCAGCCAGCTCGGCGCGGCGCAGACCGCCGACGTAGAGACAGGCCAGCATCGCCGCGTCGCGCGTTCCGGCCGGCGTCTTGTCGCGGGCGCACGCCTCGACGAGCGCCGTCAACTCGCCCGCGCGGACGTGCCGGCCGGGCGGTAGGCGCACCCCCTTGTGCGGCTTGACCTCGGTGATGCGCCGGTATTCCTCGTCGGTCATCATGCTGAAGTCGCGGGCCTGGCGCGCGATCCCGCGCAGGACCGCGAGCGTGAGGTTGACCGTCGCCGGCGCGGCCTCGGCCTTGACGAGTTTGGCCTTGATGAAGGCGACGTGATGGGCGCGGAGTTGGCCCCAGGGCAGCGCCGCGTAGTCAGGGACCTCGACGAGCCGCGCCACGGCCCGGAGGCGCTTAATGGCCGTCGCCTGGCTCGCCGCGCTGGTCAGGCCGTCGAGGTAGGCCCGCATCGGGTCGCGGAGCGGCGCCTGCATGGCCACGGCCTGGTCGAGCGCGCCCCAAAGCACTGGCGACCCCGGTTCACTCATCATGACCGCCCTGCTGTTTCGCACGTACAGGCGCCACGACAATAAAAGGGGACGGTCGCCCCGCCTGGTTCTCATAGTTCTCAACGAGATCAAACGGCGACTCGTGCTGCATTGACGCGCAGAACTCGTCGATAAACTCTCGGCTCGATGCCACCGCCCACGCCGCGCAGTTCCCGCTCAAGTACGTGAACGGGAATGTCGGCCTGCTGTCCAAGTAGGTGCGCCCGATCCCCTTACTGCGCAGAGCCTTCTCCAACTCGCTCGGTCCCGCCACGGGGACGCCGGTGATGTCCGACTCGACGACAACAGAGCCACCGGTGTAGTGAGTCAGCAAGTTGCGTAGTTTTATCAGATCGTCGGTGTTTTTCCATGAACGCATGTCCTGGAGCCCTTTACCAACACATTCGAGAGCGACCCTCACTTTCTCGCGCATCCTAGACCCTTCGAGGACCCGCCAGAGCACCGCGAGGTTTCGGTCAATCGGAGACTGCTCCCGTTCGTTCTTCTCGCGTGCAGTGACGAAGACTTCGGACACCGCCGCGTCCATGGCGGCCGTCGCCGCGAGGACGGCCCCGATGACGCAGGCCGTGTATTCAGTTAGGGTTATATCCTCAGTGCGGAAGGGGGCCTGCTCGATAGCGAGGGCTCGTCGCGCCTGGAAAGCCGCCGACCGCATATGCGTCTGAGAGAAGTAGTTGCGCCACTCGACACTCCGACCAGCAAAGCGGATCGTGACGGAATCGATCCCTTCCCCACCATCGGTTTTCATGCCATCCAACATCCTCTACTTGACATATTATAGTAGGCGATAAGGGAACTTACCGATAGCTATTCGTGGAGACAAAAAAAGGCCTGCGCGGTTGCCCCGCGTTAGCCTAACTTCTTACATTATAGCAGGTCCCACATTGGTCTGTGTTGCCAAGAAGGTTGTCAGGGCAGGGTCTGTGAAAAGTCGGTGGGGAGGGGGATGGTCGGCCGGTGGTAGGGTTACGGGTGTCAAACCAACCAGACCATCACGAGGAGACCATCCCTTATGCAGGATACGCCCGTACCGTCTTTTTTCGCCGACCTGAGCGCCCAGGAGCGCGCCCACTTGTTCACCGACGCGCACTTGCGCACGCTCCAGGCGGCTTTCGCCGCGATCCCCGACCCGCGCAAGCAGCGCGGACAACGCTACGATCTGCCCTTCTTGTTGATCTGTTTGGTGGCCGCGCTCTTGGGGTCTCAACATTTAAGCCGGGATAATCCCCGCTAACAAACGTCATTTTCGTCACATTGAAGGCCGACAACTGCCAGTAGCGTCGACTCGTCGCAGAACACTCGTCGTAGAATCATGGTTCTACGACGAGAAGGTTTCAAGATAGGGCTGGTAAGACCTCTGAGGGCCAGGATCCGGGCACGTTCGGCCCCAAAACTTGTCGCGGAATGATCCATGACTCCAAGTTAGCCCGCATTCCAGTGATCGACATGCCGCTTAACGGGTATTTTCCCGGTTTTGTTGTAGAGAGGCCAGGATGGCGCAGCGAACGTGACGTTAGGCGCACCGAACGTGACGCCTTACAGGGAGGCCGATCATGCGGCGTCCCGCCACATAGGAATACCTACTCCTGTCAGGGGCGGTGCGGGGGAGCTTCCGCAGACGGGTCGGGGACGGCACGCATTCACTATTTTGTCCGAATTTTAGGTAATAGTACTACCTGCGGATACCGTGCGTCCCACACGCGCCCCCCGTCCGTCGTCCGGAACACTGTGGTTGGGCCACCGGCTGCAGTCTTGCGTAACGCGAATGCGACGGCGCCTCCAGTTGGGTCAAGTACTGTATCTTGCTGAAAGCGGATGTTGGACGACATCGTCGCCCAGTGTCGCCCTTCATCGCGCGTGGTGTAGAGCACACCGGCGCC
>JAABUY010007491.1_pt1 | contig 10358 bp, 6 predicted proteins | sample 5560271 | NCBI WGS metagenome assembly JAABUY01 (sample SAMN10711886, study PRJNA513374) | rock metagenome | isolation source: Antarctica rocks | place: Antarctica: Victoria Land, University Valley
ACTGACCGCTTGACGGTCCTATATGGAGTTCGGTATACCCGACTCCTCTCGTTCCCGCAACCGGAGGCTTTGACGATGACCCGTACGCTCTCACCGCGTACATCTCGTCGGTCTGAGGCGCAGCCTCGCTAGATGTTAGTGTAGCATCCCGACAGGAGCGGCGACGACTGGCGCCGTTATTGCATTGGTTTGACAAGGTAGCTGCTAGTCGTGCCCTAACCTGTCGGGTACGGCGACACGCGTACACCGGTTCGGCCGTCTATCGGAACAGGGACGTGGCGTTCCAGTGAATCACGAAGACAGGGTATCTGCGCAAAAGGAGCGGACCCATGAACCCAAGCAACTACGAGGCTATCCATCCCGGCGCCCGCGTCAAGGCCGGCGACACGACGATTGGGACCGTCGAGCGGCTGGAGGGCGCGGACCAGGGCGGCCAGCCCGACCACATGATCGTGCGCGCGCAGGACGGCCAGCAAAGCTACAGCATCCCGCTGCTGTTGGTCGCCGAAGTGGGTCAAGGCACGTTCAACAACGCCGTGCAACTCAGTGTCGCGCCCGCTGACCTCACGCACTATCAGGCCGCGCCTATGGAGACGACGGGGACGGCCACGCCGAGCGGCGAGTGGTCGGGAGCCGATGATGATACGCTGACTATCCCCCTCGCGGCTGAGGAACTCGTCGCCGAGAAGCAGCCTATCGTTTTGGGCAAGATACGCGTCCACAAAGGTGTCGAGACGGTACAGCAAAACATGACAGTACCCGTCTACCACGAGGAGGCGATCGTCGAGCACATTCCCGTCGATCAGTATGACGCTAACGCGCCGACCGGACCCAACGACCTGATCATCCCCGTTACTGAGGAGCAGATCGTGGTGGAAAAGCGCACGGTCGTCAAAGAGTACATCCGCATCCGCAAAAACATCGTGACCCAGGAGCAGCACATCAGCGACACGGTGCGCCGCGAGTTCGTCGAGCTGACCGAACAGCGCCAGGGCCCGGCCGAGTTAACCCTGTTGCACTACGATCAGGGCGATGGGACGACGGCGCCCACGACAGCGAACGCAGTCGCGGCGCCCGTGGCTGATACCGCCCGTTAAGCGTATCGTTCCGCGTGGTACGCGTTATGCACTAGCAGACGATAGGCGTCGATTGTAGGTGAACAAGCGAACGATTCGCCATCGACATGACCTACCGATGGATGGCCCAAAAGTGGAAATGGAAAGGGAGTAAGCAGATGACCAACGATATCGCAGAAGGCATGACTGTCTATGACGCGGCCGGCGAGAAAGTCGGAACCGTCCGCGAGTACAACACCCAGAGTGGCTACGTGGACGTGGAAAAGGGCTGGTTGTTCCATAAAGACTTCTACATCCCGCTCAACGCGGTGACGCGCAGTGACCAGGATGGCGTCTACCTAAACGTGTACAAGGACGACCTGTCCGGGGACATGTACAGCCAGCCGCCGGTCGGGGGCGCGACCATGGGAACCGGCTATGGCACGGAGACACAGACGGCCGCTTACGATACGACGTCGCAAACGGCCGCCTACGATACGACAGCGCGGACGACACAGCAAACCGGGCAGACAACCGATACCAATGATATCCGCGTGCCCGTGTACGAGGAGGACTTGGTCGTCGGGAAGCGTGAGCAAGAGGAGGGCCGCGTCCACCTGCATAAGGAAGTCACCTCCGAGCAGGAGACAATTCCCGTCACGCTACGACGCGAAGAGGTTACCGTCGAGCGCGTCCCTGTTGATCAGAACAACATGGATCCCAACGCGGTGACGGATGCTTTCAAGAACGCGGATATCGACGTGCCGGTGATGGGCGAAGAGGCTGTCGTCGGCAAGCAGGTGCGCGAGGTCGAGGAGGTTCGCCTACACAAGAATGCCACGACCGAGCAGCAGCAGGTGTCGGATACCGTGCGCAAAGAGCGCGTGGTCGTCGATGGCACTGACACGACGGAGGCCGTCGACACTACCAACACGATGCAGGCCGACACGATGCAGCGCGAGCCAGGCACATTGCGCTAGCGAACGGCGCCGCCTACACACAGAAGGGGTAAGGGTTGCTGGGCAACCCTTACCCCTTCCGCGTGTCTAGCAGTCCGCCAAACAAGATAGGGCGAAACGGCACGCTCCTTGCTTATCTATATGAGCAGTATGAGCAGCCGCGGAATTATAGTGGATGCGCGAGAGGACCGCGGTCGCGGCGCGCATAAGGCGCATAAGGGAGGAACAACATTTGAATCAGCAATTCATTGAGGGTGAAGCGGTCTTCGACGCGGACGGCGACAAAGTTGGTGCGGTTCAGGAATACAACGCACAGGACGGTTACCTCGTGGTCCAGAAGGGCTGGCTCTTCCCCAAGGATCTCTATATCCCGGTCGGCGCCATCCAACGTAACGACGCCGAAGGTGTCTACCTCAGTCTGCACAAGGATGACCTGGCGCGGCACGCGTACGATGAGGCGCCCACCGACGTAGCCGGACGCACGCGCCGTCCAACCGCATCGGATAACGCGATGGCGGACACGCGCGCGAACTCGGTCGCCATGGCGCCGGCCGAGACGATCGTGGAGACAGGCGACGATGTGCGCGTACCCGTGTTCGAGGAGGAACTCCTCGTGCGTAAGCGCGACGAAGAGGTCGGACGCGTGCGCATCCATAAGGAGATCTTGACGGAACAGCAGACGGTGAGCGCGCCGGTGACACACGAAGAGGTCTATGTTCAGCGCGTCCCGGCGCAAGGCCGGTACACGGGCGTCGCGACAGACGCCTTTACCGAGTCTGATGTCGTGATCACGGTCATGGGCGAGGAACTCATCGTCGGCAAGCATGCCATGGTGACCGAAGAGGTACGCGTGCACAAGGACATGACCACCGAACAACAAGACATCACCGACACGGTGCGCCATGAGCGCGTCTATGTTGAGGGCGTCGAGGAATCGCAAAGGACCAATTCGAACCAACGCTAGCCGTACAGTGGCGCGCCGTATCTACTGAGAGCGCGAAAAGGTGGCGTCTCACCGCTCTGGGCGAGGCGACTTTGACAAAGCCGCCGTCGCATGATACGGTATCCATAGCGGTACAGCCGCTCGTACATTTGACAAGTTAATAAAGCGCTCTTATCCAGAGAGGCGGAGGGACCGGCCCTGTGAAGCCTCGGCAACCAGTAACGCTTGGCGTTGCAAGGGTGCCAATTCCGGCAGATACATTCTGGGAGATGAGAGTCGTGCAAGCTATATCCTCCGTGTGAGACGCTACCCAAGCTACATCTACACGTCCCATCACGAGGCTATCGACCTATACGCACCCTCTCATCATGCTTACCGATGACGAGGGTTTTTTGTTGCCGCCCGTTCGTGGCGTCCCTCTCATCGACTGACACATCACCACCGATCGTGATAGGTATAGCACATGAGGGACAAGATAGCCATGATACTGAGACAAGCGAATAGAGTTGGGGATACAAAGACGGCGCCGCCACAGTCTAGCGGATGGGCCGGCGAGGTCGTGGGCGCGACGAACGAGGCCCAGCTGCTCGACGGGTCGGCGCGCCGCTTCGTCAACCTTGACAACGCGGCCACGACGCCGGCGCTCGTGGCGGTTCAGCAGGCCGTGCTGGACTACCTACCCTGGTATTCCAGCGTCCATCGCGGGGCCGGCTTCAAGTCGCGCCTCTCCACGGCGATCTTCGAGGAGGCGCGCGCGGCGATCGGCGCATGCCTTGGCATCGACGCGACGCACCAGGAGGTGATCTTTGTCAAGAGCGCGACCGAAGGACTCAACAAAGTGGCCCACGGATTGGGGGGAACCGGCGCCACCGTCTTCACGACGCTCATGGAGCACCACGCTAACCTGCTCCCCTGGCAGGCGCACGCCTCAGCGGTCCGCTACATCCAGACCGACGACGACGGTGTGATCGACGAAGAGGACCTGGCGCGACAACTACGATCGGCGCCCCATGGGCCGAAGCTCGTGGCGGTGAGCGGCGCCTACAACATCAGCGGATATAGCCCGCCGGTCCATCGCCTCGCCGCCCTCGCGCACGCGTACGGAGCCGAGATCCTCGTTGACGGGGCGCAGTACGCGCCGCATCACGTCGTGAACGTCCGTGGGTATGCGCCCGGTGAGGAACTCGACTATCTCGTGTTCTCCGCCCACAAAATCTACGCGCCGTTCGGCCTGGGCGTGCTGATCGCGCCGCGACGCTCCTTCCATGGGAGGCCCGATGTCGTCGGAGGCGGAGCCGCCGCGCGCGTGACGCCGGACGACGTCGTCTGGGCCGAACTGCCGGATAGGGAAGAAGCTGGCTCCCCTAACGTCATCGGAGTGGTGGCGCTGGCGGCGGCGTTGCGGCGCCTGGAGGAACTGGGACGCGGGGCGATAGAGGACTATGAAACGCGCCTGACGTCGTACGCCATAGAGCGCCTAAGCGCCGTGCCCGGCCTAACCCTACTCGGACCGCGCGATGGCCGCGTCGCCATCCTGACCTTCGTCCTGGCCGGCCTGCCGCACGACCTCGTGGCGGCTATCCTGGGCTACGAGCACGGTATTGGCGTGCGGGCCGGTCTCTTCTGCGCCCACCAGGGCGTGCAACGCCTTTTGCGTGCGGTCCCCACCCCTAGCCATGGGGCGCCTTGCGCGGGCGGCGAGGCGGCGGGCGTGACCGGCGCCGTGCGCGCCAGCCTGGCGCTATACAACACGGCCGCCGATATCGACGCCCTCGCGTCCGCCTTGACGAGTATCGCCCAGGGAGAGCGGGCCGACCGCTACGTGCGGCACGCGTCCGGCGACTACCAACCGGCGGGATGGTGTCCCGAGTACGACAGCGCATCCTCCTGGCTGGCCGGCGCTGTGTAAGGACGAGTTCCATACTGGCATACGATATGCGATAACGGACAGCGCCCCTCCCTAATGGCCCCAACGGGATACATCAGAGGAGTAGACACCATGGCAGTAGATCAGATGACGATGCGTGATCCGCGGACGCAGTACCCTTAGCCGCCTTTCCCCGAGCAGCACACCGCCCCGCCCGGTGGCGAGGACCAAATGAACCCCCAGCCCGACTACGGCGAGCAGACGTACCGCGGCAGCGGACGGCTCACCGGCAAGACCGCGCTCATCACCGGCGCCGACAGCGGCATCGGCCGCGCCGTAGCGCTGGCCTTCGCGCGCGAGGGCGCCGATGTGCTGATCGCCTACCTCAGCGAAGATAAGACGCGCAAGAAACGGCTCGCCTCGTGCGGGATGCGGGACGCAAAGCAGTCGCGATCCCAGGAGATATCAGCCAGGAGCAGCATTGCCAGCAACTGGTACAGCACGCGATCCAGGAGTTCGGCAAGCTCGACATCCTGGTCAACAACGCGGGCTTCCAGCGCACCCATCAAAGCATCACGGAGATCCCGGCCGAGGAGCTACAATACACCTTCGCCACTAATATCTTCGCCATGTTCTACCTCTGCAAGGCGGCGATGCCGCACCTAAAGGAGGGCGCCACGATCATCAACACGAGCTCGATCGAGGCGTTCCAGCCGGAACCCACGCTGCTGGCGTACGCCGCGACGAAGGGCGCGATCGTCAACTTCACGATGGCGCTGGCCAAGGAAGCGATCCAAAAGGGCATCCGCGTCAACTCGGTCGCGCCGGGCCCGGTCTGGACACCGCTCGTCGCCTCCACGATGCCGCCCGATCAAGTCAAATCGTTCGGCCAGCAGTCACCAATGCAGCGCCCCGCGCAGCCAGCTGAGTTGGCCCCCGCCTACGTATTCCTGGCGTCGCAGGAGTCGAGCTACGTCTCCGCCCAGGTGATCGGCGTCACGGGGGGCACACCACTGTTCTAGGCGCCGGGTAAGCGTTCGTCACACGCGGACCATGATCTCATCGAGGCCTTTGCGATGGAGATCGGGGATCCGGCAATCGGGGGCCGGATGGCCGGCCGCGATGAGCACGAAAGCGCGCTCGTTACGCGGCCGGCCCAGCGCTTCGCGCAGGAAACCCATCGGGCTTGGCGTATGCGTAAGCGCGACGAGCCCGGCCTGACGCAAGCTGGCCAGCAAGAACCCAACCGCGATGCCCGTGGACTCAGCCGCATAATAGTGCTTGACCTGACGCTCCCCGCCCGCGCCATCGGGGACGAGGCCGTAGGCCTGCTCGAAGACAGCAATGAGGTAGAGGGCGGTCGTGAGGTGCGCCTTGACCCAATCGGTCCCCAGCGGGAGCAACGCGGCCTTCCATTCGTCTGACATGCGCCGGTGGTAGTTATCCCGTTCCTCCTCTTCAGCCGCCGCGCGGATGCGCCGCTTGACATCGGGGTCGGAGACCACGACAAAGGTCCAGGGCTGCTGGTGCGCGCCCGAGGGAGCCGTGCCGGCGGTCGCCACGGCATTGGCGATTACCTCGAACGGGACCGGTTCAGCGGAGAACTGGCGGACCGTGCGCCGGCCTCGCATAGTCGCCAGAAAGGCCCGCGAACGGGCCACCGCCTCTTCATCGGCGAGGCGTTCGTGGGCGAGGGGGACGAATGGATAGGGCGTCGTATCGTCCGCCTGCCCCCGCGGGTCATCCCCGTTCGCATCGTTCGCGCCATCGCGTTCCATCGCTGTCTCCACACTCATCGTTTCTTCCACAGTCTATCCCACTTGTCGTTATCTCATCCCCCTGTGCTGATTGCATCGTTCATCCGCACGACAAAGCGGCCTCCATGAACATGACGTAGAGGAGTGTTGCGCTTCGCTCCTCCTCTTGCAGCCGGGACGTGTAGCCAGGGTCAGTTCGTTGTCGGAGATCAACCGACTCTGCGTGTCGTAGGTCAGCGTGTCGGCGCCCGAGACGGCGGTGAAGGCGGTGACGCGGCTGGCGGCGTCGTGGCCGTAGGCGTAGGTCACGTTCTGACCCGGACCCGGATCGTGCCAGGCCGTGAGCCGCCCGTTGGCGTCGTAGCTGGCTTGCTCCGAGACACCGTTAGGCAGCGTGATCGCCGTGGTCTGGTCGTTGGCGTTGTAGCCAAAGCTGCTGGTGTGACCGGCTCCGTCGCCCAGCGCGGTCAGACGCCCCTCGGCATCCAGCGTCATGGTCGCGGTCGCCGCGCCGTTCTGGTAGGTCTGGGTGCGCTGCTGCCCCGCCGCGTCGTAGCCATAGCTGGTGGTCACGCCGTTGTCGGTCGTACTGGTTGTCCAGTCGGCCGCGTTGTAGGTCGATGTGCCGGTGAAGGTCTGCACGTTGCCCGCTGGGTCGCGCGTCTGCACGGTCTGGGCCAGGGTGTTGCCGTCGGGGTCGTCGCCGGTGGTGGTGGTCATGGTGGTCGTGCCGGTGACGCTCGGCGTGGTGGACACCTCGCCCACCGCGCGGTTGTCCCCGTCCAGGGTGGTTACGGTGTCGCGCCCGTCGGGATCGACCGTCTCGACCTGATTGCCCGCCGCGTCGTAGCGGTAGACGCTCTGGTTCTGATGCGTCGGGGTCAGGACGGGCGCGCCGTCCGTCTCGGAGGTGACGAGATCGTCGGCGAGGTCGTAGGTATCCACCGTGGTCGTGCCGTTGGGCTGGTTGATTTGGTAGACGTTGCCGTCGGGGTCGTAGCGCGTGGTCGTGGTCTGGGGCGACGCGCCGTTGGGGCCGGCCACGGTATCGGTGATGGCGCGGTTCAGGGCGTCGTACTGCTGTGTCCCGACCTGGATGACGCTCCCCGAGGTGTCGCCCGTCGTGATGGCAGTAGTGTTGCCGGCCGCGTCGTAGCCGTACTGCACTGTCCCCGTCAGCGCGTCGGTGGCCTGGATCAGCCGCCCCGCCGCGTCGTACTGGTCCGTGGTCGTGTTACCTTGCGGGTCTTGCGTGGCGATCTGCTCGGTCGCGTTGTAGGTCGTGATCGTCGTGCCGCTGACAGGGTTGGTCGTGGAGACCTGTCGCCCCAGGGGGTCGTAGCTGCTGGTGGTCACGGCGCCCAGAGCGTCAGTCGTGCGCACGGCGTTGCCCTCGCCGTCGTAGCCCGTCGTCTCGCGGCGCGCCGTGGTCGGGATGATCTCGATGCCGCTCACCTTGGCGTTGTCCACCACGTTCGTGAACTGCACCGTCAGGTGGCCGCCGCTGTCCGCGTTCGCGATGAACTCCTCCACGAGGGCCCGGTTCGGGCCGCCTGCCGCCGTCACGATGTCGAAGGCGCTGAGCACCGGCGACCCGTTGATCGCCACGTTGAAGACGCGCTGGCCCGGCGCGCTAAAGAAGATCTCGGCAAAGTGCAGCCGCACGCGGTAGGCCGCCCCCGCCGTGAGGCCAGGGATAACGTAGCTGAGGGCGCCGTAGCGCTCACTCTGGTAGACCGCCTGCGGCGCGGCGCTGATCACCCCGCTCGTGTCAATGGCCGCGCCGGTGCTGTACGTCCCGCCGCCGCTGTAGAAGGCGTCGGCGCTGAAGGCGCCCGTGGTCCCGCCGCCGCTGTTGAGCGCCACCGTCGGGGTGACGATCAGCGGCGCGTTGTAGAGCGCCACGGCGGGCTCCGTGGTCTGCGCCTGGCGGCCCAGGTGGTCGTAGTTGTACAGGGTGCTGGCGCGGTTGGCCGCGGTCGCGGCGGTGCGGTTACCGTCGCCGTCGTAGCTTTCGCTCGTGGTCACCGGCGCCGTCGTGGTCGTGCCGTTGAGCGTGGTGGTGATCGGGGGCGTGCTCGCGCTGGTCAGGTCGCCCTGCGCATCGTAGCCTTTATGGCTGGTGTAGACGCTCGCCTGGCCGTTCACGGAGGCGACGCCGCTCGCCGTGACGCTCACACCGCGCCCGTCGGTCGTCGCGGTCAGTTCCCCATAGTGGTCGTAGCTGTTGATCGTGCCGCGCCACAGGGGCGTGGGGCTCGTCGCCGTGATCTCGGCCGTGGCGCTGATGGCGTGGTGGCCGTCGTAGCTGTATGTGGTGACCCCGCCCGCAGGCCGGTCCGTTTCGACGAGGTCGTAGGTCGTCGGGTCGTAGCGATACGTCGTGGTGGGCGTAATGAGGGCTCCGTTGAGCGGGCTGTACGGCTGGATGGCCGGTTGCACGGTCCGCGTGATCAGCCCGATACTGCTGTCCTGGCCCACGTACTGGTAGGCGGTGGTCGTCTGGTTGCCGTTGGCGTCCTGGCGCGTCAAGAGGTCGTGGTCGCTGTCGTAGCTGGCGTTACTGGTGTCGCCGCGCCCGTCCGCCGTCGCCACCGCCTCGCCCTGCGCGTCGAGCGTGTCGGTCGTGGTCAGCGCGCCGCTCGTGCCCAGCCCCACCACCACTTGCGTGCGGCCCCGCGTGTAGCTGATCGCCGTGGTGTACGCGGGCGTGTAGCCCGCCTGCCCTGCCGTCCCCGAGACGGGGCTGGTGAGCGTGCTGACGCGTCCCTGCCCGTCATAGCCCAGCGCCCAGACCCGGTTGGCTGGCGTGGTGATGCTGGTCAGCTGCGTCCCGCTGTAGCCAAACGTCGTCGTCACCGCGTCGGGCGTCCCCGCCCCCAACGTGCGCGTGGCGATCTGTCCACTGCCGTTGTAGCCGTACGTGACGTGCTGGCTCCCCGCCGCGCCGGCCCCGCCCTGCTGCCACAGGGGACTCTGCGCATCGGTTAGCTGCCCGTTGCTATAGCCGAAGGCAAGCGCACGACCCCCGCTATTCGCCTCGCCACTTGGGCTCGTCGCGCTGCCCGCCCCGTAGCTCATGCTGTTGGTATTGGAGTAGGCGTCCTGGCTTGAGACGAGCCGGCCCGACGCGTCGAAAATCATCGCTGCCCCTGTCAGGAAGTTGGTCAGGGTGTAGCCGGCCGTGGAGGTGGTCAGCGTCCAGGGCAGCCCCGGCGGTGTGACGTAGTGCCGGTAGGCCGGCAGCGCGGACAGGTAGCTGGCGTAGCGGAACGGCCATACGGCGTTCGTGGTGTCCGTAAACAGCACCGTCCCGGTGACGCTCCCGCTCACGCGTGGCGTCAGGCTACTGGTCCAGCCGCCCGTCCCCGCCGTCAGGCTCCCCTGCGCCACCGTGCTGTCCCAGCTGCGCCCGAGCGCGAGGTCGGGGCCGCGCCCCGGAATGTGCAGGTCGCTCGTGGTCACATCGGCGTGCCCGTCGGCGAGGTCGACGCTCACGGCCACGCCGGTCCCGGCCAGGCTGACGCCGTGGTGCGGATGCCAGGGGATGGCGCCGCCTCCGCCCAGCGGCGCGAGCTTGACCACGAAGGCGTCGGTACAGTTGTTGAACAGGTACGGCTGCGGCGCGCCCGAGACCGTGAAGTCGGTCGAGGTACCTAGATTTCGTACAAACGGGTGAATGACCCCCCTGCGGTAGGCTTTGTGTGTGAGAACAAAACAGAGCCGCAGGAGGTCATTCGATGAGAATAGTAGCGTTTGAGGACGGTGGAGAGCAAG
>JAABUY010007492.1_pt1 | contig 10357 bp, 15 predicted proteins | sample 5560271 | NCBI WGS metagenome assembly JAABUY01 (sample SAMN10711886, study PRJNA513374) | rock metagenome | isolation source: Antarctica rocks | place: Antarctica: Victoria Land, University Valley
ACGCCTTTGCTGCGAGCGCTGCCCGTGGCGGGTGCTTCATTGGTTGCGCGTCTGCAAGCGCATGTCTGCGGTGTTTCACACGTGCCAGACGTGAGGCAGACAGAGGGAGTGAAATGCGAGTGCTTGACCAATTGCATCCTAGCCGCTCATATTGATCTCAGAGGTCCGCCGAGCGCTTGACACTCCAAAAATACTCTCGACCATTCTCGAAATGGCTAAGCATACGCATACTTCAGCCGTGCCATACCTCCCCATCCTCTACCAACGTAGCATACGTTTCAACAAGCGCATGCGTTGACGAGCAGTACCTGACGGCTCACTCATCGCTGCCGTCAGGCACTGGGCCTGTACCTCTGCACGCCACCACGCCTCGCACGCCGGCTCCCCACCGCCGCCGGCACCCGGGCTGTGCAGCACAGCCCCGGCGGCAGCCAGCAGCCCGTCCTCCCCGGCCTCGCCTAGGACTGCACCGCCACCAGCCCGCCCTCGGCGGCGAGCGCGCAGCCGTCGCCGCCGCGCTCCGCGGCCGCCGCGGCGGCCGCGCGCCGCTTGGCCTGCAGCCGGCCGAGCAGCTCCGCCTCGCGCGCCTGCTCCTCGATTGCGCCCGCGCGCGCGGCCTCGGCGGCCGCGCGCGCGCGCGCGCGCTCGGTCAGCACCGGCACGGGGTGCGAGCGGCCGGACGCGGCGACGCGCTCGCGCAGCGTCAGCGCCAGCGCGCGCACGGACGCCGGGTCGGCGCGCCCGCGGTGCAGCGCGTCGCGCAGGTCCACGTGCTCCGCCAGCCAGCCGCCTGCGCGCGCGCGGCGCGCGCGGCCCGCCTAGCAGCGGCTCCCAGGATGCGCGGCCGCGGGCCAGAGCGTGCGCAAGTCGGGCCCGACATACGCATCGGCTGACTGCAGGTCAGGCCAGACAAGCCCGCCGGCAAGCCGCAGGTCAGGCCCGACAAGCCTGCCGGCTGACCGCACAGCGCGTCTGCGAAAGCGCCCCCATCAGAGGAAGCCGATCGACAACGGCCGCATGCATCCCGCCCTCCGCAAGGCCCCACGGGGCCGAGCGCGCGCGCCGCGGCGCGCGCGCACCGAGCATCCGGAACGCGTGCGCGCGGATCATGCGGGCGGGCACGGGGTGCGCGTCGACCAGGTCCAGGTACTCCAGCAGCAGGCCGGGCGCGTCCGCGGGCGCCCAGGCGCGCCCGGGCGCCGCGCGCGCCGGCCAGAACAGCGCCGGGTCCGCCAGCAGGCTCTCCGCGGACAGCACGCCGTCCGCGCCTGCGGCCGGATATGGGTTTTGCGGCCAGGCATGCGCTGTGTGAGCCAGGTGGCCAGGTGAGGTCACGCGACAGCGGCGCAGCTCGCACAGGACAGGCAGGCGGCCTCCGCCCGGACGCAGCCGGCCGGTGTCAGTTGGAGGCGGCTGTAACGCGTACACGTGCGCACGCCGCCGCGCAGGCGCCGGCCTCACGCGTTCCGAGAACGACACAGGGCGCTGGGCGCTGCTGAGGCAGGAGCGTGGGATGCACCCGTATAGGCCATGCACGCCTCCGCATCAGCCAGCGTGCGCACGTTGCCGTTCGCCAGGACGGGGATAGCCAGTGCGCGCTTCACGGCCTGCGTGGCAGCGCGGCACGGGCTCGGCCGCGGGCATGGTGTCGTGCGCCTTTTCAGCCGACCCCTTGCAAAGCCATAGCTGGAAGTCCTCCGGCATCCAACTGGGCTCCCCCACCAGGACAGCCAACCCCCTTCATATTACCACAGCTCAGCATACTCCTCGCATCCAGTGATGATATCGGCAACAAGCGCCAAGCACACATGAGCACGACCAAATCCCCCAAAGAAGGGAGGTGCCTTTACGCGGCTCAGCTTCAAGTGCCTCGGCCCATCAAGAAACAAACACGTCCCGCGCGGCGCACCCGGATGGCGTCCCAGTCCGCGCGGTGCGCGCTGTTGTCCTTCTGCGCGCGCGTGCGCCCGTGCACGGCCACCAGGCTCGCGCCGGCGGCCTGCAGCATGCGCGCGTACGCCAGCGTGCGCTCCAGCTCCGGGAAGATGCGGATCTTGACGCTCACCGGCTTGGTCAGCCCGGCCGCCAGCGCGGCCACCATGGCCTCCACCAGCGGCAGCTCGTCCATCAGGAACGCGCCTGCGCGCGGGGGGCTGGATAGGGATAGGGCAGGTCACAGACCCTGCCCCCCGCAGCTGCCCTAGGCGGTACGCGCCGTACGCGCCCGCCACCTGCGCGCGCGGCGCGGCGCCATCGCACCGCAGCGGGAGCGCAGCGCCAGCGTGCCCCCACCAGTGTGCACTCCTGACCTTGCACTCGTGACCATGGCCGTCCTAAGGCCCAAGATCACTAAAGCTCTACTGCACCGCGGGCGACTCAAGGTGAAGGGGCGAGCAGTGGTCGCCGAGGAGCTCACCATAGCGCCCGCGCCGCGCGATGTGCTGTGGGCAGCCCAGGTTGAGATCGATCGCGTCGCAGTGCGGCTCCGCCAGGCGCGCCGCTGCCAGCAGCGTGTCCGGGTCGTTCGCGCAGAACTGCACGAACAGTGGCCTGCCGCACGGCGCTCCAGTCGCGAGACCGAGCACTTCCAAGGGCGGCAGCCAGCTCTGGGTAGGGCAAACACGGTCGCGCCCGCAGCCTGGCACCTTCACAGTCCACAAACAAGCAAAAGCGCGAGCAGGTCAGATGCTTGGAAATCGAGACTGCTGCGCAGGGCTGTAATAAAGCCTTTGCCCTTGCGCCTGGGGCCTGCTCGCACAGAGCTGCTCCGGCACTGCCACGCATAGGCAGAATGCCATGCAGGCGGCATCGCATGCTCCCTGCACCTCCCTTAACCCAGAGCACAGGCCGGGGCTGCATGGCCGGGGCGCTGCGGCGCACCTGTCGCCCGCGCATGTGGTGAAGTGCTCCGCGCGGTACTTCTCGTCCTCCAGAAACAAGCGGCTGTGCAGCATTGGCGTGTACGCGGCCGTCGCGCCGTACCGCCGGCACAGCATCCGAAACGGCAGCTCCGACTGCGCCGCGCCGCGCGCCCGTCACAGGCGGCCCTGGGTAGACGGTCTGCTTGGCGGGCTTGACGGGGCGCTCCGGCGCGCTGTGGGCGGGCGACCCGCCACCTCACGAGCAGTGCTGCCTGCAGGTGTTTGTCATAAGCAGAGCCACATACACTGCCTGTCTGGCACATGGCCGGGGCAAGGGCGGGAGGGTGGGCGCCTGACGGCACTCCAGCTTTGCAGGTTGTGCTTGTGGCAGCACGCAGCCAGCAAGGCAGGACGTTCACCCCCCGCGGTCCAGGTGGCGCTCGCAGAGCTAGCTAGCTGGTCTTCAGCAACACTGCAACAGGCTCGGCGCAAGACACGGCAGACGAAAAAACCGCGCAGCCGCAGCTCGGCCCGCGCGCAACTTGGCAACAGAGAGCAGCCACAGGCTCACGGCACGGCGCTCAGCGAGGACTGCTCAGGCGCTGAGCGCCGCGCACCGCGTCAACCATGGGCGCGACGTGGAACTTCGGAGCGCCCCAACTGCGAAACGCCGCCCACGCCGCCTGTGCATGCGGCACTGCTGGCTGCTCGGAATGCTGGCTGCTTGGCACTGCTGCCTGCTCGGGCGCACAGGCCTTGGCGTGCGCCGGCGCCGTGGCGCTGTCGGCCCCCGGTGGCGGGGCAGCCATCCTGGCCGCCTGGCGCAGCTGCGACGCAGGAGTCCGGGCGGCAGCGGCAAGCGGCCCACACACGCTGCGGCACTGCTTGCCGGCGGGCGCTACAGCAAGCCGGCTCGTACGTATGCGCCCGAGGCCGCAGATCATCCAGCACTGAGAAGCAAGAAAGCAGCAGCCTCACCTTTGTCTTCCACAGCCCCTTTCTGTGTTACTGCTACCTTCGGCAGAGTCCCGGTGAGGTCTACTCCCTAGCGGCCCTGAACCAGGGCGGCGGCCCGCCGGCGGGGTTACATGGCGAGATGTATCACGAACTCTGCCTCGAGAGTGTTCCTTTTGGTTCATAAAGCCACCGCTTCTACAATAACTTGTCATTAAAGATGGCACACGTAACAAGGAACGGGGTGCAGCACACATGCTTCCTGCCGGCAACGCGGTGCTTGGCACAGCCCCTCGCTGGCGTGCTTCCATTGCCGCGAGCGCAGAGGCGCAGGCGACCTGCCCAGCGAACTGGGACGCCCTGCGCTGCGTCCAGCCCGCAGGTGCTCGCACCCCTTTGAGTTCAAGTGCCCCCTTTTGCACACCTCCCTCGTTGTGCGCAGGGCAGAGCTGTGTGGTTGGTGCCTGAGAGTCTGCGTCACGTGACAGCCTCCTGTCTGGAGGCAGGGCCGTGGGCTTAGGTTGGAGCAGCTTGCGCTTGCGACGAGCAGCTTGCGTTCCTTGTCGCAATGCCTCGCAGCTCACACAGCGCAACGTGTGGCTAGGTTGCCGCAGCGACGCTGGAGGCGCCGCCCGCAGCGCCTGCCACCCCTGCAGAGGACTATGATGACCTCGCGCGGCAGCTGGACCTGAAGTCACCGCTGGAGATTATGGACTTTGTGCGCCCCCGCCGCGTGCTCGGACACCGCTGCCTACCGCACGTTGATAGCTGTGGGGCTTGTGTGGCTGGGCTCAAGCTGTTATGTAATAGGTGTCTCCAAACCAATTTACGCACTGGCTGTCTCCGACGTGGCGGGCGAGGCTCTGTTGGCTTGGTGTGTGTGTGTGCATAGCGTGTGAGCTGCGCCGTGCAAGCTCTGTGGTTTACAATGCACCTTGCCACTTTTCTGAGTCACCTGACGCCCGGGTTGCGGCTGTGCGCCTATGAGGGATTATAGGTGAAGAGAACCTACAACCCTGTGCTGCTGGCCTGCAGGCGCTGGAGAGGTTTGGCAACGACATAGCGATTGCCTTCAGCGGCGCGGAGGACGTGGCGCTCATCGAGTACGCGCACCTCACGGGCCGGCCGTTCCGCGTGTTCAGGCGCGCGCAGCGCCGCTGCGGTCCTGCATCGATTTGCGGCCTGACTGCCCCTGTGTTACCAGTGCTGTACGGGCTTGCAGACAAGCGCCGGTTGCCCGTATGGATGAGCAGGCCCACGCTGCCGCTAGCAAGAGGCTGCTGCCCGCCAGGCCGGCCGGCGGCCGCGCTCGCACCCAGCAGGCCCGGGGGGTCTGCACGATGCGCATGCAGGCGAGCCACGCCTGTCGAGGTGGCCGGCAGCGGACAGGCCGCACGACGCAGAGCGGCGCGCTGCGGGGCTGATGATACTGCCCGCGCGCCTGCGCAGCCTGGACACGGGGCGGCTGACCTGGAGACGAACCGCCTGACGCCGGACAGGCCGCCCTGACGCACAGCAGCGCGCTGCGGGCTGACGGCGCCGCGCGCGCGCGCAGCCTGGACACGGGGCGGCTGAATGCGGAGACGTATCGCCTGTTCGACAAGGTGGAGAAGCACTATGGCATCCGCATCGAGTACACTTTCCCGGACGCGGCCGAGACGACCGAGCTCGTGCGCGCCAAGGGCATGTTCTCCTTCTACGAGGACGGTCACCAGGAGTGCTGCCGCGTGCGCAAGGCGCGCCCGCGTGCCGAGCTCTCGCCCGCCGAGAGCTTGCAAGCGTCGGCCGTGATCGTATGCACGGTCCAGCCGTGATCGCACCGGTGGCGCCAGCATCGGCACATCAGTCAGGGCTCGCATGGCGATGTACCTTGGGCCCTGGCAGGCGGCAACTGCCGATGCGGTGCTGTGCCAGGATGCGGCGTGTGGGGCAGGGCAGCAGCGCGTGCTGGCCGACGTCGGGGACGCTGGGCGCCTCCCGGCAGCGCAGGCGGGCTGAGGCCCGGCCGCGCCGGGCGCAGGTGCGGCCGCTGCGGCGGCAGCTGACCGGCCTGCGCGCCTGGATCACCGGCCAGCGCAAGGACCAGAGCCCCGGCACGCGCGCGGCGGTGCCGGTGGTGCAGGTCGACCCCGCATTCCAGGGCGCCGACGGCGGCCCGGGCAGCCTGGTCAAGCTCAACCCGCTCTCCAACGTGTCCTCCGCCGAAGTCTGGAACTTCCTGCGCATCATGGCGCGCGCCCCCTGCGGCCGCCGTGCCGCCCGCGCCGGGCTCGCTGCTGCGGCGCGCCGCATAGGCGCGAGCGCTGCGAGTCTGTGCTTGTCACTTCCCCGTGGCCCGGCATGTGCTGGGGTATCTTGGCGTTGCAGTGCAGCACACATCAGGCCTGGAGGCGTGGTGCGCGCGTGCGCATAGCTCGTGGCCGCTTGAGCGGCGAAGGAGCGCCCCGCCTGACGCCCCCGCCGTGCGCCAGGGTGTGCCGACGAATGAGCTGCACGCGTGCGGCTACATCTCCATCGGCTGCGAGCCGTGCACGCGCGCGGTGCTGCCCAACCAGCATGAGCGCGAGGGGCGCTGGTGGTGGGAGGCGCGCGCCCGGCCGCCCGCCGCTGCCGCGCGGGCGTGCGTCTAGGTCGGATCTCTAGGCTGGGCTGGCATATGCAGGGACCAGGGGAGAGGTCATGCGTGCTGCAGTGTGTGTGTTGCCGGCGGTAATATGTGCCTTGCCATTTCGCAATCGCCCACCAAACTCCTGTGAGCTGTGTTATGCGGGAGGGGAGCGCGAGGGGCGGCGTCTTGCGAGGCAGGCGCCGGTTGTGGGCACCCATCCCGCCCACACAAGCGCCCCTAGAGGGCTCGCGGCGGCTCGGCCGGGCGCCGATGCGCCGGTGCCGCGCGCAGGACACGGGCGCGAAGGAGTGCGGGCTGCACTCGGGCAACATGGTGGCCGCGGCGGCCGAGCAGGCGGCCGGCGAGCAGCAGCGCGACCTGTGGGTCGGCGGCGCGGTGGAGGCGCTGAGCCGCGAGCAGGTGGCCAGCCTGCTGGGCGGGCCGCGCGACCGCGCCACGCTTGTCGCCTTCTACGCGCCCTGGTGCCCGTTCTCGCAGGCGCGTGCCGACCCGCACTGCTGCGCCCCGTCGGCGGCTGGGGGCCCGCCCGGCGGGGATGCTCGACGCACCCGCATGCAGGGCACGCATGCGGGCGTGCCTGCGGCCCTTGATAGGTTTACGCACGCAGACATTGCTCTTAACACCTGTCACGCATGTCGTGCGTAGCACGGCACCACTGGCTGCAGCTTCTGCGTTTGTAAGTGCAGGGTTCTGCATTTGTGGATAACCTGATGACGTATAGTTGTGCAAGCACTGGCTGGAGGGCCTGGCGCAGGCGCCCGGTTCGAGCCTCCGCGCCCGCGCCGCAGGCCATGGAGGCGTCGTTCGAGGCGCTGGCGCAGCGCTACGCGGGCTCGGCAACGCTGCGCATTGCCAAGTTCCAGGCGGACGTGGAGCGCGACTTTGCGGCGGCCGAGTTCGGCCTGAAGACCTTCCCCACGCTGTACATGCTGCCGGCGGGGCGGCCCGGCTTCGTGCGCTACCCCAGCGAGCGGCGCGACACGGACACGCTGGACATGTGGGCCAAGTCGTTTGTCGGCTACGCGTGAGCGGGCGCGCGCCGGCCGCACGCACGCGCGGCGCGCGCGCGCAGGGTTTGAGCTTATTTTGCATGTTTGGCATGTTGTGCTAGATGAGCCTGTCTCACGGCTTTTGGCAGCGAGCGCTGGACGCTGATGTCCTAGAAATGCAGCTAAACCACCCCCTTTGGCAGCGCGCAGTATATTGGGGCCGGCAAGCGCCTTGCAGTGGGCGGGCCTGTTTCATAGTCTTGCTCCTGAGTGTGAACATGGAGCTGGTCAGGCGCGCTTGTCACTTGCAGCAAAGCACCGCGTCTTTGCTGGCCTCATGGGAAGCTAAGGGCACAGTGGTGTGTCAGCTCCGCGTAGGCGGTCAGTGCTGGGCTTTCTGGGCTGGTGTTGCGCCTCTCTGCTTCGAAGTACCAGTGGATGACGCTGCTGGCATGTTATTGCACGAGCACGTGCCGCGTCAAATGCCCTGGACAGTGGCCTTAATTTACTAGCTGTTTGCGAGCAGCTGCGCATGAGCCCTGTCTGTCCTGCCGCTTGCATCCCAAGTAGGTACAGCGAGCAGTGTGACTGACATGTCGACCAGGCGTCTGAGGGGCTTGGGTGCATTGCCTCTGCCGGCTGTGTTTGCTCAGTCAGGACAGGTTGAGACACATGTTGGACTTGAAATCAAGTTTGGGTCATGATTAAAGTGCACAGCAAGTCTGCCACAGGCAAGTCTGCCAGCGTGGGGTGCGAATGAATGATTGTTCCGAGGTCGATGTTGCCATGATAGGCTGTGAGAACCGTCTGTGAAGTACCTGAGGTGCAGGACCTGCAGTGGGCAATGGCATGCAGAGGTTGGATGTAAACAACCGTGAACGAGCAACTATAGCTATGTGTCTGCATTTGGCTAGCTGCAGCCGGCACAGCATGGTGCTCCCTGTAAACCCATTGCGACAGGTCTGCTTGGCCCTGCTGTCTTGCAGAGTCTCCTTGAGGCAACTTGCAGTCTGCCCGCCCTCAAAAGCTTCGCAGCGAGGTGCACACATACCTACAGCCATAAAATGTACCACGCAACCACGCAATTGCAAAAGCAGATAAGAGACTTGCCACATCATCAGAGTAGGACTACGCTGCAGCCCTTTCAGACAGGTGTGTGCGTATCTCAACACACAAGGACGCAGCGCGGCGCATCTCATCGCTGCGCAGCGCAGTGCAGCGCAGCTCTTCGCAGCGCAGCTCAGCGCAGCGCAGCGCACTGTCCTTCAAGGCTACTCCCAAAGCAGCTAGCTGCTGCTTCAGCTCCGCCGAGTCCGCCCCATACGCCGCTACTCCAGCCGCTACTCCAGCAGCTGCCTCTGCGTTGCTTGCTGTGCCCTTCTGTGCCTGCACCAGCTCTGCACCCAGCGCTGTGAGCAGCGCTGTACCCTTCTGCTTGAGCTTGGCACCCTTCTGCACCAGCACGGCCATCTCCTGGGCATAGGTAGCATTCTGCTGCACATGTAAATCGAGCTCCCTGTCAGTCGCCTGCAACCGCTTCTCCAGCACCTGAAGCCGCTTCTCCGTTGCCCCTAAGCGCTTCTCCAACCGCTTCTCCAGCATAGTGCACGTTTCAGCGGAAGGCTGGGGCGCGGCAGTGATCACAGTGTTCAATCGTTCCAGCTTGTTCTTAGCGGCATGCGCTGCGGGTGTGACCCGCAGCGCATGAAAACTAGGGAGACAGCTGAAAGTGACGAAATTTGTATGCATATGCAATCATCAGGGTCTACACCCGTACACTTCCGTTTACGCCGCATATCCTCCCGTTGCTGCATCGTCGAGTTCCGTTCACCTCTTCGACTGCTTGAGTACTGCTTGAAGCCGTCAAGCGCAAGGAAGTGGTCAGGTGTTTGAGCAATAGCACTGCTGACACTGTCCTTGCCAGACAGATAATGGCCAGTGCACTGGTGTCAGTGCGCGCTCCGCGCCCGTTGGTAACTCCCGGGCAAGCCTGCCTGTCACCTGCGCAGTGCAGGAAACTCTCTATGATGGAAACAACTTTGCGCTCTATGATGCGGTGCCATGCTGTGCCGCAGGCAGCGTTCACAAGCGCGTCCCCTGGGCAGAGCGCACGTCAGCTCAGGGCGGCGCGGCCAGTGTGCGCGTGTGCACTGGGCGACGGACACGTCAGCTGGTCGGGAGCAAAGGCGTCGGCGCTGGCCATCGCGGCTGCTGCCGCGCTAGCACTCTCGCCGCTCCCCGCCTGGGCGGTTTCCGGCGGCGGCGGTGCGCGCTCCTGCCAAGAAGTATCGCAGAGCACCTGCCGTGCCAGCGAAGCGGGCACCCCGCGGTGCACCCCTGCAGGAGCACCCCTGCAGAAGCACCAGCGCTCCTCCAAGCGCGGCGCCTGTTTGGTGAAAGTGTGGAGACAGCTGGTCATGATGCTGACAGCGCATGGGTACCAGGGAGGCCGTGGTGCTCTCTTTTGGCTGAAGGGTGAGCCTGCCTTTCTTCCTGCCCCCCTCGGACCGCGCATAGCACACAGCTCACCTGCCGTGGACTGGACATTTTCGGTGGCTGTAGAGCGCCTCGTGCCTAGCTACACCAGCGGCGGCGGCTGCGTGCAGCTCGGCGGTCGCGGCGCGAGCATAGGTTCCCGCACACACCTGGTGCTGGCAGCCGCTGGGGGCGCAGCAGGGGAGGCGAGGCGGGCGCTGCGCTGCGCGTCTCGCGGCGCCGCGGCGAGGCCGGCCGGCGGCGCGCGCAGGCACCGGCACGGGCGTGCCGCTGGCCTTCTCCGACCAGAGCGGCCGGAGCATGGCCGGCCAGAAGCTGTACAAGGCGGACCTGCGCGGCACCAACTTCTCCAACGCCGACCTGTCCAACGCCAACCTGTTCGGCGCGTTCGCCAAGGACGCCTCCTTCAGGCGCGCCGCGCGCCGGCG
>JAABUY010007495.1_pt1 | contig 10356 bp, 10 predicted proteins | sample 5560271 | NCBI WGS metagenome assembly JAABUY01 (sample SAMN10711886, study PRJNA513374) | rock metagenome | isolation source: Antarctica rocks | place: Antarctica: Victoria Land, University Valley
ACAGAGCCTGCAGCCAGGGCAACCTCTCCCTCAGCAAAGGTGCCACTTGCAGCTCTGTTGGCAGAACATGCCCAACGCTGCAAATCTAGCAATGCAGCCTCTGTGAGAACGCAGCAACGTGTAGCCTGTGCCTTGAGCAGTGCACTGGCAAAGAGCAGCCACACGCTACCTGCCATGTGATGTTCCAATAGCTGTCCACATTTCTGCAGGAAAACAAGGCCCCTGAAGCCGAGACTAGCCGCTTGCATGTGGGTCACCTCACAAGAAATGTGCAGGCAGAGCATATCCAAGAGATCTTCTCAACTTTTGGCACAGTTAAGCACGTAGAGCTTGCCATGGACAAAGCAGTCAATCTGCCAAGAGGGTTTGCTTATGTCGAGTTCAGCAAACGCTCTGAGGCAGAGGATGCCCAAAGGCTCATGGATGGTGGACAGCTGGATGGAAATCAGCTGAGGTGGGTTGTCCTAGCTCATTTTGCAACATGCATGCCTCCTGCATTGCTCCATCACAGTCTCCTTAGTTACAATGCCAATAAGTCCCTCCCATACAACCATGTTCACCTCTTGTCCATTGCCCTATTCGATATCTGTGCCTTACCTTTGCAACATGTCTATAATGTTGCATTGCTCGCACCATATCATGTATGGAGTCATGAGCTGCATCACAGCATGACAGCATACAAGGTTGCGCTTTGACTGCATTTCATGAGACCCATTTTCAGACATGATCCCAAGATGACAGCAAAAACAAGACATCTGGAGCTAAGTCCTATGTAAGCTGCATGCTCAAGGCTGGCTTCACTTTGCAGTGTGGCTTTTGTGCTGGTGCCTCGCAAGCCAAAGTCTCCACCTAGGCAGAAGCCCTCCTCACGGGCAGTCTCTCCAATAGGACGCAGAGAGTCAGATCTGAAGGATGGGAGGGACAGAGGGTACCGAGGCAGGGATCCCCCTAGGGATGACTATAGAAACAGAAGACCATCACCACCTAGACGGCGGTCTCCACCCATGAGGGATGTTAGGGATTCTAGATATGACCGCCAACGCAGGCCTTTGTCCCCTCCGCGCAGCAGAAGGTATCATGTCTTTTCTCAGCTTGCGTGTTTGTGTGTTTGCTTGACAGTATCAAACATTCAGTTGTGTTATGCCATATGACAGGCTCATGCAGAGTAGCAATGGTCTTGCAGAGGCCCACGCTGGTGTACACTTGGAAATCAGGCTGGCATCCAACAGAACAGTCTGCATTGGCACTGTAGAGGCATTTTCATTCATGACTCAGCTTCGTCATCACTCATGCTGCAATACACATCTCAACAGAATTGATCTGCCAGCTGCCATGTTAAACGTCTGCTGGTGCCGTTGGCTGCCTACAAGCCATGACAAAGACATGTCAGGGATAAAAGATTGAATGAGGACTGACATTGTTGCAGGCCTGTGTCTCCAAGGGGTCGCCTGCCTCGCTCCCCTCCCCGGCGCCGCCCTGCTTCCCCTCTTCGGGACAGGCAGCGGCGCAGAACACCCACACGCAGAAGCCCAGCTCGCAGGCGCACCCGCTCACCTGCTGGCAAGGTCAGCGCCCATTGCTGCTCAGTTTCATGTCTGTTCCGTGGAGCAGGTGTCCATTGTGCTGATTCAAATTCATTGTTCGTTTGCAGGGCCGAGCTGCTGCTCCACAACCAGCACAAAGGCCAGTGCGCGGTCGCAGCCGCAGCAGCAGCAGCAGCGGAAGCTACAGCAGTTCTGGCTCTTCAAGTAGAAGCTTTTCTTCAGACTCCAGCAGATCATAGCACATTACATAGCACACTAAGAGATTTTTATTTGTTGCGTATTTATGTACTTCCAAAGCACGGTGACAATTTTTTAACAGTTTTCTGATGACGATTTTGTTTGTCTATGTTACTGTTTTGCCTTTTTCGTTTCCTGATGAAAAACTGCAATTTAGTCAAATGGGCTAGCTGGCCCCAACGACTGTAAAATCCCTGACTGACATCAGCCCGGGTTGTTTTACCTATTGCACTGAGCTTTAGTGTGATTTGAGGACCAGCATTAAGTGGACCAGCATTTTGTGACGTCAGCGCTTTGTTGATCAGTTTCTGAGAAATGCTGCAAAAACATAGAAGTAGTATGTCCAGAATTGGGCGTCTTCAGCTTTACACACGATGCGTATACCCAATGTGCAGGAAGGAAAATCCCAGCCACTGTGCCAGTTGTTCTTGACATTTGTACGCAGTCAAGTTGCTACCTCAACATGTTTGGTTGTTGGAAAGCAGCAATGCGACTATCCTTAGTATGGAGGCATCTTTTACCCTTCAGACTTAGCTACTTGTAGTAAATGCTGGTCTGTTGAGCTTTGCAGGTGAGTTAGCTAAGCCTTACGACAATGCAAAGACAGAGAGTTTGTGAATAGTCTTTGTACATCCTGTGCATGACCTGCAAATTGATGTTGTGCTGGAGCCAACAGCATCTATACACCTGCTAAGTCACAAAAACACAGGTAGTTGATGTACAGATGACAGTCACAAAAATCGATGTTGAGCGAGGTATAACAGTGCTTATGTGTGTGATTGATAATATGCTAGGCGATCTTCTTCACTTAAAGATCGAAGAAATTGATCTTTCCGGCTGTCGTGATCCAAGCTTTCCTCCCATTGAAGTTTCCTCTGGGCAGCCGTTTTCTTGCTGCCAAACCAGCTGCAGACAGCATGACAAGAGTCACAGCTTGAATCTTGCTGATGCAAGCCTGCTAATAAGGAAATGGATGTGGGCACTGACCCACACAACTGAGGTGGGATGGCCATGATATGTAGGCGAAGGGACATATGCACAGCCTTGCTTACTTGGTAGGAGGCCATATAGATCTCCAATTGCTTGCCTTGCCAGCTGTAAGCACCAGTTCCATGCGAGGTATCTTAGCATGGCAATAAGGCTGTGTGACAGTCACTGCATCGCCCTCATCGCCACCTAATCGCCTGCTTTCAAACAAACCAATTAAAGGCTAGACACAGTCTTATGGTACTTCTGATGGCATGTTATGCACTTTTACACACTGACAAGCTATGGCGCTCAAAACACACTTTGATTGCGCTGATTGACTTGATTGAATGCATACAAGACATACGCAGGGAGTTGTGCTGGTACGTATTTGCAAGAAGACAACCTGCATGCAAAGTAAATGTAGCGCTATGGCTACAGAAGCATACCCTGACATCGAGGGCAGGTGCTTCTTGACGTTCCAGTGTGGGCGCAGCTGCACAAGCGATGGTGCTCTAGGGATCTGCACAGTGCACCATACTGTGAACAGCAAAGTACAAATGGACAGCTGCATGTAAACAAACATGCTCTGTGTGTTGCAGAGACCAAAAGCATTTGCATAGTAAGCCAATGAGCTTACGTTGAACTTGCTACTCATGTTGTGAGCATCATTCTCCCACTTTGTGGTCACCCTGCAACAGAATGAATGTTTTATTTGAAATGAGCATTCTCCATAGTTGCTGCTTTGACCGGTGGCCACACCAGGGAAGGAGGGACTCACGAGTACTCAAGCAGTGGATATCTGCGCCCTGAGCTCCAATCCCACTCCCCTCGAAGTTGCAGATGGCACCAGCCCCACAAGGACCATCTCTTCCCATACACTTTGACTTCTTGCTTATCAGGATACAGTTTGATTTTCCTGATCCACCGGTTATTGTCATGCGTAGGTTTAACCTGTAAACATTTGCAGGTGCTATCAAATGTATGGTCAGCATATCAAGTTATGATCAGCAATCAGCAATAGACGAGCATCGCAAGACTCACCACAGCAGTAGCATATTTGGACTGATGCCCTAAGGTGTAGCTCAAGCTGCAAGTCAAGGCTGGAAGCTGCCGGCCGAGAAGTCTTGTGCTCTGAAAGCTGCATGTGCACTGCATGTTAGGTCAGATCAGTTGAATTTGTGTCGTTGAAACATCGCCCTGAGACAAGCAGAGTGCGCTCGCAAAGAATAGCCTACATGGGCAGCTGAGTTGCACTAGCTTTGCGTCGTCCAGTGAATTTGCGCTGGTGGCTGAAGTCAAACACGGTTACCTGTTTTTCACCTTGAACGTGTACACTGGAGCGTATTTGATGCTGTACTGCCTCCAGAAGGAAGCTAGAACGTCTTCTGATGATTCGCCTTCGGAAAAATAGGACGCAGCGTCGCCGTCGGTGTCGTTGTCAACCACCTCCAACTCCGCATCCATCACAACTGCACAGTTTGCGTTCTTGTCTACCCTTGCACTGCCGACTCGTCCACAAAACAAGCTTACAAGACTTGCAGAAGCGAATTGCTTGCCCAACTGTGCATGCCTGCGCTGGCCGGATCCAACACTTGCTCCCAGACTAGAGCCTTCGAGTCATAAGGCTGAGTCACCAAATGTCGGTCACTGAATGCTATTATTAGCTTATTTACCATGAGAGTGGAGGTGGAAAGTGTGCATGAGTGCCTACTTTTTCAACCATTCAAGCAAGGCCTCAATTATGCTTTGGACTGTCTTGATACCCATTGAAAATGACTCCTGCAGAGCCAGCAGGAACAATTACAACGCTTTAGCCAGCCAACAAGTGTGATCATATACTGAAGACAATCAGGTCATATCGATCACCCTTGTTGGCTGGCTAAAGCATTGCAGTTGCTCCTCTGTCTCTGCAGGAGTTGTGTATACTGTACAGACATATCACAGGCTGACCAGCAGAGTAGGTTGCAAGCGTAGCTCACTGTTTGTTTGTCAATGTACCATGTATGTCCTGCTACCACTCAGTAGTGTAGTTGGTGCTTGACAACATTTGCACTCAAGAGGCACTAGTGTCTTCAGTCTGGAAATGTGTCTTAAAGCTGTTCTGTTGTGATGGTACATGATAGGTGCAAGGCTTGGCAAGCACAAAGCTGCAATGGCTGTGCAGACAACAAGCCTGTTACTAAAGACGTTCAGTATCTGCACATAAAACGCAAAGATGAGCACTGAACAGTTGAAACTTAACAAGTCTCACCACCACACCCGAGGCTGCATATCTCCAGCCTGGTCACAGCCTTTGTTCAGGCTTCATGTGTGAACAGCACTGGTGAGATGCCTCCTGACAAAATTCATAATGGCTGGATTGATGAGATCAGGGGCTTCATCCATTGGACAATGACCGACGCCTACACATCAAGCAGGTTGCATAAGCTACCACCCAGAAGGGGACAGCAATGTATTGCAGAAAGGCACATGCTCCTTGTATGAGGCAACTGCAGCACAACTGCCAAAATTTGCACCTCAGGCACTTCATTTGATCTCACCAGGAAACGTGACAAACTCCTCAACAGTCGGGTAATGCTGCAGCTTTCGTCCCCACTCCACTTTCTCCCATGGGTCCTCAGCTCCTGCAAGGGATCAATCACCCTGTCATGAAGCATCATGCACCACAAGGTCTGCCACGGTGTAAGTGACTGCAATTGTGATGAGTGTCACAGCAGCCTGACTGACTGCTCAGGTTGCTCAGTGTCACACTCATATGCTGAAAGAGACAAGAATGGACAATCTTTACACCCGCTGAGTCTCTCTAACACATCAAGCTGTGGAGCAGGGCAAGGGAGCAGTGTTGGAAGCAGTGATCCAGCTGTTACTTGTCATGTCAGAGGCGCTTCATAGACAACATACCCCAGAGAATGCTGACTGGCTGCTGGATGACTTCCAACAGGTCCTCTGCTAGTGGTCCTCCAGAATAGCTGATGAAGTCCAGAAAAACGTCTACAGCCCCTTCCTAGTAGCACAAATGTAGATTGATCAGCCTGTCTTGTGTCGTGTCAGATTGAACAAGTTATTCCACAGGACAAAGCGCATGCATAGCAAATGACCTTTGAGGTATGCAAATGCAACCAGCAGGTATGGACTTTGGGGACAGACATGAGACCAGCACGGCGTCGGATGCGTCAAGCCTTGTCATAACTCCACAAATGAGGAATTGTGGGAGTGAACAGATTCTTGGCATATTGCATCAGACTCACTTGCAAACCTGGCTGCAGTATGCATTCTACAAGTTCATCTGTGACCTGAGTTGCATCTGCATATGCTTGAGATAGGACGTTCTTCACACCCTGCAGACACCATCTTGCAACTCAATGTGCTTCAACAAAACAGAACTGCTGAACAATAGGGACATGCAGAGCTTTGCAGACCAGCTTGGTCAGGATGTGTAGTGTGTCTGTGAATTTGCTGACAAAGCTGAATAATCTTGAATGAAGGCATAAACAACCTGAGTGTGAGAAGGTTTGCTTTGCGCCTGTGCTATATGCACTGAATTGCTTGTACTTGATTCACATGCCAAAAGCACACATGCCAACAGTGAGCTGCCTCACCCTTTTGGTGGCAATCTGGCTGAAAAACACTTTGCCAAGAGGTGTCGTCCGCAATACAGTTTGCAATGCTTTGACAAAAGGCCGCTGTATTGCCGACTGCCGTTTCTTATGCAGCATTCTGAGAGATACGTTCTGCAGCTGCACACCCAACACAAGCTTTGGGCTCTGCACCGCAGCTTGCAGGCCAGCTATGCCTGCCAGGCAGAAACATCACATGAGCACAATGGCTCAACTTAGGCTTCTTGAAACAACGACAGGCATACAGCATTGCCTACCATCAGTACCATGCTGTAAGACTTACCTCCAACAGAGTTGCAGATGAGGAAGGCTGGCTCGCCAACCACTTCTTCTATGAATGTTGACAACTGTCGGCCCCAGGTCTCAAAATTGTAAAGCTCATTGACCTCGTACTGCCTGCAAACTAGCAGCTGTTCTGAACCAATCAAGACTGGTCATGCAACCACATATGTTATGTGATAACTTGAAAGTCCAGTACAGGAGCCTACCGTGGATTTGGCTTATCGCTGTAACCATATCCAAGGAGGTCAATGGCAAAGACTCTGGCTTCACCACCAAGAACAGGCAGGTTTTTACGCCAATGCGCGCTGCAAACGTAACAAGGCATGTTTGTTGTGCTGGTCACAGTCACACGTGCATGTGCGCAGCAGTTGCCAGCACAGGACCATATGCACCATGCATGTAATGGCCGTGTAGGCCTGACTGCTATATGCAGCAAACCCTTTGAAATTACCAATTTCCCCCAAAGCCATGCACACACACAAGGGGAGGCCCACGACTTCCACACTGCTGAACTCGGATGTTGTATCCTTCCCACTTCCAATTTGCTGGTGAAAGGAGCACTGTCAGAAACGATACAGGAAAGGCAGAAGACCAGATCACAACAGTGAAACAGCACACTAACTTGTGGTGACCTTGCTGCTGGTGCTAGCCACCACAGGGTCTGGAGCTGCGGCAGCGCAGCGATGACTGACGTGTCGCCCTGGAGAACTATGCTGGACGTGTCGGGTCTGAGACCTTGTACGCTTTGAAAGTGCACGTCTCGTGAAATGTTCAGACACGCTGTGGAACGCCTGGAAAGCTACCTGCTCACTGCCTGTGTTTCTGCAAAACCCGCAATTCATTCCTGCGATCGAATTGATCGCCATCATGCCGCGTGCAATTGGTGCGATCACCCATGTATGTGGCTCAAGCTCGACTACAAAGTTTGACTTGGAGAACGGCCTGCTGACGACAGGGCCTTTTCCCTGATCAGCAAGGGCTGTTCCCAGTCTAAGTCTGCAGAGTGAAACTCAGCTTTCCCGCAAGTCAGGCCGTTGACGACGATACTACCATACTTCCACTGATCGGTGTGTACCGATGAGTAGTGCAAGTTAATGCTAAGGCTGCGGTCACCAGTGACAGCAAAGTTCGTTTGATCTGAGAAGAAAAGTTGCCAGTCACTGGTGACACGCAGTGTCTCGCACGTATAGGTTGCGTGCATTGTATTTACGCAGCAAAGGCTGCTTTAGACTGTTCAGAGTTTTGAGATGGCAAACCGCACGGATCCAGATGCCAGGACAATACATGGCACCAATCCCCAGGTCCACTGTCGCTTCATAGACACTGAGCAACTTCCAGGCTCCCACGTGTTTACAAAGCTTCACTACCTGTCTCTTGCTGCAGAACATGGTCGAAAAGATATTGCGAATGAAAATATACGACTCGACCTATTGGAAAGAGCACTGCTTTGCCTTGACAGCAGAGGCAGTTGTTGACAAAGCTGTTGACATCAACTCCCTAGGAGGCACATATGGAGGGGCTCGCAAGCCCAGCAAGTTTGTTTGTCTGCTTCTCAAGCTGCTGCAGCTGCAACCAGACAAAGAAATCATCATCGAATTCATAAAAAATGATGATTACAAGTATGTTAGGATATTAGGTAGGCACATCTGAGCCTCATCATAGTCCAAAATTGCACCACTTGCTGATGTACAGCAGGATGTGCATTGCGATGTGCAGTATGACCCTACTGACTCTGCTGCGTCTGTCTGGCTTGCAAGGTGCTTTCTACATGAGGCTTGTAGGGCGACCTGTTGAGGTTTACAACTATCTAGAGCCCCTGTACAATGATCCCAGAAAGGTGCGCATGCAAAACCAAGATGGGTCATATTCCCTAAGCCATGTGGATGAGGTCATTGACCAGATGCTACATCAAGACTACTTGTTCGACATAGCACTCCCTAGGTTGCCGCACAGGTGAGAAAGCTTTTGTAAACTCAGCAGCTCTGGCCAGTCCTTGTGTCAGTTTGGTCACTGCAGTCAGTCTCCTGTGGACCTGTCCGTGTCACAATCAGCCTTTGAATCAAGTCACTGCTATTCATTGCAACCTGTTGATGGCAGTTGCCCTACAACATGATGTTGTTTTGTCTGTCACTAGGGTCACTCTGGAGCGTCTGAATCAGCTTGAGCCTTGGGTTAGTGCAATAGCAGGCGACTTTGATGAAGAAGCATTGAAAGCTGAGGCAGAGGAAGCCAAAAAGCAGGCTGATGCATTGTTGATTGATGCTGCCAAAGAGAGGCGACATACAGATAGGCTGCGGCTGAAGGACCATGGTGATGTCCGAGATCGTCGCAGAAGAAGTCATAGCAGAGAGCGTGACAGGTGTGCACATCATTACTGCATGCAGAACAGTGCAGGTTTGCGCTTTCTGGATTGCATTGCACAATGTTGTCTTTCAGACAAAAGCGTGTATATGGAATGTGACTACACAAGCTTATTGAGTTCATAGGTGCATCAACAGATGCCACTCACATCGTGTTCTGATCCTACAATTCAACTGTCATGTGCTGTTGGAATGTCGGCATATGTGTGTGTCTGCAGGGCATTTGATGATGGCAGAGATAAAGATAGGCATCGTGATCGGGACAGGGACAGAAGGTCTGGGCACGACCGGGACCACACTGATAAGAAGCGGCGACGCAGTACAAGCAGAGAAAGGCCAAGTAAGACAGCCAGAGATGGAGTGAAGAGCAGAAAGGCAGATGCATCTGACCCTGACATTGTTGAAGCAAATGCAGAAAGAGCCAAACTAGGGCTGAAGCCGCTGAGATGAAGCTTTGCGTAGATTTTCGAGCTACTTATATTTCTTTACTGCTGTTTTCACTGCTTTTGTTGTGCTGCACCATAACATTGAGCTGCCGGCCATATCAGTGGTCAGGGACCAGCCTATACAGTGTGTCATGAGCTTGTGCTGCCATCATTCTACAGCTTCCATGTCTGCTAGGATATGCTGTAGTGTATCATCTGGAAAAGGAATGAAAAGTAGGTCTGTACCATCACCCCCACGCCTGTAAGCAAACTCAGGTCAATGACTTGACAAGCATAAGCAATTTGGCTTCTCCTACGAAGCATGTCCTTACCGCATTTGCACAAGCTGGTGATCCTTAAACTCTGTCACATGTGACCGGAGGGTCATCTCGCTGCTTACTAAAAACTGTTCTCGACACATCTTGAACAACCTTTGGAAGCCCATGCCTACACAAGAAGACTAGGAGTTGACCAAAACGCCAGCAACCTTCTGCATAAGGCAACACAGGTTCATACCCTGTTCGGGCTCCTGCATTTGCTGGTCAGCTATAATACTGAAGACGCGCCTTGCGTTTGGTACCAGCGTACGCAGCACTATTGCAGCCCCTTGCATGGTGCTCTCTTCCCTGCAGAACTCACACAACTGCAATTGCACCAACCGCACGGTATGCATTTTGAAAGCATAGCAACGGCCATTTCTCTGCACGTATAAGGTTTGTTGTGTGCTACATGATTGGACAGTAAAGCTGCAATATGAGCAGCAAGGATTGTGTGATGACCACATTGTGCATGATGCAAAGAAAGTTCACCTACGGCCCACCAGCAAGGATGGGACACTGGCAGTCTCAAGGACGTAGGGGGCATAGCTGGTGACATCAAAGTATAGCCAGTTGAATCGAGCTGCCATTTGCTTGTCCCACAG
>JAABUY010007500.1_pt1 | contig 10350 bp, 19 predicted proteins | sample 5560271 | NCBI WGS metagenome assembly JAABUY01 (sample SAMN10711886, study PRJNA513374) | rock metagenome | isolation source: Antarctica rocks | place: Antarctica: Victoria Land, University Valley
GGCCGGGCGAGGAGGCGGTGGCGGCGGCGCTGGCGCTGCGCGCGCTGGCGGCCGCGTGCGGCGTGCCGGCCGATGTAAGGGAGGCCGCGCCGCTGGGCCTGCTGCCTGAGGCCGCCGGCGCCGACGCGGGCGCGGAGCGCGTGCAGGCGCGGCTGCCGCCGCCGCGCCCGCCCCGCGCGGCGGGCTCCCGCGCGGCGCGCAGGCTGTGCCGAGGCAGGGGTCCCCTTTGCTAGCTGCATGACGGGCGGCCGTTCAGGATCGCCCGGCCATCCAGCGCGTCGCTGCCCATGGGAGCCATTGGCACACCACTGGTGCGCGAGGCGGAGCACAGATGGAGCCCGGCCGCAAGCAGCGCCGGCCGCGCACAGGAGGCGGGCGAGGAGCCGCGCGACCCGCTGGAGGCGCTGCTGGCGGGCGACGCCGACGCGGTCGAGTTCTCCGGCGGCCGCGTGTTGGTGGATGCGCCGCGCGGCGGGCGCGTGTACCTGCCGGGCTCCTTCAACCCGCTGCACGATGGCCACAGGCGCGCCGCGCACGGAGTGCCCCACTTTTTTTGTTGAGATAGGGTTAGGGTGTAAGTTGACGTGTTAATCGGCCACAGGCGCGCCCCGCGCTCAAGAGTGTCAAGGAACTGGGTCGCAGAGCCCGGGCCGGCGCGCCGGCCGGGCGGCTCCGGCCTGCCCTGCGTCGCCCGCAGGAGCGCGGCTGAGACGGACCTGCCCGGCGCAGGAGCTGCAACGCCGGCAGGCAGTGTTGGGCCTGGGTGCAGGGCCGCGCGGCGCATCCCACCACCAGACGCGTGCCCAAGACCCCTGTCTCAGCGTCAGAGCGTGGCGGGGTGTGCGGCAGGGGCCCTGCTCTGCCCGAGCGCGGCTTGAAGTTGCCTGCTCTGCCTCGAACTCGCCCGCGCTCCCGCGCAGGGGCCTGCTTGCAGCGGCGGCAGCGCTGCACGGCGGCGAGGCGCTGTACGAGCTTTCGGTCGGCAACCCGGACAAGGGCATGCTCGCGCTGGAAGACGTGCGCCGGCGCGTGGCGCAGTTCACCGACGCTGGGCTGCCGCTGGTTGTCACGCATGTGCGCGCGCCGGCTGGCCCCGTCCTCACAGCGCGGTTGCCAGGCGGCGCTGCGAGCCGCTCGCGCGAGCTCTGCCACTTGTCAGCTTAAGCGCCGGGCCCTACGACGACGCTGCCAGTGCCACACAGGCCCGCCCGGCGCGGCACGTCTGCACACGCTTGCACACATGTCCGCATGCACTGCTTCGGGGCTGCGCGCATAATCGCCGCGCCTTTGGCCTGCAGCACGCAGAATGGCATGGGCACCGAGCGCCCGGCGCGCGTGCGTCCGCGCCAGGCGTCGCTGTTCACGGACAAGGCCGCGCTCTTCCCGCGCAGCGCGTTCGTGATCGGCTACGACACGGCCGTTCGCCTGGTCGCGCCGCGCTACTACGGCCGCCCCGGCGGCCCGCCGGGCGAGGACGCTGCCGAGATGCTGCTGCAGGTGCGCATGCTTCTTGTTTTGGCATAGGGTGTGCTTGCCGCAAGATCAATTGCCTGGTTGCCCTTGTGGCTAGCTCGGCTGGCGGCCTGCCTTGGCCGAGGCGAGCGTGTAGATTTCTGGGTCACGCTTTGCATGCCGGGTTGCTGCTGGAGGTTGCCACAGCGTCAGGTGATATCCATGTGTCATGCAAGAAATGCAGCTCTCCTCCAAATGAGTGGGCGACGGGCCCTGTGCGGATGCCACTGCGCGGCTTCGTGATGGCCATGCGCTCGAGCCAACAGGCGCCTCGAGGCTGCTCCTCATGCTGACGCGGCGCCGCGGGCGCGGCAGCTGGCGGGCGCGGGCGCGCGCGGGTGCCGCTTCCTCGTGGCCGGGCGCGTGGACGACAAGAAGGAGTGCTTCAGGACGCTGGCGGACGTGGACGTGCCGCCGCAGCTGCACCGCATGGTGCGCGCGCGCCCGCCTGCCCGGCTGGGCGGCAGCGCCGCGCGTATCCTCGAAGTGCATCAGCCAAGCAGTCGGGCAGCTCCTGTGCCGGGCGTTGCCGAAATGCAGGCCCAGGCGTTTCTGGCGGCGCTGGCCGCTCTCAATGTGCAATAAGAAGCACCCCTCCTCCAGGGCTGCCGTGTTTGTGCGAGCCCAGGCAGTACTGTGTTGTCAGACCCCACATGCCACCCCGTACACCACCGCAGCAAGCGCTCGGCGCGCAGTGTGCGCAAGGAGTGCCAACTCTGCCCCAAAAGGGCCTTTGAGTATGTGCGCAGAGCTGTGCAGGATGCCAGAACCGCCCAGCCACCCGCGCGCGTGCGCTGGCGCGCGCAGGGCCTGTTTCAGGGCATCCCGGAGGCTGCGTTCCGCGCGGATGTGTCGTCCACGGAGCTGCGCAAGCAGCAGCAGGGCGCGGGCTAGGCTCGCGCGGCAGCAGCCACCCGTGTTTGCCTATGTTCAAAGTGCACTTGCAGTACATGCTGTTTGGCATTTTTGTCTTTCAAGGATAGTCTGGGCACGCACAGCGGAGGTAGGCTGAGACCGTCATTGTCAACCTGCTTTGTTTACAGGCCTAGCAGGTGCTCTTTTGTCTCCTTCAACGTCATGGGTGTGCTTGCACGGCGCATACTCGCCATGTATCTTAGGAGTTGTGGGTCAAGCTATTGATGAGCCTGATCAGAATGCGCATGCGTTTAAAAAATGGGTGATGGGAGTCGGGCAAAGCCCAGCAAAACGGCGGTGAGCAGAGAGCAATCATTCGCTCCCAGTCCATGTGCACGACCATGCATAGTGTGGCCAGATGGGGGCTCGAACCCCAGACCTGCAGCTTATTAGACTGCCGCTCTAACCAGCTGAGCTATCCGGCCGCTCAGACATCTTGAGCTCTTGCGCAATTACTTTGCATATATGATCGGTTGTAACAGGCCGACACACGCAGGCCGACACACCGACTCATTAATCAGCCCGAAGTATTGCGTAACCTAATGAACAAGCTGGGCATGCTGGCTAACAAAATCGATACATACTGCATGCATGCGAAGTGGGGGGACGCCCTCTGCTCCTGCAGTATGGTTCTGAGCTCCGTCCTCCTCCCAGCACACGTCGGATAAGGAGACACAGCGCCGCGCAGTGGAAGCAGTATGCATGCGCTCCTGGATGCATGCATTGCGGTTGTCGGTCGCGCGGCAGCGCACGTGTCTGGCAAAGCAGACATGGCAAACAGCGGAGAGCTAGACGCCCATGGCCACGCCCTCTGCCTCGGCCACGCGCGCGATGAGCTCGTCCTTTTTGCCGGCGAGCTTCAGGCCCTTGGCGCGCAGGTAGGCCTTCAGGTCGTCCACGCGCAGCGTGCCCAGCCGGCCGTTTGCGGCCAGGTCCTACAGACCCGAGGCAGACGCCTCAACCTACTGCCCTCAAGCAGCTCCCCTCACACACGCCCCCAAACTGCATGTGGCTGCTACGTCGCAGTGCACAGGCAGCACAGCTCCCCCGTGAGAGGGCGCTCGGCAGCGCGCCCTGCGCAACCATGAATGCATGAGGCCGTGATGCGCTGAGACCGGACCGCGGCCGCAACGGAGCGCCAAAGTGATGACAGGGCGGCAGCCGCGGCGCGCCTTGAAGTCCGTGCCGGCCAGCAGCTCCTGCGCGTCCGCGCTCGGCTCGGGCGCCTTGCGCTTGGCGGCGGGCGGCTTCTTGGTGGCCGCGTCGGCGGGCTCGTCATGGTCCTCCCCGTACGCCGCTACCTGCCCGCAGCGCGCACAAGGGCCGGTCGTGGGTTGTGCAGCGCCGGGCTCTATAAAGCTCACCGTCGTGCGCCCGAGCAACGTGCGTGTGCAAATGCACAGATGTGAGGCCACGCTCCCACGCCACTTAGATTACTGATACCCTTGTAGGAAAGCTGCCACCTGGAGCACAGTGTGCGCGCGCAGACCAGCGCCGCTGGCCGGTGCAAGGCCCTACCATGTACACTCCTGCGTGTACACACACAGACATGGGTGATGCCCTGTTGTGTCCGCATGGGGCGCGCGCCGCAGTCCTGGTGTGACAGCAAGCCATTCCGCGCTCCAGGCCAGCATGCGCCCTGCTGCCGCGGGCCCAGAGGCGACGCACAGACCTGCAGGCCCCGGGCATGTGCAAATTTCAAACGCGCGCTGCGCCAGCTGCGAGGCGGACCTTGAACGCGTCGATCGCCGCGCCGCCCGCGGCGCGGATGGCCGCATTGTCCACCTTGGTGCCCATGTCCTCCTCGTCCGGCACGTCCTCGCCCAGCGCGCGCGCCTCCAGCACCTGGCGCCGCCCGGTTATAAGGTTAATTGGGGTTAAAAGTAGGGTTTGTTGACGATGCCCGCCTCCCCCCAGGTGCCCATGTCGTCCTCATCTGGCAGGTCCTCGCCCGGCGCGCGCCTCAGGCACCTGGCGCCCGCCCGCCCCGCCCCGCCTCACCAGCCATGTGCCACCCCCCCTCACCGCTGCGCGCCCGGCCGGCTCCCTGCCCGGCGCCCGGCCCCGGAGCACTGTGTGGCCGGCCGGACGCGGCGGCAGGCAGCGCCGGGTCCGGCGGGCGCAGCCGGGCGGGCGCGCCTGGTAGTGCCGCTGCAGCGCGGGGTTGGGCAGCATGCCGAGCTCCCACTGCGGCAGATCGCGCCCGGGCTCCGCGTCCGGCGCAAACTCCGGCAGGCGCAGCGCGCGGACCATGGCCTCCGCGGCCGCCACCTGCGGCGGAGCACGCGAGGCATCCCGCGCTGCACCAAAGCCCACCAGGACGTGCAACGTTCTTGCGGACCATGGCCTCCGCCAGTGGGTGCAGCCAACGCATCCCGCGCTGCATCATGCCCAGCAGTGTGCGGCATCCTCCGCCCAGGCGCACTGCGGTGCGATCTTGATGCCGCTGAGCGGCGTGCCACTGTTAGGTCTGCACAGCGTCTGCTCCGCCACGAGCGGCAGGGACAAGGCACTGCTAGGGGCTATAAACAGGCAATGGGGTGCTGAAATTTAGATCTGGAGCGCGCGTCACATGAGGCTCAAACAAGTAGCCGCTCCCTGTGACGCTGGGACAGAACGCTGCCGCCTGGCACAGCTCGAGGCGATTGTGAGACGCCGCCTGCGCGCCTGGTCCTCGTCCGCCCGCGCCCACTCCCCGCCGGTCACCTTGGGGTTTGTCTCCGGCATGCGGATGTCGTCCTTGCTCGGCAGGTAGAACATGTGCATGCCCGGGGGCTCCACCTGCGCACAGGCGTCCAGAAATGTCTGCCTAGGGTAGGGTGAGACATGTGCATGGCTGGGAACGCAACCTGCGCGCACACCCGGCAATCCTGGCACGCCGGACCATGTCATACGCATGTGTCACTCGGCGCCCGCCCGCCAAAAATGAACACACGCGAGCAACGTCGCAGGGCATCCTTCAGACGAGAGCGGCCTTGCGCAGCAGGCAGGTTGCATGCATGCTTGGGAGGCGTACCTGCGCGCAACTCTGCACACGTGTCCATCTTTCGGGCAGGATGCAAGCTGGGAAAGGGCGCGCGGCTTTGCTGAGCAGGATGCATGCTCGGGGATAAGTACCTGCGCGCCGTGCTCGTCCTTGGCCTCCTGCGCGGCCGCGAGCGCCACCAGCGCCGGCGTCGCCGCGCGGCTGCGCACGAAGCTGCACACGGCCACGACGTCGCGCGCGAGCATGCGCTGGTGCAGCGCGACGAAAGCGGCGGTCGAGCCCTTGAGCGCGTGGTCGTTGGGGTACACGAACGTCGCCTCCCGCATGCGGTGCCAGGGCTGGAGGCAGCGCCGCGGCTTGAAGCCCAGCAGCTTCAGGCCTGCGCGATCGGCGGTCCGAGCGTGGCGCGGGGCGGCGCCGCACAGGCGCTGAGCGGCCTCGCGCTTGCCGCCCCCGCTCGGCGTCTGCTGGCATGCACGTCCTACTTGGCGGCGACCAGCAGGCTGCCATGCGCAAGCTGGTCGCCGCAGAGTCCCAGCGGCGCAAGCTGAGCGTGTCACGCTCAGCCGCTGAGGCGTGCAGGCATAGGGCTGATGCGAGGGAAGCGGCGGCAGCAGCATCAAGCCCTAAATGCAGCAGGCAGACGCGGAGTGGCGGGGGCGCGCCTGGGCTCTGCACCACATTCAGCATGCTCATGTGATTTTTGGGGAAGACCACGGGGCGGAGGCGCGGCGGGGCCGCCGGCGCCGCGCCGTCGCCCAGCGCCGCGCCGCCCCCCGGCGCGTAGGCCTGCTTCCTGGGATCAGGGTACACCACCATCGGCACGTCCTTCATGAGCGTCCCTGCGCGCCCCCGGCGCGCCGTCCTGGGGGAGCTGGCCAGTGCGCGCTCCGGCGTCAGCCGCGGCAGCAGCCCCGGCATGAAGCCGTGACAGCCTTGCCAGCGGGGCCGCGATGACGGGGCGCGCGCGCGCCTGTGTCCTGGCAGATGAGCGCCGTCCTGTGCTGCAGCGCCTCGCTGGTGAGCGCGTGCACATACGCCGTGCCGCCCCGCTTCGCCTCGTGCAGCAGCGTGTACAGCGCGACGGCGATCTCCAGCCCGGGGCCCAGCACCAGGCGGTGGCGCCCGCTCGTGCGCTTGCGGTATGCCTTTTTGCGCACGGTGTCCCACAGTCCCTGCGCCGCGCGCGTGCAGCGGCGCTCGCGGGCGCGCACGCAGCCGCGCGCGCTCGGTCGCAAATGCGTGCCATGCGGCGCGGCCACCGCCCCTCAGCGCCCTGCCCTAAACCTCACTCCCGGCGCCTGGTCGCCCTGCCTGCTCTCTGCCGTGCGCGGCGCAGCCGCCTGCAGGCGCGGCTCTGGGGCAGGCCGCAGGGTCAGGGATGCCGGCTAGGCAGGCGACGCGTGCGCGCGCAGGGAAAGGTAGGGTTAGGGTTATCATAGGCGCACCCTCAGGAACCAGGTCGTGTCGGACGTGTTGACCGCGGGCACGAGCGCCTGCGCGTCGTCGGCCTCGTCGTCGCCGGCGCCGCCGCCCTGGATGTGGCTCCAGAAGCCCATGTCGAAGGCCTGGCCAGGCGGCGCCATGGGCACCACGTCGACCCACACGCGCTTCTCGTGCAGGTCCCGCGCGCGGCTCAGCGCAAACTCCCTGCCGTGCCGCGACAGCCGCACTGAAGGTAGGCTGATTCACAATTCTGAGCTGCCCTCATCATGGCGCCGAAGCGTACCGCAAACACCTGGCCGGGCTTGACAGAGAGCCATGGCGCCCACCCACACATGAGCGCAAGGTCCTGCAAAGGTGTCCTTGGTGTGCGTGCGCTGCCGTGTGCAGCTAGCACAACGGCCGCTCATTCACGGCCTGGTCTTTACGCACAGCTGTACGCATGCAGGTGTAATGTAGAAGGCGCTCCAGCATATGAGGCCCACAGCACATGCATGCCACGGCCCCCAGCATGCACACCCTCTGCTGCGCAACCTGCCGCGAGCCCGGCAAAGCCATGCCGGCCCATGCGCGCGGGTGCGCACCGGAACTCCGCGGCGGCGACGCCGGTGCCGGGCGGGTTGGCGTCGCAGGTGAAGATGAGCACGCGCTTGTCGGCCTTGGCCGAGCTGTCCAGGAGCTGGTGCGCGGTCCAGAGCGCGTGCCGCAGCTGCTCCGGGCCCTGCTCCGCACTGCCCGCGTCCGCGTCCAGCCCGCCGTCTGCGCACGGACGCGCGGCTGGCTCCAGCCGCGGGCTCGGGGGCGTGACCGCGCAGGGCCCAAGGCCGCTCTCAGTGCCTTGCACCAGGCTGCCGGGCTTTGCCTGCCGTCTGGAGCAAAGTGGCCAGATGTGGCTTGGCGCACCAATCAGGTCGCTGAGGGCCTTGATGCGCAATGCGGACGGCTCGTCCAGGTCTTGGAAGACCACCACATTGTCAAAGCTGAGCGAATTCTTGGACTCGCGCTGCGAGCGTACGCACCAAGCTACGTGAGCTCACATGCTGCATTTGCTGGCTTCCCCTGTCGTCCCAGTAAAGGTTCGCGCAAGCTGCAGCGCAAGCAAAGGGGCTCCCAAGCAAGCCAGACCTCTAAAGGCGCCCGCAGCGGCACGTAAGCCCTGGCCGTGTACCTCAAAGCACAGGCAGCGCACCGTGCCGTACAGGACCACCGCAAAGCTGTCCCTGCTGCTGGAGATGATGTGCATTTTCATAATGTTTCGCGCCACGATGAGGGCCACCTCTGCATAGGTGTGTTCCGCGTCATAGCCGCTCTGCAGGCGCTCTGCAGACGTCAGAGAGGCGACCCGATGATATGTGATACAGGTTGCATACTGCCAGGCCACTGCATAGCCAGGCCTTGCACGCAGGCATGGGCTGCGCACGTCCTTGTCGTTGACGCCGCACGCCTTCAGCATGGAAGGCTGGCAGTCAATGAGGAATATGACGTGCTCCTTGGAGGCCACCCATTCCTGCACACGCACAAGCAGGCTTGCTCAGATCGACTGTAGCACAGGAGGTGCAAAACTAGCTCTTGTGTCTGCTCTAGGCAGAGCAAAGCGCAACCTGCTTGGTGTCCTCCTCCTCCTCATCCTCGCCCTCAAAGTCCTCACGATGCTCTTCGTCCATGTTTCTGCTCGGGCTCTTGCAACGGCGCACACGCTGCTCTCGCTGTTGCGCTGAAGCAGGCCGTTCATTCAAAGCTCACACAGGGCGAGACAGAGTTACAAAGGTCAAGTTTCTGCACTGAGCATGGCTGTTCAACTCACACACCAATTGCTTTACCCTCGTTTGTAACAGTTCCATCTGCCCTCGATGCTCGCCCTTAGCATGCTTTGCAAGTTCGAGGCTGAGGAGGCATGAGGCATATGCACGCATGTCACGCCTGTGCACGCATGTGCACGCATGTCATGTCATCATCTCACACCATAGGCACTCAGCCTCGGCGTGCAAGTGCTCTTACAGGTGCGTTCCGGGCCACGCTGTCCCCTTGCTTGTCTCCTTGTGGCCAGCCACTGCAAGCAGTGGATAGGTACGGCAAGCGCAATCACAGCCTCCTCTGCTGTCGGAACGGCTGCACAGGGCATGCTGCGCGTGCAACCAGGCGCTACGCAGCGCGTGCTGTGTTGCAACACTCCAGCAGCAAAGCGCCAGGCCGTCATGCCAAATGTGGCGCAGGCTTTACACTCCTCAGGCGAGCGCCGCTGCAGCCTCCCTTGCACTGCCAGCGCTGCCGCCACGCGCATGCGCGGGCGCGGCTGGGAGCTGCGCTGCGTGCGCGCTGGCGCCATTGCTGCTGGCCTGGCCCAGCAGCCTCTGCCGCTGCTGCTCCTCAAACGCCGCGATGAGCTCAGGCGGCACGTGATCTTCCAGCTCCCAGGTGTCCTCGTGGCCGTCCTCCCACCTGCGCGCCCCGCCCCACTGGTAAGGTCGTGCCTAAGTGGCATCCAACTCGCAGCGGTGACCACAATTGCCTCCTAGGCCCCATTGTTCTCATGCCGGCCCCTGTGTGAATCAATGCATGCGACGCATGTACCACTCATCGGCGCCTGTGCGCTTAACGTTGCTGGTCGCGACATGGCAGCATGCACTTCGTCGTGCTACAAGCAGACAGCGTCGCCCCTCTGTCGCCTAAGGTACACAGGCAGGTTGTCAACACGGCGGCGCAGGGCGCACTGGATCAGGAACTCGCGCTCGTCGCCGCGCTGCACCATGCGCAGCACGCGCGCCGCGGTGCCGTACTCCAGGCCGTTGTCGTAGTCCTCCACCAGGTCCGGCGCGATGTACAGCTGGTTCACCTGCGCGACGCGTCCCGCGTCCGCCACTCATGCATACCCCGCATCACAGGCGCACCATGAGAGAGTGGGCTGAGGGAGTGGGCTGTGTTGCACGGCGGGCGGGCCCATGCCCGCTGCATTGGCACAGCTTAACGGGACCTGCTCTGCGCCGCTCCTAGCATCAAATATGCATCATATCTAAAGAACGCGCACAGCGTGCTGAGTACAGCGTGCTGAGCACAGCCTAAGGCGTGCGCGCACCCTGTCCACACAGCAACATTGCCTGGCATGTCACCGCGGAGCGCAGTTTGCAGGAAACGGCAGCATTTATGAGCGGTGCCCGATCGCCGCCTTGCCACAAAATGGCGCGGTGACTGTTCAGCAGAAGCGGCGAAGCGGGGGGCGCGCGCCCAGGAGTCCTCCGCGCCGTCCGGCCACTGCACCAGGAAGTCGCGCGAGCCGTTCTCGCACGGCCGGTCGTCCAGCAGCGCGGCCGGCGCCACCTCCTCGAACAGGCAGGCTGCGCAGCCAGGCACACCTCAGACGCGTCTGCTGACTCGTTGCAAACCCGGCCTGAGACAGGAGCCTGGCGCTGACAGCCTGTCGGTCCCCGCCCAACCGAGCGCACTCGCCATCGGCCTGCCGTGCCAGCGCACGCAAGCAGCACATCACACCTGCAAAC
>JAABUY010007505.1_pt1 | contig 10349 bp, 18 predicted proteins | sample 5560271 | NCBI WGS metagenome assembly JAABUY01 (sample SAMN10711886, study PRJNA513374) | rock metagenome | isolation source: Antarctica rocks | place: Antarctica: Victoria Land, University Valley
TGCAGCCTGCGCCGCCGCCGGCGTTGGCTCCGGCTCGCCCCCCTCCTTCTTCTTCTTCCTGTTCTTTCTGCCACTGCCGTCCAACACGCGCCGCCTGCCGGGGACGGCGGCCGCCCCCGGCCGGCCCCGCGGCGGCGCCCGCGGAGGCTTGCCGCTGAGCGGGCGGGCGGCGTCCCCACTCTCCGACTCACTGTATACAGCGGGCGCGTCGACGCGCGCAGCCGCAGCCGTGGCGGCCCGCGCAGCGTCGCGCAGCAGCTGCGCCGGCTCCACGGCCGCCGCCGCCGCGCGCGCGTGCACCTGGGCGGTTGAGGGCATCACATTACGTACCATTGTCATGTAACCTCCGGCATAAAACTTGCCTGCTCCTTTTCTTGTACCCATGCAGGTTGCCCTATCAAAGTGACATCAACCTATAAGGGATACTTGCATCAATTTACACATCCAAGCGTGAACGCAGAGTCTGTCCGTGAAGTGTTTGCATCGCACATCACTCGAGCGTCTGTCATTGGCCGCTCCCGGACATGCAGACAGAGGGCGCGCGTGCACCCGAGCAAGCAGGGGCGCACTGCATCCTCTGCTTCGCAGTCGGTGTAGTGCACTGCAGCCCGCGCGGCCGACCCGGGCTCAGGCGCAGGCTGCCACGGCCTGTTGACGGCGCCGGCGGCAAACGCGGCGCCGCGTCTGACGCGCTTGAACAGTCGCACGCCTGTGTCACTGCTGCACGCAGAAAACATTCTCGGTATGAGCGCGGGAAAGCCGCTGGGCATGATGGCATGACGAAGAGAGCACAGCGCGTGCTGGCCATAGGCGCTCGCCTGTCTGTGGCGAGGTGGTCGGCAGGCTGCTTCGGTATGCTGCAGCGCTCTGCGTCAAAGTCACCTGCCAGCCTACGGTCCAGTGCTTTTCGGAGCTGCACGCGCCCGTCGGCTTGTCAGCAGTGCAAGGGTACAACTTGACAGCGCAGGGAAGCAGGCTGCAGCAAAGAGTTTCGACCAAGAAGCCTTCAGGTGCAGCGCGCCTGCTCCTCGTTGCTGTGGGGCGGCCAGAGGGTTGGGAAGCACAGAGTGCACAGCGCACCTGCTCCTGATAGCCCAAGGGCAGGGCGTCCTCGTCCGGGGAGCCGTCTCCACAGCGCGCGTGTCCACGCTTTGTGAGCGACTGCCACCCCGGTGCTCTAGTCTGTAGCCTTGTTGCAGCCTGCATAGGAGCAGAGGTCAGCACGACGTCTGCTGGGGGGCAACTACGGGCAGCAGTGGTTCCCGAGTCGAGCGCTCCGCACATGCGCGGCCGACTTTTTTGCTTGACTGGCTATGTCACCGCCGCTCACGGCCACAGAGCGCAGCGCGGCACAGTCCTCCTCAGAGCTGGAGCTGTCTTTTGCGGGCATGCCCTGCCGGCCCAGGAAGCAGGATGGCAAGCGTTGCTGTTCATAGGCTGCCGCGGTTGCACGCTCTCACTGGACTTGCACGGTTGGTGCAGGCGCGATATCTGAGGATATGCATGCTGGCACCAGTATGAGTTATGGTGACAACTAGCTGCACCGCGGTCCTGCAGACGGCAGGGCAATTCCTTGAGAGAGAGCTGAAGAAAGAGCTCATGAGCTCATTATCAGGCGACAAAAGGTGCACATGCAAGCTTGTCTGCCAGTACACATCTCTTTGTCGCTTTGCTGACACCTTGAGAGGCTGATAGCTTGAAAGCTCAGGGCTGGTTTGCGCATCCCGCCGTCTGGGTGACAAAGACCACGGTGGTCCGATCACCACTGGACCAGTGGTGGTCCAGTAGAGACTCTCAGACCACTCAGCGCAGGACCATGTGAGCAGAGAACTGTCATTGTGTGCGGGGTTTCTGAGCTGCTCAGCAGCTCAGCCACCCTAGTGTGCAATATTGGTCGGTGCGTACGGGTCGTCATGCAGCACAGCTCAGCTGACGTGAGATGCGCATGCCGCCCTGTGCATAAACAGGCGCTGCATGCTCGCAGGAACAGAGCTGGATCAGGACGGCTGCTGGCGGGGTCCTGTGCCCTCTCAGTGAGACCAGGGCACCAGCATATGCTGGACCAGCATATCCTTGGGTGCTGGCCTGAGAAAAGCTAGGCCGCCGCCTGCCTCACTGACAACTGTCAAAGCAGCCTGCCATGCATGTGCCCGCCACCCGACCTCACCCTGCCTGGCCAACAGCAGGCCTCCAGGCGCCGCGCATCCACGCATAGGGCGCTATCCCCCGGGCGCCTGCATAGGGAGTGGTGGACTGCTGCCCGGCAGTCCATTGTGGGGCCTGCTGATGCACCACAGGGCCCCCGCCGGCGCCGTCGCCCTGCAGCGACCCCGCCTCCTGAGCTCGCTGCCGCTGGCGCGACTGGGCTCCGCCAGCTCATGCGCATACACATGCGCGGTGGGCGCCAGCATGCGCAGGCGCGCCAGCACCTTGCCGCGCTCCGTCTCGCTCCTGGTCTGCTTGAGCAGCTCGGGCGCTCGGGCGCACAGCGCGCGCGCGGCCGGCTCGCACGACGCGAGCCCAGACCGGTGCCATGCAGCCAGCGGCCTGGCCAGCCTGAAGAGGAAACTCCGCAGGTGCCATGCGTCCACTTCAGGGGCCAGCGCGGCCGCCTTGGCAACAGCCGCGGCTGCCATCCCCGCGTCTGGGGCAACTGCGAGCACATCCAAGGCATACAGTGCCTGGTCCAGGTCATGGGGGGCATGCGGCTGGCCTGGCTGGACATGCTCAATCACGAGGCTCGCCCACCTGGCAACATCAGCCTGCAACCCAGCCATCGCGCTGTTGCTGTCTGTCGCAGGCACAGCAGGGGGGGCTACATCAACCACGCTAGCCACATTACACAGCGCGTGTGCCAGTCTGCCGACCGCAATTCTGCCCGCCGCGTCTGGGGCGACTGCATCGGCCACAGCAGAACCCGCCAGCGCCCTGATAACAGTCGCTGGCAACGCTGCACCGTCACACACACTGGCCCAGACGCTTAGTACAGCAAAAGCGCAAGCAGGGGAAACAGGCACGGGCCATTTGGCCGCACCCGCGCCTGTTGCGGCCTCACCAGAGGCTAGCGCAGCGCTCAGCCACGCGCCAATGGCGGCGAGCAGCGCAGGGCCGGGCCGCAGCGGCAGAGCATGCCTGTATAGCATCAAGATGTCTACCACGCATTGCAGGTCTGATCTGGTGTCTGCACGTGCCAGCCTGTGCTCAAACCAGACAGCAACGCGCTTCAAAAGACCATGCTTCAGCAGCCCCAAGCGGGAAAGGTGCCGCGCTGTGGCGCACAGCTCCCCCGCTGAGCACTCTGGCAGCCGGCGTTCAAACGCCTCCTGCAGGCCTTGCAGCAGGGCAAATGCGCGCGCGCGCTCAGCCTCCGCATGCGCGGCCCTCACATGCCTGCACGCGACACCGAGGGCCTGAACGCACAGTACAGCGCCGGGACCCCAGACAGCACATATCCGCCGGCCCAGCCTTGCCTTGGTTCAAGGGGCGGGAGGGCGGGTGCGCAGCCACGCGCAGCCAAGCAGCAGCGGCGGCCAGCATGCACGCACACCAGGCCGCGCACCGTGAAGGGCACAGCACGGCCAGCCGCTGAATGGCTGCGCAGACGTGCTCGCGGCCAAAGTGCTCGCCAGCGGCATCGCGGACCCGGGCGACGGCCTCAACACTCTGTGCTGAGACAAGCTGGTGCAGGATGCCTTCCAGGGGCTCCTCGCTGGCAGCGCCAGCGCCGCTGAGCCGCTGCACGCTGCCCGGCACGGGTGCCTCCAGCGGAGCTCCCACGGCTCGCAGCACTACGGGCAGCGTGGCCAGCGCTGGTGACCCCGGCTGGGCTGCAAAAGCGCGCCACGCGCGCGCAATGGCCTCTGCCTGCAACGCTGTCAGGGTGGAGCCCGTGCTGCTGCTGTGCTCACCCGCTGCGGTGCCGGCTGCAGCACGCAGCAGCTCGCCCACTACCCCGTCGTGCAGCGCGACGCTCAGCAGCCAGCCGCTCTCGCTTAAACATTTCAGGACCGTCACAAGAGCTCCTCGCTTGGGCAGCCACGGCTCGCGCGGCAGCAGGGACACCAGCGCTGCCGCCAGGTCGTCGAGCAGCGCCTTGCTCGGCTCAAGGCCACGCTCACGCTGCATGATGGTCACCCATCGAGCCAACTCGGTCAGCTCGAAGCCACTGCAGCCTGGCAGTTGGCCACGCGCGCTCTCCATGCAGCTCAGCACCTCTGGCGACTCGACCCGGTGGCGGCTATGGCCCCTGGCACCACAGCAGGTTTAGGCCAGCGCGCACAGTAGCGCACGACTTGATGCAGACCTGCAAAAGGCCTTGTGGCCGGTGCGGAACTCAGCACTGAGAGGCAGGAGCGCCCTATCGCAACACAGTGCACTGGACCAAGGAGCCTCACCTCCGCCACCTTTTCAGCGCAGAAAACGCGCTTCTGAAGGTAGCATCTGCGCTTGGCAAGGCAGCATGTGTCGGCCCGTGGTGGTCGGGAGCTGCCACGACTCCGCCATACGGCCTGCCTTCCAAAGCGCCCTGCTGTGTGCCGCCTGCCTACGCGGTTGCAGGCGACGTGAGAAGCGTGTTCACACTGGTAAGGGCCTACCAACAACGAGCGCAGCCACCGCTCGGGAGCGTGAGGCGCACTTCCGACGCCCCACTGAAAGCGCGGCTGCAAGCTCCTGGCGTCTCTGGCAACCATGCGTTCCGGCCCAAATACCTCCGAAGCGGGTCCCACGTCTCCGGGTGGCCGGCAGTGGCGTCTGTGCAGGCGCCGCCGCATGTGCGCAGCCGCACGGCCAGCCTGATTGCTGACTGCAACATGCCCGCCTGGCGACGCGCTGGACAGTGGGGCTACCCCTGTGGATCACCTTTTTTGCTTTTCCCAATAGCAAGCAACCAAAGTAAATGCATAATAAATACAAAATTGCTCAATATACCCGGTGCTGTGGAGTTGTAATGTCTCGCAGGGAAGAGATTGGAGTGATCGAGCTATAGTATTCATATCCAGGGGGATATGGCGGTGCGACATGTTACATGTTCTCCTCGAGTGCCCAGCCACTCAGGCAGCCGCTTGTGCACTTACTTTCACCTGCCTGCAACTATGCTTGCTTCCACCTACTCCAGACCAGGTGTGTCCGGGTGCATCCAGCACCTGCGCACACGCGCACTGGCCTGCTGCATTCTTTGCATGCGGTGGAACTGATCTGTAACGCTTAGCCCTCTTTGCCGGCGCAGCCCTGTGGCATTTGGCTAATAATATGGCTGCAATCATCCATTTGTGCCTGATACATGCGGCGTGTTGATAGATGGTGCAGCTCAGTTGCGTGTGCTCCACGGGACCATATGCAACCCATGTCTGAGCTGTGGTAAAGGCTGCCAGGTAAACTAGTGCTTTGCATGTCCACACCTTCAACCTTCTCATGTTGGGTGAGGCTACTGGCAGGCGTCATCCGCCAGGCGCCGGCAGACTCTGAACAGTCGATCAAACTTCAGGCGTCGGCGGCTGACAGGCCATCTTACCAGCACGCAGTACTCTGGCCTGCCCTGCACCCACAGCTCAAACAGTCGCAGGCTCCGCATGAGCATAGCTCACGCTCCCACTTCATCAGCACCAGAGTCGCGACCAAGGCGCAGGCTGGAGTCACCGCCCACACAAAGCTGCACGCCCAGAGCTCACCTCAGACACTCGTCATGCATCTTGAGCAACTCAAGGGGCATGCGAGCGCATGCGTGCAGCCCTGCAACCTGCTGCACAGTCACGCTGCCACTGCGCGGCTTTGCGTCCTCCATGTACAGAGTCGGGCGCATGCGTTAGCGCGTGAAGCAGGCGCAATGGCCTGCACAACATGCCATTCGTGATACCCACAAAGCTCTGCCGCTGATCTGCCTCACATCCGGCCCCGCATGTCAGGTTGCAGCGCGGTAACACAGTGCAACCTCCTAGCCGGTGCAGGCCGTGGGAGCCCGCAGCCCTGCCTCTCTCATTGAACCCTCTCAGCTGAAATGAAACATCAAAACTGCGCCACAGTGTGGCCACCACACCAGACAGGACAGAATAGGCTGCAAACCAAACATAATGCGCAAACGTGCGGCAACTTGCACTGGATACCGTAAAAGCGGCCTGAACCGGCCCTACAGGCTGTGCATGTAAGCACGCCTTCTCTCTGGCGCCTCTCTCTCTCTCTCTCTCGCACACTTCAGACTTCATACCGCAGCTGGCAGCGGGCGGGGTTGCGGTCGCCCAGCGTGCAAACCCGGCCGGGGGCTCTGCACAGAGCGCGCTGAGCCTCCGCGGCCGCGTCGTGCCTCACGATCAGATGGCGCCCGGGCCCCCATGGCAGAACAGGATCTGCCGCAGGGCCAGCACGTAGCCCAGGTTGTGGTCGGCGATGGACCCGGTGTACCAGGGCGGCCGCTCGCCGGCGAAGGCCGTGTAGTTGCCCGGCAGGTCCTTGGCCGAGCGCATCAGCCAGATGGGCGCGCCCACGTGCTGGAAGCCGCCCACCCTGCTCCCCGCGGGGCGCAGCCGCATGTCAGACTCACCCTAATACCTGCATGTCAGGATGAAACGTCCAATATGCGCCACAGAGAAAGCCAGACGCTTGCGGCTGCTGGGCATGGGCCTGTGTACTAATGCGGTAAGCTGCGTCTGGACCCCTGGCCCTGCTCACACATGGAGTGCTGGCAGTCGTGCCTTCCTCGCGTGTCCGTGTTCGGCTGCAGGTAAACAGCTGAGGCATGGTCAGCGCCAGCGGCGCTTTCCCTGCAGCATGACAGGAGCATGCGGGGTTGGCTGTCGCTGCTTTGAGCAGGCGCGAGTGCTGAGCAGGGGCGCACGCGGTGCGCTGGAATGGGGCAGGCTGGGGTCCACGTTCCGTTTATATGGTAGGGTAGGGTAGGGTAGGGTTAGCACAGGGGCGGGCGCGCGGCGGGGGCCGCACGCGGTGCGCTGGAAGGGCAGGCTGGGGACCACGTCGCGGTTGTTGACCAGGCGGAGCACGCTGCCGGCGCCCATGTAGCGGTCGTACCAGGCTGCCGCCGCAGGGTTGAACAGGCGCGGCGACCCGGATGTCACCACCTTCACGACAGCCTGCACAGCACACCAAACCATCCTGCTTGACCAGCAACATGCGCTGGCGCGATCGTGAAAGTGGTGACTTGTGCTGCAGCCTTTCTTGTCCTGCTGGGCTGCACTGTAGCGGACCAACGGAACTAGGATACGATGCGTGTTGTGTACCAGTCGATGTTTGGTGACATGCAAGCCAGCCCTCCTCTGCCGTGCTGCCTTGTCTGCGTAGCACTGCCAGCTGTGGTGCTGGTAATTGTTGGGGCGCACATTTGGATATATAGCCTTCGCCCAGGCTCCACACAGCGTCGCCAGCGCGGCGCCGAGGCTATGGCCTGAGCACAGGACCCTGTGCAAGCGGCCGCGAACATCATGTCAATTGAGAGTCGTGATCCCGCCCTTGTGCGCTCCTTCTGATGTCACAAGCATAGGTGTGCAGACCAGTGATACGATCTTCCCTAGCCAGGGGCAGCATCAGGGGCAGCGGATGCATGTCACACACATGCGGCATGCCCTGCGCCTCGCGGGCTGTCATCGAGCCACTGTGGTGTCACCCAGCTCCAGCCCCGCTCACATGCCTGTGCTGCCACTGTCTGTAGGCATGCCCGGCAGCGAAGGGGCGCACATGGTGGCCTCGGCAGGCCGCACGCCGGTCAGGTTCTGGGCGACCGCCTCCAGCGTGTACCCCGGCAGCTTGTTCGCCACCACCGACTGGAATGCGCGCAGGAAGCCGCGGTGCACCTGGCGCGCGCGCCGGCGCCCGCTTGGCGCGCTAGCCAGGGGCCCTGGTAGGGTTACAGGGAAATGCATGCACTGTCACACGTCATGCACGAGACAGGCGCCAAGATGAAGTGCATGCCAGTGCGTGCACAACGTGCTCAATGTATATCACCACGTTCAAGTGAAAGTAGTCGGTCGACGCCGGGGCGGCGCGCTTGTGCGCGGCGCGCACCATGCAGCCGGGGCAGTCGGGCGCGGGGTACGCGGCCTGGCTGAGGTCCAGGTCGGTGGCCCACATGCACGGGTTGAGCGTCTGCGTGGAGTGGAAGAAGAAGGCGACCTGCGTCGGCGCCTGGAACGCCGCCACCACCACCTGCGCCCGCCGCCGCGCCAGCCTGGGCGCTGCTTGCAGGCTTGCTGGGCTTGCCACATGATAGGCTTAGGGTGTATGTAGGTTAGAGTAGCCGCCACCACCACCTGCGCCCGCCGCAGCGCCGGCCTGGGCGCCGCAGGCTTGCCGGGCTCGCCGCATGAGCGCCGCGCCGCGCCGCGCATGGCCAGCCGCTGCGGGCGTCTGCACGTTGCTGCGGGCGCCCTCCTTAGCGGCGTCTACGCGTCGTTGGTGCGCCGCCGCACGGCGCCATTGCAGGAGGCTCGCGCGGGGTGGCAGCGCGCGCGCCTGCGTGTCGCTGGTGATGGGCCCCGGCAGCGCGGGCAGCGTCGCGTGGTCCAGCACGACCGCGGTGGTGTACTCGCCCAGCGTCGGCTTGTCCAGCACGCGCATGTGCAGCGCCGCGCGCACCTCGCCGCCGGCCGCGCCCGCCGGCCAGCGCTGGCCGCGCGCCAAATCCATAAACGCCTGCGAGGTCGCCGCTCTCAGGCCGCGCCGCATGTCGGCGGCCCCCAGCTGCCACTTCAGGCTAGCGCGCAGGCCCCGCGCCGTCCCAAACGACTGTCAGGCCAGGAGCTATGCGAGGCCAGCGCCCAACATAAGAGCCGCCTGGCCACGAGCCCCGTGTCACCAGCGAGCTTTCTCATAAAGGCGCACGGCCGCGATGCTCAGGCGTGGCTGCTATGCACACTCGCGGCTCCCCGCCGGCGCGGCCGGCCCAGGCCTAGGGTCTGGGCAGGGGCAGAGGGCGGCGCACGTCCATGTCCAGGTTGGACGCCAGGTTCATGACCTCGGCGGCGTAGGCCTCCCGCAGCGCCGCCAGCACCACCGGCGAGGTCCCAGCCGCCGTGCTCGGCAGCTGGCCGCCTGCCGCGGCCTGCGCGCCCGAAGCGCGCTCGGCCCTGTGTGGCTGACCTGTCTATCTTGCACCAAGCTCCATTCCAGCGTGCGTCCATCAGCTGACATTGCACTGATGCTGCTGACCCACGCGCGCAAGCCACTGGCGGGCAAGAGCACGCATCCTCCAGCAATGCGCGCTTGTGGCGCCGCCGGATGCTGCCAGTCATCCCTACGACCGTTTCAACGGATGCTCCCAGCTCCGTGTAGCGTTTTGGCTGGCCAAACGCTGTGCGTTTGGCCAGCCGCATGCTCCGCAAGCTTGCATGCGGAGCATGCAAGCTTGTGCATGCTCCGCACACAAGCTTACGAGGTCGTCGCTCGTCATGCACGTGCACGACGTGCGCGTGCACGTCGTGTGTACGCGCACGTCGCGTACACAAGGACACATGACAGGCGGCGTCCGGCAGCCCAAACTCCTCAGTGAGCCTTGTTCTTCCTGGCGGCCTGCGCGGCCGCACCAGGAGGGGCGCTGTGGCCATGTACGCGACCTCGGTCGCGACGTGCGTAGCGGCGTCGCCCAGCAGCGCCGGCTCCACCAGCCCGCACTGGTAGTCCACCTCCTGCCGCTGGATCTGCGCGTAGGCCACTGCGCCGCACGCGCGCTCCGCGTCTCAGACACACGGCAAGTGCTCGCGCGCAAAGTCATAGCGGACGATTGGGCGCTGCCTGGCTTTTCTAATTTAGAGAGAAGGCAATGCACACATGCCTTACAGTGGCGGTGCAACGTGGTCAGACTGGCCGTGCCCTTCACTAGGCGCCTGCGCTTGCAGCGCTCGCTGCCGCTTGCACCCTGGGCGCCGACGCCGCTCGCTGCCGGCCGCGGTGCGCAGGCAGGGGCGGGGGCAGTTACGTAAAGTGCGCGGGCGCTCACGCGTGGCCGCCGCTACGGCCTCCTTCTGTTGGCAGACCTGCCCGAGCACCTGCCGCAGGCGCGCTCGCTTCAGCAAAAGGTGTGGCACTGGCGACGGTGGTCGCGAGCAGCGTGAGCCAGCCCAAGGAGCTCACAGAGCGCAGACTTTGCAGAGCTAGTGAATGGCACGGGAGCAGCACTAGGAATAGCAGCAGCTGCATCGCACCGTGTCCTCTGTGTATGCCGCGAGCGGAGAGGCGTGGCTCTCCGTGATCGCCACGCTCGAGCTGTTCTGCGCTTGCGCCCCCGTGCGCAGCATCAGCAGGAGGAGGGTCGCCCAAGCCCAGCAGCCCCTCGCCACCCATCCGCTGCTTTCGCAGCGTCTCCTCCTGCGCGCTCAGCCGCCTTGCCGCATCAGGGCAAGCGCTTT
>JAABUY010007513.1_pt1 | contig 10343 bp, 20 predicted proteins | sample 5560271 | NCBI WGS metagenome assembly JAABUY01 (sample SAMN10711886, study PRJNA513374) | rock metagenome | isolation source: Antarctica rocks | place: Antarctica: Victoria Land, University Valley
AGGCACAACTTGAAACGCGTCTCGCCGACCCTGCGAGGGAATCCTGCTGCACAAATCCTGCTGCACAGGATTCCCTGCGCTGACCATGTGGTGGAGTTGTGGTCGAGGAGCGAGGGCCCTGTTTTAGATTGGGTCCTTTGGTTCGCTATAGATAGAAACGCCGAGCTGGTCTCGTGCACCTTCCCCATCTCCCTTCTCCTGTCTATACCTCGACGTTGATCGTCCACCACATTCTTTGCCAGGTTGCGCTGAAAAAGGGCCTTCTCATCTCGGTGCATATCTCCGTGATCCCCTCAAGATGCTCTCTGCCCAGCTGGTCCTGGTCCTCGCCTCCCTCCTTCCGTTCACCCTCGGCCACATCGCTCTTTGGGACGAGGGGATGTACGGGTGGGTCCCGCTCTATCCGCTTTTCCAGACGTGAAAGTTTATACGACGCAGGTGGGACCCGAATGACCCGAACCAGTCCCAACCCGTGGAACCCCTCATGAACCTCCCTTTCTCCCAATGGTGGTTCCACGGCTATATCAACAACCCACCCCCAGCCGGAGCATACATGAACCTCCCTTCCCGCGGGACCTACCACGGGGAAGTCTCATGCAACAAAGCCCTCACCTCCTACGGCGATGATAAGGCGCAAGAGACTGGCGGCTACGCCTGCGATACGATCGGACCTATGCATACCGCCGACGCATGGGCTAGTCCTGATCCAAAAGACGTGAAAGGGTGCGGGATCGCCATAGCCTACGAGAGTGACGTGACCGAGATCCAACCCGAGGATTTCGCCGTCATCTCCGTAAACTACCAATGTCCATGGAAGAAGGACGTCGATTTCGAGATCCCTTCCGACCTACCCCCGTGTCCCGAGGGAGGGTGTCATTGTATGTGGGGATGGATCCATAATGCGGATTTGGGGAGTGAACAGATGTATTTCGTGGGGTATAGGTGTAATGTCACGGGTGCGACTGGGACAAAGGCGATCCCTCCGCGTGAGTGAACCTCTCCTCACCCGGTGCTATAATCAGGCAATGATGAGGGGGCGGGTCGTAGCGAAGATCGCGAACAAGTGTGATTATCCGAGCGATACGTCCAATTGCACGGTCGGCGCGAAACAGCCTCATTACTGGTTCCAGGCAGAGTGAGTCGACTCTTGTTCATCTGACGAGAGTTCAGCTGATCATTTGGCGATGCAGACGGAACAACAATCCGCAAGGCACCTACGAGCCGCCATTCTGTGAGTCAACTTCGTCTCCAAGGAGCAGTGGCTGATGGATCGCAGATAACGGCGCATACGGCTTCAAGGACGGCGCGCAAACCGATCTCTTCGCTGGTGTGGGTGGAGTGCCATCAGAGCAAACCTCTTCATCTGTCGTCGAAGTATCTAGCACCACATCTATCGCTGCGTCCAGCTCCTCGACGACCCTGGCGGCCGCGAGCACCCCCTTGAGGTCGACAACCTCGACCACGACAGTCGCCCCAAGCTCGGAGACCACTCAAGCTGCTCTCACATCTGCTACTACCACGATCGCCACATCGAGCACCACCAGCCCAACCTCATCCACCACAACATCATCCGCTACTGCATCCCCAACATCGTCCAGCGTAACATGCAATCGCCGGCGCCGAGCACTATCAAACCTCTCTTCACCGGATACACTCAAGCGACACCAGTCACGCCAGGCGCGTCGATTCACGGAGCGTGTAGCAGCGGAACAAGACTTGGGACGAATCGCTAGGACTCTGAGAGAGTGGAGGGAGGAGAGGGAGAGGAGCGGGTTGGGATTGAGGAGTCTAGGGACGGCTCGGGCTTGAGCGGAGTATCAAACATTATCCTGGCTGAGCCGGATTGTCGGATTGTAGGACTACATGCGGTGCTAGCATGTCACTGGATGATTGCTCGACCACCACTCTGTGCTGAATATTCAGGGTGAGAACGACAAGTGTATGCTAACCCCCGACAGACCCCATGGTCTTCTTCAACCTCAATCGCAGCTGATCATCCCGCGTCACCGGGCTGCCCGGCGGGATGATCATGCCTTCAGGCTCCCTTGCGCCGTTTTTCTCCTCTATGATGGGCTCGACCTTCACCTCGCTCACCGTGGCTACCGTCGGAGGTGCTTTGAGAGCGTTCGGTGAAGGGGGAGCGTCTTTTGATTCCGAAGGGATGCGCTGTACCGTCTCCGTGCAGACTGCTCGGCGTTGCCATCTTCTCCGTCTCGTGAACTGTTGACTGTCAGAGTGGCTAGCCCACCGAGCTGATAGACGAACCTTTCCGAGACCACCTCGAGCACCCATACTCTCCCACTTATTGTCCCCGTAGACCCAGCCATCCGCATCCGTGACCTTCACACAACTGTTGTCAGCGAGTATACAAGTGCTCTCGAGTGCTCTCGAGCGACTTACATCGTCCTTCTCCACACTCGTCTCAACCGACGCCACCACTGCCGCCACCTCGAAAGCGCGCAGATCCTCACTGGCCTGACTACCCGCTCTACCGCGCTTGAACTCGCCGCTCGTCCGAGCAGGACTCGCGGTCACCGTTTTAGCCTGTGTGACCACCGGACTCGTCGTCCGCCCTTTCAAGCGTTCCAACCCTTTGCTGAAGGCATGTTCTGCTATGGACTGCGCTCGGACGGTAGGGGAGATGGTATCATCGAATACGCTCTGGCTGGGCTTTGGAGGGGAGCTGCCAAGACCCGTAGCGATCGAGAGAGATCGGTTGGATTGGTGCCCAAGGCTGAAGCCCTCATTTTCCGGTTCGGGAGAAGTTGCTGCGACGGATAAGGCGGGGGCGGAACTACCTGCTCGGACGACAGACCAGTCGTCATCTAGCCATCGCCAGGTTGCGGTCCTCTTCACCCGTGCATGTGGATCTTGCTTCGTCGGCGCAGGGAGGATTATGGAGGCAGCAGCAGGGAGAGTGAAAGATGGGGGAGGCGAAACGGGGAGGAGGTGGGAATCACACCAGCTTGGTCGTTCTTGAGGAAGAAGCGCGCTCGTCCAGTCAAGCCCCATCCACCATCGCTGATTCTCATGAACCTCGAAATGGAAGTAGATCGGGTTGCCAGCCTTCTCTTCCGCTTCCTCGGCCTCGATGGCCGAGCCATGTAGCGCCTCTTGATTTCCCCTTGGTCTGAAGGAGAAAGCCACTGACGGTCTGCGTGACGCCGTCCATTTTGACTTGGCCCATCCGAGGGCCGAGAAGTGCAGGGAGATAGGGTGGGTATGATCGGGTGGGGAGCCGAAAGTGAAGAGGAAGGCTAGAGCGACTGCTCGACGAACAGCGAGGGATTTATTGAGGAGGTTGATGAGGTGTGCGAGCGGTGGTGAAGGGAGGAGCAGGAAGATTGTTCCAGCAATGGCGAGAAGACTGTGAAATCCGATGATTCTGCCTAGGATGATCCAGGAGGCCCAAATCACCAGTAGACCTCGGACAAGACGGAAGTGTCCAAGTCGTTGAAAGCGGGAGTAGATGGAGGATGCGGTCGGTATTGGTGAGGGCGGGAGAAGAGCTTGGATGGAGTGCAGGTCCGAAAGGGTCACGAGGAGAGTCTCGAGCGTTGAGGGCTGTGCTGCACTCGACTGGGTCGATGGGGTTTTTTCGGGTCCAAGATTGAGCTTGCCGAGATTCAGTAGGGGTAGAAAGAGCAGCGGCGGCAGGAGGTACCTTTCTCTCAGCCTTGTCTACGAAGTTTGACTCACCGAAACGCATGCTTTGAGCCCAGACATAGTCCCCACCAAGCACCTATCACCATCCAGCTCTCCACCCTCTTCCCACTCTTCCAGCACAGTACCTCCAGTGCTGTTCGGAGGAAGGAGATTTGCCATGCGAAGAGGACGAGCAAGCGGAGGACTGGAGCTGGAAGGGATGCGACGAGATCCTGTGACGGCACAAGCTGAGGGCCAGGCACCTCATTCTGATGGGTTACCGGCGCAGGGGCTGGCATGTCGGAAATGATATGCTAGCATGACATGTCGAGATGCTGGCTCTTACACCCTCCTCTTAAGCAAGCCCATGGAGAAGATCATGCGATCCCAAGGGAAACCTCCGTCAGCCGGAATCCGGTTCGACGCCACCCGGAAACCGAAATCTGGGGTCCCCATATTCAATTTCAGCAAACATCTTCCTCGGTCACATTCTCAATTTCGCCTGTCTCTCAACTTATCACGCGAAGCATGGGTTCCACAAAGAAGGCTGCCGTGCAGCAGTCTCGTTCTGAATCACCGACAGCAAAGGCGAATGGTGGACCCATCCTCGATCAGGATGATGTGATGCGAGCGATGTTGGAAGCGAAAGGACCCAGTAACGGCGAGGAAAGGGATTCCGTGGAGGATGGCTCCGACGGAGACGATGGCAGTGAGCGAAGCTCCATGGAGCGTAAGGGGAGTATAGGCAGGACGAATGGCGTCAGAAGCTCTCGCAGATCTGCAAGCTTCGAACGAGACCTGTCCGAGCTAGATACTTCACCTGCTTCTCCCCCTAGTCGGCCCAGCGCCCAAGCTTCATCATCCCGGGTCAAGCTTCCGAGTCCTGGAAAGCCTGTATTCGACGGCAAATCCAAAGCTTATCGCCTCGATGACGCGGTCAAGCCCCCCTTCAGCGTCACATTCACCTCGCTTGGACTGTCGCAACCGCTGATCTCAGCACTGGAGACCATCAATATCCGGAAACCTACCGAGATTCAGGCGGCATGCATAAGGCCAATCATGGAAGGTGAGATAGGACCTTTTGTGCTGCTAGAGAATGGAATTGACGAGTCAAATAGGTCGAGATTGTATCGGCGGTGCGAAGACCGGCAGCGGTAAGACCATGGCGTTCGCCCTACCTATCGTCGAGCGGATAGCGAGAGATCCATATGGGATCTGGGCTGTCGTGCTCACTCCTACCAGGTGATTCTCTGTACCTAACCCTTGTCCTGGTACTGATGGGCACAGAGAACTGGCATATCAGCTCACGGAGCAGTTTCTTGTTGTTGGGCAGCCTTTGGGACTTACGACTGTGACGATCGTCGGCGGTATGGACATGATGGCTCAAGCGAAAGAGCTGGAGAAGAGACCGCACATCGTTGTGGCAACTCCTGGGAGGCTTTGCGATCTGATGAGGAGTGATGGCGCGGTAGGGGGCAAGCTGAGCCGCGTCAAAGTTTTAGTGCGTCGGACATCGCTTTGTTATGTTATCGGTATTGACATGATCTAGGTACTCGACGAAGCGGACCGTCTCCTTACCCCTACCTTCTCACCAGAGCTAGGCTATCTATTCTCACAGATTCCAGCGAGCCGCCAGACCTGCCTCTTCACAGCTACTATCAGCGAGGCGATCATGGAGCTGGCCAACAAGCCTCCGGCGCCCGGCAAGAAGGGGCCTTTCGTTCATCGTGTCCAATCAGAGTAAGTGCGCCCATCGATGTCGCTGAGACGTAGCACTTTAACAGTCGGGGGATTGAAGCAGAAGTATCTGTTCATCCCGAGCCAGGTCCGGGATCCGTACCTCTTCTACCTCTTGCATCATGCCCCGAACGAGATCGATGCGGCTCTTCGAGCACCGCACAAGAACGAAACGAGAGTTGATCATCGCAAATCCAAGAAGTCGAAGAAGGCGACGTCGGAGGGACAAGAGGAAGATGCTCCGCCTATACCGTCAACCGTCATCTTTACGCAACGATGCGCCACCGCACACCTTCTGCACCTCCTCCTCGACTCCTTGGATATTCCCTCCGTCCCCCTCCACTCCCATCTTACACAGCCACAGAGACTGCAGTCCCTCGCTCGCTTCCGAGCGGGCGAGGTCCCAGTCCTTGTAACGACCGACGTCGGGTCTCGCGGTCTCGATATACCCGAAGTGGCTATGGTGGTCAATTGGGACTGTCCTCGTCGATCCGACGATTACGTACATCGGGTCGGTCGAACTGCGAGAGCTGGGCGAGGTGGTGTGGCTATCACGATCATAACAGAACGGGATGTGGAGCTGGTCAAGATGATCGAAGATGAGGTCGGGACAACGATGGTCGAGCTGGAGTTGCCGGAAGAGGCGGTCTTGGAGAAGCTGAATGCGGTGTCCCTAGCGCGGCGGATGGCTACGATGGTGAGAAGATCCATCTAGCCCAGTCAGATTAAGCTGATCTTGTGCGAAGGAGATGCACGACTCGGGCTTTGGCGAGCGGCAAGCGACGAACAAGGCCAAGCAGATCAAGCGGATGAAGCGGGATGCGGCGCGATGATGCATCCATATGGGGCTCTGTCTTGAGCTGTATTTGCGAGAACTGTTCCGCCAACCAGCTTGTCAACTTGATTGGGAGCCAAGTGCGGGCGAGTCGCAGCACTCATCATGGGTACACGTGTGTGAACGGATGAGCATTCAATATGCCAGATGACCCTTTCGGTACCGATGCTGTGTGGAATGCGGCGGAAGCGCCGGAAGCAGATCTCGGAAACTTCGTACAGAGGAAAAAGTCACTCGCGTATAAGAAGCTCGAATGGAGCAAACGATTGATTTTGATGCCAATTCTGAGGCTGCCATTGCTGAGTGGAACATCGATCATCGGAACGAGACGACTCAGAATGGAGGCAAATGAGACTGGTGAGTTGGTCACGGTGTAAACTTGCCAGTCGCTGAGATAGCCAGTACTGGTCGGGTGTATTGGCGGTAGTGGGTTGTATCACCTCGATAACCTCACGCCCATGTAAGTCTTTACGTCTGCCACTCAGCCGACCTCGCTGACTCAGCTCAGCAAATCGGTGGAGATCGATACAGTGAGTCCCCTAAACGGAAATAGCGCTAAATTGTAGCCTTGGGGCAAACCCTCCTCTCCCATCACCATTTCGAAACTCCCCTCCGGGGCCCTCATAGCCTTCCTAGCCCGACACGGTCCCGCCCACACCATCACCCCCACCGAAGTACCCTCCCGCGCCAACATCGCTGCTCTCAAGCACATAGGCTGCCAAGCCATCATCGCATTCTCCGCAGTCGGCTCACTCCGCGAAGAGATCGCTCCGGGCGATTTCGTCGTTCCAGACCAGATCATTGACCGGACGAAGGGAATTAGGGAGGATACGTTCTTCAGGGGAGATGGACTGGTGGTGCATTCGATGTTTGGGGATCCGTTTAGTAATAAGCTGAATGAGTTTGTTGGGCCGAGGGTGGAGATGATACTGGCGGAGGCAGGGGGTGGGGTTAAAGTGCACACCGGAAAGACCGTTGTCTGCATGGAGGGTATGTGGGATCTGACTACCTGAGATCAGCCTGAATTGACGTTTCGTAGGCCCCGCATTCTCGACCCGCGCCGAGTCGTTGATGTACCGCCAATGGGGAGGGGACATCATCAACATGTCCGTCATCCCGGAGGCCAAGCTAGCCCGCGAAGCAGAACTCGAGCAAATCATTCCACGCATTTCTGTTTTCGCTGATCGCGGCTCAGCTACACCCTAATCTGCACTTCGACGGACTTCGACGCTTGGCGCACAGGTCATGCCCCCGTGACTGTCGAGGAGGTGGTCAAGACTCTGCATACCAACGCCGGTAATGCCCGAGCCGTCGCGGCGGGACTCCTGCAGGACGTGCATGACGTCGTGGGTGAGGGGAAGGAGCTAGATGAGATCAAGGGGTGCATGAGGTTCTCTTGCATCACTCGAAAGGATGTGAGCGGTCTAGCATCAGGTGGGGTAATCTGGGCTGATGAGGATAGGCTCAACCCGCAGAAGCGAGGAAGAAGCTGTCTTTTATCTTGCCATATTTCGACTGAGATGCCAGCTTGTGGCGTTTCACAGAATGTAAAGAGGTGGACACTCGCGATACAAAAGGAATGCAGCATCATCTTCAACGCCACTCATCCGGTCGGGTGCCACTCATCCTTTCAGGACTCCGGTGTTGCTAAACCGCCGGAGAAACCAGAAGAGTCCGTCGGCGCTCGGCCGAGCGGGAACTCTTCCACTTTCGGCCAGTGAGATTGGGACCCATCACATAGCGTTTCTGTTCGACTCCCTCGTTGCATATCAAGATGGGAGCCGAGAAACCTCTCCTTGAGCATGGCGAGCCCGCGGGCGAGACCGATCTACCTCAGCCCAATACTGCTCGTCCGGACTTGCGTCGTCGACTCCAAGTCACCCGCCAGATCATCTTCTTCTCCCTCATCACCATCCTCGCGGTATTCCACATCGTAAACTTCGTCGGGAAGCGCGAGGCTGCCAAGTCACTTGTCGATCATGACGAATACGATGCTGCCGACCCTGTCAATGGTTATCTTTCCGGTGTCGCCACCAAGGGCATGCGCAAGGCGCTCTGCGGGATCAAGGTCAAGAAGGACAAGCACTTGCATGGATCGAAGCACGGTCACAAGCACCATGACAATCATCACAAGCATGGCAAGCACGATGACAAGCACGACAAGGGAAAACATGGGATGAAGATGATCCCGCCCAAGATGGCAGAGAAGATCTTCCTGTCCGTGCCAAACAACGAGAGTTGTCGCGCGTGAGTCGCTTCATCACTCGGCCGCGCCGGTCAGCACAGCTGATTTGTACCAGCGCTTCTCGACGATACACCACACACGCCCATCCCGCTGGATCGGGGTATGATTACGCTTCAGCGATCAACCTGAAGAATGAGTGGGAGCGCGCGCTCGGTCTCCCCGTCTCTGGACCCGAGGATTACCTATACGATGCAGGTGACTCGAGCAGTCAGGCCAGGATTCACAGCGGGATGGAAAAGATGGGCGTCTGGATTGATACTGTGGGCTAGCCGTGATGCTCTCTTTGATATCTGCTGATAAGGGGCGGCAGTACTACCCGGTCATGAACACCCCTGTCAGCTCCTCCGTCACTGTGCTCGCCGATCCACCCTTCTCCGCCAAGTTGCAGGAGGACATCGTTGAGGGTGACCCTGACTCGATCCTCCGCGATGAGATACGAGTCTTCCACGGATTGTCGGTCAGCGGGGACGTCACTGGCAAGTATGTGTATGCTGGGTACGGGAGGAAAGCGGACTTCGATCTTCTCCAGGACAAAGGTCAGTCTGGTGTCTCCCGCGCGAGGTTCCTTGCAGCGATATCGATAGATACTGAGTTGCTTTGTAGGAATCGACTTCTCCGGAACGATTGCGATCGTCAAGTACGGCGGAGTTTTCCGTGGTCTCAAGATCAAGGGTAAGTTTCCCATTCTGTTCTGTGCCAATGCAATATGCTGAAATCAATTCAGCCGCTCAGGAAGCTGGCGCTATTGGCTGCATCATCTTCACGGACCCAGGAGACGATGGTGAGATGACTGAGGCGAACGGGTACGAGCAGTACCCAAATGGCCCTGCCCGTCAGCCTAGCAGTGTGCAGCGAGGCAGTGTGCAATTCGTGGGTCTCAGTCCTTGTTGCGTACACTTTTGCTCACACCAAGCATAGATCTCCAAGTACCCAGGTGATCCGACGACACCTGGCAAGCCTGCCTACAAAAACGCTACCCGAGCAGAGGGTAGCAATCAGCCTTCGATTCCCTCGTATGTCCGGAATCGTCAACCTTTGATATGACAACGCGACTGATTCTTGCGCCATGACAGTCTTCCCATCTCGTACGAGGACGCTATTCCGATCCTCAAGCAGCTCCAAGGGAAGGGCATTCCCGCTGGTGATCTTGGCAAGGAGTGGGTTGGCGGTCTTGGCTACTATGGCGTGGAGTACTTCACCGGCCCCAGCGAGGTGGACATGCACTTCGTAAATGAGGTCAACACGGTGAGTGAGACGCTGGTCATCTTACTTGTCTCGCTGAGGCTTCCCTTGATAGCGGGTTATGCCAATTTGGAGTGAGTCCGATCGGTCGTGTGACACGTGGCGCGCCACTGATTGACTTCGGACGTTCAGACACCATGGCTACCATTCCTGGTCACATCACCGACGAAGTAATCATCCTCGGCAACCACCGTGACGGTTGGTCTACACGCTTGACGGCTGTATAAACTCTGATGGCCGGTAGCCTGGGTCCTTGGTGGCTCTGACCCCAACTCCGGTACCGCCTCTCAGTACGAGCTCATCCGCGGTCTTGGAAAGCTGCTTGCGATGGGATGGAAGCCTCTCCGTACCATCGTGCTCGCAAGCTGGGATGCTGAGGAGTATGGTCTGTTCGGCAGCACTGAATGGACTGAAGACTTTGGCTCATTCCTCGTGGAGAAAGGTGCGTCCATATATTAACAGTCTGAGGTCGTATTGACGGAGCCGAAGCCGCCGGATATCTCAACCTGGACTCATCAGTCTCGGGGCCCAGATTCGACGCCGCCGCCTCCCCGGTATGTACTTTCCTATCACAAAGGGTCGCTTCTCTGACATCTGTCAGTCCCTCGCCTGGCTGCTCCGCGGCGCCGCGGCGGACGT
>JAABUY010007514.1_pt1 | contig 10342 bp, 8 predicted proteins | sample 5560271 | NCBI WGS metagenome assembly JAABUY01 (sample SAMN10711886, study PRJNA513374) | rock metagenome | isolation source: Antarctica rocks | place: Antarctica: Victoria Land, University Valley
TACCAGTGATGGCAATGGGAAAAGGGGGGCCTTCATCCGCATTGAATAGTTGTCAATTCGGGAGCAATGTTCATCGATTGGTACCTGCTACGTGATTTCTTAGAGGAGAAACCGGAGTCCGAATGCGGAACCTCCGATTTGGTTGAGTACCGAAGTGACAGGGTAGAACTAGCTCTAATCGATTCGGGCTGATAAATCAATTAAATGCGAAAATCTCTGGCGAGACTGTTGTACGCTTACTCACTTTGTAAATATCTATTAACAGTATTCGTATCATTGTTAATTAAATCATTAAAGAATCTATTTACTATCTGTTAGTCTTGTTAACGCTAGGTCTATTTAGTAAGAAATAAACTATTTCTCACACTTGATCCGACTAATCAACTTGTTGAGATAGGGGATGGCAATCTCCGCCTTCATAGGGCTGATAGGGCTGTGGCCCGCTAGTAGAGTTTTCACCTGCTCGCTTCTAGATAGACTCTTATTAAGCTACAACCTCCATACCAAAATGCCTCCTCTATATGACCTCGTATTCCAAAACAACTCAGTGTTCAGCCCCAGGCTTTTCGACGTCGTGCATTTGCTTGGGAAATTCACTTCAATGCGATCGGCCTCGTGGATTGGCCAGCTGGCTTTACCGGAGTCGATGTGTCCAACGTCCCAGAAAACTCTCCGGCAGCTCCGAGTGTGAAGCATTCAAAATAGTAATCAGACAGAAAGACAAAATAATACAATTTCTCATAAATACGGCTTCATCCCCCATCCTCTGCTCATCTATTAATCTCCTCACCTGTCAATCGAAGTTCAAGACATAGTCTCTGCATTTAAATCATTTGAACCTTTACACTCAACATGCCTTCCTTTACCGTCTTCAAGGGCCAGGAGAATGGCATCCCGAAGAAGAGCACCACCACCAAGCCGGACCAGCTCACCGGCGACAGCGTCTTAGTCAAGGTGACAGCCTCTGGTGTTTGTGGAACCGGTATGTGTCTTCAATCCTACGATCCTAAACGTGATAGACGGCTGCTAATAGATCCTTCAAGATCTACACTATGTCAGTGACTCTTTGTTTTCGACATGAGCTCGTTGATCTTCAGGGCTAACGGGGGAGCAGAAAGGTGCAGACATGGTTCTCGGCCACGAGGGCGTCGGCATTGTCGAGGCCGTGGGACCAGAGTGCCACTCCTTGAAGAAAGGCGATCACGTCGGCTGGGGCTACGAGGTCGACAGTTGCGGCCACTGCATCGAATGCCTCCAAGGGGCCGAGACGTACTGCCCCGAGCGGGCCTTGTACGGCGTCAAGAATCTCGACCAAGGCAGCTTTGCTTCCCACGCCATCTGGCGCGAGTCGTTCCTACACGTCATCCCCAAGGGTCTCAGCGATATCGACGCCGCTCCACTCCAATGCGGAGGTGCCACCACCTTCTCCGCCCTACAGGGCATCAAGCCGAGCGACACGGTCGGCATCTTGGGCGTGGGTGGTCTGGGACATCTGGCCATCCAGTTTGCGGCGAAGATGGGATGCCGCGTTGTGGTCCTTTCGGGCTCCGACAAGAAGAAAGCCGAAGCCATGAAGCTAGGTGCACAGGAATTCATCGCCACCAAGGGCGCCAAGGAGCTCACGGTCTCTTCGCCGCTGAACCGATTGCTGGTCACTGCTGCGGTGCCGCCGAACTGGGATCTGATCTTGCCGATCATGGCGCCCCGCTCGGCGATCTACCCGCTCTCGGTGTCGTCTGGGAACTTGGAGATTCCGTACATGGCGCTGATTCTGCAGGGCATTTCGGTGCAAGGATCGCTCGTGGCCCCGAGGAACCTGCACCGTCAAATGCTCGAGTTCGCGGCGCTTCACCAAATCAAGCCCATTGTGGAGAAGTTTCCCATGACCGAGGAGGGAATCAAGCAGGCGATGGACAAGTTGGACCGCGGCGAGGTCTACTACCGTGCTGTTCTGGTACCGGCGTAAGCGATCCCGCTATGGGTTGATGAGTCAATGAACATGCATGTCAGATAGTCATTTGGCAGGTAGACTAGACAGTCTGAAGTAGCCGTCAAGGCCTCAAAAGCGAAGAAGCCTTCTCAAGATGACTGTTGTTCTACTGTTGTTTTACTATATTCTAACCCTGCCCAATTCGTCTCGTCATCAAGACCAACAAGTTCTATCTCAAGTAGATAAGAACCAACAAGTTCTATTTCATGTTAGATTATGTTTGCACCATCTATTCTAGTTAATTCCCTTCATTCTGTGTCAGGATGCAACGGATTTCAGTTAACGAAGGGTTGAAAGAGTTGAGAGGACTAGTCGAGAACAATTTACCCGAAGGCAACAAACAAATGATGGCAGTCATTGAATCGTGTTTGTCCTATCGAATCAAAGAGGATAAGAGCCGCCGCCAAAACAAACAACCCGTTATAAAAGATGGCTCGAAGGATTTGCTGCACTACCTACTTCAAGCCGAAGATTCAGAAGGTGGGCCAGGATTCACTCCTCTGGAACTGCGCGGAGAGACCGAACTGCTGCTTTCAGCCGGGTTTTACATCACTTCCGCAGTTTTAGCGGCTATGTTTTTCCACCTTACGCGAAACCCATCAGTCTATTCGAAGCTCACCAAAGAGATAAGGCAGGCGTTCGCCGGCATGAATGAGATAGTCACTGGTACGCGACTCTCAGACTGCATTTACTTACGTGCCGTCATCGACGAAACCATGCCACGAGCCCGCCAGGGGTCGCCGAAGGCATCAGGAAGGTCCTTGATGAATTGTAGATCTGACAATTGCCTAAAAGTGTGTCTTCTACAGTAGGAAGCTCACGATTTGTGACACGATTGGCGCTAGGCCCAACTAGGCTAGCGGGCAGTGTAATGGCACTGCAACTACTATGTTCCTAATTGAACGACTACTTCTTTTGCTTCTACTATTGCTCCTACTACAGCTTCTATTGCTTCAATGACCATCCGATAACTGTCAAGATTACCTAGGGATTGACTTGAATCAGCAGATCTAGACGCAAGCCAGTCAAGCGGGTCTTACCAAGACATTTTATCCACGTAGGGTTTCCAAGAACAAGCCCCCCCTGAAATTATTGGAAACAGGGAACAGTACTGTTACCCCTGTGTGGTTGGCAATCTCGCTTAGCCATATAGGGCGCGGGAGTCGGAGTTTTCACCTCCTTCCTCCCTTCGTAGCTCCTACTTTCTCAATCAACATACATGCACAACTCCTTCTGACCCTCATAAACTAACAGAAACTGCCAAAGCATTCCCCTGGAAAGCCGTGCATGTTCCCAGAGTAGCCGAACTGCCGACTGCCTAAACAACATTGCAGGCCTTTGCGCTATGAATTAAGACGACCTTGGCCGCTGAAGCCATAGTGAGAGTCGATCCAGTCTGGAAGATGTATTGGACCGCGGATTTTGTTTTGGCGCCTGGGTAAGCGTGCCGGTCAATTGGGCTGAGGAAGAGAATTTGTAGACCTGGGGACCCAGTGTGAGACCACCAAGATCGGTGCCGGTTAGGTCTTTGGTAGTGGTCAATGCGACTGCGGCATCTTACTCGCTACGGGCGGCTGCCTGGGCCGCTTTGGCAGTGCTGTCGCCTTCGTCAACAGCGCCGGTAAGTTTCACGGGTGGGAAGCCTATGTGTGCGGTAACGGGGAAGACTCCGAGATCACCAGTAATGATGTCGGGTTGTTGACTGGGTCTGTATTGGTTACAGTCGGAGCCCCAAGGACGCCAAGGGTGGTGTCTGTGACCGTTTTGATGGTAGGTTGAGCCACTATAAGGGCTGGGAGCGCAAGCCAGAGAGCGAAGTTTTGCTGGAATCTCATGATGAAATCGGTCTGATTATGTGGACAAGCTGGAATTGAGGGTTTCAATATGATAGAAGGGATGGGCTGGTCGAATTTCAAACGTGACGGGTTTTGAGATCCAGGACAGTCGATAGAGGAGTCACTAGGTCAACAAAGAAAGGTGGTGGGCACGGCTCTATCTATACCATAATGCATCAGATTTCTGCGAGACCCTGAAGCAACATCCGAATTTTCAGAATCTACGAAGTTGCTGCCATGAGCATTATTTTGACCCTGTGGGATTGGAAGAAATTCTCTAAGCCTCCATCATTGATGAATCAATTCATTCGATGTGCCGCTTTTGAAGTGAGACCATTATTCTTAACTTGTATTTCAATGCCTGCAAAGATAGTACTCCTTTCTGCCTCCGTCCAAAGCGATCACCACTGATTCATCGAATGATTTCGGAGACCGTTCTGAATCAGAGAAGTTAGTTTTGTCAAAGATATATCGAACATTTGGTCAGTGATTGAGATTCATCGATGAGTTGATAATAACACAAGGAGGATACAGTGAGTCGAGAGTAGTTTAAGATTCCTCGCCCACACATTCAACATTGACAGGCTCACGACTCTAATCTTTCGGCATGAAATCCTCATATCATCTGTTCTACATGAGTGATTGGTCCTGAAATTTGAGCGTGACACAATCTGATGCTCGAGTTGAATTGGGAGGATTCAGAAGATGAAGAACTAGAAGGTCTACAGCGGAATAACTCAATTTTGATGACGATTGCTACTTCTTGTGATCATATTACTCCCGGGGCATCTCAGTTACGACGGCATTGGCTATCTTTGATTACTCGAAATATATATGCCTCGTATCATTTCAAAATCCGTAAGCGAAGACCCTTATGTTGGCCTTAGACACTGATCGACCCAGCTTAAATGAGGACTTATCCACGATTAGCGTCGCGAAAGATTGTCTGAGATTGACTAACAGTCGAGTTATTGGATAGCAATATCTCTAGTAATAGATTTTTCAAGGGCATAACATGTGAGGACAATAGAAGCGTTGAAGGCAAGAACAACTTGAATTGTTGATACAACTGTCTAATCTGAAGGGGGTTTCCAAGCATATAATCTCTGCAGCGACTAGCTAGCTAGTCGCTGCGATATTTGCACTCGCGCTCGAATTGACCAAGCTACCAACAGCAAAAGCATTCACCAAAGTAGCCGGGTTGATACCATACGGCTTGCTCATGTAATAATTCATGGTGAAATCGAATTGGGAGCCGATGGCGTAGGCGTAGAGGACAAGAGTGGACTCCCTGAGTTTGGGGAGCGCTGAACGGGTTAGAAAGGGGAGTGTAGCAATGGGATAGAGAGACTCACGAGGAACAAGAATCGCGCCACCAGACCCTTTACTTACGCAATTTTCCATCAAGTTTTGCTTCGCTTCATCGATCATATACCAACTCGATTTGCTCGAAGCAAAGACGCGAGTCGCTGGCGACATGGTTGCGTAGCTCAGCAGAGCAAGGCGAAATCCATCTACATACACGTCAGCCAGCCGCCCGCATTTGCGCCTCAGGTGGTGTAGTACGCACTATTGCCCCAAATCTTCGGCACCTGCACTCTGGGTTCAGGGCCAAAGGTGGCTGGAATGGTGGATCTTGCAACTGCGGTTCCGTGAAATACCTTCTTGTGCTATCGATGGTAGGCAATTGGCCAGCGGAGGGTGCGTCTCGAAGATTAGGGGACCCGGCCCAGATGCCGCACCAGAAGGTGGCTGCTGTGGTAAAGGGCGCGAGGAGTGGGAGGAGGAGTGGAATGAAGATAACGTTGCGCATGATTTGCTTGGAGAGAAGGAAGAGGTAGGTCTACTCTTTTTTTCGTTGTTGGAATGGTATTTGAAAAATCACTGGAAGAGAATACTCGAAGATGGAAGTTGGCCCTCTTATATTGTGTGGGCTTCTTGTTTTCAGTATGTACTCGCCTCATGCGGGGTAGAGAACATCAATCTGGAAGCAAGATGTTTGAGTGGACGCGCATGTTGAAGGTACACCATCGGTGGTCTTGGGTCGCAATGAACTTCAAGGCGGTCCCATGAGGCTGTCGCTGTTGTGACCCAGGTAGGCTTTCGCGGGTTAACGCAAGGTCAACTAGACCATCTAGCACACGGCTTGATTCGAAATTTGCGGAAAACTGCGCGATACTTGCGGTCGCCATAATGTTCTTGTCGATTCTGGCGGATGTATTTTCACGACGCTTATCATCGTCTCTTTCCATATTCTACCGTGTGTAGATCTATGACGCAGCTATCGTTGATTGCGAAACCTGTGCCGTTTCTAGAATTTGTCGAGAGTCTCACCAAAATTACGAACAAATCTTCAAAAAGTGCAAAATAAGAACCAGATTTGTAAAATCAATCTCACTGCCTCTTTCGTTCACTGCTTCATGTGCAGTATATTCAGTGTCTCTTATGTAATCTACTCAGTGCTTCATATGTGATCTATTCAATACTTTATACTATGTAGACAGTAGTTTATCTAGTGTCTGATGCAATGAATGAAAGTTCAAGAAGCATCTCAAGTTTCATAAGTTTTAATTTCAAAACTTCAAAAGCTTCTCAGCTTCTCAAAGTCTCATCGCAAAAGAAAACGAAAGAATTCAAGTAGATTACTGTCAGAGACTGAGCTAGACTAAAGATACTATCAATATAAAAGACTGATATTATTATTACTTTGATAGAATTTAGGTACAAGACAATACATCAAATAATGTACAAGACGAAAGACAAAGAGTGAAAGAAAAGAATGAAAACTCGACTTCTATATACATGAATCGAACAGAATCAAGGCTAAACAGTAGTTTTATGACTTAAGATTGCAAAGATTCATGCACATGACTGAGATGATTGAAACAGAATTGCTGAGACTAAATTAAGATGATGATGACTAGATTGATGACTTGATTCATTGAACTGTAAAACAGATTAAATGAATCGAGATTATTTGAGACATTGATGATCTATGTTCTAAATCGAATTGATGATCTGACATCATGACAGTAGCTTCTCTCTTCAAAACTGAGCTTCTGCAAGATGATGAAAAGAAACAAGATGAAAAGAAAAAGAATCAAAGACAAAGATTGAAACAAGACAAGAATTGATGTAAACGCATTTTAATGTGATGAAGCACAGATGAAACTGAAATAAATCTGAGTCACATTTGAGTCAGATCTGAGCAAGATTTCTGTAAGATGAGATGAGACAAGACGCATTTTAATGTGATGATGCACAAATGAAACTAGAATAGATCTGAGTCACATCTGAGTCAAATCTGAGCAAGATATCTGAAGAATGAAATGAGATGAGACGCATTTTAACATGATGATGCACAGAGAATTGAAACACATCTGAATCACATCTGAGTCAGATTTAAACAAGATATCTGAGTCAGATCTAAATAAGATCTGAGTCAGATCTGAGCAAGAAAAAGACAAAATGCAATTTAATGTAATGATGCACAGATGAAACTAAAATACATCTGAGTCACATCTGAATCAGATTTAAACAAGATCTGAGTCAGATTGAGATTGAATCGAAATGATGAAGATTGAACTTAAAGTTCTTGACATTGACATTGAGACATCACACACAATAGTACATGTGATTCTTCGACGACAGAATTGACGAGATGACATTCATTGAGTGCTTGCTCACAATTATTCAGAAGATGAAAAGACTTTCAAGTAGAAAAGTGATCTTTTCAATCGATGTAATACTTGAGCAGAAATGAGTTATAGCATCTATCATGCTTGAAGTTTAGTATGCTGTTTACATATCAGAATATTTTGTCATTCTTGATGACAACGAGTTTTCAAGATTTTTGACGTTGACTCGAAAGAAGATCACTTGCAATATGATTCAAAAAGGTGACATGAAAGATTGAATGAATCTTCATGAATGCTGAAAGATTTAACTTGATGATCAGAGAATTATTCTCAAAGACATGCTTGATCTTGAAGAAATCAATGTTATGATCATTTAACTTGACAGTGAAATGAGCAATGCTGAGATTGCAAGCATTCAGTCAGACTTCATCTTCGACGAAGTATTTAAAACAAGAACGACGAAAGAAATTGACATTGAATTCGTAAATGATCTGAGCTATAAGCATCTCATCATGTAGATGCTCAGTTAATTTCTTCATCTTCTTAATGAACTCTTTGACATTGATTAACTTGTTTCAAGCTTGAGACATAAGATTTTCAAGCAGAGACTCAGAAGACTTGAAGTTTAAACATGAGTTCTGACTCAAATTAATCAAGAAGAATGATGCTAAAGTGATTGATGATGATGTGTTATTGACGATGAATTCAACTTCAGAAAGTCACTTAGTTCAGTCATTCTGCATGTAGTTGATGAAGACTTGAAGATAATGCTTCATGACAGCATTGATTCTCTCGATTTGATCATTGATTTCAGAGTGATACATCATTAATAACTTAGCATCTATCTTCAGCATTTTACACATATGCTTTCAGACATCGAAGATGAATTGTGTATCTCAATCAGACATGAAGAACTTGAGTAAATCATGATGTTTTCAAACATGAGCATAGAAACAGTTGATAACTTTTTCAACTTTCATAGAAGTGATGAGAACTAAATGTTTCATTTTGATAAGATGATCAATGAAGACTAGAACATATTTATATGTGATATTCATGAAGATACTGAGCGATAAAGAATTTATATAATTCATGAAAACATCACGTCAATGACGATCAAGAACTGAAAGAAAACATAATCATTCTTGAGTTCATTGTTTAAAGAGCTTGAAACGTGTGTACATGTGACAGTCTCATATGAAGTGTTGAACATACTTATAATTGGTTTGATCATCAGTAGATTCAACTGATCAGTTCATAGCTTTTTGCTCTTTCTGAGTGATTATTGATGACATTATCATGAGTGAGCTGAATGATACAAAGACGTAGTTTATCTGAGTTGAGCACATACTTTCTTTCTTGAAAGTACAGATGATTCTCGTGTTCTTCACACTCGACTAGAAAGATCTTGTTGTGATATTATGCTTTATTGCAAAGCACTTCAATTATCTGAGCTGCGAATTTGTCATTGATTTCGACTTGCTTTCACAATGTCTGAGTGAGAGTATCAGCAGAATCTTCATCAAGATTCAGAGTGTTTTAATTTAGCTGAGACTTGATGTTTTCAACGTCAAATTCTTCGATTTCTAGATTCATGAAAGTTAAAATTTGCGAAGATGCTGAGATAATTGAGAACAGATGTAACTGAACTGAATCTAGAGCAATGATTTGTGACTGAAGCTTCATGACTTTGATGTTGAAGATGTCAAGAATGAGATTCTCAACAATATTAAAGTTTAAAACATGAGTTTTCAGAATTGTTTGATGTTGATATTGATGTCAAGAATCGAATGTATTTCTCTCTTTAAAAAGATCTTCTGAGTGACGTGTTAAAGCATTCGACTTATCATCGATCTTGTCAAGATGATAAGCGATGCAATAGTTGAATTTAGACAGAAACTCATTTCAACGAGCTTGATGATGACTCAACTGCTTAATTGACATGAAATACTTAAGATATTTATGATTCGTGATCATCTCAACAGAGTAGATAAAGTCTTCAAGCTCTGATCATCATTTCTTGAAAGCGCAAACAATGATCATGAGTTCTTTATCGTAGATCTCGTAGTTACACTCGATTGAGTTATGCTTCTTCGAAAAGTAAGCGACTGAATGAAGAATCTCATTCTCATCATACTGAAAGAGAATGTCTTTGAACACATAGTTTGAAGCATAGATTTCTATCACAATCTTGTGATCTGAATTATAATGATGAAGAATAATCTTGAAAGTGAAGACTTTCTTAAGAATGTTGAATGCAATTTGACATTTCTGATGAAATGAATGAACGAAGTAGTTATTCTACTATAGTCATAGATGAATCTTCTATAGAAGTTCGCGAAATCTAGAAAACTTTGAACATCTTTAATGTTGATCAAGATGAATCAGTTGACAATGATGTTTATTTTAAAAGAATTCATCTTAATCTCTTCAATGATGATTATCAATTCTAAATACAAGACTTGAGTGACGTGAAACTTGCATTTGATTATATTCATCTGAAGATCTGCTTCTTGCAGCTTTCGCAGAATGAGCTTGACATGAATCTCATGCTTGAGTTTATTGTCAAAATAAATCAAGATGTTATTCAAATAAGCTGTACAGAACTTATTTAAATGTTTGCAAAGAATATTGTTGATATACTTTTGAAACGAGACAGACTCATTACATAGATTGAAGAGCATGACTAGATACTTGAATAATTCAAATCGAGTGCAAAAGACGATGAGAACTTCATCTTCTTCTTTGATTCGAAGTCGATTGAATGCAGAAATGATATTCAACTTGATAAAGATTTTAGCTCAACTTAGATGATTCAGCGTTTCTGAGATCAAAGACAGAGAATATTGATTCTTGACTGTGATAGCATTCAGATCTCG
>JAABUY010007516.1_pt1 | contig 10340 bp, 9 predicted proteins | sample 5560271 | NCBI WGS metagenome assembly JAABUY01 (sample SAMN10711886, study PRJNA513374) | rock metagenome | isolation source: Antarctica rocks | place: Antarctica: Victoria Land, University Valley
TTCGCCCGCACGATCTGCTCCAGCTTGGTTCGCTCGACTTCCGTCACGCCTCGTACATACAGTGCCATCGGTACACCTCCGCAGCCTGCGCCGCAAGAACCATATCGTACTTGAGGAACGACGCACTAAGTGGGCTGCTCAGATCGTGTTTAAAGCGGTGAAAGTACGGGGCATCGGCTACGCTTTCTGGCATGAACACGCAGTATCCCTCCGACCTGACTGGCGCGCAGCGGGTGGCCGCATGGTCTCCCGCTTGGTCGTTTGGCGGGGAGATATGGTTAGGACTTACGCAGTTCGCGAGATAAATCCGGTGGTGATAGGCTGGAAGCCTGCCACCACCTAGAAAATCGCCTCAACCGCGTAGCTCCTATGGCGGAGTGACCTTCACGTACACTATTTTCCTTTTCGTCGGTTGATCCCTACTGTGAAAAAGTATTACCGGACGAAGATCGGGTTGGAGAGCAGCAGGGAGGTGCTCGGTTGCCGGTAGGGTCGCGTTTCCTGCGGCTGATCCGCGTACAACTCCACGCGGTAGTAGCCGGGTGCGGTCGGCGTGTCCGTGAAATCCACCATGCACGATGATCCCGGTGCCAGGGCGACCGATTCGTGGTAGAACCCGTTCTTGAGCAGATAAAGCTGTGCCGGATAGCGAAGATTGGACAGTTCGACGTGGAATTGCAGCGGGGTGCCGCAGGGCGCCGTGTCGCCCATCTCGATCCGGTCGCTGCCGGCCCCTTCCGCCCAGTAGTCGAGGCGCGGCCCGAGGCTGACATAGACGCGGCCCGCCCGCAACCCCGCGATGATCCCGGCCTCGCTCAGTTGGAGCGCATGGACCCAGGTGAAACACTGACCGAGGCGGTGTCGCTGCTCACGCGGGTGATGCGAGTCAATTCCGGCTACGCCGACGATCCGTTTCCCCTGGCGGAGCTGCTCGTCCCATAACCCGAGGCTCAGCGCATTGTGCGGCCCCTCCAGATGATGATAGACCTCCATCAGATCGGCCAGATTCCAATCGAACTCGTGGTAGCGCCAGCCGAGATCACCGGAGAAGGGGTGGTTGACGCAGAACAGCCCGCCCTGCTCGTGCGCGGCGCGGGCGACCGCGTTGATGTCCCATTGAGCATCCAGGGCGGTAGTCTCCGCCGGTCCGACCGGGGTAGCGCGACCCTGCGTATCGAGGGCGGGACCGTCCGCATAGATGTTGACCCATTGGTGGAGGCCGTGGAGGTTCGCGTGGCCACTATGTCCCGTCAGTTCCAGCCCGTGGAGCAGAGCGAGATCGCTCCCGCCCGCCCCGATGAGATCTCGCCAGCCCGCAGTCGTGAAGTGATCGGTGAGCGCCAGGAAGTCCAGCCCATACGCCCGCGCCGCCTCGATTACCTGCCAGACGGGCACTTTGCCGTCGCTGTTCCAGCTATGTGCGTGTAACTCGCCACGATACCAACCTGCGCCGCGCATGCCGGAGGCCGCATCATGCGATTCTGCCGTCGCGCGCCCCTCGGGGCCATCGGCCAGCACATCTGTCGCTTCAGCCTCAGCGACCACTTCGATCACATAATCCGCCGTCTCGATGGTGCGCTCGATGTCCACCATCACCCGCCAGCGACCGGGCCGCAATGGGCCAGGAAGTGCACCAGGGCCGGCCTCACGCTCGCCGAATTGCAGTTCGAGCGTGATATCGCCATACCCGGCGGGATTCATGCGCGTGCCGCGATACTCCTGTGGATCGAAGACGGCGAGAAAGAGTTGGCAGAGGCGCTCCTTGTGGAAGCGCAATCGCACCGTCAGATGCGTCGCCCCGGGCGCGAGGTCAAACGTATGCATCCGATACTGCACCCGTGGCGACGGACTCACCCGCCCTGTCAGGCGCAACGGCGGGTCACCGGCATGGAGGGCTGTGGGGGTGCCCGCGCCGTTTTCGTCCAGCGCAGCAGTACGGGAATCGTTGTTCATCTGCGTGCGTCCCTTTCTGTTGGTTTCGCCTCTTAGCTTCGCATCACGGTTGATTCCGCGAGAAGTGGCTCGACGCTCGCCAGCGAGGTGCGGATGTGCTCGGTCGTGAAGACTTCCAGCGTCACCAATCCTGCATAGCTAATGCGTTCCAGTGTGGACCAAACAGGGGGAAGGTCAATAATCCCCTGCCCACTGCCCAGGCCGCGATGATCCCGCCCCTCGATCACGTCGTGGAGGTGAATATGGCTGATCCGGGACGCATAGCGCTCGATGAACGGCGCCGGGTCTACCCCGGCGGCGAGCAGATGGCCAATATCGCAGCAGATGCCCGTATCGCATGCCTCCAGCAGGGGATCAAGGTACGCGAAGGGGAAGCCGAGGTTCTCGACGGCAAGCGCGCGGCTCGGGATTCCGGTTCGGTCCAGCAATTCGCGCACGCTGTTCGTCGCGTTGATGACCGCGACATCGCGCTGCGCCGCCGCTCGCTCCCGGCTCGTGATCGGCCGCTCGATGCTGTGGAACGGCGTGACATGCAGCACCCACGCGCCGACGGCGAGCGGGGCGCAGGCGTCAATCGTCTCCGCAACGGTTCGGATGGAGGCGGCGCGGAGTAGTGGGTTCGGGGAGGCAAGTTGGATCGAGAGGGGAAGATGCACGGCGTAGTGCAATCCCTGTTCCCGCTGCACAGCCGCGAGGTCCGTGATGACACCATCACGTAATGGCAGGGAGATGCCGTAATCGAAAGTGACTTCGACGGCGCGAAACGTCTCGCTCTGAAGTTGCGCCGCCTCCGCGAGGTCGAGATCCGGGTACGCGATGGTGCATGCGGCGATGCGGTCACGGTTGATTGGCACGATGGGCTCCCTTGTTACCGTCGGCCGGAAAGCGCCCTTCCTCTTGGAAAAGAGGAAGGGCTGGCTTTCCCGTCCGTGGTGATTAGCAAACCTATGGGTTGAATTGCTTGAGCGCCTTGTCCGCTTCGCTTTTGATCTTCTTCTGCGTGTCTTCCGGCGAGAGTTTGCCGGCCAGCATGTCGTTGATTGCCGCGTCGAGCGAGTCGTTAATCGCGTTCTGCGCCGGGTTCGGATCCTGAATCTTGGCGTAGGGGAAGACTTCCTTGAACGCCTGCGCTTTCTGCGGGTGGTCGGTGTAGTCCTTCTTGAGCAATTCGGTGTTCTGCGACGAGATGGTAGCCGGGAAGTATCCGGTCTTCTGCCCATAGATCGCTTGCGCGTCCGTGCCCGCGAAATAGCGCATGAAGAGCCATCCCGCCAACTGCTTCTTCGGGTTGGACTTGAAGAGCACCTGATTACCGCCATACATCTGCGTCACTTTGATATCCGCCTTGCCTTGCGGTGGCAGCGTAATCCCCCAGTTGAACTTGGTGCCGATCAGATCAATCTTGCTGGCGGTGCGGGCCGTTGTACTGATCTCCATGGCGGCGCGCTGGTTCGTGAACTCCTGCTCCGTGTCCTGCACGATCGCGGCGGTGCCGTCGTCTTTCATCTGCTTGAGCAGTTGGAGTCCCAGCAGGGCTTCCGGTTTGTCGAAGTTGCTCGTCTTGCCGTCGTCGGTAACGAAGTTCACGCCGTACGAGCGGAGGAAGTTGAGCCAGGTGCCGCCCATCATCGTGCTGTACGGGAAGCTGATGACACCGGTCTTCTCCTTGATCATCTTCGCCTGGGCTGGGAAATCTGCGAGGATGGCTGCGGGCTTCTCGACACCAGCTTTCTTCAGCAGGTCCACATTGTAGTAGATGCCCTGCGAACTCGTGCCATGTGGCCAGGAGAGTGTCTTACCACCGTACTGCCTGATGCGTTGCCGCGCCAGTACGTTCGGCATCAGGTCCTTGAGCGCGTCATCAGAGATGCCATGCTTGCTGCTCGCGAGGTAGTCGTCAATCGGCACAATGGTCCCGGCGGTCTGGTACTCCTGCGTCTCCGGTTCGTATGCCATCGCGACATCCGGCACACCACCACCCTGAATCGCGGCGCGTACCTTCTTATTGAGGTCGCCATAGGCGCCCTGAAATGTCTCGACGACCGTGATTTTGCCTGTATTGAGTTTGTTGAAATCCGCGACGATCTGCTTGATGGCGTCGCCGTAAATCGTCGCCTGGATGTGCCAGAATTGCACTTCCTGCGGGCTATCCAGCGCGACGCTATCAATGCTGCTACCCTTGCCCCCGCCGGGGGTGGCGGAAATGCCGGCCGTGTTCCCGGTCGTCGCACTGGCGGGCGCGGTGGTGGCCGCTGCCGCTGCGGGAGCGGTCGTCGCGGCGGCGCCGGTCGTGGCGGGCACAGTGGGAGCAGGCTTCGCAGCCGTTGTCGCGACGGGGGCTTGCGTCGCACTCCCGCCGCCACAGGCGGTGAGGAGCGCGCCCGCCGCGCCACTGGCGGCAAGCCCGGCGATCCCCTGGAGGAGCGCGCGGCGCGAGATGGGGTCTCGTGCGTGTGTCATGATCGCCTTCCCTTCCTGTTACGATGCACCATCCGGCATCAGCCCTTGATGCCGGTCGAAGCCAACCCTTCCACGAACCGACGTTGCGTGAAGGCATAGAGGATGATTGCCGGCAGCATCACGAACGCGGATGCCGCCATGACGAGATTCAGGTACGACGCCTCTCCGGAACGGAAGTAGTAAATGCCGACCTGCACGGGGCGCAATTTCTCGGTGCCCGTAATCACCAGCGGCCAGAGCAGGGCATTGAAGCGGGCAAGCAGCGCGAAAAGCGCCACGGTCGAAATGGCAGGCATTGCCAGCGGCACGAGCACACGCCAAAGGAAGTAGCGGCGACTGCATCCATCTATCTGTGCCGCCTCCCAATACTCACGCGGGACCGTCATGAAGGCCTGCCGCAGCAGGAAAACGCTAAAGCCGCTCGCCGCTCCGGGCAGGATCATGCCAGCATAGGTGTTGTAGAGTCCCTTGCCGCCATTGCCGAAGAGATCGTTCCCGCCCAAGAGCGGGAAATGTCGGACGGTGACGAAGTTCGGGATGAGAGTTACCTCGAAGGGAATCATCAGCGTCGCGAGGAAGAGGACGAAGAGGATGTTCTTACCGGGGAAGTCCAGCATCGCAAACGCGTACGCGGCGAGCACGGCCATGAGCACTTGTAACGCCGTGCCCACAACGGAGATGATGGCGCTATTGATGAAATACTGCGTGAAACTACTAGGAGGCTTGGTCCACGCGGTGACGTAGTTTTGCGGGCGCCAGTCATGTGGAAAGATCGTTGGGGGGGAAAGATTGATCTCGGCGAGCGTCTTGAACGAGGTGACGAGCATCCAGAAAAAGGGGAAGATCATCACAACTGCGCCAGCGATCAGCACGACATAGGCAGCGATCCGGCCCGGCCGCATCCCGGTTCGCGCGCGTGCGCCGGTGGCGCTCCGCGCCAGCATGGGTCGGGCCCGATCCGCGAGGTGTGACTGTTCTGCCAATTGCGCGCTCCTCATCTCTACTGCCTACTGGTAATGCACCTTCCGACCAGCGACACGGAACTGTACGAGCGTCAGGCCCAGGAGAATGAAGAAGAGGATGAACGAGACCGCCGCTGCGTAGCCCGTGCTGCTGGGACGCTGATAAAAGTTCTTAAAGATGTGCAGCGTGATTGATTCTGTCGTGCCGCTCGGCCCGCCGCTGCCATTGGAGAGAATGAAGAGCGCGTTGAAGCCTTGGAACGCGCCGATCGTCGAAACGACAGCGAGAAAGAAGATCGTCGGGGAGAGGAGGGGAAGCGTGATGGTGCGCGTCACCTGCCACCCCGATGCGCCGTCCAATCGGGCTGCCTCGTAGAGTTCGCCGGAGATGTTCGAGAGCCCCGCGAGGAAGATCACCGTATGGAAGCCGACCGAGGCCCAGATCGTAAACAGGATGACGCAGGCGAGGGCAACGCTCGGGCCGGCATACGCATCGGGGATGCGGTTAAAGAGTCCGATGCCTACCCCGCTCGCGACGTGTTTGAGGAGAGGTGTCGCGTCATTCAACCATTGCTGTGGCCCGATGCCGAATCGCTGGAGGACGGCGTTCGCGACGCCGACCTGCGGGTTGAAGATCCACGCGAAGACCATCGCCCCCGCGACGACGGGCGTGATATACGGCAAGAAGTAGATCGTCCGCATCAGATCGCGCCCGCGCAGATTCTGAAAGAGTAGGAGCGCGATACCGAACCCGAACAACATCGTGAGCGGCACGGTACCGATGACGAAGTAGAGGGTGACAAGCAGCGCATTGCCCACGCCGCCCGGTTGCAGCGATCCATCGAAGGAGCGCTGCAATAACTCCTCGTGGAAGATGCGCGCGTAATTGCCGAAGCCGATGAACTGCTCCGCCTTGACGCCCCACTTCCACAGACTCATCCAGAAGCCGAAGAAGATCGGCCAGATGTCGAAGAGAAACAGAAACACGAGCGCCGGCAAGACATAGAGAAATCCCGCTCCGCGCGCCCACCGGCCGCCGACAACCCGCGAGGAAGCGCGATCGCTGACGCGCATGCGGGGGTGGGGTCGCTCACGAACGCGGGTTCTCTGGACGAGGCCACCGGGTCGTTCAACCCTGCTCATTGCCACCCCGCTCTCTCTGAGGCCGATCGAAGTATCGTGGATTGATGCGTGACCGGATCCGATCTGCAGAGTTCCACGGCATGGTCGGACGCATGTACAACGTCTTTCCCCATCGAATTCGCATCCATACCGCCCAAGAAATCGCTGTCACTATAGCATTTCAGGTTTCTCTGTCAAGCAGGCGTTCACTCGCATCGCGAGGTTGTAGCTGGCCTACTCCAACAGTTGAAGCTCCAAGCGGATCCCTTCAAAGAACATCGCCAGTTGGAGGCGAAAGAAGTCTTCGGGATCGATGGAAGGCCTCCTGCCGCTGGCGTAGGAATCGACGGCGAGATCGCGCACGGAGGCAAGATCGAGGACGCAGTGGAGGTGGCGATAGAAGTGATTCTTCGGCACAGACGACTCAATGGCGATCAAAACAGGACGTTTGAGGTCACGGGTCTTGGGTGGACCGAGCACGGCACACCCCCTTCAGCGTGGGTTGCAGGAGAATGCTACCGCGCAAGCTGGGCGATTTTCACCAGGCTCGACCCTTTTCTGAGAGGGCATGATTGTTGATTATGCCCGTGTTTCCACCCTCGAACAGATTCTCGACCTGCAGCAGGATGCCCTCACTGCCGCTGGGTTGTGAACGCACTTTCACCGATACTGCCAGTGGCGTACTCTCCGAACGGAAAGGAGTGGACGAAGCCCTCGCCTATGTCCGCACTGGCGATGTGCTCGTCGTCTGGCGACTCGACCGGTTGGGACGGTCGCTCACGTACCTCATCGAGGTGATCACCCGATTGAATGAGCGGGGCATCGGTTTCAAGAGCATCACCGAGCAGATTGATACGATGACCTCGGGGCAATCTGATCTTCCCTGTCTTCGGCGCGCTGGCGGAGTTCGAGCGCGAACTTGATCCGGGAGCGGACACAAGCGGTGCTCGTGGCGGTACGGGCACGCGGGAGGATGGCTGGGCGGCCAAAGAAGGTCGATACCGCTGCCAAGATGGCGATGGTGTGGTCGTTCCATCGCTTCCTCGACGCACCCGCGACACCCGACACGTAGCCCGCAGATCACTGAGCATCGCATGTGCCCATCTGCGCGGTTTCGGAGGGGCCGGGCCGTTCTTTCCACCTCGCATCGTTGGTGGATCGCCTCGTGTGATCGCGGCGCAAGGCGCATACGGGAAGGGCTTTTCCTCGCATGTTCTGCTATCATTCGCACTAACGCCGCCTTGCCGAACGTGTGCTGCTGGAATGCCGGGCGCACGATTGCCACATGAGAAGAATCCCGGTCGGCGCGCCGCAGGACTCTGGGGCGTTGCCGTGCACCCTTGTGGTGGTCGACGGTACATGGATCATCCTGATTCTCCTCGTGTTGAGAGGCGGTACGTGCCGATTCGGGGAGTGGCAAGCGGGAGCGGGCTATGACGCAGACCGGGAACGCGCTGGAAAAATGGGATAGACGGCATACACATGCGAGCGAGGCCACTACGGGGTGACGAAGCGGGCCGCACGATGATGCGGCGGATGGCTGCTCCCGCATGCCGATGAACGCCCGCACAGATGAGGGGAGGCGCGGATGAGCATAACCCTACCGGCGCCGCACGAGTTGGATGAGTTCCTCCTCCCCCTGCTCGACGCGCTCGCCGCCACGATCGCCGTGCTTGACGCGACCGGCGCCATCGTCACGGTCAACGCTCCCTGGCGACGGTTCGCCGACGCGAACGGGCTGATCGCGCCGCGACACGGCATGGACATCAATTACCTCGCCGTCTGCGACGCAGCGATGGGTACCCCGGAGGCTGCGGCGGGCCGTGCGGTCGCCGCAGGCATCCGCGCCGTGCTCGCCGACGACATGGCCGAGTTCGTCCTTGTGTATCCCTGCCACAGCCCCGACGCGGAGCGCTGGTTCCTGATGCGCGCGACCCGCTTCCGCGCGGGGGGAGCGACTTATGTCGTCGTAGCGCACGAGAACATCACGGCGCGCCACCGGGCGGAGGAGGCGCTGCGCCGCAGCGAGGCGCGTGCCCGGCAACTGCTGGACGCGAATATTATCGGCGTGGTGGTCGCGGACCGAGAGCGCATTATCGAGGCGAATGGGGCTTTCCTGCGGATGGTCGGCTACACCAATGCGGACGTGGCGGCCGGTCGCGTCCGCTGGCCGGAGATGACCCTGCCCGAATACGCGTCCCGCGACCGGCGGGCGCTCGATGAACTCGCGGCGACGGGAACCTGCACTCCGTTCGAGAAGGAATACTGGCACAGGGACGGCACGCGCGTGCCGGTCCTGATCGGCGCAACGACGCTCCAGCGCGATCCCCTGCAGTGGGCCTGCTTCATTCTGGACCGGACGGCCCACCAGGCGCTGGACGAGCAGCGCGAGCAACTCCTCGCCAGTGTCGCCCATGACCTCAAGTCCCCCCTCACCACGATCACGGGCACGGCGCAGCTCCTCGCGCGTCGAGCACGGCACAGCGAGGCGGCGGACGTTGCCCGGATGCTGCCGCGCCTGGAGGCGATCGAGATCGCCGCTGCCCGGATGGCCGGCATGCTCGACGAGCTGTTGGACATCGCCCGCATCCGGCTCGGCCGTCCGCTCGACCTGGCGCGCGGCGCGGTCGATCTCGTCGCCCTCGCGCGGCGCATGGTCACCCTGCACGAGGGGCGGGGGACGCACCGCTTCCACTTCACCGCCCACGAGCCGGAGTTGGTTGGGGAGTGGGATACGCCACGCCTCGAACGGGTGCTCGACAACCTGCTCTCCAACGCCCGCAAGTACAGCCCGGTGGGGAGCATGATCGGCGTGTCGGTCGGCCGAGACGTCGACACGGACGGCGCATGGGCAGTGCTGACCGTCGCGGACACGGGCATCGGCATCCCCGCAGCGGACCTGCCGCGCATCACAGAACGCTTCTACCGCGCCGCGAACGCGGTCGGCATCGCGGAAGGGACGGGCATCGGCCTCGCCGGGGCGAAGCAGATCGTCGCGCAGCACGGGGGTACGATCGCCGTTGCGAGCACCGAGCGCGAAGGAACGACCGTAACGGTGCAACTCCCCACCTGATGGTAGACGACCGAACGCATCTCTTGGCGATTGCACGAAGCGGCGGCGGAAGGCGGGCAGTCCTATGCGGGTACGGATCTTATACTCTTTCGGGATGAACTAAGCTACATGATACTGCACACATGCTGGCAATGATCCCCGGCAAGAAGTATAAGAACTGAGCGTCACCGCATCGCATAAAGGAGTGGCTCAGATGACTATGGGCGTCAGCGTCGTAACCTATCCCGTGGATCCGCAGCAGGCGGACGAACTTAACCGCCGTGTCCAGGATCATCTCGTGCCCGCCGCACGGCAGGTAGCTGGCTACCGGGGCTTCCTGCTCGTTGACCAGGGCGATGACAAACGCCTCGCCCTGCTGCTCTTCGACTCCATCGAAGCTGCCCAGGCCGCGCAACAGGCGCTGACCCCGGTGGGCCGTGAGCAGACCTACGGACTGATGACGGGGCCGGCCGTGGGCGCACTCGGCACGGTCGTGATCGCCGATGGCATCTTCGCGCAGCCGGTCACGCCGTAAGAGTCTGGCTACGCGGCACGGGCGTCTCCCAAACCCGGTGAGAGTGCGACAGAAACATTCACGCGCCAAACGCGAAATGCCGGCACGAAATCTTGCCACGCATTACTGCCGGTATATGTAGACCATCATGGCTCTCCCGCACTCTCGATGACGACGAGGGATACACTATGAACATCCGGTATTTTCCGGAATCACCCCGTCGTCACGAAGGCTTGCATGCGAACCAAAGAGCTCTTCCCGCATCTGAAATCGCTCC
>JAABUY010007517.1_pt1 | contig 10339 bp, 6 predicted proteins | sample 5560271 | NCBI WGS metagenome assembly JAABUY01 (sample SAMN10711886, study PRJNA513374) | rock metagenome | isolation source: Antarctica rocks | place: Antarctica: Victoria Land, University Valley
CCGGGGGGGATGGAAAGGTGCGGAAATGGATGTTGCTGGGTTCGGGCGGGAGGGGGACGGCGGTGCGGGCGGGGGCGGTGGTGGTTGTGCGGGCGCCGGTGTGGGAGGTGGAGGTGCGGGGGGAGAGGTGGGGGGTTGGTGTGGAGTGGAGGGTTGATGGTGGGGGTTGATGGGCTGGGGTGTGGGACGTGGTGGTGGCACTTGCTCTCGCTCTCGCACCCTTGCGCTTCATTTCTCGCGGCCGAACGGGTACGTCTCATATACTATGCAGAAGACTTGAGACAGTCCCTGAGTCAGGCCACGCCTGCCAATCGGCCAAGTGTGGATGGCAACACAGAAACCAGACCGCGGACTGCGGGGTCTGCGCGAACAGCAGATACGTCGTGATAGCGAAGCATGTGAGATTCGAACGTTATCACGAATTGTACCTAACCGCTGGTGCATTAGTGCAGACAAGAATTGATATCGGCCCGGTAGTGCCGAATGGCCAAGAGTGCTGTACTTCGGACATTCGATTTTCTAACGCCATACCCTAGCCATCTCCCCCTGCCCCTACCCCTCCCAACCCAGCTATCCCCACAGCAGAAAGAACCAACCTACTCAAACCTCCCCGGCCCAAAAAACCCCCCAACCCGCCCCCTCGCCACCGCCCCTTTAACCCTCCCAACCTCCCTCTCCCTAACCCTCCCCTCCACCAACGCCCTCCTCTCAGCCTCCCGCGCGAAATAGTTAATACTACTCTTCTTCGAGCCCCCCATCTTCATCTTCATCTTCTCCCCGCCCGCCGTCGCCGTCGCCATCCGCTCCGTCACGCCATGATTATTCGCCGTCGCCGAGCCCGTAACCTGCGTCGTCGCGCGCCGCAGCAGACTTGGGACGCGGAAGGCCGACGGCAGCGCGCTGGCGGAGGAGGGGTCGTGGAAGGCGAGTTTCGTCCCGGAGGAGTTGGTTCCGGTGGTGGCGGCGGCGGAGGCGGTGCGTTTGAGTGCGATGCGGTCGATGATGGGGTTCGTGGCGCGGCGGCGGTGATGGGCGCTGGGGTCTCGGGTTGGGGAGTTTGGTGCGTGTTGATGGGTGTCGTTGTCGTTGTCGGGGTCGTTGTTGTTGTTGTTGTTCTTGTTGTTGTCGTTGTCTTCGACGTCCGAAGAGTCGAGGCCCAGGGCAACAGGAGTGTCCGCGTGCGGTTCTTCGACGAGGAACGAGACGGACTCACGGATTTCGGCTAGGGTGGCCGGTTTCTTTAGTTTGTAAGCACGGCGGAGGTGTGGCGGCGGCCGACGGTTTCCGGCGTCGGGGATGGAGTCTTCGAGGGGCCGTTTGCGTTTGTTTTGTGGCGCCGGGGCCTGAGACTGCGAGTCTTCGCCAGCGGCTGTTTGGGAGTCTAGGGTGGCATCATCGTCTGCGCGATCGAGGAAACTGAGACCGTCGTCCTCGTCGTCGTCGATTTTCTCCCGGTCCTCGATGGCGCGCAGGAAGGCGAGTTTCTTGGGGTTATCAGCGATCTTGCCGATGTTCTCGTCCGCCAGCAGGGCTTTTCGCATCTTGGCGAATTCGTGCTGCTTTCTGCGCCGGCGGGCATCGCCGTCGTCCGAGTCGTCGGAGAGGTCGATGTCGGCGCCCCGTTTGCGTCGCAGCAGGCCGCTGTTCATGTCTTTGAAGAGCTTTTCGACGGCTTTGGCGTCAGAAGCCCGTTCATTGTTGCTGGGGAGTGTATGTCAGCAGAGTAACATCGATGAGAGATTCCTTGGCGGCGAGGACTTACGCGTAGAAGGCAGCGAGTTTCCTCTCGTCGACCTTGACGTCGCTCTCGTCGATCAGCTTCTTCATCTCTTCGTCTTCCGAACCACCGCTCTCGTCATCACTTGCGCCCCCGAGACCCGCGTACTCGTCTTCGGACTCTTCGGCCTGTTCTTCGACCATGGCTTTGGCCTCGCTCTTCTCCTTGTCAAAGTAATCCACTATCGGGGCTGGCTTCTTGGCGGCTTTGCGCATCACGTCGAAGACATTTGGCGAGATCACAAAGCCTCCTTCGGTCTCACCGGGTACGGTGTCTTGTTCAGCGTCGGCAAGAACGGAAATCGCTTCAGCTCTTCGGCGTAGACGACCCTTTTTCTTGATGACTGGCGTGGTCTCCTTCGGAACGCCAGATAGCAGGACCGTGTCCACAGTCGAAGGAGGTGCGTCGAAAAAGCGACCTGTTGGTGGAGACGAAATTGCGAATCCAACATCCTGTGTAGGGTCTGGTAACTCGGAGTACTGTGTAGCCGTTGGCATGCGCTGCGTATCGAGCATGGTGTCATACCGAATCTGTGATTGTGAATAGTCGAGATCTATGCCCGGTCGCACGCCGCCTTCCTGACTCTCCTCTACTCGAGACTGAGTCTGACTCAACTGGCTATCTCGAACCATGTCTTGAGAGGCTTGAGCTATCGTGGTATCATACACTGGAAAGTCGGGTTCTGGCATACCCCGTAGGAAAGCCAGCGAATCCTGCTCTTGGTCGAGCGCGTCTGCCATCACGGTGTCATCCGCTTGGGATTGGCTGTCAGCCATGGTGGCAGCGAACGCTTGGGTTAACCCTAAAGGCATGCCCACAGATGTTGGCAAGCCTGGGATGAAAGGGTTCTGTGCTGAGACAGCGGCCTCAGGAGATCGAGGCGCCGGTATTGCATCGTCGTCGCCCTCGTCGTCATCAGATATGACACGGGCAAACTTGGTCTTTCTGCGATTTTGTATAATCAAGGTTTGGTCCTCGTCATCTTCACTAGCCTCATCGTCACCTCGCACGTCTTCGTCCACGTCCTCTGCGGCCTCCTGGTCGATCAGCACACCAACGTTCTCCGAGTCTTCATTCATAGCAAGCGTATCTTCCTCATCATCCTGTACGTCCTCACCTCCATCAGCATCATCTTCATCCTTGTTACTACCCTCCTCCTCCTCCGAGCCTGAAAGCTCATTTTGTTCCTCCTCAACCTCATCAACATACTCTTCCTCGTCTTCATCACTTGTATCATCCAACCCATCCGTCTTTCCACTCTCCCTTCCATCCCTCTTCGCCGCATCTTTCTCCTTCTTCATGATCTCCTCAGCCTCCCTCCTCGCCTTCTCCACCAGATCCTCGACTTCAGCCTGATCCCTTTGTCTCTCCTCGGCGGTCTGCACAACGATACCCTTATCGCGCAGCTGCTGCAATTTTTCGGCGCGCTCTTGGGCCGCCTGCTGCCGAGCTCGTTTCCGGAGACATTGTTGCAGGTCTGTGGGGTTCATGGATGCCTTGGTCTTGTTACTTTGTTTGCCCGGGGAAGCGAGGTTGGCCAGGGCCCGTAAGGTGAGTAAAGAGCGGGCATCAGTGGGCTTCTCTGCGGGCAGGCGGTCGAAGATGTCGGTCTTTTTAGGCTTCACAACTGGCGCCGCCACGATCTCGAGATCACTGTCCGAGTCTGCCATCCTGTTCGCAAGTTGCACAAGTTGCGTTGACGGGTGGAATCTTATTGGGCGCTGGGAAACCCTCGCTTTCTCGTCCTTCCCAGAGGTTTGTGACTTCTCAGTTGGGCTAGGCTCGGCAACCTTGCCCTTTCCTTTATCCAGTCGATTTATAGGTTGCGTCATGAGGTCCTCCATGGTCGGCAGTTCTTCGTCCACCACCACGCTTGTCTCCTCACGAGACTCCAGGGACACTGGCATAAGTGCTCCATTTCCTGCGCCCACCTTCTCCATGATAACGTCATCACAGGCAGGACTGGTTGGTGGCGTCTCACGCAACTGCAGCCCTTCAGCATCCGACACCGCCGCCGAGCTCGCGGCTGTTGACGAGCTTGCTGCTTTGCCAGTATCTGTAGGCACGCCTCCAAGCGGTTTGAAATCGAACTTCGCAAAGAAGCTCTCTTTCGTAATCTTCTTCTTTGTTCTAGCCTGATGTGCCAGTTGCATATTACGACTCATCCGCTGGGTTTCGCGATTCATCTCCTCGAGTGCCTTCTTACTGGCCTTGCGCGTTGGACGTGCCTGTTGCGTTAATCGCCTTCCGCCGTCATTTCCATCGCTATCGTCCTCTGAGCCTACCACCGTGCTGAGTTCTGTTGCACGGTGTTTTCGCGTGGACAGTGCCTTCACCTGCGCTTCCCTCTCTGCCTTCTTTCGAGATTCGGCCTCTTCCTTTGCGAGGCGCTCTTCACGCTTTCGTGCAACTAGAGCGAGGAACCGAGAGTTCTCGGTCGGTCGGGTGGGAAGATCGGAATCAGAGTCGTTGGAGCCGGTGGCCACGGCTTCTGCCTCTTCACGGGGTGGCCTAAGACCTGGAGACACAAATAGTCTTGGCGAGGTTCTTGGAGACTGTAGTCTAGACGACATCGGCGTTCCCTGACGGCTTCTTCGTGCCGGTGTCTTTTCCTCCCGCCGTCGAGCTGCGACATCTGCGATCCGCTCATCGTCTTCCGAACTTACCCCAGCCGGGTCATGCCTCTCTTTAATCAACCCGGTACTACCTTCACCACCCCCTTTTGCACCTCGCATAAGCTGTTTCTTCACCTTCTCATACGCACTCTCTTCCTGCTGCTCCTTCTCTAACACCCTTCCCTTCTTACCCAGCATACGCGCCGCCAACCTCCCCTTTGGCACAATCGGCATTACTTCCTCATCCTCCGCATCTTGTTCCCCATCCTCGTCGCTGCCACCATTCCTTTCTGAATCAGGAGCCGCATTGCCCAGAGAGCCTGTTAGACCTCCGCGCGCTGCACTGCTAACCTTCCCAGCCTCACTTTCCACATCCGAGTCGTCGTTAATGGCAGCGATCAAAGCACGGACTTTACTCCTCGGTGTAAGTTCGCCGGACGGAGATCCATGGCTGGTGGAGGAGGGCGACGCAGTGTTGGATGGGCCGTGTTGACGGGAGGGCGTGCCCGGTGAGGACATTGAGAGCTCCTACGAATCTGCTCTCCTAAAGGCTTGAAACTGCAATTGGATGCATGTGAGGTTCTTGTTCTGCAAGGGTTTCTGGGGTGGAGTTATGTAGTGAATGACTGTTGTTTGAGTGGATGAGCTCTTTGAATGTAGGAGACGCGCCATGATTTCTCGATGGTTAGGCGACGCGTAGATGTGCGCTAGTCCTTACACTATTACGGATAACGCTACCTGTATTAGGAAGGGATGAGCGAGGAAGTGTAAGCTCATAACAACACAGCACAGCAGTCCAGTAAATCGTGAAAAGGATCCAAACCCCTTCTATATTATGTCGATACTGTGCCTCTTTTGTTCTTCTCAATACCCAACGACTATCAGAAGGAATATCGTCTTCTGTGGTAGATCTCATGCAAATACACTGTTACCCTAACAGTTCAAGTTGGGATTACCCGTCGCTACGTTGGGACTCTCGGACATCTCACAATATCTCAGGGCAGGCCAGGTTTGAGTTCTTGAGTCGACATAAATACGCCGGCTAAGTAACACAGGGTATACCAGAAAGAGGTGTGCTCGCTCGTGGAAGCTTCAACACCGACCATTGCTAGATCATACACCCCGGAACTAGATGGATTACACATGTTAGCGTCTCGGGTTGTAGTAGGTCCACAAGGCATCTTCCAGTATGCTGGACTTGACAGCCAAGAGAAATCAGACAACTCACCATCCTAACAACCAAAAACCACATTGCCCCGAAAAATCGAAACGCCGACAAGCCAGCCACACTCCACAAGACGACAGCCATATAGATCGTACTCCGTTGAGTGTCCGCGTTCTTGACATCTATCCTATCCACGCCTGCCGTACTCAGCACCACCGCAGCCAGTGCGAAGTTGCAGAACATCCACACCAACACGACGGCGCTTCGGAAGCCAGCGTAGTAGTCTTCCTGTTGTTCCTTCTCGGAAACGACTTTGACGTCCTTCGGGGCCTTGGTGGCGATCTTGCGCATTTCGGCATCGTACACGGCGTTGAGGTCGCCGTCATTCTGGGGAATGTTGACGTCGACTTTCCCGTCTGCCTTGACGGTTGCCGAAGGTAGCGTCTCAGCTTTGTCGTCACCTTTCGTTCCCCAGGTGATGTCGTGGGTGTTGCAGAAAGCGTAGACGTTGAGGATGTTGATGTATGTCGGAGTGAGTAGAAGATATTGAATGAACTGGACCGGATCGTCAGAGTGCACACATTGTTAAGAGTAAAGGCCCTTACCGAGGTGAACATGTGCCATGGGTCGAAGAAGAGGAAGGATATAACAAACCAGAGGACATAAGTAGAGAAAAGCGAGACAATCAATGTAAAGAAGAGCTGGTTCTTGAATAGATCCGCTATGTTGAAACTGTGATCCCGAACTTCGGTTTGGATGGACTTCACTGTGATGAAGATCGACGCGAACATGAGGTAAATCATTATAGCACACCAGAAATAAACCATCGTCATGTAGAACTTGTTAGATCCTTGCGGCCGATTACCCATCGCCAGAACGAAACATGTAAGGAGCGTAGCAAGATAGAGCCACTCGAAAACAACTCCAAGGATCCTACCCGTTAGACCGAGGAGGTCAGGGTCTCCTAGAGAGGTTGTCAATATCCGGAAGACGAGGAAAAAGTTACCCTGGTGCAATATGCATTAGCCAGTTACCCCTGAGGTACATAAGCCAAAACTTACAATAGCGAACCAGGCGAAGAGCATATTGATCGTTTGATATGTGAACTCCACCAAGAACATCAGCTTCCGTGTGAAGCTGTGATCGCTTCGATTGATCTGATAAAAATGCGCCAAGGCATATATCGCAGCAAAAAAACTTCCGTTCAGCCATCTTCTCCGTTGCAAGATAAATTCGGCCATTTGATCGGGAACGTCTGTTTCACCGGTTGCAGATTTGACATATTGCAGGATCCAGCGGCAATTACGCTTCGCAACGAGCTCGAAACAGAGGATCCGATCCTCGGCCAGGTACATGTTGGCCGTGAATATCCCAGCGTTCGCTCCATGCATTTTCTCACCAGCAAAATACTTTTCGAGAGGGCCGTTCCCGGTTTTGTCGTTTTGCAGAGCGATAAAGCGATATGCCGAAAAGGCACCAGGAAGGACGGAAATGAAACCGAAAGCAGACTCTAGAGGCTTGTCGAGAATATTGCTCATCTTGTACTCGAAGTTCTGCGTCGCCACCAAGGGGTTGATCAGTTTCTTCCCGGCAGACAGCATGACTTTGATCTCTCCGCATGCACCCCCGCACATGGGCTCCAGATCGAATGCTTTCCAAAGTTGGTAGATTGAGTCTTTGCCTGGCTTCGTCCCAGCATCGATCAAAACACAGATATTCGGATCCAGAACACGACCAAATGCTTGGAAGAACCATCGATGTGAATTGATCTTTTTCTGGTTCTTTTCCTTGAGACAAAACAGCAATTGGACGGGCGTTCCTCCTTTCGGTTTCAGCTGAACTACCTTGCCCTTCAGGTCCAAGCCTACCTGGGTTGTGTATTCGTATATATGAGCGGTCACGTCTTTGCCGTTGACCTGCTGTTTTGCGATTCCATCCTGATAAACACCCAGGCCAGCCAGGACTGCTCTCGTCCTCGGATTGATCTTGGCACGACCATCGCTTACGACACATACGACGATCTTCTTCCAAGCTTCCTTGCCCCACGTTTTACTGCTGGTCCTTGAGCACATATGCTCTATGTTTTTGAAAACGCCCATCATTGTCCGAGCGAACAAGAAGTCGTCTTCGTTGTACATTGTGACTACGATGAAGAGCTCGGTATGTCTCGGACTCGTGAACAGACGCTGTCTCAGTGTGAAGCGCTGCTCAAAAAACTCGGAAGGATCACAGGTCGCCGCGGAATATCTCATGTGTGTGAACTCATTCCGTCCAGGCGGATGAGGAACTTGGTTGAGAAGCTTCGGTGGTATTGGGCAATCCAGGACAAGATTGCCATCGAAGAGTTGGACTTCTTTGATGGTCTTCCACCTTTTTATTGGAGCAGGGCTAGGAGTTGGTTCTGCAGGAGGTCCCTCGTAATGATCGGCGTAATCTGGCTGGCCCTGAGGGTCTGGACCATAAGGGTCAGCAGACTGGAGAATCGGAGCATGGTCGTTGTCGTCAAAGTACTGTTGCTCTTGGGAAGGATAATGAGAGAGCGGGTGCCCCTCCGGTGGCGATGGCTGATATGGCTGTGTAAAATAGGCGTCGTGATGGTCTTCCGGGGATATGGCATAGTCGTGTCCGGCGTAGCCGTAACCCTGCGGTGACATTGGGTGGTGTGCCTCGTAAGCTTCATTATGGCCATAGGAGTTATGAATATTCTCTACAGAGTACTAGACAAAGATGTCAGCTTCGACAAGAGGGAATAGTGCAAGGACTACGAAGCGCAGAATGTAGATGTCTACGTGCGCCTTAGGCGCCATCCACTCACCGTCGGTTGTGCAGCCAGTCGATCATCCGAGTGCCCCATCGGCATGCGCAGTGGTTGGGCCTGCGGTCTGTAAGGTCCATCTTCCAGCTGGTAGCCACGGAGCGGTTGACCCGGAGAAGGCGAGCGGCCCACATGCCGACGAGGATCCATCGTTGGTGAGTGATAATCGTCGTCCTGGTTGGGACCGGAATAGTCTGTTGAAGAATGAAAAGTGAACGTTAGAGTTGGCTCACTGAAGACTTCAACCAAGTGGTGATCAGACGAAGCATGCCAGCATGGTACACAGTCATGTTGGGGCTCTAAGGAATCTTCGAAGCTCCACAGGAGTTGAATCTCCGCAAGAGTATTGTGTCATAGATCAAACAACATGTGTGCGGCGACCCTCTTGTGAACGGAGGAGGTCGTGGACACGTAAGGAGCACAAGACACGTACCTAAACGGTCGTACGACATGGTCGGCTTGTGGACGCAAGTCTGCAAGGGGCAGAATTCCTTCACTGGTGAAGTGTGCTCTAGAGCTTAGTTTGGATTGAGATTAGTGGGAATGTAGGTACCAAAGGCTTCCTCATATGTAATTATACTAGTTGGATATCGAAGTCGCAATATACCACAATATCTACTGAGAAGAGAGGCTCAGCCGAAAATAGCCAGTGAGCCCGAATAACGAGGCTGAAGCTATTTTTGTCGCCAAGCTGCGCTGCTGCGGAATCAAAATGTAAACACGCAATCCACACTCGTGACATGACAGGTGATTTTAGATTAGTAATCACTGCGCTGACCGGTGCCATATCCGGCTAGGCTAGCCTTTGACCTCGCAGCCCTCCACTCCACTCCCCAGTTCCCGCTGTTCTTGGCATCCTCTGTTTCTTGCTATGTCTGGTTGGAAGAAGGACAAAATTGCATCAAATGATGAAGGCGGCAGACTGTCGCCCTTCAGAAGTTTTTGACTCTTTCAAGTATGAAAATAAAGAATCCAAAATTCACGCAGCCCCTATGGCTTAATGGTAAAGCGCATCACTCGTATCTCTCGAATATGATGAGATTCTCAGTTCGATTCTGAGTGGGGGCACAACTTTTTGGTTTCTGAATGTCACATCACGTTGTGTTGTTATATACACTTGTTGATTTAGATAAAAGCATTTCCATTTTTGCAGCGAACCAAAACTTCATGAAATGGTTCTGCTATATCTTGGTGACCAAACCACTAGCGAGTGGCTTCAACCCTTTACGAAGCTGGCAAGGAGTCATGCTCTGATCCTATCTATACCAAGGCTCCCTCCCTACCTGTACGGGCTGCATTCTGATGAGGATGACAATTCATGTCAATCGAGTTGAGGAAGGGCCGTGGTCTCTGCTATATACCTTATGTTGTGGAGGGTCGAGGGAGGAGGGTTAGTAGTAGTGACCACAAACAGGCAGGATTAGCTCTAACCAGCCGCAACGGACGCGCAACAAGCTTCGTAGCCACTCCTGTGCCCGTTCTCGGGCACAAAGCCAAAACGACCCTCCCCACCTCAACCAACCAGCCTCCATGACCGCAACAACACCCACACCCACACCAACCCCCCAGGGCACCGCCCCCCTCTCAATCCTCTTCGTCTGCCTCGGCAACATCTGCAAGCCCCCCCTTTTCCCCCCATCCCCTCCTACCCCCTTCCCCTCCTCTCCCCGTCCCCCCCGTCGCCTCCTCCCCCCACCAAAACTAACACCCCCCTCCCAACACAGGCCGCTCCCCCCTAGCCGCCTCCATCCTCCACCACCTAACCACCACCACCACCAGCACCTCCCCCCCGAACCCCCACAACCCCAACTCCCCACACATCACCCGCATCGACTCCGCCGGCACAGCCGCCTACCACCTCGGCGCCCGCCCGGACCCACGCACCATCTCCACGCTCGCCGCGCACGGCATCCCACCCCCTACACACCGCGCGCGCCAGATCGAGGGGGCTGATTTTCGCGAGTTCG
>JAABUY010007521.1_pt1 | contig 10336 bp, 16 predicted proteins | sample 5560271 | NCBI WGS metagenome assembly JAABUY01 (sample SAMN10711886, study PRJNA513374) | rock metagenome | isolation source: Antarctica rocks | place: Antarctica: Victoria Land, University Valley
TAGCTTATGTTCTCCTGAGTCATATAGATAGCCGGCTCTTCCCTTCTAGATACTTTCCTTCCTTAGCATTTATATACTCGTTACATTACACCCATATGACTCGCTCTATGCTGGCCCCTAACAATTAGTGGGTCGATCACTTTATATTAGCTACTTGAATATTTACACACACTCTGTCACTGTCCGTCTTAGATGAATCTATGTACAATGAGGCAGTTATTGATGATTTCTGCATTGGACAGCGGCGTCTCGTCTGGGTTGGTGATGTATTCAGCTGCTGCCATACCCCTAACCTGAAACTCGCTCGTGAGTCTTGTACGGATGCCGGCGGAGATGCTATAGTTGGTCCAAGTATAGACTTGGAAGTTTCACAAGGGTGAGTAGTCAAAGTCGTTGGTAGGAATGGCGTCGAGGACGTTGAGAGGAACATCTACGCACAAAGTCAGTAAAAGCACAACTGGATTTCAACGTAGTGACTGATCGTCGCTCAATATCGCAGAGTTCAAACTCTGTCGTCAAGGATGGTGGGTTTCGTCGTTTGGTGCTCCAGAAGGTAGGTCTGCATTTGTGAACTCATTTGACGCAACAAGAATGTTCTCAAGGGCGATGAAAGCGTCATCACTCATTGTCTGGATGTAAGCCAAACGCGAAGCAAAGGTTGCTTCGTCGAGCGTGGCAGGTAGTGGATCAGAACCATCAGCGACGAGGTAGATGTTCGACCTTCCGGCAGCGAAGCCACGAACTTCTTTGAGGGTGACGATACTGGTCATGGGACAGATAGCGACGACTTGGTCGTGCACTGTTGCATAATCAATCAGTCGAACAAGCTCTAGTCACAGTTTTGAAGCACAAAATCAACATATCCTTACTATAAAAGTTCGTAGACATGTTCATAGGAACATCATTGCAAAATTGATTGAGATAATCTTCTGTGCATTCGCCAGCCACGATGGGGGCATTTCAGACCTCACCGCCGGCATTCATAAGCTGAATCAGCGAGGTGTAATTCGAGTCACCGACAGAATCGGGCTGGACTGACTTGGGAGGAAATGGCGCTGCATCATCCGGCACGATGTTGCGGATCGGGGTGAAGTCAATCATATCGACACGGTCAGCAATAGTGTTGTTGACAATCATGAGTTGCTCTGCACCTGTCAGGCCATCGGTAGTATTTGACTGTGCAGAGAATCTCAATTTCGGTGAGTAATTGAGCCCAAGCTGCTTCGCATTCCCTTGGTCCGATGTGTCTGTCAAGATTCATCAGTATGACTTGTTTGCCGACGACATTCCTGTGTAGAGAGGGAGAGTCACTGCCGGGTTAACTTCGTAGATGCTGGTGCTGCTTTGTAAGAGGTCAACGAGACTCGTGAGCGCTTGATTTTGATATGAAGCTGCAACTCCGGGGTAGTCATCTTTCATCGCTGTGTTGAAGGCTTCATCAATTATGTCAATTGTCGGATCATCGAAGTCAGACAATGAGTTGAGCATTGACTCAGACATCTGTCGACGACGAAGAGGTTTAGGAAGAGCATTCGCTTGCGCGTGGTTCAAAAGAATCATCGCACAGGTTATGATGCTATATTTGCAAAGCTTCATGGTGCGCAAATTGCAGAAGAACAATCTTGGAGGATGAATGAAGACTGAAGAAGTGGCCACAAGGAAATGGAGGCAGGATCATATGTAAATAAGATGAAGAGCTCTTACGACTAGGCTCACTTCAGTCGACATACGTCGACATCATCTTCAGGGCACATGAATCCGAGCAAACAGTAACGCTAGTTAGAAGGGGCCGTCAACTTACATCGAACGAACCTCTCACTGGATTGTCACTGCGTACATTAGCATCAATATGGGTGGAGCTGGGAACTCGCGGATGGGGTTCGAGCAATTTTAGCCAACGTACGTCTTAGACAACTTGGATACTAACAGGCAGGATCGGTCACTCGCCATCTCTCTGTCACTTCGCCAGTCGCTAAGATGTCTCTTTTGAATTTCAGATTTTGGCTGCTCTGGCGATTGACCGATTCTACCCGTTAACGTCTTGATTCCGAGGACGAAACAATGCGATATTGAGAATCATGCTTAATAAGACACAATTGAGAAATATCTCATTCATGGTTTGTAGGTTGGGTAGTCCGAAGGACGCGACGATCTGATACGATTTCCCTCAATCGGAGAGACTGGTAGCTGAGTTCTGCCCAAAGAAAAGGTCACAACGGAAACGAAATTTTCCGCCTTTCAAATTTCGAATCGCTTTCTGTAGCAGATCATTTTGGCGATGTAGACGGCGATGTAGATTGGAGGTTGCGACAGCACGGGAGAAAACCAACCTGCTGCAGGTTCGCTCGAAGGTTAGTCGGATCAATGCCTTGATACGGGAAATTGTTGACTGATTCAATGTCGTCCTATTCGGCAAGGAGCAATGCCAAGCAGGCCTTGGCATCATGAGAAGAAGATATTGTCAGCATGGATTCGGAAGGGAAGTTCATCCTTCCCAGGTCGATTATCTACGACATAGGAATGGAAAGACCGCGTATCGATGGCGTGGGTGAGCATTATCCAGAGGAGTCGTTGACTTCGCGCAACGGCATTTCGAATCTTTTGTTCCTCCGTCAATAAACACATAGATATTCTAGCGTACTTTGGACCGTCGAATGGCCTAAAATGGTGCAGAAGAACGTATCAAGAACCGTTCCCGATGGAAGAACACTGATCTACCTCTTATTTTCGATCGTCACATGGCAGATTAGGAATCGAACCTAATATAATTAAATTATTCCAACAACTATGGCCTTGTGACGCTCCCAAACCTCCTCGGCGGCGATCCGCTTGGCACGTCGATCCGTCACATGCCTTCGATCAATCCGTCACATGCCTCGAACTTCTACTGAACGCTTCGGAACTTTCTATGAGACGAACTGTAGAGCCGGTCAAGGCGACCTCAACGCTTCAAGATTCGTGGAAAAATATGAAGGATTGATTCAGCAAATGCGATGAGGGATATTGACGGTTTTGGCGGCTCGATCGCTCACCTGTCAGCATCTTCCCCCTTCCGGATCAATTCCTGCGCGCTGACTATTTCACATACTTTGAGAGACATAATTGTAGCTCTGAATCAGCTGAATTCAATGCTTCAGAGATAATGAAAAAATATGAAGATTTAATCTAGTAAATGAGATTGAGAATGTTGAAAGTTTTGACTGCTCAATCTTTCAGCTGTCAACATTTTTTCTCGTTTGAATTAATTTTTGCACACTGATTAGAACTTCTTTATTATGTATCTGATTTTGATGATACAGGTTTCGCATACAACGATAAATTCTGCTTCAATTTCGTACGCGGGAAAAGCAAATACGGAAACAGATGCAAGTTCAGTCACGAGTCTAAGCTCACGTTCAAAGTATCTCGTCGCGAATCATGCTCATACTTAGAGACGTCGAAAGGTTGCTTCAAAGAGCAGCAGTGCAAATTCTCTCACGAAATTGTGGCAGGTAATAATGGTGCCACTACACAATCATCGCAGTCTATCGTCAGGTCACGACCACAGAGCGAACTCGAGATCGGCTTCCGAGAGTGATCGTTTCTTATATCGAGGCGGAATACCTCGTTCCGAGTTGTGAAGATTGGGAAGTTCTTCAAGGTGGGCTGAGAGCCATCAGCAAAGAGCATACAGAAACCGGGCAACAGATTATCAAGAAGCTAGCGACTGAGAAGGGGCTGGCCAAGATCAAGGCTCTTGCAGATGAAAAGGTCGATGGCGTCAAGCTGCAAACGAGGCTGCGTATTTTTAAGGACAGAACGTTTCCCTTTTTCCGAATCATCTCTCACTCGGTTCCCGAGCATTCTATCGTTCTTGATATTAGAGACATCACTCGATATCATTTGCACATTTCTTTTTGGCCCAAATGATCGTCGTGTTATCAATCTGTTCAAATCTACGACTTCCGCTCTTGGAACCCTTGCGCGGGAGGAAACAGTCAAAGATGAAGACCTAATGTCGATTGCGGTAACAGCGAGCTTAGCAGTGCTGAAGAGAATTATGAAGTTAAACCAAAGCGTTCAGGTCATTACGGAGTTCACGTGGATTGTGAACGACTTTTCGACCTCAATTTCAGAACAACTTCTGCAGGCCGGAAGTCGAAGCTTAGATCGTATTCGTCAACGACTTGGTCTTGAAGCTGTAATGTCGCCCTCTAGAGCAAAAGAGTCATCGACCGATCTTCGAAGTCAGTGGAGCGGCTTCTGGTGCGAGGTAGGGTGGAAGGAACAACTAGGGGTGCCTCGGGGGTGCGAGCTGTATCAGCTGCGCGGGCCCTTGCTAAGGGCTTTCGTTGACGGCGGGTGGAAGGTGCACGGGCCATTTGTGTTGACGAAGATAACGAAGGTAACGGTATGAAAATTGGTATGAAAGTCGTGCTGTGTTTATGAGATACTAGCTAACTGTGCGCTTTCTGGCCCAAATCGCTGAGATGAGGGTCAGAAACAGGTGGGTAAGCGTTTCTGTATATATACTTTGCCATACACAATCTACGGTTCTACAACTACGTCATCTGCGTTGAAGAAAGACTTCCTGCTTTCATCGAATGTTGTCTTCAACGAACTCGTTCGAGGTACAAGCTGTAGTGCGTCCGACAAAGAGAGAGGCTAGAACAAAGAGATCTGGTGTGCAAAAGAAAAATCCTTTGAGGAACAAGCAAGTGCTATTGAGGCTCAATCCCTATGCGAAGGCTTTCAGCGAGAAGAAGCTGGGATCGAAAAAATTGGCGGAAGGCAAGCCGATGAGAGCTGCGAAGTCATTTTCAAACGTCTTGAACGAGAACTAGGGCGGCGAAGGGCATAGATTGTGTAATCAAGCTAGTTGCTCGGGCGTGCAGTAAGCAGATGAAAATGCATGCAATATTAGCCTGCTTGCAAATGAGAAATCTCAAACGTAACTTGTTGGCAATGACTCTGACATCATAAGCATAAAGTTCTACACGCATACTTGTGCAAGTATCCTCATCTCGTCAGGGAAAAACGCCGTTGATTCTTTGTATGGTCTTTTACGATTTCTCTCTCCTTTTTTCATACTAGGCCACCCTTTGATAGAAAACCACTGAACTCAAAGACAGGAAACTTCTCCTCTTTTTTCCTATCCTTTTCCTTCTTCTTCTATAGTAAATTTAAGCTTGGAAAATCACGCCCGGCGGCCATCTCTCCATCGTGCTTCACAAGAACAACATTTTCTTGCGTAGCATTCTCGGCAATCACACTTCAAGCTATTCAAGATGTTTATCGCACGATTGCGAATAGTGATGGTTGCAATTTCACGTTCGAGGAAGTCTTTCTGATGCAAAAAGGCCCTAGAATCGGCCGGTTTGACGAAAATTAATACTCTCTTAACATTACAAACTAGGAGAATTCCATGGGAAGAATCAGGCTCGAAAGCTGAATGAGCGACGGCCCTTTAATCTTACATCAAACTCAGAGGGCCTAACTTATCACTGTGATGGAAGTAGCTTCTGCGATCTCTTGACAGTCGTCTTTGTCATTTCATACTTCTGATGGCAGAATTCCGAACGTCTTTGATTATTTGGTTGCCGAAAATGCTGGCATCTCTTGCCGGCAAGGATTCAGAGAAGACTCAATACACGAATAAGACGTTCGACAAGGGATCGTACCATCGTCACTTGTCAACATCTCAAACTTGCATTTCGCTTTTTCTCATGATGACTGCTAATTCGTAGAAAAGACTCATTCAGTAGACTATTTGCGCAGATACCGCCATGAACAGGTAACATCTTCAACACAATTTAATCACGAGTGCGGAAAGTTTCTTGAAGTTTCAATGTTCGTTGGTGCTTGTTTGGTAAAGAGAATCTATTAGGTTTTTAGTGATCGAGAATACTGCTAGAATCTGCATAGAGACATATATGATAACTATCGGTAAGCTTGGCGCTGATAAATACGATGGTGGCGTGGTAAGCTTTCCGAAGTCGATGCGCAAGTGCTCGGAGTATTCTAGCAGATACTGCCCTCTCATAAATACTGTGACCAGGCTCTCGAAGATAAAATCGATAGGAACAAGTCGTAATATAGGCGGACTCTGAGGAAGAACTCTTCCCGGTGCATCTCTCAAGATCTGTCACTCTTCATCAACGGTCACTATCATAAGCGAATTGCAGCAGGACACTATTCCGATAATAGCGTACAAGCCGTTAGTTGAATCGAGTAACAGAGTGGCATTTTCGACATGGCGACGTCTCAAAATCAGTATCAAACTGGCAATAGCCTGTGCTAGTATCACTAATAGAATCATGGCGCGAGAGCTTTTCAAAAGAAAAGAACCTCAGGTTCATGATGTTGCGACATGTTTGCTACGAGTAGGCAACACCTCGCCAATATACACGGCTTGATTTGTGCAGTCTTCGTTTGTAGAAACTTTGTGATGAGAGATATGTAACTCGACCTCAATCATTAGAAATTGCTTTAAAGAATAGAAGCCTCGGATTCTGATTCTGAAAAGTAGCAGTTCGATTCTGAGAAGTAGAATTACTACTAAATCGAAGTAATTTTTACTGAACTCAAAGAGCGTCACTTCAGGTAAGAATAGAAGAATAAGCATTCGAGGAATAGATGTAGACGACTTAGCAGTCAAGTTCTGAAGACTATCGAGATGGCCGTACGAGGTGATAACAGCCATGCGCAGAGCAAATGTCTTGAGCAAAAGACTAGAGGGGGATCGGAAAGCATAGTTGTTAACATCTTCTGGCTCAGGAGTGAGAGTTTCGTTGATGGCAGAGCGAACCACATTTGCGAAGGACATCTTTTCGTGAAGGCTGATATGTATGTAGAGAATCTTACGCTGGCGAAGTTGGCTCAAGGCTGACACGCAAGGCTTCGGGAACGAGAGCTGGAACACATATAAGTCGACATCAAGATTTCGTGGCCCTTGATCGTTTGTGATGCTCACTGACTTCTTTCCTGATAATCTGCTATAATATTGTGTAGGATGGAGAGTTGAGGCCTGCTCTATGTACTGGTAGGGAATGAAGCGTCAGCCGTTAGCGCAATATCACGCTACAAAGTTCAAGGAAGCAACTGTATCTGTTGTCACAAATCACAACAACATGCGGCTTCGCGCACTTCAATGCGGACTTTTGCTTTACTTCTTCTTCCTCTTTCACTGCTCTCACCCACAAGCTTGCCCTAATGAGAAAGCTTGCTTCTTCATCAATGTCGAGCAAAAGGGCGTGAAGCTGGCTTTCTACTTCGCGGTATGGCACTTGTTCAAAATTTCAGCAAATTCAGCAGACTATGCGTCGTTCATCTGATGCTAATTCTATCTTTGTACGTTGCAGGTTCAATCAGGCGGTTCCTTCGATGTCGACTGCAGCGTCATCGATCTCGACGATAAAATAGTAATGAAAGATACAAAAGAAAGGCAATTAGATTCTGTCTTCACAGTCAAGGATGAGGGCGAATACAAGTTCTGCTTCAACAATGAAATGAGCATCTTTGCCGAGAAGATGGTGGATTTTGAGATCGCGGTGCGCTCGTTCTCTTCTCTCATCCGATATCCTCGCCTTCACGTCTCTACGGTCCTTCGAATCCGATGTTAAATGAGTCAACTGATCGATCGACTTCACCAGGTTGAGAACAAGTTCCGATCCGCTCAACTCTTCGCTAAACAAGGCACTTCTCTCGAGCAGATCTCTGCGCTTGAAGAATTCATTCTCAAAGTCTTCGGTCATCTATTTACCATCAATCGCAATCAGAAGGTTGATTTTACAAATCTAGTTCTTATTTTACACTTTTTGAAGATTCGCTACTAATTTTGGTGGGCAAATTCTAAAAAACGATACAGGTTTCGCATACAACGGTATCAAGAATGCCTCAAGCTAGTCTCGCACAAAAAATTCATCTTTGCCAAAATCTGACTCATGAAAGCTCAATTCGAGATCCGTCGCACAGAACTCACAGTCGCGAGAAAAATCTTTGGTCAAGTCATTGGCATGTGTCTCAAAGACAAGCTTTTCAAAGGTTACATCGATCTCGAACGCAAGCTCTACGAATTTGTTCGCTGTCGCAAACTCTACGAAAAACACATTGAATGAAACCCGGTCAACTGTCAAGCCTGAATCAAGTTCGCTGAGCTCGAGCGCGACTTGGCGGATCTAGATCGCGCGCGAGCCATATTCGAATTGACAGTTTATCAGTTCGTACTTGATATGTCTGAGCTTCTGTGAAAAGTCTACATCGACTTTGACGAAGAAGAAGACGAGTACGATCGCACGCGCGAGCTGTACGAGCGCTTGCTCGTCAACATCGACCACGTCAAAGTCTGAATATTCTACGCGCATTTCGAAATCAATGTTTCCGAAGTCGACGATGATGACGAGGACGAAAATGAAAATGAAAATGAAGATCGTTTTCTATTCGACGCAGCCAAACAGCGCGTTCGCCGCGTCTTCATCCGCGCCTATAGCAGCATGAAGCTCAAAAACCTCAAAGAAGAGCGCGTCGCGCTGCTGAATGCCTGACGCTCTTTTGAGGTCACGCATGATAACGCGGAGGATATTGAGAATGTCGAGAAGCAGATGCCGCGGAAGGTGAAGAGGAGGAGGAAGCTGTATGACGATAGTTTCGAGGAGTACATGGATTATGTGTTCCCGACGGATGATGTGCAAGCGGCGAAGCTTAGTAGCCTTTTGGCGAGGGCGCATGAGTGGAAGAAGAGTGCTGGGACCGGGGTGGGGTAGAATGGGGGAGGGTTGTAATGCAGTTGGGGGGGAGGAGGAGAGAGCGGCGTTTGGAAGAGTAGCAGGTTTTTGGGAGATATACTCATCGAATGTCGTCGACTTCCATCTGCCATCGATTCTTGCATCAGCGAGCAACCAAAGCTGTTCGCTTCGTCTCTCACTCTCATCTCTATCAATCTCTTCACCCCTACAAAGAATCCCTTCAACTCACGATTCAGCATCTAACTCACGGTCCCAGAGGAACTCTATCACTCGTCCATCCCATGCCGCTTGAGGAGATCGAAGAGCCGAGTCGCCGATGAGAATGACTTGAGGTTGTTGTTTATGAGATCTTTCGATTTTTATACAACCATCAAAGCATCCTTCACGTCTATAATAATGTCTATCCCTTTCACCCCCTTCTTTTGCCCTTCTCATCATCTCTTCCCACCCCCTTTCACACCCCCATCACCTCAAAACCTCACAAGCCAACCCCGGTCGATCAACCCACGCGCTATCGAACTGCAATTCTCTAACCCTCTTCCACGTCCTCGCCATTGAGTAAAAGGGCGGAAGAACGGTTATATCGCCGATGACGAGGGTGCGAGGGCGTATTTGCCTGTTGAGATGCTGGGGGCGGGGGGGTGGGGTGTCAACGGGTGTTTTAGGAAAGGCAGAGTGAGAGGGAGGGAGGGAGGGAGGGAGGGGGGGGCTGAGAGGGGATGTTGGGATATTGGGGTATGAAGAGGATATGGGGGGATGATGGATTGAAGAACAAGAAAACAGAAGAAAAATCTTCGGGGCGACAACGTACCTCGTATTGAACAACCCAATATAATCATCGCAGATGGTCGAATCGGTCCCGGAGCCGAAGAGGGGCTGGTTGGTGATATTCGCGATTCTGTCAGGAGGCAGTGAGCGAATGTGATCACGTTGAATGCGAGATTCACATAAGATGGCGATATTCGGACTTCGCAAAAAAACACCACTCACGCATTCACAGAATACCCCCCGCCCTTCCCAGCCCTCACCCTTATGTCAAACCCCAACGCCCCCCCTCTTCGCCCTCGTCCACGTCTTCACATACGTTTCCCCTTTCCCTTCCTCATCAGCAGCATACGTCTCGCAAGCCGGCTCGAATCTCTCGACCATCGTCTTCTGAAGCTTCGGCTCATTCGTCTCGATCACGGGGTTCATCGAGACGAGAATCGTGCTCCCGTATCGAAAGCTCGAGTGATCGTTGCCCAAGCGATCGACAAACGGAAACATCAGCGAGGCGCGCGAGAAATTCGGGGAAGCGGTGACGTTGTCGAAGCGGAGGTCGTGGTCGCGGAAGAGGGCGGCGTACATGAGATATTGGTCTTTGGGCAAGTCGGGGAGGACGGCGCGGAGGGCGGTGGTGAGGATGGGGTATTGAGGGGGGGATGATAAGGCGGGCGGTGGCGAGGGAGATGGGGAGGATGAGGAGGGTGCCGTTGGCGGTGCCGGTGCCGGCGTTGGGGTAGATGCTGGGGAGGGGGTTGGGGAGAGAGAGGGAGGGGGAGGTGCAGAGGGGGGGGGGGGGGGGGGGGGGAGGGGTGGGGGGGAGGGGGGGGGGGTGGTGGGGGGGGGGAAGG
>JAABUY010007524.1_pt1 | contig 10332 bp, 9 predicted proteins | sample 5560271 | NCBI WGS metagenome assembly JAABUY01 (sample SAMN10711886, study PRJNA513374) | rock metagenome | isolation source: Antarctica rocks | place: Antarctica: Victoria Land, University Valley
CGCGGCCGCGGCCTACGACGGGGTGGTGCGGCGACTGCTGCTGGCGCACAAGGAGCAGGGCCGCCTAGGCCTCACCGCTTCGCTGGGAGCCCTGCTGGCAGGGGCGGTGGCTGCGCTGGGACTCCCTTCGCCGCTGGTGCTGACCCCCGTCCCGAGTACTCCGGCGGCCGTGCGGGCCCGCGGTCACGACCACTCCTGGCGACTGGCGTGCGCTGCAGCGGCTCGCCTTGGACCGCAGGTGGAGGCCGCCCGGCTCCTGGTGCCCGCGCGCAGGCTGGCCGACCAGTCCGGGCTGGACAGCGCGGCGCGCGCGGCCAACCTGCACGGCGCGCTGCACTGCGTCGGCGTACCCGTCGGAATGCCCGTCGTGGTCGTGGACGACGTCGTGACGACCGGGGCGACGCTTGTCGAGGCGACCCGGGCGCTGGCGGCGGGTGGCGCCCACGTGCGGGGCTGCGCCGTGGTCGCGGCGACCCAGCGCCGCCACCGTGGTGCGCGTGCGCCCGCGACGGTGTGATCGCTGTCCAGACCGGCGGGCGGGGTCTACGGTCGGCGGGACGTGCGACCGGACGCTGATCGGCGCAGACCAGGAGCAGAGGGAGGCGCTGGCTGAACGTGCACTTCGCCACCGTCGACCCGCGCTGTGCCACCCAGCTGCTGTGCCACCTCGCTGCTGGCCATCTAACTGAGGAGAACGCATGGACATTGTCGTGAAGGGCCGCAACGTGGAGGTGCCGGAGCACTTCCGGCAACACGTCACGGAGAAGCTCGCGCTTTGTGCGAAGCTCGACTCCCGCGTCTTCCGCCTCGATGTCGAGCTCAGCCACGAGAAGAATCCGAGGCAGTCCGCCCAGTGCCAGCGCGTCGAGATCACTTGCCTGTCCAAGGGTCCGGTGATCCGGGCGGAGGCCTGTGCCGACAGCTACTACGCCGCCCTGGACGCCGCTACCGTGAAGCTCGAGGCCCGGCTCCGCAAGGCGCACGACCGGCGACGGATCCACCACGGGCTGCGTACGCCGGCCTCCGTCGCCGAGGCGACCTCCGCCCTGCCGTCGGCCTCGGCCGGTGATACCGCGCTGCTCGAGCGCGATGACGAGCAGGCGCAGCCGGTCCAGGACGACACCGCGCACCTCATCGTCCGGGACAAGACCCATGAGGCGTCGGCCATGTCGGTGGCCGACGCGCTGCACGAGATGGAGCTCGTCGGGCACGACTTCTACCTGTTCATCGACGTCGGGACGGCGCAGCCCAGCGTGGTGTACCGCCGCCACGGCTACGACTACGGCGTCGTCCGGCTGACCACTGGGTGAGCTCCCGCTCGGCCCTTGCCCATGGCATGATCCGCACACTCCAAGGACTGCAGGAGACTCATGACGGACACGACCGGTGTACCGGCCGGCCCGCTGCCGGTCGAGCCCATTCGGGTTCTCGTCGTCGATGACCATGCGCTGTTCCGTCGCGGTCTGCAGATGGTGCTGGAGCAGGAACCTGACATCGAGGTCGTCGGCGAGGCGAGCGACGGCGGTGAAGCCGTGCAGTCTGCCGTCGACACGCTCCCCGACATCGTGCTCATGGATGTCCGGATGCCCAGGCGCGGCGGCATCGACGCGTGCACGGTGATCCATGAGACGGTGCCGTCAGCCAAGATCATCATGCTGACGATCTCGGACGAGGAGGCCGACCTCTACGAGGCCATCAAGGCTGGCGCCATGGGCTACCTGCTCAAGGAGATCTCCATCGAGGAGGTGGCGACCGCAATCCGCGCGGTTCACGGGGGACAGTCGCTGATCAGCCCGTCCATGGCCAGCAAGCTGCTCACCGAGTTCGCGTCCATGATCAAGCGCTCGGACGACCGCCAGCAGGTGCCGACTCCCCGGCTGACCGATCGGGAGATGGAGGTCCTCAAGCTCGTGGCCAAGGGCCTGAACAACCGAGACATCGCCAAGCAGCTGGTCATCAGCGAGAACACCGTGAAGAACCACATCCGCAACATCCTGGAGAAGCTGCAGCTGCACTCGCGGATGGAGGCGGTCCTCTACGCCGTACGCGAGAAGCTGCTCGAGATCACCTGAGCTGGTCTCCTTGTGCGTCAGGCCAGTAGCGAGAAGACGACCATGTCGCGGGGTTGTCCGGTGCGGGGCGCCAGTCGGCAGGACCGCAGGACGCCTTCGCGCAGGTAGCCACCGCGCAGCGCCGCCGCCTGCGACGGGCGGTTGTCCACGTCGGCGAGCAGTTCGATGCGGGACAGCCCGAGCTCCTCCAACCCCCACCTGCCCAGCAGGGCCGCAGCGCGGCCGGCGACCCGTTGCCCACGGGCCCAGGGGGCCACCCAGTAGCCGATCTCTGCGACGCCCTCGTCGCGGTGGGCGAGCTTGAGCCCGACCGCACCGAGCAGGCGGCCGCTCGCCGGGTCCACGACAGCGACATTCACGGCGCTGCCGTCCGCCCATAGTCCCGGGACGACGTGGGCCACGTAGGAGTGACCGTCCCGCTCGGTGTAGGGCACCGGGACGGGCAACCAGCGGGCGGTTTCGGCGTCGGCGCAGGCCCGCGCCACGTCGTCGCCGTCACTCGTCCGCCACTGCCGCAGCGCGACGACACCGTCGTCGATCCCCGGGAACGGCGGCAGGCGCCGGCGGTCCACCATGTCGTCGGAGGCCAGCAGGGACCCGATCCATGCATCCACCCGGCTCCCGGCGTGCACCAGGCCCCGCCTGGACACGCCCTCGAGGGTGAATCCGCACTTCTCGGCGACGGCCCGGGACGGCCAGTTCCCGACCTCGGCGACCCACGTGGTCCGGCTCAGGCCGAGTGCGCCGAAGCCCCATCGGCAGAGCGCCTGCACGGCCTCGGTCACGATCCCGGTCCCGCGGGCGCCGGCCACGCACCAGTAGCCGATCTCGGCCGAGCCGGCCTCCACGGCCTGCAGCCCGACGGACGCGACCAGGCCGCTGGTGGTCGCGTCCAGCACGGCGAAGCTTGCGGCCCGTCCGCTGTCCCACCCGGCCGGGGCGAGCGAGGTGCACCAGGCCTGGGCGTCGGCAGCGGTGTACGGCGAGGGCACGGTCGTCCAGCGGGCGATCTCGGGGTCCTGGCAGGCCGCGTGCACGGCGGCCACGTCCCGCTCCTGCCAGGGCCGCAGCACGAGGCGTCCGGTGGTGATGGCGGTGGGGTGCACGGCACGACCCTGCCAGGGCCGGTCCGGGCGTGACCAGCCGATTGTGTCACTCCGCTCGCCTACGATGGCCGTACGGCGGACCCGCAGCGGGCGCGCCGCAGCCAGCCTGAGGAGTCGCCAGCGTGGTCCTGTCCAAGCTCTTGCGCGCCGGTGAGGGCAAGATCCTGCGCCGGCTCAAGGCGATCGCGGACGCGGTCAACACCCTCGAGGACGAGATCATCGCCCTGACCGACGCCGAGCTGCGCGCCGAGACCGACACGTTCCGGGCCCGGCTGGCCGGCGGGGAGACCGTCGACGACATCCTGGTCGAGGCCTTCGCGGTCAACCGGGAGGCGGCCAGGCGCACCCTGGGCCAGCGGCACTTCGACGTGCAGTTGATGGGCGGGGCAGCGCTGCACCTGGGCAACATCGCCGAGATGCGCACCGGCGAGGGCAAGACGCTGACCTGCACCTTGCCGGCCTACCTCAACGCGCTGGCGGGCGACGGGGTGCACGTCGTCACCGTCAACGACTACCTTGCGCGCCGCGACGCCGAGACGATGGGCCGGGTCCACCGCTTCCTCGGTCTGGAAGTGGGGGTGATCCTGGCCAACGAGCGGCCCGAGCAGCGCCGTCCGTCCTACGCCTGCGACATCACCTACGGGACCAACAACGAGTTCGGCTTCGACTACCTGCGCGACAACATGGCGTGGAGCAACGGCGAGCTCGTCCAGCGCGGGCACCACTTCGCGGTGGTGGACGAGGTCGACTCCATCCTCATCGACGAGGCCCGCACCCCGTTGATCATCAGCGGTCCCGCCGACATCGCGACCAAGTGGTACCAGGAGTTCGCCCGCATCGTGCCCCGGCTGGTGCGGGACGTGGACTACGAGGTCGACGAGAAGAAGCGCACCGTCGGGGTCACCGAGGCCGGCGTGGAGAAGGTCGAGGACCAGCTCGGCATCGACAACCTCTACGAGGCCGTCAACACCCCCCTGGTCGGCTACCTCAACAACGCGCTCAAGGCCCAGACGCTCTACAAGAACGACAAGGACTACGTCGTCACCGGCGGCGAGGTGCTCATCGTCGACGAGTTCACCGGTCGCATCCTGGCCGGCCGCCGCTACAACGAAGGCATGCACCAGTCGATCGAGGCGAAGGAGGGCGTGGCGATCAAGGACGAGAACCAGACGCTCGCCACTATCACCCTGCAGAACTACTTCCGGCTCTACGCCAAGCTCGGCGGCATGACCGGCACCGCGGCGACCGAGGCGGCCGAGTTCGACCAGACCTACAAGCTAGGCGTGGTCCCCATCCCCACGAACCGGCCCATGGTGCGCCTCGACGAGGCCGACGTGGTCTTCAAGACCGAAGCGGCGAAGTTCGACGCCGTCGTGGAGGACATCGCCGACAAGCACGACAAGGGTCAGCCGGTCCTGGTCGGCACCGTGTCGGTCGAGAAGAGCGAGTACCTGTCCGGGCTGCTGCGCACCCGCGGGATCCCGCACGAGGTGCTCAACGCCAAGCAGCACGATCGCGAGGCCGTGATCGTTGCTCAGGCCGGCCGCAAAGGGGCGGTCACGGTCGCCACGAACATGGCCGGCCGCGGCACCGACATCATGCTCGGCGGCAACCCGGAGTTCATCGCCGCTGCCGAGCTCAGCGGGCGGGGGCTGTCCCCTGTGGACCACCCCGAGCAGTACGAGGCGGCCTGGACCCCGGCGCTGGACAAGGCCAGGCAGGGAACCGCCAGCGAGCACGACGAGGTGGTCGACGTCGGTGGGCTGTACGTCCTGGGCACCGAGCGGCACGAGTCGCGGCGCATCGACAACCAGCTGCGCGGCCGCTCCGGCCGCCAGGGCGACCCGGGCCTCTCGCGTTTCTACCTGTCCCTGGGCGATGACCTGATGCGGTTGTTCAACGCGGGCGCCGTCGAGTCGATCATGGAACGGTTGAACATCCCCGAGGACGTGCCGATCGAGTCCAAGATGGTGTCGCGGGCCATCCGGTCCGCGCAGAGCCAGGTCGAGGGCCAGAACTTCGAGATCCGCAAGAACGTCCTGAAGTACGACGAGGTGCTCAACCGGCAACGCACGGTCATCTATGACGAGCGGCGCAAGGTGCTCGAGGGCGCGGACCTGCACGAGCAGATCCGCAACATGGTGGACGACGTGCTCGAGGGCTACGTCACGGCCGCGACGGCCGAGGGCTACCCCGAGGAGTGGGACCTCGAGCAGCTCTGGGGGGCCCTCCGGACGCTCTACCCGGTGGGTATCGCGCTCGATCAGGTCGATGAGGACCGCAGCGTGCTGTCCACCGAGTACCTCGTGGAGGAACTGCGCGCCGACGCTCAGCAGGCGTACGACCAGCGCGAGGCCTCGCTGGGCATCGGTGCCGACGACGAGCCGGTCCTGCGCGAACTCGAGCGCCGGGTGCTGCTGTCGGTGATGGACCGCAAGTGGCGCGAGCACCTCTATGAGATGGACTACCTGCAGGAGGGCATCGGCCTGCGGGCCATGGGCCAGCGCGACCCGCTGGTGGAGTACCAGCGCGAGGGGTTCGACATGTTCGCCTCCATGATGGAGGCGATCAAGGAGGAGTCGGTCGGGTTCTTGTTCAACGTCGAGGTGCAGGTCGAGGAGCACCCGCCCGCCCAGGACGTCATCGCCAGTGGTCCCGGTGAGCACGGCGAGCTGATGGTCGAGCACCTGTCCCTGCCCGGCGCCGACGGGGAGCCGGGACCGGCGCTACAGGTAGCCGGGCGGCAGGAGTTCCCTGCTGCCGAGGGCAGCTCCATGAGCTCGCTGCCGGGCGCCGAGCCGACAGCACGGGAGGATGTCCCACCGGCTCCTTCCGGAGCCACCTACGCCCAGGCGGGCAACGTCGCCGCCCTCCCCGAGCCACTGCCGGAGGCCGGCTCCGACCCCCCTCCCACCGAGCAGACCGTGACCGGCGCGAACTTCGGCCCCGAGCTTGACGCGCCGCAACCCGAGCCGGTCGAGCCGGTCGGCGTCGCGGGCGAACCCGTACCGTCCGACGCGCCCGCGGCCTTCGTGCAGGAGGCGTCGATGACCCTGGAGCACGACGAACTGCCGACCTCCATCGCAGCTGACCCGGTCCCCGTCCAGAACGACCAGGAACCGTCCGCAACGGCACCCCCCGCAACGGCGCCAGCGGCCCGGACCGTACTTCCGGAGTCATTCGGCCGTCGCGATCGACGAGAGGGACTGCAGTACTCCTCACCCGATGCTGAGGGCGGCGTGCAGACCTCGGGCGGGCCGGCCACGACTGACCCGCTGACGGGCCAGGTCACCAGTGCCGAGGAGCAGTCCCGCAATGCGCTGTGCCAGTGCGGTTCGGGCAAGAAGTACAAGCGCTGCCACGGCGACCCGCGGCACGCCTGAGCGGCGCTTCGTCAGAGACCGACGAGCGCGGTACAGCGCCAGCGGCCGTCGAGTCCCTCGAGCCGTAGGGCGAGGGCACCGGCCCGTACGCCCCGCTCGACCGTGGCGCACACCTCCACGACCCCTTCGGGGCTCTCCTGCAGGTGCAGGCTGCGTACGGCGCGGGCGCCGGGACGGGAGCCGGCGCCGCGCGGGAGGCGCCCGACGGTCTTTTCCAGGACCGTGTAGAGCTCCGGCGTCGTGTCCCGCTGCAACTGCTTGACCGGACGCACCCCGGCGAGCACCTCGAGCAGGCCCTGTACGAGGGCCCGGGCGAAGGGCTGCGAGGCCGGGAGCAGCGCGGTCGGTGTCCGTCGGGCGCGGCACCAGTCGTCCACGTCCTTGGTGGGGTCCGGCGCAATCGGTGGGGGCACCGCCCGCAGTGGCCGCACCACCGGCGCCGGCAGAGGTGTCAGGCGAAGGGCGGGAGCGCAGGCCAGCTCGTCGTCGTAGGGCGGCGAGCTGAGCGGTGCCGGCACCAGCCGGAGGGTGGGTAGGAGCGGCAGGAGCTCAGCGGTCTGTGCAGTCATCGGTGGTCTCCTGGTGTCGTCGCGGGCGGAGGACGCAGCCGGGTGCCGGGTGCGAGCAGATCTGGGTCGTCGCCGATGACGGCGCGGTTGACCGCCCACCAGGACGGCCAGCTGGCCGCCACTTGGCGGGGTGTGGCGCCCGGCCCCAAGCTCTGCCGCGCCAGGTTCCACAAACAGTCGCCGGGCTTGACCACGACCTCGCCGCGGCCCGGCGGGACTGCGGCTGGTGGCGCCAAGGCCCGCGGGCCGGCCGGGCGAGCAGCAGCCGCGGGGGCGGGGACGGGCCAGTCGAGCGCGAGAGGTAAGCCCTGCAGCCCGGCAGCGCCAGTGCCGGTCGGGGCCGGGCTCGGGGAGCCGTGCCGTGGCTCGATCGCCCCGGACGGCCGGGCTGGAGTTGGAGTTGGAGTTGGAGCCGTAGGAGGGCCCAGCGCGGTGGTGGTGATGGTGGGCCAGTCCCGGGCCAGCACCGGGGGGCCGGCCAGCACGGGGGGACCGGCCAGCACCGGGGGACCGGCCAGCACTGGCGCGGGGACCACCAGGGGCGTGCTGACGGGCGCGACGAGCTGGACGCCGGGGCCAGGGTGGTGCTCGTCAGCCGAAGCGCCCGCGGCGCCCAGTGCCCCCAGCGCGCCCGTTGCGACGGTCACCCCGAGGGCGAGTTCGGCCACGTGCCGTACGGCCGCCGGGGCCAGCAGGCGCAGCGTCCTGTCGGCCAGGCGACCGAGAGCGCCGGGGACGCGACCGCCGGCGGTGAGCGCAACGACGGCCAGCAGCCAGATGGCGCAGCCCCAGGCGGCCAGGGCCAGAAGGTCCACGAGTGGAGCGACAGGGTCGGTGCCCGCGCGGGTCAACCCCTGCAGCGAGGCGGCGGGCGACGGAGCGGTGAACAGCAGGATGACGGACGCAGCTGCCAGCAGCCGGGGGGGGTGCTTCGCTCAGTCATTGCGCTCCTTGTCCTACGTTTGCCTACGTTTGCATTCGTACAGTGCTGGACAGTGCAGGTCAAGGCATCTTGCTTGACCAGGCCTGGGGCGGCAGAGTGCCGCCATGCGCTGGGAGGAGTTGTTCGCCGATCTCGAGGCGCAATGGGATGCCGCCGCTGCCCGTGACCTGGCCGGAGAGGTCACCGACCGGACCCGCCGCGAGACCGGGCTGCTCCGGCTCCAAGACCGCCTACGCGCCGGGATCGGCGATCAGCTCGGCCTGCTCTGCGAGGGCGCAGGGAGCCTGCGCGGTCGCCTGCTCGATGTGGGAGTGGACTGGCTGCTGCTGCAGGACGCGGGCCGCCGCGAGCTGCTCGTACCCGCCGCTGCACTGCTGGGCGTCAGCGGCGTGGGGACCCGCAGCGAGGTGCCGGGCAGCGACGGTGACGTCTCCCGCCGGCTGGACCTGCGGTACGCCCTGCGTGCGCTCGCCAGGAGCCGCGCCGCGGTCGAGGTGTCCCTTCGCGACGGCACGGCGCTGTCCGGGACGTTGGATCGGGTCGGGGCCGACCACGTCGACCTTGCCGAGCACCCGCCCGGCGAGGCGCGCCGGGCGGTGGCCGTACGGCAGGTGCGGGTCATTCCGACCGCTGCACTGAGCGCAATCCGCAGCAGCAGCTGAGGCAACCAGAGTTCAGCGCGAGTCCTCGGGGACGAGTTCCCCGCCCTGTCCCAGCGGGTGCGCCGTGACGAACGCCTTGGTGTCTTCGTAGCAGCGGGTGATGTAGGCCTCGAGCGCGGTCCGCTCGACCCGCCACTGACCGCGACCACCGATCTTGATCGCCGGCAGCTCACCGCTGCGCACGAGGGCGTAGGTCTGCGAGGACGAGATGTTGAGCACCTCGGCCACGTCCGCGAGCTGCAGGAACCGCTCCGTCGCCACCTGATCCTCCTGTCCGTGCGCACTGGTCGGCTGTGATCCTCTCACCGCGTACGGGTGCGCAACCGTCCCGCCCGCGACCTGTGGAGGACGGGCGCGCCGCAGCCCGCTGTGCGCCACGATGCAGGTGCACACCCCCGACGTCAGGAGCTCCGTGACCGACCTGCCCGGCTTGCCCGGCTCTCCCAAGGCCGCGCGCCTGGGTTCGCCCCGCTGGCTCGACGGGCGCCTGGTCCTGGGCGTGCTGCTGGTGCTGGTAAGCGTGCTCGTCGGGGCCAAGGTGCTCGCCTCCGCCGACCGGTCGCAGCAGGCCTGGCAGGCCACGCACGACCTTGCTCCGGGCACCGTGCTCACGGCCGGGGACCTCGAGCTCGGCCGGGTCCGACTGTTCGGCGGCGCGGACTACGTCCTCGCCAGCGACGCCGAGCCCGTGGGCCAGGTCCTGCGTCGAGGCGTGGGCAGCCACGAGCTGCTACCGGCCCGCGCGCTGAGCCCGGCGGACCTGGTTGCCTCCCGCGAGATCAGCGTGCCGGTCGCACCCGGGCACCTGCCCGCCGACCTGGCGCACGGCCAGCAGGTCGACGTCTATGTCACCCCGGCCGACAAGGGCGGGCAGCGCGGCACCGCGACCCGAGCCGGCGACCCGCTGGCCCCGCGCCTGGTGCTCAGCGGTATCCCCGTGAGCTCGACGTCGGCTCCGGGAGGGCTGTCGTCCGGCGGCAGCGATCAGCCGGTCGTGCTCTCGGTCGGTCCCGGGCAGGTGCTGGCGCTGGTCCAGGCGATGGCCCAGGGGCGGGTCGACCTGGTGCGCGTGCCCCGGCAGCAGCAGCGGGTTCCGCCGCAGCTGGCGGGCTCGACCCGGTGACGCTCGTCCCGGTGCTGACAGCGGTCAGCGACGCCCGATGGGAGGCCGAACTGGTCGCCGCCCTGGAGCGCGGCGACCTCGGGGTCACTGTCGTACGGCGGTGCGTGGACCTCGCCGACCTGCTCGCCACGGCCGCGACGGGCCAGGCCCGCGCGGTCCTGCTGTCGGCCGACCTGCGACGCCTGGACCGCGACGCCCTCACCCGGCTGAGCGTCGGAGGGGTCGCGGTGGTCGGCCTCGTACCTCCCCACGATCAGGAGGCCGAGCGTCGCCTCCGGCAACTCGGCGTCGTCAACGTGCTCCCCTCCGACGCGAGCCCCGCCGACATCTCGGCTGCGGTCATCGAGGCGGTGGTCGCCCTGACCCCGGCGCCGGCCGATCTGGCCTCGCTCGCCGACCCCCGGGCCGCCCTGTCCCAGCGCCTGCCGCCGGACGACCCGCTCGCCCTGCCCGAGCTCGATCCGGGCAGTGGGC
>JAABUY010007525.1_pt1 | contig 10331 bp, 13 predicted proteins | sample 5560271 | NCBI WGS metagenome assembly JAABUY01 (sample SAMN10711886, study PRJNA513374) | rock metagenome | isolation source: Antarctica rocks | place: Antarctica: Victoria Land, University Valley
GTGCCGCTGAAGTTGCTCGTACGGCTTCCCATACAAAGCAGTCATAATTCTGATGCCCAATTCTTCTCGACTTGTACGTGCGGAGTAGTTCAATATGGGTCGACACGGCGCTAGCAGCGCATACGAAACTGCACGTGGCATTTCAGTCTTGACTTTAATTAAACACCTTCTGAAGACTTACACTCGGCAGCTTGGGTCCTCGGATTCTAGGAGCTCCAATTCCGGATGAAGCTCCCTATCTCTCAATAACTGTCGTACAGCGTCCTTCAGATTCTTCCCTTCAAACCAATAGTGTCTCAGCTCTGCCCCGGCATATTTTGCTGACAGATTTTGAGACCACCATTTCTTCTTGAATATTTCCGGCGAGAGCTGTTTATAGGCATCGATGGCTTCGTCGATGGTCATATGTAGCCGACCGAGCATGATCGCTATAAGGCTGCGAGCACATCGTTAGCGCTGGCCACGACTGATTAGACATGTGCATACATACCCTCCTGTGGAAGTTCCGCCGATGAGATCAAAATATTCGTACGGCTGTACCGTGTGGCCTTGGTTCTCAAGAGCGCGGAATATCTCTTTAAGCAGTAAAAGAGATGTCAATCCCTTAACACCCCCTCCATCTATTCAACTGAGTCTCTAATACGGCTGCATAAGGTCAGAGTTACTGACCTAGAGATAAGAGTCGCAAAGGGCGAGAATCCATGGTCCCAGCTGTAAAGGCCTGGAGCGATAGTTCCGCTGAAGAGCCGGTCTCTCGTGACATGAAACTCTTCTAATCTGGAGGTTGATCACAATCAGACAGAAAACCACACATTATCTCAACTTAAGTGAGGAGTCTGCGGTATGACAAACTGGCTGGCCTAAATCTCTTTCAGCCTCATGCAGGGCGCTGGATTCGGAATAGCTAGAGACACACATGTAGTATTAGCGTATGCAGAAAGCTCTGCAATCCTTGGCATCCATTTTTGCGTTACCCCACGGTCCCTTTTGTATGGGGAATTCGAAAATTAAACCCACCCCCCCCCCCCCCCCAACTTCTATAATCGCGGAAAATTGAAGCTATTCAGACCTGCCTGGCGTGAGGCCAAGGCTCTCTTAGAACTGAGTCGTTAAATAGAGTCAAATTCCTGATTTCCTATCTTCAATTCTCGTTCTAAAGCTCTGATATCTGCCTCAAAAATGTAGCCTGAATGCTTGAAGTGCTGCCTCGGAAATCTATCGCATCTGCTTCGTTCAACAGCGTAATGAAGAAAGTCATCAAAGATGCCTTCAAAATGGGGTCATATCTTCTCAAAATGCCTATGAACTCAGATCTTTAATACACTGAAAGTGAGGTCTATGAGGTTGTAATTCGACGAGTAGAGAGGCAAATAGCTTATCTGACATTCGTGTGAGATAATGAGTTCTTCTATTCGACTATTGCAATGAACACTCGCATTATTCATGATGATTACACTCCTCGAGATCGAAAAGAAACTGCATAGAGATAGCAATTCATCTGCTAGTCATCGAAAGAAAGTCTCGTCGTTGAATTAGTCTTCACGAATTCCTTTTTTATTACTTCAACGTCTTCTCTTCAGAATTCTTGATATCGTGAATTGATGCACGTTAATGCCTCACTTCTCTCATATGTATCAGACCATCTCTTTCTGCATGATTCACGGCTGTTTCTCGAGATAGGCTATGAGGTCACTTTCAGCTGCCTTAAACACCTTGCGGGGGACCTCTTTGGGGCGAAACTGAGGTTTAAACGGTGACGAATACATGAAGAGATTCTCTAGGATGCTATACACTGTTCTAGAACAGCAGTGAACCTCTTCGACGATGACGGCGGGTTGCCAATGAAGTAGTAGAAGCCGTACGATTCTGAAGCGAATCGCTGCAGGTAGTGGGCCGGTCATAGCTGAAAATGCGTTAAAAACGTCAACAAACAAAGAGGTCTGAATAGCTTCAATTTTCCGCCATTATAGAAGTTGGGGAGGGGGGGGGGTGGGTTGAATTTTCGAATTCCCCATACAAAAGGGACCGTGGGGTAACGCAAAAATGGATGCCAAGGATTGCAGAGCTTTCTGCATACGCTGTTACGAATCAGACCAGGTGGCCTTTCCAGGCGGCCTTTCCTAGATACTCTTGCTTCCTTTCCTCAGCTTTAGTATATCAGTCTCCAAATTACCATGACTTGCTCTAGTTGCATCCTGACACATTAAATGCGGACTGTTTTGATCCTTGGTTTTTGAGTCATAAACCTCCTTAAAATGAATGCGAGTCATCTCGAAGAATATAGGCATGCAAGCGATGTCGTGCGCAGTAAGAAATGTTCGCTTCATATTTCGAGTATACAAACAGTTCACTCGTTTTGATTAAAAAATTCTTATCACTCTTATTCGCTCTCACACATTCTAACTAGGGAATTCTTTATCGCTCTCACTCACTCTCACTCACGCTCGTCAACGAAAATTAACTTCGCAACTCAGCTCATCAAAAGCTTGATGAGCAAGACATTTCTCGATTTTCGTTCTCAAGTCAGATCATTTGTGTCACCTTGATAAAAAAACATGTGATCTTGAAAATACATCGTGTATGCTTTCCTAGTTTTCGTAATGCTTTCTGATTGTTCTCAATTTTAAGCACAATTTCTTCTCTTCTTGATACGCTGAACGAGATAGTCACGGCCTAGAGCCGAAACAAGTCCATCACCGAAATCGTCAAGGCACAACGCATGATGTTGAAGAAAGCTGGTGGGTAACATGTGGTACCATGCTCTAGACTTTTCGGGAAATCCCAGATACGAAGGCCGCCTGATCTTGGGGAACAATACACGATCTTGATCAAAGATTAAAGATGCACTCATGCCAACATGCATTTTAATTGTTGCTAGAACTACTGTTGATTGTTTTACGCAAGATTGAGCGAGAGAGCGGCAAACATCAATGTCGGCTCTTGGGTGAATCGCTACTCCATACTGTTCTGCATACATCAGACCTTGCACTCTGAGACCGTGATTTGAATGTATCATACCATTGTGCTTGAGGCTAACATGGGCTACAGTTTGTCTGTTACCCCTGTGTGGTTGGCCATCTCGCTTAGCCCCGTAGGGCGCGGGAGTCGGAGCTTTCACCTCCTTCCTCCCTCCGTACTTAGTTCCTACTTTCTAGAGTAGTTCAACCAACATATACACATGCACCTACTCCTTCTGACCCTCATATAACCAACACAGCTATCTCGGACCAGCTTGGGCAGTAAAGCACCTGGAAATTGGTGGGACATAAGCGATGAGGATGACAAGATTATGCCGCAGTCCAACCCCTGATGTTTGAAGCTGCTGAGATCCAAAGTGAGAACCGTTGCTTCTCCAGTATTCATTAATAACTTATCATTAGGGTAACTGCCTTGGGCCGAGGACATGTTCTCCCCAGGTATGCCGCTGGAGAGAAATTGCACTTTTCACTCTGGACTCCGAGATCATGTCTTTGGCATTGAACTTGCCAGACCATGCAGTGATGAGGCGTTTGACGCCGTGTATCAACTGTACAAGAGTGCAGACGATGAAGAAGAGGTGTTTCTCACGCTTGACAATATGAGGTGTGTTTTGACGCTGTACCTTGTGTAATGAGTGATGAAGTGTAAATCTGGTAATTGTCAAAAGGGGTGTCTTCTACAAAAGAGGCTATCTGGATTTTCACATGAGGTCGAAGCATAGTACCACCGCTAGTACTGATTAGGTTAGCAGGCAGTGCAATATGTATCACTGCTTCTACTATTGCTTCTACTTTCACTGCTTCTTCTATTGCTCCTATTGCTTCAACAATGAGCTCGTGACTTCGTCTTTTCGAACGAAGTCAAAGACCAGGATGTCTGTGCCGCTTGTCTTCCTTATATAACACCCACTCTACGGCACACTGACACCCCCAGATATACCTCCTCCTCTGGTGCTTTAATACTAGCCCTGCCGGCATCACTGGAATGTGCAACTGGACCCAAGCGAACTGGCCCGCCATCGAACCTGCATTTCCCCCGGACATCGTGTCGCCATTACTGGGCGTTATCCTCGGTGGTTTTACGACCGAGTAGCAAGTGGGTTAGGCGCGGAACTGTTGCGGCTTGGCTGAAAAAGGAACGGGTTTTTGGTGGAGCAGATGGCTGTGGAAGATGCGTTTCTTCAGTTAACGGACGTTGAGGATGTAACGTCGTCTCAAGGTCTGCACGGAGCGTTCCACTAGAATTTGAAAGCTAGATAGAACCTCCCTTTCCTGAGCAAACCCGCCTTCGTGCGTCATCGAATCTTTGAAACACTAGAAAGCCTCACTCGACATGATTTGCAGAAACCCATCTCTGCAGGTACAGGATTATGGCTCAGTAGCGTCTAGTCTTCTCGATTCAGAAGGAATCGATTCTGTGAGCGTTCTCTGGTTATAGGCGAAGTTCATATGGAGTAACAAGAGAAAGAGCTGTGGTATTGGAAAGCACAACTCATTCCAACAAACCTCATACCCCTATCATTTCCCACATTCCCATTCCCACTCCCATCCGTATCTTCAAGCGTTGATGAACCACCTAACTTCACCACCACTCCATCACCACCAAACCAACGCCTTCTAAGTCAAACCTTGCCCGCCATCTATGCGATCAGGAGGTGTGAGATTCACGGATCGAAGATTTGAAATGACTTGAGATTCTGTGGCGGAAAGGCAATCTGGACTTTTCGATTGTCAGTGGGTGGAAAAGGCTTTGCTGCTGCGTGCGGACGTTGCGTTTGAAGATGCAGGAGCAATACTTGTGGTCAAAAGCGTATGGAACATCAACTATCGAGCTTCGGGTTCGTACGTTTATATTATATATATTTTCTGTGTATTTCGGCCAGTCTGGAGACCTCCAGGGCCTGTGGAAGAAGCCCTAGAAGCGTTAAGAAGTCCCTCTGTCCGAGAGACTGAGTATAGGAAGTGGAATCCAAGAGAACGATGGCCGAAATAGGCGAATACCTCACCTATATAACCTCTTGTTTCCCCACAGCTTCCGTTCGAGATGCCAAGGCATCTTCGGAAACAGCCGGGTGAAATTAACGCTATCTTCGCTTGTCGATGACCTTCAGTCAAGCTGATCCTAAAGAATGCACTCAAAGAATTTGCTAGCAACTCTAATTACCGTGCTCGAAGGTTTCTTCGTCGTCTATGATCAACAAGATCCAAGTCTCACATACTGACTTCCGATTTAACGGCGACGTCATGGGAGTTTGTCTGAGAGGAACCTTGCAAAATACGCTTGGTTCAAGAATATGAAATACAAAGCGATTGGGGCAAAGGGGATCAGATGGATCTCTTCGATATGTCTTAGAAAGGATTAGAGACGAGGTGGGAGTGTATAAGGGCTTTAAGTGGTTTTTGGTCAAGTATCTTCTAAGTCTGAGTTTCAATGTAGACATCTATCTTCACGCTGTCGCATGCTTCTATGCTGCTGATGAAGCCTTGTTGGATCCCAGGCGGAGGACTGCGCATTGGCTTGATGGTTCATGATCTCAACCGGTGCTTCGGATTGCGAGTTCATCGCGTTTCTTTCTCTCCAACTTTCCACGCTCCGAATCTATGTGGACATCGTGCAGCGTTGTTGGATCGTGAGGCGTGAAAGCCACTTTCGTACCATTGGCCGAGGCGCACGTCAATGTCAGCGCCTCGCGCCAAGGTTCTGGGTCTCTACTTTCGACGCTTTTGAATTCCTGCAGCAGACGGACAGTGGTGTAGGCTACTTCGGTGATTGCGAGCTGGTCTGTATCAGGAGTGGCTGTCAGAAAAAGCATGTGTTTCATGAAGTATGAACAGCCCAACTTACGTCCAAGACAAAGCCGTGGACCTCCGCTGAACGGTAAGTATTCCCATGCGGCACGAAGAGTAACCCATCTCTCTGGCTTGAACTCGTTGCAATCTGGGCCGTAGATGTCCTCTCGTCTATGAAGTGCGTAGACATTGTAGTCGACTATAGTACCGGAAGGTACCAGCATCGGGGCTTTACCGTCTTTACCTCCGCCACGAGGCAGTACTGTGTCGCAAATGCTAGTCCTTCCGTTGAATGGAATGGGAGGGTGCAGGCGAAGAGCTACGCAGGGTCAGAAAGAGCTCGATTGATATCATGAACAGACGTACATTCTTTGATACAACAGTGCATGTATTTCATTCCTTTCAACTGCTCCAGAATGGGTCTTCCACGTCCCAATGCAAGGACTTCTCGATACAGCTTTTCCCAAATATCCGGGCGCCGGGCTAGAACAAACCAGAGATTAGAGAGAAGACTGCCAGTTGTGTCTCTTGCTCCAAGGAAAAGGTGGAGCACGTCTTCTCGTAGTTCGATAGCATTCTTCGGTGAGTGCGTCAATTTGTCGATTAGAAAATTGTGCTTTCCAGTCGAATCGAGTCTCTCTGATTCGCGTTGTCGCTGCGCGACAGAGGCCTTCTCAATAAAATTGTCCACGAATTCGCGGATGTATCTCCTATTTCTATGAAATGCGACGGTTGGTGCCAAGATAGGGAACTTTCCGAGACACAGACGATCACGTATGGCGCATTGGAACTGACTGAATCTTTCTGAGAATTCCACACTGGATGACTTCAGTTTCTCCGGGGCGAGACAATCCGTCGATTCTCCCAAGAAAAACTCGAAAGCTATGTCCATTGCCAAGTGGAAGAAGACTGGCTGAAGATCTATCGCGATACAATTACTGGGAATCGCCTAGAGCATATGACCGACGTGTTTCTCAAAGACTGCTAATTCGGCCTGGCGCAGAGTGAAGCTGGAACGTAGAAGTTGACGAGACCTCGCCCAAGCTTCTCCATCAGCTGATATGATACTGTGGCCCAGATAGGGAATGAATGCGTCTCCTCGCCGTCGACCAACGCTATAGTGGTCAAATTTGACGGCCAGAAGGGTTCTGATATTGTCCGGATCAATAGTGAAGATGGAATCAGCGCCCATCATCTTGGTCCTATAGGTATTGCCATTATGATTGAACTGTTCTTGAGTTGTCTCCAAGAACCGATGGTGGCGGAGGTCCTGATAGTCTTTTAAGAGAGATCTTATAACGAGTGACTGAGCTATCAGTAGTTGCCGAAAGAAAGCTAGTATAGGTCTAGCGGTAAAATGGATGATAATGGAGAGAATTATGCCCTTGACAAGCAACGCTGATGTGATGGAAAACATGATGATTCGCTTGACCAAGAATATTACCATACTCTATCGAGTACACAGCCAAGAAAGACATCTTTGTACATCACGTCGAGTAGAAGCGTGAAATAAGAGAGGAGCCTACCAAGGCTCTGCTTGGAGGAAAACACCGGTGAATCCTTCCTGTGTGAAACAGCTAGCATGGAACAGGACCCATTCAATCATTGCCGTGCAACCAAAGATTGCAGGAGCTGATCAAAAACTGACTGCGACAAGACTAGGTCTTATACCCCTTTCATTCGGATCCGAAGCCCCGACGAATGCTGTCCCTACTAGTTCTGACTTGGATGATGGGGAGCTTGGTGAAGTAGATTTTACCAAGTATAGCAAAGAGCTCAAAGCAGGTTACATAAGGGTTAGATCAGAGTCGTAACGCTCCCCTCTGAGTTCTGAGCCAGTTAAGGTCGTTTACCCTATGGAGGAGGTCACAGGAGTCAACTCTGCATATGGTACAGCAAGTCTCAGAGTGGTGCACGACAACACCCACCAGGCAGCTAGATCCCATCGCCTCGACCCCCAGCGCGTAGCCTTGCTTCCATGAGGTTCGAGATGGCTGTGGCATAGACTTGCAGCTCGGAAAGTTGATCGACAAACATATTGGACCAAACCCGGTCGTCAAAAGACAGGATGATTACCTCTTTAAGAGATGAGTGACTCTATAACGTAACGACTGGTGCGCGTGTTTGATGTGGCTCAGCAAAAAGTGCTTGAGAATCTGGTCCCGACAGCACAAGACTGGAAAAAGTGGGGACAAGCTGAAAGTGAGGCAAAAGCGAGTGCCGGGAGAGACTGCGTCAGAGGCAAACAAATACGTACCAGCACTGCCGGGACGGTACAAGTCCACACACCCTTTGCCTCAGTTAAGATCGAGTTCGATAGGTGCGCCAGCAACAGCGCCGACCACATGTCAAGCAGTGCCGCAAAAGTACTGTAGTCAATCTCGGCAAAATGCTGCTGAACCACGGCATTCAGACACCACAAACATAATTGAGGTGGAAACTTGCAGGCAGCTGAACAGGAGTTGTCAAGGATCCTATTAATTGGGACTTGGTGGAAGCTGCATTGCAGCATGGTTGATGAAGTCTCAATCTGATATTGCAGAGGGGTGTAGAGTACTGTTTCTTCAGTGGAAGCTATCAATGTTTTGTGCGGGACTATCCGGGCTGTAGTAACCCGAGTAGGTTAGCGGTTAGCGTATTGCCACCGCTCTACTGTTCCTACTGAGGTATTGTTCCTCCAGCTCCTACTGTTCCTATTGCTCCTTCAAGAAGACTCAATAAAATTGACGTAATTGTATTTCGAGTCCCAGAAAAAGTGAACCAGTCCAGCTTTCCTAAATCCCTCCGCAGACTTTTGGCTTGTGATAAACGGCGTAAGTGCTCAAAAAGAGTTGCGCTATCCCACCTCCCGCTGTATCTCAAGATCTGTGCCGCTTCCTCCATGATTTCCGAAGCTCTGATTTCCACTGTCGGTCCTCAAGTACCCTTTCCCCCGTGAGAAAGCCTTCAAAGCGATCCTATCAGTATCTCCGGTTTTGGAACCACTCCTATTCTCGCTCTTGAATATACTAGTGAAACCGTTGTCGTGGATGTATCGTACCAACGGGCGTAAAGTTGGAATGCAGGCACATATGATGATCATGTCCGATTCGATGCTGGTGATATTGTAAGTGTATAGGAATAAGGAGAAAAACAGTTAGCTACTCACACAGTCCATAATAGCAGGTCAACAGTCGCCCCTAGCGAGTATTAGTTAGTAATGCAGTTTGATTAAATCAGCAGGGCGTAGTCACACGTGAAGTCGGCATGATCCTGCAATTCGTTAAGCTTGGTTGTCTTGATAATAGCACAGACGAAGGCACTGTCCATGTTTTCGTTGGTTCCGCGGGCTGTCACTTGAAACGTGCTGCAAACGACTCACAACACGCCTAAACCCATTACGAAGTAGATTCCAAGTTTCTTTCTTAGGTCCATTTGCAGATTCCAAAACATCGTAATCGGAAATATAGCCAGGCTCAAATCGCAGAACGCCGAGTAAGCTTGTGATATTCAGCCATTATTGATCAGAGATCGGAATAATACTGAATGAACATACCACCCACAAATATTGTGTAGTTGGAGAGGATCGACGGTGGCCAGCAGTGGAACGATATGGTAGGATTCCACAAAGCCTCCAGAGGAGAACATTGAATAAATAGAAAAATCGCAGCAAGGATAGAGAGTATGATGAGACTGATCGTGATGAAGTGTAGGAACCATTTCCCATATTTCCTCGGTGGCATTAGTTTGATAATCAGAAGAGCAACGGCGAGTTTTGGTACGCAAAAAGCCATTATGCCAAACGGTTGACCGAAAATATTTAGTTTGACTGCGTTCGTTTTCTGCTTTGGAGTCAAGTAGTATTCATGTGTTCCCATACCCATTGTATTGGCCGCCGTGGTAAACGAAATGGAGATGACGTTCAAAACCTTGGAAAGTAACGAGTTAGAGAATATGGATGCCTAATCAAATTTAACTTGCTGCAGGTTCACTTACAATTGATATAGTAATAACGAGGTCATCTAGGCCAGGCTTGCGGATGATTCTGTAGCGGGAGAAAAGCCGGCAGATAACAAAGATCAAAGCAAGACCAGTCATCGACCAGTCTACACCATCTAAAAGCAGTGTCCTAGTCACGTCTCCGCCAGGAGGAGGGCTGGCCATATCTGGCATTTGATATCGATTCCTTCCTACTAGCTGAAGATCGATGACCCAAGTAGAGACGGGCTTTGAGGCTTTGTCTCGGTCAAAATATCTTCGAATTTCGTTCCCAAGCGCTCTCAAAGTGCAGTAAAAGCTTGACTCAGCTCAAAGACCGATGACAACAATTAAAGATAGGGAGCTCCGTCGATCAAAGAAAGAAGATTGCGGAAGGTTAGGTGATTCTTTAACCCCTCTATGTTTGAATCCTTTGGCGTTAGTAAATGTATGGTGTAGTGTATTTTCCTCTTTCCGCAGATAACACCACATCAAGACCGTATGTGCGTTGCAGGAAGAAAGGCCCTTGTCACACACGTATGGCTCCCAGCCTGGTAATACGCGAGATTATTGGATGTATGTACGCATGGGCTGCATATGCATGAT